>Ga0247839_1001169_pt1 | contig 44938 bp, 40 predicted proteins | sample LaCruzMarch2015__6_FD_192405 | JGI IMG/M metagenome (GOLD analysis project Ga0247839, IMG submission 192405) | Freshwater microbial communities from meromictic Lake La Cruz, Castile-La Mancha, Spain - LaCruzMarch2015_16m | ecosystem: Environmental > Aquatic > Freshwater > Lake | place: Spain... | reverse complement strand
GCACGCGGGCTGCTTTTTTACCGTCTGATGGAACAATCGATCCACAATAAGCCGGTTCCTCGCCATAAGATCATAGGCGGTCAAAACAACATAAGGTAGAGAGTTGAGCTAAGTGCATACCCCGTAAGCTAATTTCCATTTTGTCGGGCTGGGTATGGGGTCCGCCGATGCTGATTCTGCTGGTCGGAACCGGTCTCTATCTGACGATCCGGCTGAAAGGACTGCAGTTCCGCGCGCTGCCGCTGGCGTTCCGGATGATCTGGCATAAAGACCACGGCCACGCGGGCGACATCAGCCATTTTCAGGCGCTGATGACGGCGCTGGCGGCGACGGTCGGCATCGGCAATATCGTCGGTGTGGCGACGGCGATCACGCTGGGCGGCCCCGGCGCGGTGTTCTGGATGTGGATGACCGGTCTGGTCGGGATGGTGACGAAGTATTCCGAGGCGGTGCTGGCGGTGAAGTACCGCGAACACGGGCCGCACGGTATGCGCGGCGGCCCGATGTATTATCTTTCCAAAGGGGTCGGCCTTCCATGGCTCGGAACGCTGTTCGCCATTTTCACCGCGCTGGCGACGTTCGGAATCGGCAATATGACGCAGGCCAATGCCACCGCTTCAATTTTTCAGACGGTTTTTCACGTCGAACCGTGGGTCACGGGTCTGGTGCTGATGGTGCTGACGGCGCTGGTGATTATCGGCGGCATCCGTTCGATCGGTAAATTCACCTCATTCCTCGTGCCGGTGATGATTCTCGGCTACGTCATTTCGTCGCTGGTGGTGCTGGCGCTGAACATCACCGAAATTCCGCACGCCTTCGCGCTGATTTTCCGCCACGCCTTTTCTCCGGTCGCCGCTGTCGGCGGGTTCGCCGGGGCCACGATAGCCGCCGCAATGCGCTTCGGGATTGCGCGCGGTGTGTTTTCCAACGAGTCGGGACTGGGTTCGGCGCCGATTGCCGCCGCCGCGGCGCGTACGCATGATCCGGTGAAGCAGGCGCTGGTGAGTATGACGCAGACGTTTATTGATACGCTGGTGGTCTGCACGATGACGGCGCTGGTGATTCTGACGGCGACTTCCTGGACGAAGGGTGTCGCCCCCGGCGAACTGACCAGCGCCAGTTTTGCCGAAACGCTGGGTGAAACCGGCCGGATTATCGTGGCGATTTCTACGGCGCTATTTGCCTATTCGACGCTGATCGGCTGGAACTATTACGGCGAAAAGGCGATTGAGTATCTGCTCGGGCCACGCTCTATTCGCATTTACCGCATCATCTTCATCGCGGCAGTGATGGTTGGCTGCATGATCAAACTGGAGCTGGTCTGGAATATTTCCGACCTGATGAACGGTTTGATGGCCATTCCGAATCTGATCGGACTGCTGGTGCTGTCCAAAGTGATCAAGGACGAGACCGACCGGTTTTTTAAGGAGAAAATGTAGGATAGGCTTCCATCCTGTCCAGACAGCCAGGATGGCTGTCCTACGTTGAAAGGGAATTTTATGCCGCTACTTTTTGATATGCCGTTTGCGAAGCTGAAGACCTACAAAGGAATCAACCCGAAGCCGTCGAACTTTGATGCTTATTGGAAAAAAGCGCTGGCTGAAATGCGCGCAGTCGATCCGCAGATTGAGATTATTCCTGATCCGGACTTTCAGACGCCGTTTGCGACCTGCTCACACCTGTGGTTCACCGGTGTCGGCGGCGCTCGGATTCACGCCAAGCTGCTTCAGCCGAAGAACAGTGTCAAAAAACATCCGGCGGTTTTGCAGTTCCATGGGTATTCCGGTGATGCCGGCGACTGGCTCGATAAACTGGGTTATGCCGCCGTCGGATTCACGGTGGTGTCGCTCGACTGCCGCGGGCAGGGTGGACTTTCCGAAGATGCCGGCGGCGTGAAGGGAACGACGTTGCGCGGGCAGATTATCCGCGGCCTTGATGATGCGCCCGAAAAACTGCTTTACCGGCAGATATTTCTCGATACCGCCCAGCTGGCAAAAATTGTGATGGAGATGCCGGATGTGGATGAAAAACGCGTCGGTGCGATGGGCGGCAGTCAGGGCGGCGGACTCACACTGGCCTGCGCTGCGCTCGAACCGCGCATTAAACGGGCCGCACCGATGTTTCCGTTCCTGTCGGACTATCGGCGTGTCTGGGAAATGGATCACGCCAAGGATGCTTATGCCGAGCTGAAAGAGTTTTTCCGGCATCACGATCCGCAGCACAAACGGGTAGATGAGATGTTTATGCGGCTGGGCTATATCGACGTTCAGCATCTGGCGTTGCGTATCAAGGCGGAGGTGATGATGGGCGTCGGACTGATGGACACGATTTGTCCGCCGTCCACCCAGTTCGCGGCCTACAACAAAATCAAATCGAAGAAATCGCTGGAAATCTATCCCGACTTTGGGCATGAAGGCCTGCCCGCTTTCGGGGATAAGGTGTTTCAGTTCATGCTGGGACTCTAAGGAGAACAGGGTGGAAACGATTAAAACCATTATGACGCGGCGGAGCATCCGCGCTTTTGAAAAAAAGCCGGTGACGGAAGAGCAGATCAAGGTTCTGCTCGAAGCGGCGATGAACGCGCCGAGCGCCGGTGACGGTCGTCCTTGGCACTTCGTGGTGGTCGCTGATCGCGCTAAGCTCGACGCGCTGGCCGATGCTTTAGACGAAGGCAAGCTGATGTTTAAGCAGGCACAGGCCGCCGTTCTGATTTGTCTGGATGAGTCGCTTGAAAAATTTAAAGGCTTCGGCCCGCAGGATTGCTCCTGCGCGGCGCAGAATCTGCAACTTGCCGCGCACGATATAGGGCTGGGCACGGTGTGGATCGCCGTCATCGGCGTGCCGCCGCGCGTTGCCGGCTGTCGCAAAATACTTGGCGTTCCTGAAAATATTACGCCATTCGCCATTTTTCCGCTCGGCTGGTCGGCCGAAAAGCTGCCCGCTGAAACCCGTTATGATCAATCCCGTGTTCACACTAATCTCTGGTAATTCCTATGAGCGCACAGAAAACCTATAACATCCGCTGCCCGAAGTGCAGGCATGAACAGAAGGTAGAGCTTTACGAGTCCATTAACGTGGCACAACAGCCGGAGCTGAAAACCGCGCTGTTTGAAAACCGGCTTAACCGTGTTCAGTGCGAATCGTGTGACGCTTCCTTTCGCGTGGATAAACCGCTACTTTATCACGACGCCGACCGCAATATGCTTATTCACTGGATGCCTGATACCGCCGTTTCGCGCGAAGAGATTCTGGACGAATTCGACAAAAGCATGGAAGAGCTTCGCAAAGTGCTGCCGCCGGATATTGAGCCGCCGCGCGTGCGGCTGGTTTTCACCCGCGCCGAGCTGGTCGAGCTGATTTTTATTATCGAAGCGGGAATGGAAGAACGGGTGGTGGAATATATTAAGTACACCATCCACACACAGAATATAAAGCGCGTGCCACCTGCGGAAAAACAACTGCTGCTGAATGTGCAGGACTCCACCGGCGACGAGTTGCTGTTTGCCGTGCAGAATACGACGACTTCCGAGCTGGAGGATGTTTTGAGTTATCCGCGTCCGGCTTATCGCGGTGTGCGCGAAATGTATCTGAAGAAGCCGGATGAGTTTATAGAACTTTTTCCGGGACCCTACATCAGCGCCCGTGCGGCGCTGATGGAAGAAATCGCCGCCGGCGACGAGGAATAATTTATTTCTTCTGTGCCGCGTCGTTAAGCGTCTTCAAGGCGCTTTCAGCGGTTCCAGCCCATGGGGTGCCAGCGTTTTCGGCTAGAAAATCTTCAAGCGCGATGCGTGCTTCGTCTATTTTTCCAGCCTGTTCTTTACACCGGGCAATGCTCAGGATGGCCAGCGGCTGAAGGTAGCTTTTGCTGTTCTTTTTAGCGAATTCGGCAAACTGTGCGGCTGCGCCGTTGAAATCGCCATCGGCTTCGGTGCAATAGGCCAGACCGAGTTCGGCGGCGGAACGCATCTCGTGATTTTTAAATTTTTTCAGGAAGCGCTCATACTGCGCGCGGGCCTGAGCATAGTCGCCGGCGTTGAAGAATGTCTTCGCCAGATTGAGCAGAGCGACTGGTGCCGTCGGCGTTGAACTGTATTTATTCACGATCTCTTCAAGCTGTTGCGGAGTCTGGGCTGTCATCAGTAACTGTTCAGCTTTTGCGAGGCTGGCGGCTTTTTGATGTGCGCAACCTTTAGATACCAGTACGGTTACGACCGCCGCAAGAAGACCTGTGCCGATCAGTTTGCCGTAGCGTTTGAGAAATCCGACGACTTCGGTGACTTCATGTTTTTCGAGCTCGTGCTTTTTGTGCAACTCGTCGTGTTTCGGGGCGGTTTCATGATCCATCATAGTCAAACTCCTATTTTGAAGGCGGGTACTCTTATCTTTTCAGTCGCAGGATTCAAGCGCGTACAGCTCCAGAATCTGGTCGGCGGTTTGTTCATCGGTTAGCCCGTCGGTATTGACGGTGTGCGCGATGGCGGCGTAAAGGGGTTTGCGCTGGGCTAGAAGGGCTTCAATCTGCCCCTTTTTATCGCCCGAAAGCAACGGCCGGGTTGTGTCTTTTTCCAGTCGCTGAAAAATGGTTTCCGGCGAAGCGAACAGGCAAACGGTCAGGCCGCTTTTTTCAAAATCAGCGATATTGTCGGAGTTCAGTACAATGCCGCCGCCGGTGGAAATGATGAGCCCTCTGCATTTTGAAAGCTCTTTGACCAGTTCACGTTCCATCGTCCGGAAGGCCGGTTCGCCATCGGCCGCAAAGATTTCGGGGATAGTTTTACCTTGGCGCTTTGCTATGAGCGTGTCCATGTCGACTAGCTCCATGCCGGTGCGTCTAGCCAGCACGCGACCCGTTACGGTTTTCCCGGTTCCCATGAACCCGACTAGGATAATGTTCTGCTTTTTCATTGTTATCCTGAAAAATAAACGCCCCGATGAATCGGGGCGTTATACAGAAACAGAGCTGTTAAATACAACGTTAGGCGTTATTTTTCATTAACGATTCACGGATGTCTTTGTTGGTCATCCGGCGAATAATTGCTTCCGGGATACCAGCCACAGCCAGACGCTTTTTCTGTTGAGCTATACGGTAGCGCTTGGGGCCGGCCTTTTTTGTCGGGCGGCGAAGCGGTTTCTTACGCATTGATCGGCGAATTCTCATTTTTCTTCTCCAAAGGCTTATCGTTTTAAAACGAGCGGTGTAAGCTACACAGGCCGATTGAGTGAATCAACTTAAAAAAGGAGCTTTTCTATGGGCCGAGTAAAACTTGAAATGCCATCCGCTTATTCCTTTAGGACCGAACTCACGGTACGTATTACCGATATTAACTATGGCGGGCACCTCGGAAACTCCAACGTCTTGGCTCTTATCCATGAGGCCCGTGTTCGCTTTTTGAAATCTTTCGGCTACAGCGAAATCAATGTTGAGGGCTATGGCACGATCATGCTCGACTCTGTCGTTATCTATAAGACGCAGTCGTTTGCCGGGGAACTCTTACAGATAGAGGTGGCAGCTGGCGATTTCAGTCGAATCGGTTGCGATATCTTTTACCGGATTACCAATAAAGAGAGCGGAGCCGAAGTTGCGCTGGCAAAAACCGGGATTGCGGTTTTCGATTACGCTAACCAGAAGCGTGTCTCGCCGCCGGAGGCGTTAGTCAAAAAGCTCGGTGGATAGCCGGTAGCCTATTTTGACCTTACAACCCTTATAATATTCGCCTGAGATATTTCGGCTGCACCGAGATATTTGAGGCGTGATGTTTTTTGATCATCGCGCCCAGAACGGCTCACTCTGACCATAATAAACACGAACAAAAATGTGTTTATAAAAATAAAAAATACAAAAAAGTATCCAATAAAAAAATAAACTCTAAATTGTTTATAGTAAAAAAGTTCATAAAACATTAAACAGTAATATTTTAAAAATGTTATTAAATTAACGGCACGCACATTGCTAAATGTCAGGCGTTATGATGGGAAAGAGACGGTTGGCGTATCTGGGTATCTAGACCAGCCGGGTGGATGAGGGGAAATTGTGTTGGTGTGTTGAAAAAAGAATGTGGCCACGAACGGTTCGTAAGGGGCAAGGGATCGCTGGACACATTCGGAATAAAACTGAAAGAAGAAAGGGAGAATAGGAGAAATGAAAAAGAGAACAATACTGATGATGATAGGAATGGTGCTAGCCGCAGGGCTTGTTCGCGCAGCAGATGTGAGTGCTACGGCAGATTTTGCCAGCGCCTATATCTTTCGCGGGGCCACATTTAACGACGGACTTGTATTCCAGCCCGGCGCGAAAATCTCCGGATTTCCGATTCCGGCAGAATACGGGTCTATTGCTGTGGGCACATGGGCGAATTATGACATCGGTGATTACGGCGGACGGCTGAAAAAGAATGAGTTTTCTGAGATCGATTATTACGCTACCTATACACTGCCGGTGAAAGTGGTGGATCTCAGCACGACTTACACCGAGTACACCTATCCTCATGGTGCAGATGCTGACCGTGAGGTGGCGTTTGCCGTCGGCAAGGCAATTGGCGAAAGCGGATTCTATCCGTCTCTTACCGTCAATTACGGGCTGGATGGTGCGGTTGAAAACAACTGGTATGTTCAGGGCGGGGTCGATTACACCAAGGCTTTGACGGAAGCACTCACACTTTCTGCCGGTGTGAAGGCGGCCTACCTGATCAGTGATACAGGCAATGATGGGTTCAACGACGCAACGGCTAAAATCGGTCTAGGCTATGCACTGACCAAAAACTGGTCATTGAATGGTTCGGTAAACTATGTCGCGCAGCTGGATGACGAAGTGCTGACAGATGCAGTGTACGATAAAAATGCTTTCGCAACACTTGGTCTCGCCTGCAACTTCTAATGCCGGATAATTCCTGATAAAAAGCGCCCCGAAGTTTCGGGGCGCTTTTTTATTTGTTTCCAAGGATTGTGAAACCGTTTATAAAGCAGGCTTTCCAACGGGAGAAGAAAATGGACGAACTGCTCAAACAGCTGAAAAACAATGCCAAGGAAAGCCCGGAAAATCTGGCTAAGCTTCTTGGTATTACGGTGGCCGAAGTAAAAGCCAAGGTCACAGCCTACGAAAAGGCCGGGATCATTCAGGGCTATCAGGCCGTCATCAACGAAGACAAGCTCGACGGCGCGCCCGTCACCGCCGTCATCGAAGTCCGTCTTACCGCCGAACGCGAAGGCGGCTTCAACCGTACAGCGGAGCGCATCAGCCGCTTTCCGGAAGTCCGTTCCGCCTTCCTAATGTCCGGCGGTTACGACCTGCTTCTTTTCGTTAGCGGAAAAACCCTGAACGAAGTCGCCAGTTTCGTCAGCGAAAAGCTGGCGACGCAGTGCGGCGTCGTTGGCACCGCGACCCATTTCATGCTCAAAGCCTACAAGAAAAACGATGTCCTCATGCGTGGATCCGATGAAAACGAACGACCCCAAATCTCTGCGTAACCGCATCGCCGGCCATGTGCGCGACATTCCGCGCTCCGGTATCCGCGACTTCTTCGACATCGTCAGCACCCGCGCTGATGTCATCAGTCTCGGCGTCGGCGAGCCTGACTTTGTCACGCCCTGGCACATCCGCGAAGCCGCCATCACGGCGCTGGAGCAGGGCGTTACCAGCTATACCTCCAATCTGGGGTTGCTGGCTCTGCGCAAAGAGATTTCCGGCTACGTCCAGAAAATCACCGGGACTACTTATAATCCTGACAACGAAATCCTGATCACCGTCGGCGTCAGCGAAGCGATGGATCTGGCCGTTCGCGCGCTGATTGAACCGGGCGACGAAGTGCTCTACCACGAGCCGTGCTACGTTTCGTACAGCCCGGTCGTCATTTTCGCCCACGGCGTTCCGGTCAAAGTCGAGACTTCCGCCGAAAACGGATTCAAACCGACTCGTGCTCAGCTCGAAGCCAAGGTCACTAAAAAGACCAAACTGCTGATGCTGAACTTTCCGACCAATCCGACCGGCGCGGTTTTGTCGCGCCAGGAAGTCGAAGAGATCGCCGCGTTCGCGATTGAGCACGACCTGATTGTCCTCACCGACGAAATCTACGGCGAACTCACCTACGATCAGCAGCACATCAGCATGCTTTCCGTTCCCGGCATGAAAGAGCGGACGGTTTACCTGCACGGCTTTTCCAAAGCTTGGGCCATGACCGGCTTCCGGATGGGTTTTTCCTGTGCGCCGCCGGAACTCACCGAAGCCATGATGAAAATCCACCAGTACACCATGCTCTGCGCGCCGGTACTCAGCCAGAAAGCCGCCATCGAAGCGCTGCGCGACCCGGAGCGCGATATCGCCGGAATGCGCGACTCTTACTGCGTACGCCGCAACTACATGCACGCCGCCTTTCAGGAAATGGGCATTGACTGCCATTTGCCCGGCGGAGCCTTCTACATGTTTCCGAACATTGAAAAATTCGGGCTGTCGTCCTACGACTTCGCCATGAAGCTGCTCGAAGCGGAAAACGTCGCCGTCGTGCCTGGAACCGCCTTCGGCGCCTGCGGACAGGGTTTTGTCCGCTGCTGCTACGCCACGGCGCTCGACGACATCAAAGAAGCCATGACCCGCATCGCCCGCTTCGTCAAAAAACTAGGATAACTTCCGAATCAGCGTTCGGAGGCGGAACGACTGATAAACTGAATTCGCTGGTTCGAAATCAGTATTTTTTCAATACATCTGCTTTTTTTTGCTGAAACTCTTCTTCGGTAAGAATTCCGTCATCCTTGAGCTGTTTGAGTTTCATTAGTTCGGTGTACATATTCACATCGCCGGACCCATGAGAGTTGATGTCCGCTTTTATAGTATCTTCTCGTTCGATAATTATTTTTCTGGGGTCTTTGGTGCTATCGAAATCTCCTGTGCGGCCATAGGATTCGACCTTCCCGTCGACAAGCCGTACGTAGTAAGGAGTTGTTATGTTGCATTCAGTAGAAGGCCAACCTTTTTCGACCAATTTGTAATTTAGGTATTCTGTTCTGTCTTGAGCGCTAAAGCTGAGAGGAGTTCCCAAAATTTGAGTAACTTCCGATTTCGCCATTCCCAATTCAATTTGGCCAATCTTGTGTGCTGTAGCGCATCCGAAAAGCATTAGTGCGGTCGAGAGAGCTAATATTTTTTTCATGTTATTTTCCTCCAGAAAATTTAGCTTTTGCTTTTTTGCGAACGGCCTCCAGTTCGTTTTCCAGCCAGCAAATGTGTCTATCAATTTCCTCAAATGTGACGCATTTTTCTCCAATGATTACTTGATCCCCCTGTTTCCCGTATGACTTTAGACCCACTTGAGCGACAGGTGAAAATGGAAGATCGTGTTTCTTAGGCTGTGTAAAAACAAGGTCGAGGTATAAATTTTTCATTGCTATTCCTTTTTACTGACGATGCTCTTGCATTACGGAGCCGAAAATAGTCCGCCGCGCCGGGTTTGGATAGGCTTTTCAATGGGAAAATCATTCCTCGCAAAGGCGCTGAGACGCAGAGCAATTTCAGATCGAATTCAGCAGGGCTCTCTGCGCCCTCCGAATCTCTGCGAGGAAAAAGAAGTCCTCGGCACAGCCGGTTCTACGCTGTTGGAAGAAAAGTTTCTAAACCTTTGAAAATTGGTTTGTCGGCTCTGCGGTTCATGGTTAAATCCAGCCTTAACCAATTTCCCAAATAGGAGCTCTCATGACAAAAATTACACGGGCGCTGTTGAGCGTCTCAGACAAGGCCGGAATCGTTGAATTTGCCAAGGCGCTAGCCGCGCGCGGCGTCGAACTGCTTTCGACCGGCGGAACTGCCAAAGCGTTGCGCGATGCGGGCATTACCGTTAAAGATGTTTCCGAATTCACCGGTTTCCCGGAAATGCTCGACGGCCGCGTCAAAACGCTGACGCCGCAGGTGCACGCCGGACTGCTTCATCTGCGCGACAGCGAAGAGCACATGAACACCATGAAGAAGCACGGCCTCCAGCCGATCGATCTGGTTTGCGTGAATCTTTATCCTTTCGAAGCGACCATTGCTAAAGCCGGAGTGCCGCTGCACGAAGCGATTGAACAGATCGACATCGGCGGTCCGACGATGATCCGCTCCGCCGCCAAGAACATGAAGTTCGTTACCGTGATCACCGATCCGGCTGACTACGCCCGCGTTCTTGAATCGATGGATGCCAACGGCGGCGGTACGACCGAAGAACTGCGCTTCGAACTCGGCCAGAAAGTTTTCGCCCGCACGGCGGCCTACGACGCCACGATCGCCGGATATCTTGCCAGTCAGATGAAAACCGCCGCGCCGCGTCCGTTCGTTAAAACCGCCTCCAACGGCGTCGAACTGCGCTACGGCGAAAACTCCCACCAGAAGGCGTGGCTTTACACCAATCCGCTTTCCGACGAAGCCTGTATCGCCCACACCGATGTTCTGCACGGCAAGGAAATGAGCTACAACAACTATGTGGACGGCGAAGGGGCGCTTGAAGCCGTCAAAGAACTTTCCGGCAAGCCCGGCGTGGCGGTGATCAAACACACCAATCCGTGCGGTTTCGCCACCGGCGCGACGCTGGCCGAAGCGTTCGAAGCCGCCTGGAACGGCGACCCCGTTTCCGCTTTCGGTTCCGTTATTGCGGTAACGCAGAAGGTCGATGTGGCGACGGCGGAACTTCTGAAAGGCCGATTCATCGAAGCACTGATCGCGCCGGACTTCGAACCCGCCGCGCTCGAACTGCTGAAGTCCAAGAGCAAAAATATCCGCCTGCTGAAACTGCGCTCGCCGATGACTAAGGCCGGGCCGCGCAAAATGATCAAAGATATTAACGGCGGTATTCTCGTGCAGGATGTTGATACCGACTCGATCGCCGAGTGGAAAGACGTCACGAAGACCGCGTTTGACCAGTCCAAGCGGGCGCTGGCGGAATTCGGTATCGCCGCCGCCAAGCACACCAAGTCCAACGCGATTATGATCGTGCAGGAATACAAGCCGGGCCAGTTCCGCGTGCTCGGTATGGGCGCGGGCCAGCCTAACCGCGTGGACTCGCTGCGCAAGCTGGCCGTGCCGAGAGCGGTTGAAAATCTGAAGCTCCAGAATCCGAACATCACCGACGCCGAAATCGCGAAAGCCATCGGTGAATGCGTGTTCGTTTCCGAAGCTTTCTTTCCGTTCGCCGACAGCATCGACGAAGCCCACGCCGTCGGCGCGCGCTTTATTGTTCAGCCTGGCGGCTCGATCCGCGACGACGAAGTCATCGCCGCCTGCGACAAATACGGCATCGCTATGGCCTTCACCGGAATGAGACATTTTAAACATTAAAAAACATATGGAGTGCGGCGGCTTGCCGCCGCTTTAAACAGTCGAAGCAAGCTTCGGCTGACAAAGCGCAGGCAAGCCTGCGCAGTCCAAAATCTTAGGAGATATTTATGGCCCAGATCTGGTTTAAGCTTCAGAACGGCAGTGATGTGCGCGGCGTTGCGCTTGAGGGCGTACTCGGCGAGCCGGTCACGCTGACACCCGAATTTGTTCGTCCGATCGGCTATGCGTTCGCGCAATGGCTGGCGGAAAAGAAAGGCGTTCCGGCCGATCAGCTCAAAGTGGCCGTCGGTCACGACTCGCGGCTTTCGGCGGAAAAAATCAAGATAGCGGTTTTCCAAGGTTTGGGAAAAGCGGGCTGCGCGATGGCGGACAGCGGACTTTCTTCGACACCGGCGATGTTCATGGCGACGGTTTTCGAAAACCACGCTTACGACGGCTCGATCATGCTGACGGCCAGCCATCTGCCGTTTAACCGCAACGGCCTCAAGTTTTTCACCCGCGACGGCGGACTCGAAAAGGCCGATATCAAAAAGATTCTGACCATCGCGACGGAAACCGGGCTGTTCGACGCCAAGGGCGGAAAGGCCGCCAAGATCAACCTGATGGACGACTACGCCGCGGCGCTGGTCTGTACGATCCGCACGGGTGCCGGTCTGGGCGATAAGCCGCTGGCCGGACTGAAAATCGTGGTCGATGCCGGTAACGGCGCGGGCGGCTTCTTTGTCGACAAGGTTCTCAAGCCGCTGGGCGCAAATACCAAAGGCAGTCAGTTTCTCGATCCGGACGGCAATTTTCCGAACCATATTCCGAATCCGGAAGAGAAAGAGGCGATGGATGCCATTATCAGCGCGGTGGAAAAAAACGGCGCGGATCTCGGCATTATTTTCGACACCGACGTGGATCGCGCCGGAGCAGTGGACAAAAACGGCAAGCCGATCAACCGGAACCGCTTTATCGCACTGATGGCCTCGATCGTTCTCGAAGAACATCCCGGCACCGTGATTGTTACCGACTCGGTTACTTCCACCGGCCTGAAATACTGGATCGAAGAAAAACTCGGCGGCGTTCACCACCGTTTCAAACGCGGCTATAAGAACGTGATCAATGAGTCGATCCGGCTGAACGGCGAAGATAAAGAATCCTGGCTGGCGATGGAAACCTCCGGCCACGGCGCGCTGAAAGAAAATTATTTCCTCGACGACGGCGCTTACCAGATTGCCAAGGTGCTGATCAAAGTCGCACAGCTCCATGCCGCCGGTAAAGGTTCGGTGGACGAACTGCTGGCTGGGGTGCCGGAGCCGGCGGAAGCCCGGGAATTCCGCGCGAAGATCAAGGTAGAAGATTTCGGCGCGTACGGCGGTCAGGTGCTCGATGCCTTCACGAAATTTGTCGAACAGGAACCGGGCTGGGCGCTGACACCGAATAATTTTGAGGGCGTTCATGCCACCTGCGATGCGGCTCACGGCAACGGATGGGCGCTGCTGCGCAAGTCGCTGCACGATCCGGTGCTGCCGCTGAACATTGAAAGCGAAGAAGACGGCGGCGTCGCGAAAATCGCCGCACGGATGAAAACCTTCCTGTCGCAGTTTGATCAGCTTGAGCTGCCTAAAATATGGTAAGCGGAGACTTTGTATGAGTCGGACGGTTCTGGTGACGGGTGCAACGCGCGGAATAGGGCGCGAAGTGACAAAGCAACTCTGCGCGCAAGGCTTTACTGTTTTTGCCACGGGTCGCGACCAGTCATTGCTGGACGCTTTGAAAAAGGAAACCGGCTGTTTCGGCGCGGTTTGCGATCTTTCCGATTCTGACGCCGTGGTTGCGTTGTACGCGACGGCGCAAAAGATTCTCGGATCGATTGATGTGCTGATCAACAATGCAGGCTTCAACCCCGGCAAAGAACCGGTCACCGCTGTGGATGTTGCGCGGCTCGACGCTTCATATGCGATCAATTTTCGTGCGCCGTACCTGCTCTGCCGGGAGGCACTCAAGGAGATGAGTGCGCGCAAAAGCGGCCACATTCTCAATGTCGTCAGCACGGTCGCCCGCACCAGTCTGGAAAACTATTCAACCTACAGCGCAATGAAATACGCGCTGCACGGCTTCACCCTTTGCCTGATTAAAGAGGCGCGGCAGTCCGGCGTCAAGGTTACCGGAGTGTATCCCGGCGGCGTTGATACGGAATTCCGTGACATTGACCGGCCCGATTATATGCGGCCCGAATCCGCCGCGCAGATGATCATCCACTGCCTTAACGCGCCGGACGACGTGGTCGTGCATGAGCTGGTTTACCGTCCGATGATTGAATCTAATTTTTGAGGTTATATGAAAACACGAGTTCTACTGAGTTTAGGTTGTATGCTTTTGCTTGCGGGCTGCACGGCGATTGACGCCGTGACCGGGCAGAAAACAACCAACCTTTATTCCCTGAAAGACGATGTTGATATTGGATCGCAGGTCTATAGCGGGACGATCGAAGAGATGCGCGCCCGCGGCATAAAGGTTAATGCGGATGCCGCCCGTGTCGCACAGCTCAAAGAAATGGTGCGCCGCATCAAGTCGGTTTCCAACCTGCCGGATCTGCCGTACGAGGTTGTGCTGATCCAGACGAATGTGGTCAACGCTATGGCAGCGCCCGGCGGGAAAATCATGGTTTACGAAGGATTGTGGAATCCCAAAGACGGCCTGGTGAAAGACGACGACGAGCTGGCCGCCGTGCTGGCGCACGAAATCGCCCACGTTAACTGCCGCCATTCCACCGAGGCGATGACCAAGGCGATGTTCGCCAACGGGGTTGCGGTTGGGGCTGCTTTTCTGACAAAAGATACAAAATATGAAAAGGGCGGGCAGATTTTCGCTGCCGGCGGTATGATAGTTTACAATGGAATATGGGCTACGCACTATTCCCGTACGGATGAGAAAGAAGCGGACGCCGTCGGCCTGATGTACATGGCGAAGGCCGGTTACGATCCTCGCGCCGCCCTGCGTATCTGGGAGCGCTCCGCACAGCGCCGTGCCGGCGCGGATCCGGCGGACAGTATTTTTTCAACGCATCCGGCTGACAGTGTCAGGCTCCAGAATCTGCAGACGCAACTGCCGGCGGCGCTGGCAGTTTATGAAAACAGTCCGTACCGGAAAAAATAATGACTAATAAAATCCGCTGGGGGATTATCGGTTGTGGACTGATTGCCCCGAAGTTTTTCCAGGCCTTGGAAAACACCGGTGAAGGGTATGTCGTCGCGGCGGCCTCCAAATCAATGCGCCGCGCCCAACGGCTTCAGAAAAAACTCGGCATTCCGCAGGTGTACGGCAGTTATGAAGAAATGCTCGCCGGCGAACAGCTCGACGCAGTGTACATTGCGAATACGCATGCCGAACACGCCGCGTCGGCAAAACTCTGTCTGGAGCGCGGCCTGCCGGTGCTGGTCGAAAAAGCTTTTACCCGCAACGCCAAAGAAGCCGCCGAGCTGATTGCGCTGGCGCGGCAGAAAAAGCTGTTCTGCATGGAGGCGATGTGGACGCGGTTTAACCCGGCGACGGTTAAACTGCGCGAACTGATTCGTGCCGGCGCTATTGGTGAAGTGACTCATTTAAAAGCAGCCTTCTGTGTTCGGATGGGGCTGAGTCTGAAAACTATGCCGTGGAACCGGATGTACAGCCCGCGCCTCGCCGGCGGCGCACTGCTCGACATCGGTGTCTATCCGATTGCTTATGCCCGGATGATTTTCGGTGCGCCGCCGGTACGGATTACTGGTTCAGCGAAAATAGCTTGGACCGGCGTCGATAAAACTTCGGAATACCATTTTGAATATTCCTGCGGACGGCGTGCTGAGCTGATTGCATCTTTTGTTGAACAACGGCCGCGTGACGCCGTAATTACCGGAACGAACGGTATTATTCGCGTGCCGCATTTCCCTGGCGCGGAATGGCTGGTCATTACCCGCTCCGGTCATGCGCCCGAAACGATCAAGTGCGAAGCGCCGGGTTTCGAACACGAAATTCGCGAAGTGCACCGCTGTCTGCGTGAAGGGTTGATAGAAAGCCCAGTTATGCCGCCCGACGAAACGCTCGAAACCATGCGCACCATGGATACGCTGCGCGCCCAGTGGGGCATGAAGTATTCCGGCGAATTATAATCCAGCAAACGGATTGGCGGAAAAACCGCGCGGCGGTTGGCGTTGCGGAGATTTATTCTGCTGCGGCCGTGGCGTGGAAGCCTGGGTTGAAGTCGCCTTGCCGCCATCTTTACGGGCCGTCAGCGAAATACGTTTGCGCTCCAGATCAATTTCCAGCACGCGCACGGTAATCCGGTCACCCGCCTGCACCGCTTCGGACGGATCACTGATGAACCGGTCGCACAGTTGCGAGATGTGAACCAGTCCGTCCTGATGGACGCCGATATCGACGAACGCGCCGAAGGCGGTGACGTTGGTGACAATCCCTTTGAGTTCCATCCCTTCCTTCAGGTCGTTCATCGTCATCACGTCGTCGCGGAAGCCGACGGCTTCAAACTGTTCGCGCGGGTCGCGGCCCGGCTTTTTCAGTTCGTCGATAATGTCTTTCAGCGTCAGCTCGCCGACGTCGCCGCCGGTGTATTTTTCGATCTTCACTTTGCTGACGATCTCGACGTTGCCGACCAGCTTATTCAGCGGCTCGCCGAGGTCGGCGGCAATCTGTTCAACCAGCTTGTAGCGTTCCGGGTGAACCGCCGAAGCGTCGAGCGGATTTTCACTGCCGTGAATCCGCAGGAAGCCGGCGGCCTGTTCAAAGGCGCGCGGGCCGAGGCCCGCCACTTTCATCAGTTCCTGGCGGCTCTTGAACGCGCCGTGTTCATTGCGGTAGGTGACAATTTTTTTTGCGAGGCTTTCGCCGATTCCGGCGACGCGCGAGAGCAGGGGAGCGCTGGCGGTGTTGAGTTCGACGCCGACGCGGTTCACGCAGCTGACGACCACTTCGTCGAGTTTGTCTTTCAGCAGTTCCTGATAGACGTCGTGCTGGTACTGACCGACGCCGATGGATTTCGGATCGGTCTTTACCAGCTCGGCCAGCGGATCCTGCAACCGGCGGGCGATGGAAATCGCGCCGCGGATCGTCAGGTCGAGATCCGGAAATTCTTCGCGGGCGATTTCTGACGCACTGTAAACCGACGCGCCGGCTTCGCTGACGGAAACCACACTGATGCCGGTTTTCTTCATCAGGCTGAGCAGCTTTTTCACGAACGCTTCCGTTTCGCGTCCGGCTGTGCCGTTGCCGATGGCGATGGCCTGCGGCTGGTGTTTTTCAATGAACTTCGCCAGCGTGATTTGCGCCTGCTGGGTTTTATCCGCACCTTGCTCGGGATAAATGGTAACGGTGTCGAGGTATTTTCCGGTGGCGTCGATAGCGACGCATTTACAGCCGGTACGCAGGCCGGGATCGATGCCGATGACCGGCTTTTCGCCGTACGGCGCGGCCAGCAGCAGGCTGCGCAGATTCTTGGCGAAAATTTCCACGGCGGCGCGGTCGGCCTTCATCTTCATTTCGACCGACACGTCAATTTCGACGCTCAGTGTCAGCATCCGCTTGTAGGCATCCTGAATGGTTTTTTCGAGTTCTCCGGCGAACGGCGACGCCGGATTCAGATTGCAGAGCTCTTTCATCCGTTCGATCTGCTTGTCGGCGTCGATCACCAGCTTGCGGCGCAGTTCGCCTTCGGTTTCGCCGCGGCGGATCGCCAGATAGCGGTGCGACGGAATGTCGGAGATCGCCTGGCTGAAGTCGAAATAGTCTTTGTACTTGGAGGTTTCCGGCTTGGCGTCGGCTTTGGCCGGCTCGGAGGCGATGACGCCGGTTTTGAAATAGGCTTCGCGGATCAGGGCGCGGACGTCGGATTTTTCGGCGACCTGCTCGGCGACGATGTCGCGGGCTCCGGCCAGCGCCTCTTCGGCGGTGGCGACTTCTTTTTCCGCATTGATAAACGCGGCGGCGGCCGTCAGCGGATCGCTTTCCAGAGACTGGCTGGCGATCAGTTCGGCCAGCGGGGCGAGACCCTTCTCCTTGGCGATGGTCGCGCGGGTGCGGCGCTTCGGCTTGTAGGGCAGGTAAAGGTCTTCGAGTTCGGTCTTCGAAATCGTCCGCTCGATCTGCTCACGCAACTCGTCGGTCAGCTTGCCCTGTTCATTGATCGAGCTGAGGATGGTCACGCGGCGGGCTTCGAGCGTGTTGTAGTAGGTCAGCTTTTCCTGAATGTTCAGAATCTGCACTTCGTCGAGATTGCCGTGCGCCTCCTTGCGGTAGCGGGCGATGAACGGCACGGTGCCGCCTTCGGCGAAGAGCTGGGCGACGGCGGCCACCTGACGCGGGCCAATGCTGAGGTCTTTGGATACAAACGGGACGGCATCAAACAGGTTTTGCTCGGACATAGGCTGAATCAATTCCTCGGTTAGCGGTTACAAAATCAGCCGCCGATGGTCTTCAAAACCGCCTCCGAGGTCAAGCTGTTCCAATCATTGGAAGGTTTCACCGCGAGAGAGCGCAAGGACCGCAAAAATTCCGAATGTTGGGGATCTAATAACGATTAAATGAGACGCGGGAGGCGCGCAGCGTTCTCCCCATCGATTCAATTTTCCGGTTGGAAATTTTTCAAGACCTCTCTCCAGGCAGTCTTGTGGTTAATCTGAGTGATCGCCTGTGAAAGAAAATCGTCAATCTTCGTGAATTGGTCTCGAAAATTTTGAATATCGAATGATAGCAACTTTGTGTCATGTGAGATCTTTTTATTTTTTGTCGTAACTGGATATCTAAATGAATATGAACTCGGATCTAATTCATGGAACTCATCAACCACTAATTTGATGTGTTTAAGCTCGGACTCAGAAACCTTGATTTTCAAAGCCAAGATCATTGGGTATGCAATCGTCCATAATTTGGCTAGATCATGGTGGCTGGGTAAATCTTCAGATAGATTCAAAAAATCTTGTCCTAGCATTATTATCGCTTTTAGCCTCAACTCTAATGTGTGCCTGCACAGAAACAGGTATGGCTCAATGGCATTTTTTTTAAGGGTGTTTCCTAGAACCTTTGCTGATGTCGAATAATTATCTGTGAGTGGCTTCCAGTTCGTATTAAGCGAAACTCCTGCCCAATTATCTATAGATCCATCAGAAAAAAGCTGAGAACTATTTTCCATTTTCCCTGAATTGCGTCGGTCAAATTCATATGCATTTAGGACTTCTTCTACTTCGGTATCGGTTAATACACCGATAGTTCTTTGCCCGTGTTCAGGATGAAAAAGAACTAACTGATTATCATACAGATCCCAGTCAATTTCACCGGACTGAATCATTGATATGTCATGTTCATCCAAACCAAACCGCTGCAATATGGATTCTGTATGCATTTTAGTTTTTTCCACAGTTTGTTAGGCAGAAAGCCTGCCGATCCGGAATCCCGAGACGGATTGCTTATAGCAGGCGGGGGCGGGGCGTTCAATCTTCCATCCGCCTCCGCCGATGGGCTCCGGCGCGACACAAAGCTCGGAAAGAAGCTTGGCGGCTCTGCGTTTTCGGCCTTTGGATTGGCTCACAGAGCCAACGCTACAATGTAGAGTCGGCTCTGCGAGCCGATTGCGACGGGGCGATTGCACGGGAGTTTTTAGCCACAAAAAATACAAAAAGCTGCTGAGTCGGCAGGTCGTTTTTGTGAGTTGTCGTGTTTTTCGTGGCGAATCTCCGGGTTCGCCTTCCTAAACATCGGAAAAACGGGTTTGGCATCCCTCTTCATTCGTGTACATTTGCGGCCTCTTTTGAAAAAGGAATTCCTATGATTTACCGGATTGAAATCGGACTGAAACAGGGTGTGCCGGATGCGCGCGGACGCGGCGTGATCGGCCGGGCTAAAAGCGCGCTGGGCATGAAGATCAAGGGCTGTCAGACGCGCGACGTTTATAAGGTGGACGCCAATATCAAGCGCGCCGAAGCAAAAGCCGTTCAGCTCGGCTTTGCCGACGCCGTGGTCGCCCGTTCCGCCCTTGGCCGCCTGAAAGCGCCGGGCAGTTTTGACTGGATGCTCGAAATCGGCTTTAAGCCGGGCGTGACCGACAATGTAGGCCGCACGGCCCGCGGCGCGATGGCCGATATTCTCGGCCGCGAGCTGGCCTGGGAAGAACAGGTTTACACGTCGATCCAGTATTTCCTCAAAGGCGACCTGACCCGCGAGGATGTTCTCCACCTCGGCAAAGACCTGCTGGCCAATACGCTGATTCAGACCATTCAGGTTTTTTCCAAAGAAGAATGGCTGGCCGCCGAGCCTGACCTGACCGTTCCGGCCTTTACCGATCATCAGGAAATCAAGGTCAACGTGATTGAGCTGCCGGATAATGACGCCGCGCTGATGAAGATTTCCAGCGACGGCATCCTGTCGCTCTCGCTCGACGAAATGCGCGTGATCCGCAACCACTACCTGAGTGATGCTGTGAAGGCGCACCGCGCCGAACTCGGCATGCCCGCCTGGCCGACCGACGTCGAGCTGGAGTGTATCGCCCAGACCTGGTCGGAGCACTGCTCGCACAAGGTGTTTGCCGGAACGATCGAATACAAAGACGAAGAAACCGGCAAAGAAGAAATCATCAACTCTCTCTATAAAACCTACGTCAAAGCTTCGACCAAGAAGGTGGCCGAAAAGATCGACTGGCTGGTTTCGGTCTTCACCGACAACGCCGGCGTGATCAAATTCAACGAAGACCTTCACCTCGTTTATAAGGTCGAAACCCACAACTCGCCGTCGGCGCTCGATCCGTTCGGCGGCTCGATGACCGGTATTGTCGGCGTCAACCGCGACCCGATGGGCACCGGCATGGGCGCGCAGCTGGTTTCCAATGTCTGGGGCTACTGCCTCGGCTCGCCGTTCTACGATAAGGAAATTCCCGTCGGCCTGATGCATCCGCGCCGCATTCGCGACGGCGTGCATGACGGCGTGATTGCGGGCGGCAACGAGTCGGGCATTCCGTACAGCCGCGGCTTTGAATGTTTCGACGAACGCTACCTCGGCAAGCCGCTGGTTTACTGCGGCACGATGGGAACCCTGCCGGTCAACGTCGGCGGACGTCCTTCCGAGCGTAAAGAAATCAAGATTGGCGATTGGACCGTCATGTGCGGCGGCCGTATCGGCAAAGACGGTATTCACGGCGCGACTTTCTCGTCCGAAGAACTGCGTACCGAATCGCCCGCCCAGGCGGTGCAGATCGGCGATCCGCTGACTCAGCGCAAGCTCTACGAATTTCTGATGGAAGCGCGTGACCTCGGACTGTTCCGCTGTATCACCGATAACGGCGCAGGCGGCATCTCCTGCTCGTTCGGCGAAATGGGCAAATATTCCGGCGGCTGCGAGTGCGAACTTAAAGACGCGCCGCTCAAATATGAAGGACTTCAGCCGTGGGAAATTCTGGTTTCCGAAGCGCAGGAGCGTATGACGCTGGCCGTTCAGCCGGAATGCCGCAGCGCTTTTGAAGCGTTAGCGAAAAAACGCGATGTAGAGGTATCCTTTATGGGTACCTATAACGACAGCGGATATTTCACGGTGAAATATGAGGGCAAGGTCGTTGCCAGCCTTGATATGGATTTCCTCTACGAAACCGGCTGCCCGAAACTGCATATGAAGGGCGTTTGGAAAAAACCCGAAATTCCGGTTCCGGAAAAAGCGCGCGGCGGCAACCGTACGAAATCGCTCCGCCAGATGATGGGCCGCCTCAATATCTGCTCCCGCGAATACAAGAGCCGCATCTACGACGGCGAGGTCAAAGGTCTTTCCGTGGTGAAACCGTTCGTCGGCGTTAACGCCGACGTGCCGTCCGACGCCACCGTCATGCGCATCGAGTACAATAACAACCGCGGCGCGATTCTGGCTGAAGGGATTAATCCGTGGTTCTCGGATATCGACACCTATCACATGACCGCATCAGTGATCGACGAAGCGGTTCGCCGCGTCATCAGCGTCGGCGGACGCCTCGACCGCATCGCGATTCTCGATAACTTCTGCTGGCCCGATCCGGTGCAGTCACCCAAGACGCCGGACGGCGAATACAAGATGGCGCAGCTCGTCCGCTCTAACAAAGCACTCTACGACTACACCATCGCGTTCGGTACGCCGGCGGTTTCTGGCAAGGACTCCTGTAAAAACGACTCGACGCGCGGCGGAAAGAAAATTTCCATTCCACCGACACTACTCATCTCATCCATCGGCCAGATCGACGACGTACGCAAAGCCGTTACTATGCCGCTCAAAGAAGCGGGCAACCTGATTTACATGGTTGGCGTGACGAAGAATGAACTCGGTGCTTCCGAATGGAACCGTATGCTCGCCGAAGAGCAGGGCAATCCGTGGAACTACGGCGGCGACGTGCCGACCGTGGATGCTGCCGCCGCGCTGGCGATCTACCGCGCGATGAACACGGCGGCGGATGAAGGAATTCTGCTTTCTTCGCATACACCGTCCAAGGGCGGACTCGCTGTCGGCTTCGCACTTATCTGTATGGGCGGCGGACTCGGCGCGGAAATTGATCTGGCGAACGTTCCAACACCCGGAAAGCGAAAACTCAAAGACGACTCGATTCTTTTCTCTGAATCGAACAGCCGCTTTGTTGTTTCGGTTAAACCCGAAAACGCCGCGCGCTTTGAAGAACTGTTCGCCGGACTGCCGGTCGCGCAGATCGGAACCGTCACCGCCGACAAAAAGCTGGTGGTGAAAGGTGTCAAAGGCGCAGCGCGCATCGACACCGATCTCGAAACGCTCCGCAGGCCGTTCAAGAAAACGCTCTACGGTATTTAATGAATGTTCTTCTCCAGCACGGAGACGACTGGCTCCGCTTTTCGGAGCCGGTCGAAGTGCTGACAGCCCGCACGCCGGATGAAGTTCTCCACTGTCTGGAAGAAATTGAAACCAGCAGACTGTGGGCCGCCGGGTTTATTTCCTACGAAGCGGCGGACGCGTTTGACTCCGCATTGAAAACTCACGCGCCGGGCGGCTTACCGCTTTTGCAATTCGGGCTTTTTGAGAAGCCAAAGGTAGGGACGTCTCTCCGAGACGTCCGCGGACGGCTGGGACAGCCGTCCCTACCCAACTACCAATTGGGAAACTGGACGCCGTCGGTGACGCGCGGCGAATACGGCTCAGCGATTGCGGCGATCAAGGAACACATTGCTGCGGGCGACACGTATCAGGTCAATTATACCTTCCGGTTGAACGCTGATTTTTCCGGTTCACCGTTCGATTTTTTCTGCGACCTCGCCGCCGCCCAGCAGGGGCGTTACGCCGCTTTTATTGAAACGGATGAGTTCGCGATCTGTTCCGCTTCGCCGGAACTTTTCTTTGAACTCCAAGACGGTGTGATTACCTCCCGTCCGATGAAAGGCACGCTTCCGCGCGCGCTGACGGCAGAAGCCGACCGTGCCGCCGCTGAGGCGCTGAAGAATTCGGCGAAGGACTGCGCGGAAAACATCATGATCGTCGATATGATCCGCAACGATATCGGCCGCATCGCCGAGGCCGGTTCGGTCGAAACGCTAAGCCGGTTTGATGTCGAAAAATATCCGACCGTCTGGCAGCTGACTTCGACGGTGCAGGGGAAACTCTCGCAAAGGCGCGAAGCCGCAAAGAGTGCTGAGGCTCTGGCCGGAAAACTTGGCGACTCTGCGCCTTTGCGAGAAAAAAATACGGACGTGATGCGGGCGCTTTTTCCGTGTGCGTCGATTACCGGCGCGCCGAAAGCCAAGACGATGGAGATTATCCGGAGTTTGGAGAAATCACCGCGCGGCGTTTACACCGGCGCGATCGGCTTTATCGCGCCGGACGGCGCAGCGCAGTTTAACGTGGCGATCCGCACGGCTGTAATTCAAAACGGTAAAGCGGAGTATGGCGTCGGTGGCGGAATCACTTGGGACTCCGACGCGGACGCCGAATATAACGAGGCGCTTTCCAAGGCGCGGATTCTCACGCGCCGGTTTCCAGAGTTCCAATTGCTGGAAACGATGCTTTGGGAGGATGGGGAGATTTTTCTGCTAGAACGTCACTTGAAACGGCTGGCCGATTCGGCGGAGTATTTTGATTTTAAAATAGATGCGTCTGCCGTCCGTGATTGTCTGTGTGATTTAAAATTCGATGAACCGAGACGCATCCGGCTGATGCTGGATAAAGCCGGGAATTTTGAAATTCAAAACTTTGAAATTAAACTCAGTGAGGATACCGCGTCTACGTTGGCAATCGCGAAAGAGCCGGTAGACTCCGGCGATGTGTTTCTTTATCACAAAACGACGAGCCGGTCGGTGTATGAAAAAGCCAAAGCCGACTTTCCTAATGCAGACGACGTGTTGCTTTATAATGAGCGCGGCGAGGTGACGGAAAGCTGTATCGCCAACGTGGTGGTCGAGCTGGACGGACGGAAAGTTACGCCGCCGGTCTCCTGCGGCTTGCTCGCGGGGACGTTCCGCGACGAACTGATAGAAAAGCACGAAATATACGAGCAGGTCGTCACATTGGATGATCTCAAGCGTGCAGATGCAATCTGCCTGATAAATTCTGTTCGCAAATGGCGGAATGTTTCGGTTAACTGGGCGGCCTTATGAAACCTAAGATTTTGATTATTACGGGCTACGGAGTGAACTGCGAGGCGGAGTCGGCGCGGGCGTGGGAACTGGCGGGCGCTGAGCCGGTGAGGGTTCATCTGAACGACCTGCTCGATCATCCGGCGCAGATGCGCGATTTCCAGGGGCTGATGTTTATCGGCGGCTTTTCCTACGGCGACCACATGACCAGCGGCCATGTATTTGCTCTGCGGGTGAAACACCATCTGCGCGAGGAACTTCAGAAGTTTATCGACGATCAGAAAATCATTCTCGGCGTCTGTAACGGTTTCCAGACGATGACCAAGATCGGTCTGCTGCCCGGACTGAACGGTGAATATTTTGAGCCGAAGGTGTCGCTGATGCAGAATGACTGTGGCCACTTCCAGAATTTCTGGGTCAATCTGAAGTTCGAAGCGCAGTCGCCGTGCATCTTTACCAAAGGATTCGACACGATGCCGCTGCCGGTCCGGCACGGCGAAGGTAAGATTTTTACCACGGACAAAGCCGTTATCGAACAGATCGAGGCGCTCGGTTGTGCTGTCGCCCGTTATGCGGATGTCGACGGCAATCCGACCACAGATTTCCCCGCCAATCCGAACGGCTCACTCAATGCCATCGCCGGACTATGCGATCCGACCGGCCGCATCTTTGGCCTGATGCCGCATCCTGAGGCGTATCTTTTTCCGGAAAACCACCCCAACTGGGATATGCAGAAGCTGAATGGCACGCTTCCCGCGCAGGGACTCGGCCTGAAGTTCTTCGAAAACGGTGTCCGGTATCTCAAGGGCTGAGCTTTCCGAATATTCAGGAAAAGAGGCATTGACGGGGAGGGGCTTTCCACGTAAAACGCCCGCTTGCTTAGGGGATAGGCCCACTATACTAAAGGAGAAATACCATGGCAGTTATTGATTTCGGCGGCACAAAAGAAACCGTCGTCACCCGCAAAGAGTTTTCGCTGGCGAAGGCCCGCAAAGTTCTGAAAAACGAAGTGATCGCAGTTATCGGCTACGGCGTACAAGGCCCGGCTCAAGCGCTCAACCTGCGCGACAACGGCTTCAACGTCATCATCGGTCAGTCCAAGCAGTTCATGCAGGACTGGAACCGCGCGATCAAAGACGGTTTCGTTCCCGGCAAAACCCTGTTCGAAATCGAAGAAGCGGTTCAAAAGGGAACGGTTATTCAGTACCTCCTTTCCGACGCTGCCCAGAAACTTTGCTGGCCGCAGATCAAGCGCAACCTGAAAGCGGGCGATGCCCTCTACTTCAGCCACGGCTTCTCGATCGTTTATAAAGACCTGACCAAGATCATCCCGCCGACTAACGTCGACGTGCTTCTGGTTGCTCCGAAAGGCTCCGGCCTGAACGTTCGCCGTAACTTCCTGACCGGCGCGGGCATCAACTCCAGCTTCGGCGTATTCCAGGACGCCACCGGCCGCGCCGAAGAGCGTTGTATGGCTCTCGGTATCGGTATCGGTTCAGGCTACCTGTTCCCGACCACCTTTGAAAAAGAAGTGACTTCCGACCTCGTTGGCGAACGCGGCGTCCTGATGGGCTGTCTCGCTGGCGTGATGGAAGCTCAGTACGAAGTGCTCCGCAAGAACGGCCACAGCCCGTCCGAAGCGTTCAACGAAACGGTTGAAGAGCTAACTCAGAGCCTGATCCGTCTGGTTGACGAGAACGGTATGGACTGGATGTTCTCGAACTGCTCCGCCACCGCACAGCGCGGCGCGCTGGACTGGTCGCCGAAGTTCAAGAAAGCCACGTTGCCGGTATTCAATGACCTCTACAAAGCGGTCAAAACGAAATCCGAAGCTAAGCGCGTGCTGAAAGTCTGCGGCGCCAAGGACTACAAAGTCCGCCTGACCGCAGAACTGAAAGCCATCCACGATTCAGAAATGTGGCGGGCCGGTGCAGCTTCCCGCTCGCTCCGTCCGAAGGGCGAAGCCAAACTGATCGCCAAAGGCACCAAGGGTGTCGGCGGCCGCGCCACCAACTAAAAGTCTGATTTTCAGGCTGCGAAACCGCCTCGGTTCCCGGGGCGGTTTTTTTGTTGGATATTGCAGTTTACAAGGTCGGGGGGCGTCTATATATTGTCGCGCTCAACTATAGAAGTAGTAAGAAGAAGAGAGTTAAGAAGGAGCCGTAAGTGGATACAGCAGTTAAAGCGGAAACCAGAAAAGAATATCAGCGCAGCGACCGGGATACCGGATCCGTTGAAGTGCAGGTTGCACTGCTGACGAAGCATGTGGAAGCACTCACCGTGCATCTGCAGAGCCATAAGAAAGACAACAGCACCCGTCGCGGTTTGATCACTATGGTGAACAAACGCAAAAAACTGCTCAGTTATCTGTCCAGAACAGATAATCCGCGCTACAAGGAGCTGATTCAGCGCCTTGGTTTGCGCCACTAAGAAGACGAGGACGGCCCCGTTCATGACGGGGCTGTTTTGTTTCCGGGGAAGTCCCCGTTCCAACACAGCGCCCCCTTTTCGGGCCGCCCGTTAATCCACCTCAGAGGCACGCATCCGCCTCGCCCGGCTCCCGGCAGTAAATGGATGCAGAAGGAAAAAGAGAAATGAAAGATACAGTCAAAATACAGTTCGAAGTCGGCGGCAAGCCGATGTTCTTCGAGTCCGGTCTCCTTGCACAGCAGGCAGCCGGCGCAGTGAGCTGCGGCCTGGGCGATAACATCGTCTTCTCCGCCGTTACCGCCACCAATACCCCCCGTGAAGGCGTGGATTTCTTCCCGCTTCAGGTCGAGTACCGCGAAAAATTCTACGCCGCAGGCCGTTTCCCTGGCGGATTCTTCAAGCGTGAAGCCCGTCCGTCCGAAAAAGAAATTCTGACCGCCCGCGTCACCGACCGTCCGCTCCGTCCGCTGTTCCCGAAAGGGTATTGCAACGACGTGCAGATCAATAACATGCTGCTCAGCTGCGACGGCCAGATCGACACCGACTTCCTCAGCGTCAACGCTTCCAGCGCCGCACTGACGCTTTCCGAAGTTCCTTTTATGGGGCCGATTGCCGCTGTACGCATCGCCCGTGTCAACGGCAAGTTTATCGTTTGCCCGACACACGCCGAACTCGCTCAGGGCGACCTCGACCTGACCTACGCCGGAACCGCCGCTCTGCCGCTCATGATTGAAGGCAGCGCCAAGGAAATCAGCGAAGCCGATTTCGTCGCCGCCATGAAACTGGCGCACGAAGCGATTCAGCCGATCATCAAAGCCCAGCTCGAACTGCGCAAGCAGCTCGGACTGCCGGAAAAGAAGGTTGAAATTGCCGCTGCCGATGAAACCAAGCTTGTGAAAGCCCGCGAAATCGCCGGTGCCGAACTGCTCGCCGCCTTGGCGACCAGCGACAAGCTCGCCCGTCAGGAAAAAATCAGCGCGATTAAGAAGTCGCTCAAAGTCAGCCTGCTTGCCGTGTTCCCGGAAATGGCCGACAACGAATATTTCCATCTGTTCGACGAACTCGAAATTGAAACCGTCCGCAAAAACGTGCTTGAACACAAGACACGCGTTGGTGGACGTGGCTTCAACGAACTGCGCGAACTTAAAGCGCAGGTCGGTGTACTGCCGCGCGTCCACGGTTCGGCCGTGTTCAACCGCGGCGAAACGCAGTCGCTGGCGATCGTCACCCTCGGCCCGAAGAAAGATTCTCAGTCGATCGACGCCGTAACCGGCGGCGAAACCGAAAAGAACTTCATGCTCCACTACAACTTCCCGCCGTACAGCGTCGGGGAAGTCGGACGTCTGGGTAACACCGGCCGCCGCGAAATCGGCCACGGTAATCTGGCCGAGCGCAGCCTGCGCCCGGTTCTGCCGGACAACTATCCCTACGCCGTGCGTCTTGTTTCTGAAATCATGGGCTCCAACGGTTCATCCTCCATGGCTTCCGTTTGTGTAGGCACGCTGGCTCTGATGGATGCCGGCGTTCCGATCAAGAAACCGGTCGGCGGTATCTCCGTCGGTCTGTTTACCGATGAAAAAGGCAAAGCCGACCTCGTACTCGACATTCTCGGCACCGAAGATCACTGCGGCGATATGGACTTTAAAGTCTGCGGTACCCGCGAAGGTATCACCGGCTTCCAGGTCGACCTCAAGATCGACGGCCTGCGCTGGGATCTCGTCGAAGGCGCTTTCGAAATGGCCCGCGCCGGTCGCATGAAAATTCTCGACTACATGGAAAGCGTCATCGCTGCTCCGCGTGAAGAGATGTCCGAATTTGCTCCGCGCATCGTGGTCATCAAGATTGATCCGGAAAAGATCGGCGCGCTCATCGGCCCCGGCGGCAAAGTCATTCGCGGCATCACCGACACCTACGGCGTGCAGATCGATATCGAAGAAGACGGCACCGTCAACGTATTCAGCGCCGACGCCAACGCCATGAAGGCTGCGGTCAAAGCGGTTAACGCCATCACGGCGGAAGCCGAAATCGGTCAGCTTTACGAAGGAACCGTCCGCACCATCCGCGACTTCGGTGCCTTCGTCGAAATCATGCCCGGTAAAGACGGCCTTGTGCACATCTCCGAACTCGCTGACTTCCGTGTCAACAAAGTTGAAGACATCTGCAAAGAAGGCGACATCATGTGGGTCAAGGTTCTCGATGTGGACCGTGACGGCAAAATTCGCCTCAGCCGCCGTGCGGCCATGGCAGAAAAAGATGCCCAAGCCTCCACCACCGACTAATCCTCGTTCAGTGGAACCGAAAAGCCCTTCCGTTCGCGGAGGGGCTTTTTTATTACCTTGATGAAAACAGCGTAAAAATTTATACAACACCCATGTCACCGACCGATACAGCCGTAACTAATCTTGTTGAGCAGATCGTCTCTCTGGTTCATCCGCTCAAGGTTATTCTTTTTGGGTCGGTTGCCCGGAGCGACGCCCGCGCAGACAGCGACATTGACCTGCTGGTGGTGGTTCCGGAAGGTTCCCGCCGTCGTGCGATTGCCCAGAAACTTTATCAGGACATCCGCGGTGCCCGCGTGGCTTTCGACCTGGTTGTTGCAACGCCATCCGACCTTGAAAAACACCGCGACAACATCGGGCTGATTTACCGCAACATCCTGCAGGAAGGCCGAGAGCTTTATGCCTCCTGATTTTCAAAGCGGTTCTCCGGAAGATTGGCTGCGCCGTGCACACAGCGATTTGGCTTTGGCTTGCGGACGGTTGCGCCGGAGTGTCCTGCCGGAAGACCTCTGTTTCCACGCCCAGCAGGCGGTTGAAAAATCACTGAAAGCCGTGCTGATTTCAAAAGGCATTGATTTTCCCCGCACGCACAATTTACGCATGCTGATTGATGTATTGCCGGAAACTGTTTTCAGAGATCCTATTTTGGACTCCTCCGCAACGCTGACGGACTATGCCGTCAGCGCCCGCTATCCCGGCGAAGTCGAAGCGGTGACAAAAGAAGAACTGAAAACCGCCCGTCACATTGCCCGCGAAGTCGTTGTCTGGGCTGAAAACGTGATTGGTTCTAACCTCTAATTCACGCCAATGACCGCGAATAAAATCCGCCTCAGCCGCCGCGCGGCCATGGCAGAAAAAGATGCCGCCGCTGCCACCACCGACTAATCATCGGCTTGGCCAAACGAAAAAGCCCTTCCGCTTGCGGAGGGGCTTTTTTGTTAGGTGGATTTAACCACGGAGATCACAGAGATACGAAGATATTGAAAAGATAAAATATCAGGATGGTGAACTCTGTTTTCCTTAATCCATAGCATCCTTGTCTCCAGCGACTTTCCATAGGTAGTCAAGGCACTCGTTGGCACAACGGGTGGGGTCTTTATAAATATCCGATCCGGAATAACGGAAAACGGGATAGCCGCATTTTTGAAGAATTCTATCTCGCTCTTTGTCTTTCGATGCCTGGGCTTTTGTTTTTTCGTGAAAATCATGACCATCACATTCAATTACAAGATTATGGTAAACCTCTTTACAGGGATAACGCCCTGTTTTCGGATCAGGATTATTATCCACTCGTTCTGTATCAATAAACTGAAGCAGGAAATCTACTCGGTAATCTCCGATTTGCTCCTGAAGGCATATCTGAAAAGTCGAAGCGTCGGCGTCGAGTACGGCTCGGCCTCCTCCGTGAGCGGCTGGATATGGATAAATTATTCTCGGAGTAAGTGTGTGTGTAGATGCCTGTGCAATTAACGCGCCAAGGAATATACGTTCAATCGTACTATCGCAGGCTTTGAAGATGTCTCCGAAGCTTAGCCATAACCCGTAGTTGTATTCAAAAAGTAGGCTGGCATGTGCCAGACTAAGAGCTTCTGTTTCTTCTGCGTTAAACTTATAGTTTGATGGCAAATGCGGTTCCGGGTGTAGGAAAGTGTCCTCAGTTGTCGTTTGTTTGATTTTGTCGAGGCCTTCGAAAAGACGTTTGCCTGCAGTGGTTGTACAGAAATTTTTAAACATAGTTGATTCTCCTGGGAATTTTCTCTGAGTCTCCGTGACCTCTGTGGTTAAGTCTCTTTCAACAATTCTTTCGGATCGATGGCGGTGGTGCGGCAGATGTGGGAATAGTCGTCGTAGCCGGCGATGAGCGGTTCGGTGGCGAGGTTGCCGGCACGCAGCTTCCGAACATTGGAAAAGAGCTGTTCGAGAAACGTTTCCGTCAGCTCCGGATTCATCGAAAGCCGTCTGCTGGCAAAATGCTTTCGCATCTTTTCGAGGTTGCGCTCCTGCAGGTGATAGACCGCCAGCGTCTTTTCGTTCAGCTCCGGCGTGTTGTGCTCGCCGAAAAACTTTTCCTGTGCCGCAAAGGTATAGAGCGGAATCTGGCAGTCGAGATTCATCCCGATCTCTTTTTCGAGCTGACTGACCGGAACGCCGCGTGACTTGCTCTTGTAGTCCACCACCAGCAGTCGGTCGAGTTCGCCGTCTTTATTGAAGATCAGGTCGATGCGGTCGATTTTGCCTTTCAGCCGGACTTCTTCGTCGCCGCGCTTCAGCGTCAGCGGCAGATCGTGTTTGGTGTCGAACTTCATTTCGAACAGCGCCGGATAGCGGTTTTCGGCCTGCGCCGTTTCAATATCCATGCGGACAAAGTTTTCGATCACCTGTAACAGTTTGCGTTTTTCTGCTTCCCAGATGGATGGATGGCCGAGGTGACGGCTGGGCCGCCGCTCCGCTTTTCTGAATTCTTCTTCCGCAATGCTGCGCGCCAGCGCCAGCAGGTCGTTTGCCTTCGCCGGATCAAACACCGCCAGCGGGATGGAATCTGCTTCAGCCTTTTGGCTGATCTTCCAACGTAGATGCGACGCCCTCGTCGCATTTTCATCCTGTGAGGAACGCGACGAGGGCGTCGCGTCTACGTTAATTCGCGTTGCATAAAGTCCGCTTTGTTTTGCGATGGCGGTGTAAATCTGTTCGAGGATGTCGTGAATGACTACGCCGCGGTCCATCGGAGCGATGTCGTCTTCATGGGTCAGGTCGGGCCGGATGCTCAGTACCTTTTCGATGAAATAGACAAACCGATTGCGGGCCAGCGATTCCAACGCCGTCGCGCTGAACTCTGGATTATTTTCAAGCCACTTCTGGAGTGTAGACGCGACGCCCTCGTCGCGTTTCCCTTCAGGCTGAGAACGCGACGAGGGCGTCGCGTCTACGTTGAGAGAGAGTTTCGCTTTTGTCTGACGGACTTCATCTTCGGCGCGGCAGAATTCCGGCGGCAGAATGGTATGGAACGATGCGCCGAGCGTCGGCTTTTCAGTTTCGGTCAGCCCGCGCATCCGTTCGAAAAATTCGCCCGGCGCACGCTCTTTGCCGTCGGCTCCTGTGCGGGTATAGGAAAGCGTCAGCCGTTCACGCGCCGCGCTCATGGCGGTGAGGAAAAGAATCTCTTCCTGAATTAGCGCCGCGCCGGTTTCGGAAAGCGCGAGCCGCGGACAGGGAATCTTCCGTTCGTCCAGAAATGCCCGCAGCGCTTTGCGCTCGGCGTCATTCAGAAGAGAATCAGACTTCGGAATCTGCGGGAAGGTGCGGTCATCCATACCGGCGATATAAACCGATTCAAACCGCAACCCCGCCGCATCCATCGGATTGACAATCCAGACTCCGCTTTCGGTTCCGGCTTCGTCTTTCAGAGTGACGTTATCGAGCAGTTCTTCGAACAGCGCGGTCAGCCGTTCGGGTGGTGCCGGCCGGCCTGCAACCGAGCTTATCTCTTCGATCAATGTCAGTACTTCATCGGGCAGAATTAATCCATGTTGCGTAATTAGAGCCTGAGTTCGTTCTGCGAATTCTGCGGGCGAAAGCCGGTTGTCCCATGGCTGGAAAAATCCTGCTAATTCCTTTGGCAGACGGCGCAGGCGTGGCGGCTCTTTCAGGCGGATTTCCTGTACGAGCGTTTGCCGGGTTTCGGCGTCGAGGCCGGGCCATTGAATGCCGGGCATTAAGAGCAGGTCGCAGAGCCGGTCGCGCGAAAAGTTTTGCGGGAAGGCGAGAAGGGCGAGTAATGCTTTGACCGGCGGATGCGCGGCGGCGGGCGTGCCGCGCCGGAAATGATATGGAATGCCGAAGCGCACAAAGACGTCGGGAATGATGTCGGTGTACGGACTCAGGTCGCGCAGGACCAGCGCGATTTCATCCGGCGCGGTACCGTTCTCTATTTCGCGGGCGATGCGCCGCGCGACGTCTTCGATCTCGCCGTACGGATGCGCCGAAACAAAAAAAGCAACCCGCTCGCGCGATTCCGATTCAAGGATATTGCTGTCGTCGGCTTCGAAAGCATCAGCAAAATCTTCGAGCCACGGCTTCCACTCTTCTTCGGAGCCGCGCATCAGTTCACTACGCACGACGGCGCAGAGCCGGTCTTCGGCGGCTTCGGCGTGCGCGCCCGGCAGGACGGAATAGATTTGTACCCGGTCCGGACCGAGCCGTTTTTTGAGCGCGGCGGCGAAGCGTTCTTCGAACGGATTAAACCAGCGGACGGCGCGGAATTGAATGCCGCTTTCAAGCTCGCGCGGCAACTCGCCGGATTCAATCAGCCGGAGCAGGGCGGCGTTGACGGCAAAGCGGTCGGCCATGTCCGTTTTGGTACACAGCGTGCGCCACGCTTTCAGAAGCTGACCGATGCCGTGCAGTTTGTGGTCCGGCGCGTGAGCCAGCAGCCATTCGGTAATGGCGGATTCGTTTTCGGCAAAAACGGCGAAGGTTTCAATCGTCTGCTGGAGCAGTCCGGCCCGCGCGGCGGGCGATAGGTTGGCGAGCGGCTGACCGGTTGCAAAAGCGGCGCTTCCGGCGGCTTCTTCGAGGAGCAGGCGAGTTTCGGTCGGGCCGGAGGCAAGCCCTTTGAGCAGTCCGGTCCGGCGGGCAGCCCGTTCGCACAGGGCGAGGAGCTTTTTCTGGGTCAAAAGCCGTGAGGTGTCGAGGACTCCGGTTTCGAGGACGCGGCGGTACTCGTACCGGCGCTTTGCCAGCTCAGTCGGGAAAATGGTCAATGCTTCGCCGCTCATCTTCATGATTGATGAAACTAGCAGAGAGCGGTAGGGTTTGCCACCGTTTAGATTCGGCCAGTAAACAAGGAACCGTAATGAATTTTCAGAAACGCGCCAAAGAAGTGATGGATGTCGAAATCGCCGGCATGGAGAAAGTCCGCGACAGTATTAACGGGAATTTCAGTACCGCAATTGAGTGGATTCTCACGACCATCAAAAACGGCGGCAAAGTGGTGGTGACCGGCGTCGGCAAAAATTTCCATATCGGACAGAAAATGGCGGCGACGTTCACCAGTACCGGCACGCCCGCCGTGCTGCTTCATCCGATTGAAGCCATGCATGGTGACTTCGGGATCGTCGGCGAAAAAGACATCGTGCTGGCGCTCAGTTACAGCGGGGCTTCCGACGAACTGCTGGCGCTGATTCCTGCGCTCAGGCGGCGCGGCGTTAAAATCATCGGCATGACCGGTGATGCGGCCAGTCCGCTCGGACAGCAGAGTGATCTGGTTCTGCCGATCACGGTGGATAAGGAAGCCTGCCCGTTCGGCATGGCTCCGACCACCAGTACGACGGTGACGCTGGCGCTCGGCGACGCGCTGGCGATTGTGCTGCTCGAAGCGCGCGGCTTCAAAAAAGAAGACTACGCCAAGCTCCATCCCGGCGGTGCCATCGGCCGCACCCTGTTGCTCAAAGTTTCCGATGTGATGCGCACCAAAGACCGGCTGGCCAAAGTGAGGAGCGGGGCCAAGGTCAAAGAGGCCGTGCTGGCGATGACCGGTGCGCGCTCCGGGTGTGTTGCGGTCGTGGACGGAAGCGACCGGTTGCTGGGAATCTTTACCGACGGCGACCTGCGCCGCCACCTGATTGAAACGCCCGATATTACCGAAGTCGCCATCGACTCTGTCATGACGCGTAATCCGATCACGCTCAAAGCGGATCAGCTTGCTGTGGATATTCTGCAAATCTACGAGCAGAAAAACATCGACGACCTGATGGTGGTGGATGCTGCCGGACACATTGTCGGTGCGGTCGATATTCAGGATCTGCCCAAGCTGAAGATACTGTAAAGAATCCGGATATTTATTCCCTGACCGGTTCGTTTTGCTGTCCGCATTTCGGGCAGCGGGCGAGCGGGGTGCGTCGCGCCATCATGTAGATATGGTGGCAGGCGTCGCAACGGTAGACGGCTTTGGGGCCTCTACAAGAGTCCGTGTTCCTCGAAAACCGATTCCACTATGACGCGAGCGTTTTTGCTCATGACCTTCTGCCCGCGGGCGACGCATGCGAAGGCATACGTCTTGCCATGGCTTTCAACGTAACCGACAAACCAGCCAAGTACGTATGCGCCATCGTCATCTGTACCCGAACCGGTCTTTCCGTAGAGAATGCCTGCGTCGGTCTTTTTAATGAACATCAGCTTCTTCAGTGTCGCCAGCGACGTCTTCGAAAAAGGAGCTTCGCCGGAAATGATGTTGCGCATTAGTTCTGCCTGCTCGACAGGTGAGACCAAGATAGGGGCTCTCCCCTTGGAGGGAAGCCAGAAGACGTCGATGCCTGCAGAGATGTCGCGGTTACCGTATGCGATCTCGTCCACCCAGTTCTGCATTCGCTCCGGCCCGATCTGACGTGCCAGATTTTGGAATGCGGGTACACAGGAGGATTCGAAGGCTTCCCTGAATGTAAGATCCCGATTCCATGTTGCAACTGACCTCTCAACCCCATCCCACCGGTAGAACGGCTCGTCTGGAGATGAAATGACGCCTGTTTCAAGTCCGATGAGTGCGTTTACGATTTTGAACGTCGAACAGGGCGGAAGCGGGAGTTTTGCAACGTCCGGCCTGTAGGTGCTCGCATGGCCAGACGAACATTCAATGACGACAAGTGCGCCTTCAAGCTCGCCGAAAGCCTTTTTTGCCATCGTATCCTGTATTTCAAGCGTCCGACAAGATGTCAGGAGCGCGGTTCCCAGAATAACGCATAGGAGTATTGTTGTTGTTTGTTTCATTTTCGTCATGCCGAACGGTGAGTAGGCGGTCAAGGCGTGCGTTTATTATTCCCTGACCGGTTCGTTTTGCTGTCCGCATTTCGGGCAGCGGGCCAGCGGGGTGCGTCCGGGTGCGGTGTAAATATGGCGGCAGGCGTCGCAACGATAGATCGTTTTGCTTCCGTTTTGTTTCCGTCGGCGGAAGGTGACGAAGTCATAGACCGCGGCCGCTGCAAAGATCGCGGTCAGCGCCAGTGTGAGCGGAATCACTATCAAATTGAGCGGATCGACCGGCATTACTTTTTTTCCTCCTGTGCAAAGCGGATATCGATCCAGCTTTCAGTCTGCCCTGTCGCCGGTTTGAAATGCAGCTGCCGTACGGCGCTAAGCAGAGCGGCGTTGGTTACCGGTGTTTCAAAGAGCGCGTGTTCGACAGTTCCATCCGGGCGGACGGTCAGATTTACACGGACGGTTTCGGGTAGCCCGGCGGAGGTTATGTTAAGCTGAAGTATATCGCCAGCCCGCGACTTGAGCTCCGGAGATAGAAATAGCTGAGTTTTCGCGACTGGACGGACAGCCGTCGGCGGTGTTGCGCCGGGGACTGGAAGTGCGTTTTGCGGGAGAGCTATTGATTCGGTCAGAAGCGCACGGTCTACGCCGGGTGCGGCGGTTTTTTCGTGCGGCAGGTAGCGGACAGGACTGGACGGTTTTTCAAGCGATAGACGCAGATCAACCCGGTTTTCGATAAAACTGCCACTGAAACCTTCTCCGGAAGGGAGGGCGAAAAGTGTCGGGGCTTTGAGTTTTCGCAGGGTTTCGTCATCTGCAATCAGGCGGGTGAATTCAGGGTGTGCGGCGGCAACAGCCGGGCACAGGGGTGAGGGTTGGAACGCGAGCAGCCAAAGTGCCGACCAGCCTGCGGCGCAAAGCATTGCCGCCGTAAGTGCCGGTGTAAGCTGGACGCGTATTTTCACGGTGCAGGGGCGACAGGGGCGACTGGAGCAACCGGCGCAGGGTTCCGGGTAGCGATGAATATCTGCCGGAATCCGGCTCGGGCAGCGGCGTCGTAGACCGCAGCGGCGGATGCCTGCGGCGTGGTGGCGTCGGCTTCAAGAATGAGCGCAATACCCGGGCGTTCATTGGCCGCTTTGCGCAGGACGGATTCCAGCTGCGCCGTCTGTACCTGTTCGTCGTTGAAGAAAAAGAGTCCTTCGCGCGAAATGCTCAGCACCATGTCGTTGAACTGAATACCTTCGGTCTGCGAAGCAACAGGCAGGTCGAGTGTGATTCCAGGTTTTTTTACAAAATGCGAAGTGACCAGCACGAAGGCGCTGAACAGAAGCGCTGCGTTGAGAAAAACGACGCCGGTCAGAAAACCGCGTCCTGTCCGGCGGCGCGGAATAAAGGTGCGGTGCAGATGGAGTACGGCTTCGCAGTCGTTACGGTTCATGGCGTTCTCCGGCGGCAGGATGGGTGAGAAAGTAAATAATTTCTCCCGCTGTTTGTTCCATGTCGAGCGCGATGGATTCAACGCGGCTGATGAGGAAGTGGTAGCCGGCGTAGGCGGGAATGCCGGTGATGAGTCCGCCCGCCGTGGTAAGCAATGCTTTCCAGAGTCCGCCGGTGAGCGTGCCGATTTCGGCGAGCGGCGAACCGGCTTGCAGCGCGGTGAGTATATTGAGCAGGCCGAGCACGGTGCCGAGCAGGCCAAGCATAGGAAGAACTTGCGCGAGGGTAATAAGCAGATTCATGTGCCGCTCAAGCCGCGGGATTTCGCGGATACCGGCCTGCTGTACTGCCTTGATCAGTTCGTCTTTTGAATCGTCGCGGTGCAGTAGAGCTGTATGGACGATGTAAGCGGCGGGGCCGGGCGTTTGGTCGCAGATGCTGATCGCTTCGAGATCATTGCCGCGCGTGAGGTTGATGGTGATTCCGTTAAGGAAGTCGTCGATTTTTATCTGGGCGCGGTGCAGGTGGAAGAAGCGCTCCAGAAAAACAACCATGGCAATGAAGCCGCACACCAGAATCAGCCACATTACGGGGCCGCCGCTGTTTATCCATCCGATCATAATGAACTCCTTTTCTAAAGTGCCGAGGCGTGTTCGCGCTCTATTTTTTCTATCCGTTTCTGTGCTTCGCTTTTGGCGGGCACACCGGCCTGAATAATCCGGTTATAAATGTTGATCGCCTCTTTCCATTGCAGTTGCTGTTCCTGATATGCGGCGGCATCGAAAGCGGCACGCGTGAACCACGGCACGGCTTCGGGCGAAAGGGGTTCGGTTTGACCGGTGCCGCTGTAGACGACTTCAATGTAATGGGCGAATGATTTTTCTTTCAAGCCGAGCTTGGCTTCGCAGCGGGCCATTTTATAAAGCGCCTGAAGCCGGAGTGCGAACGGGGCGGCGGGCCGTTTGTAAAGCGATTGATAGGCATCGAGCGCTTCCTGGTAGCGTGCGGCTTCGGATGTGCCGAGTGTGAACAGGCAGTCGGCCAGCCGTCCGCGGGCGCGGTCGGCCAGCGGATCGTCCGGCGCAGTTTTTATGACTTCTTCGTAGGCGAGAATGGCGCGTGGAAATTCGCCGAGCTCGGTGAGCGTCTCGCCCTGCGCGAAGCGGGTTTTCAGCATCAGCGTACTGTCGGGAAATTCTTTGGCGAGACGGCTGTAGACGGTGAAGGCTTCGAGGAAGCTGTCCTGCTTAATCAGAGAGTTGCCGGCCCAGAAGAGAGCATCGTCGGCCAGCTCATGCTTTGGAAACCGCGCCGCGATATCGAGAAAAGTGGTCTTGGCCTGTGCATAACTGCCGCGGTTGTAGTAGTGCTCGCCGATCCAGAAGAGTACTTCCGGCGTCCAGACCGAGCCGGGATATTTTTCAATGAAGGACTGGCATATGGCCAGCGAACCTTCGGTGTCACCTTGCATATAACGGCAGAATCCGCGCATGTACAAAGCCTGCGGCGCTTCCGGTGAATCTGGATAATTGGTGCTGACGATGCTGAAGTCTTCAAGCGCAGCGTCCCATTTTCCGAGGCGGTAAAGAATCAGCCCCTGCTGGTTCATTGCGGAGGCCTGCACGGCGGCGTTGGTATATTGGGCGGCAATTCGCCGGTACTCTTCCAGTGCGATATCCCATTTTTGTTCGCGCTTGAGCAGTTCGGCCTTTTGTAAAGCCGCTTGCGGGGAAAACTCGCTGTTCGGAAACATTTTTTCCGTTTCGGCGAAATCGGTACGCGCTGCGTCCGGCTGGCCGGCGAGCAGACTTGCGACACCACTCTGATACATGGCCTGTGCGGCGAGCGGATGATCTGGATAATTAGAACTGACGCGCCGGTAATCCGCGCGAGCCTTTTCATACTGCAAGGCGGCGAGGCGGGCGTCGCCTGCTTTGATGAGCGACGTTACACAGGTGTCGGGCAGCGTGCATTTGAGCGTGGAGTTTTCGAATGCGACGGCGGACTCTTCATGGCGTTTCTGTTCCCATAGGCTCCAGCCTTTACCGGCTTGCGCGCGGGTTTGCAGTGCGGGATCAATCGTAATGTCGAGTCCGGCCTGGAACGCTTTTTCGGCGGCGGCAAATTGCTGTATTTTGAGCAGTGCTTCCGCTTTCTGAACCAGAATCTCGGCCGCAGCAGCGGTGTTTGGCGCTTCTTTAATGGCTTCATCGAAAAGCGGAAGAGCCTCTTTGGTTTTATTTTCGTTAATCAGCAGACTGGCGCGGGCGGCTTTCTGGCGGACGCGCAGCACGGCCTCGCCGGTCAGCTTTTCGGCTTTAGCGAGCGCCTCGGCGGCACCGGCGGAATTACCTGCGCGCTGTTCAATCGCGGAAAGTTCAACCCAAGCGGCAGATCGCAGACGCGGATGAGCGGGTTCGCTCGATCCGAGCGTATTGAGCAAAACGGAAGCTTCGCCCAATTCATCTTTGCCGCCGGCAGAGATCAGTTGACGTGCCAGTTCAAGGCGGGCGGAGTCGGCCATAATATTATCCGGAAAACGGTTCAGCAATTCGTGCAGTACTTTCGTTGAGTCGCTTTTCTTGCCGCGCTCCAGATAAATTACAGCGAGATCAAGCAGGTTCTGCGCGGAGTTTTCGTCGGATGGAAACTGATCACAGAAGGCTTCAAAGGTTTTCTGCGCGGCTTTGAAATTGCTGGCAAGCAGTTCGGCGCGGCCTTTCAGTCGCAGGGCTGCGGGAGCATACAGGCTGTTCGCCGGAATTTTTTCCAAGGCTTGAAACACCGCGTTTGAATTACCGGCCTCGAAAAGTGTCCGGGCGCGCCAATAATCGAAAGCATCTTGTTTTGGCAAACCGGCGGACTCGTCGGCCAGAATCACCGCGTCATTAAATTTTTGCTGACCGGCCAGTGCACGAATCAGCAGGATTGTCAGCCTCGACTCCTCGTCCGGTGTGCGTTGCGTGCTGAGCGCCTCCCATGTCTGCTGCTCAGCGAGCGGATAAAGCTCATCTTCCAGTGCGGCTTCGATTTGGCGTGTCGAAAGCGGCTCCTGCGCAAACAGCGCAGGCGCAAGCAGAAGCAAAAGCATCCAAAGTTTAGAAAGCCCAAAATTCATTGGCGCGGAGTATCCTATGCCGTAAGCATTTCTGCCAAGTACTTTCCCGTATAGGATTCGGGTGTTTTGGCGACTTTTTCCGGTGTTCCGGCGACGACGATTTTCCCGCCGCGCTCGCCGCCTTCGGGGCCGAGGTCAATCAGCCAGTCGGCGCGCTTGATGACGTCGAGATTATGTTCAATCACCAGCACGGTATTGCCGCCGTCGCGCAGCGTTTCCAATACCTGAATGAGTTTATGGACGTCGGCGAAGTGCAGGCCGGTGGTCGGCTCGTCGAGAATGTAGAGCGTCTTGCCGGTCGCCTTTTTGCTGAGCTCCGCTGACAGCTTGATGCGCTGGGCTTCGCCGCCGGAAAGCGTGGTCGCTGACTGGCCGAGACACAAATAACCGAGTCCAACTTCGCGGAGTGTGCGTAGTTTACGTTCAATGCCGGGAATGGCGGCAAAAAATTCGCACGCTTCGTTGATGGTCATGGCGAGTACTTCGGCGATGTTCTTGCCGCCGTAATGCACTTCCAGCGTTTCGCGGTTGTAGCGCTTACCGGCGCACTGCGGACAGGTGACATAAACGTCAGGCAGGAAGTGCATTTCTATTTTCAACAGGCCATCGCCCTGGCAGTGCTCGCATCGTCCGCCTTTGACGTTGAAGCTGAAACGCCCCGGCCCGTAGCCGCGCACTTTGGAAGCGGGCAGTTGGGTGAAGAGGTCGCGGATGATAGAAAACGCGCCGGTATAAGTAACCGGATTGCTGCGCGGCGTCCGGCCGATCGGCGACTGGTCGATGACGATCACCTTGTCGATATTTTCTACGCCGGTTAGTTCTTTGTGTTTGCCGGGGCGCTCTTTGGAGCCGAAGAAGCGGCGGAACAGGGCGCGACGCAACACGTCGTCGACGAGCGTGCTCTTGCCTGAACCGGAAACGCCGGTGACACAAGTGAGCAGTCCGAGCGGAATTTTTACGTTGATGTTCTTGAGGTTGTTTTCGGTTGCGCCGCGGATTTCGATGTAACCGGCGGCGGCTTTATTCCGTTCAGCAGGCAGTTCGATTTCAATTTCACGCCGCATGTACTGGGCAGTCATCGAATTTTTGGCTTTGAGCAGTTGTGCCGGTGTTCCGGCGAAAACAATTTCGCCGCCGTGGATGCCCGCGCCGGGGCCAAGGTCGATCACGTAGTCGGCTTCGCGGATGGTTTGCTCGTCGTGCTCGACGACGACGACGGTATTGCCGAGGTCGCGCAATTCTTTGAGCGTGGCGAGCAACCGGTCGTTATCGCGCTGGTGCAGGCCGATGCTCGGTTCGTCGAGAACGTAGAGCACGCCGGTCAGGCGCGACCCGATTTGCGTGGCGAGCCGGATGCGCTGGGCTTCGCCACCGGAAAGCGTGCCGCTTTCGCGGTCGAGTGTGAGGTAGTCGAGGCCGACATCCATCATGAAGCCAAGGCGCGCCTGAATTTCCTTTAGAATGTCGCGGGCGATCTGCGTTTCTTCTTTCGTCAGGCTCAAGCCGGTGAAAAACTTTTGCGCCTGTTCGATGGAGAGCGTGCAGATCTCGTAAATGTTTTTTCCTCCGACGGTGCAGGCGAGCGTTTCGGGCCGCAGGCGAGCGCCGTTGCAGGCGGTGCAGCGCTGGGTGCCCATGTAGGCGCGGAGCCGCTCCTGATTGAACTCGCTTTCAGAGTCGGTGTAGCTCCGTTGAAGGTTCGGAATGAGACCCTCGAACGGTTTCTGCACTTTGTGGCGGCGTAGGAAATAATTGATCGGTTCGTCGCCGGAGCCGTAGAAGAGGATTTTTCTGAACGAAGCGGGCAGTTCGTTGAACGGCGTGCTGAGCGAAATGCCGTAGTGGTCGGCGACGGCGTGCAGCAGTTTTTTATAGTAGATGATCGCACGGCGTCCGCCGCGCCGCCACGGATGAACGGCTTCTTCAAGCGGCAGTGTTTCGTCAGGAATGACCAGCTCCTCATCGAACGTAAGCATATTGCCGAGGCCATGACAGGTCGGGCAGGCGCCGTACGGACTGTTGAACGAAAAGTGTTTCGGCGTAAACGTTTCGAAGCTGATATTGCAGTCGAGGCAGGCGTTCTTTTCGGAGTAGAGCCGGTCTATCCATTTATCGTCATTCTGAATCATCGCGATCATCAGCCCTTCGCCGGTGGCGAGCGCCAGCTCGACGGAGTCGTTGATCCGGCTGCGCGCGGAGGGATCGATCACCAGCCGGTCGATGACGGCCTCGATAGTATGCTTTTTATTTTTGTCGAGATCGGGAATGGCATCAAGTTCGCAGAGTTCGCCGTTGACGCGGACGCGGACAAACCCCTGCCGTCCGGCGGAAGCGAAGATTTCCTCATGCTTACCTTTCCGTCCGCGCACCAGCGGGGCGAGCAGCAGGACTTTGGTTTTTTCCGGAATCTGTAAAAGCTGTTCAGTGATATTTTCGGCGCTCTGCCGCTGGATTGGTTTGCCGCAGGAAGGGCAGTGGACTTTTCCGATGCTGGGGAAAAGGAGACGGAGATAGTCGTGGATTTCAGTCGTCGTGGCGACGATGGAGCGCGGATTGGAACCGGCGGTACGCTGTTCGATCGAAATGGCGGGCGAAAGGCCTTCGATGGTGTCCACGTCGGGCTTCTGCATCTGTTCGAGGAATTGGCGGGCGTAGGCCGAGAGGCTTTCGACATATTTGCGCTGGCCTTCGGCGTAAAGCGTGTCGAAGGCCAGTGACGATTTGCCCGAGCCGCTCAGGCCGGTGATGACGGTGAGTTTGTTGCGCGGGATGCGCACGGTGATGTTTTTGAGGTTATGTTCCCGCGCCCCCGTTACAGTTATCCATTTATCACTCATGTTCGGAAGTTTCTGTTCAGAAGTTAATTTCCTCATACTGTAACACAGCCGGGCAGGAATGATAAATTTTTCCCAATCGGAGTTATGATGGCGCTTGCAGTGCCGGAGTCATGGAGAGTATATAAGCTGGGTTGTTAAAGGAGGTCTTATGCGTATCAACAGGAAGTTTATTGTTCCGGTAATTTGTATGGCGGCGTTCACAGTATTCGGCCAAGGTGCAGCTAATGTCGGGAAATCAGTCGAAGAACTCAAAAAATACATCAGTCTTGGGGCCCCTGTTGCCTCAAACTATCGGGATGACAAGAACCAGAAGTTTGAGCTGATCAAGGTCGGCACCGAACAGTATAAGGATATGGGGTTCGACGGAGTTCTTCGTCTTACCGTTGAGTTGACTGGTAGCAATGACGAAGTCTGGTATGGGCAGATATCAAAACCTCAAGGGAAACGGCGTCCGGACTACATTGGGAAAGACGATTGGGAGTTTACCGTTTCGCACGGCACACTGAAATATCCCAAGGTAGTATTTGCCTTGGAGTATGGATACCAAACAAGCAATGCTTTCGTTGTAGTGGCTCAGCAACTCCAGAAAGTCGATAACGCGGATGAAATCATAGCGCGCAATAAAGACTCCAAAAACAAGCTGTCGCTCACAGCCAAAACAAAGGCGCAGCATGAGACTGAAGTTGCAGATGAAGAAAATGCACCGACTACTGAATAAACTGTTTTGAATGGATAACTATGGCCTCTGAATTCAAAACTATATTGCAAAAACCAGTCGTCGGCACAGCCTTGACGGTAGCAGCTGGCATCGCTTTCTTCTTCAACTGCATGTTGCTGCCGCTGGTGGGTCGGGCTGGTTCCAGTGCACCGCATGCGGACAAAAACCGTTTGGCGTTTCTGGCGGCGCTGGGGCTGACCTTTGCGCTGGCGGCGCTGGCAACATGGTCAAAAATGATCCGCCGCGCTGACGATAAAAGTCCTCTGCCTTATTGGTCGCTGGGGCTTTGCGGGATCTGCGTCATCCTTTTTGTTCTGCTGATGACCGGACGGTTGGCGATTTAGTTCCGGCTTGTAGGAATAAAAAAGGCGGCACGGTCTTGAGTGCCGCTTTTTTTTGGCTGTTGCCGTCGGACTAATCTAAAAACCGGCGCCGGATAAAAAACCCGAGACCAGCTACTACACTGATCAGCATGACGCTGGCTGGCTCGGGGATGGCGGCTGTAATAGGCGCGCTCCAGCCGACAGTGATGGAATCTGAAAGATTTGCATTGCCGCCTATATCGGCATTAAAGGCGTTGTGATCGGTGGCATTAGCGATGCTAGCCAACCGAATATCCCGCGCAGGAATTCATAACAACAGATTTGCATTGCCGCCTATATCGGCATTAAAGGCGTTGTGATCGGTGGCATTAGCGATGCTAGCCAACCCGACATTCCAAGTCTGGTTGCTGCGTAGGTCTGTGTAGGTTGCTAAATAGCTCCAAGAAACCGCAAAGTCAATGAAGGTGGTGTTGCCAAAAGCAGTTGTGCTTTGTCCGTCTGTCGTGCGCACATAGCCGTCGGTTGTGCGACCGGTGCCATTAATATCGTTGACCAGTTTTTTTCCGGCGTCACCGTCTATGTCATCCACCTGTGAAACACCCCAGGTCGGGCCATTCTTTGCACGAACAGCCATTTCCAGGCCGTGCTTGGTGTTGTCGTTGGATTTGCTGTCCCATGCAAAAGCGTAGTCGATCCCGTTGGTTCCGTAACCGGCAACATCAATCAGAAGAATGTGTGCGCCGCTGGCAGTAGAGAAGGTGTCGGCGTTAACGCGCATGCGGAAGAACACATAGGAGCCGTTGTTGGCATAATAAAGACCGGGATTAACGGCATCGCCGACAAAATCCAAGGTCTCGTTGACCCCCGCGTTGCTGGCATCATTGCCACTGCTGATAGCAGCCCATGTGGTGGCCCAGTTAGCGTAAGTTCCAACCTGATCAATTACTCCGCTGAACCCGGTGACGGAAATGAGAACTGTCGCACTAAGAACTGTTAATAATCGCATGAGCAACCTCCACTTAAGTAAAAACAGTATATACGGATTTATAAAAACGGGGTATGCACTTTACTCAACCGACCGCAACAGGTAGTTTTTCGGCATGGGTAATTTGAGACAGCCTGCTTCCGGAATTGATTATCCGGCGACATTCCAAGAATTCGATGATTGGTTTTCT
>Ga0247839_1001168_pt1 | contig 44968 bp, 34 predicted proteins | sample LaCruzMarch2015__6_FD_192405 | JGI IMG/M metagenome (GOLD analysis project Ga0247839, IMG submission 192405) | Freshwater microbial communities from meromictic Lake La Cruz, Castile-La Mancha, Spain - LaCruzMarch2015_16m | ecosystem: Environmental > Aquatic > Freshwater > Lake | place: Spain... | reverse complement strand
CCAGCCCGATGGGGTAGCGGTTCAGCCGGTCGATCAGTGGAACCAGGGAGGACTTGGTGCTCAACAGATGGCCCATGGGACCCTCGGGCGTGGCAGTGGGCTGATGCCCGGTGGACTCACCGCTGACCCTTCAGCGGGGTCGATTCCTGTAAGATGGGTAGAGCGCGGCGAAACTGGCCTTGATCACGGTTCCGGCCACGGGACATCGTAGGGTGGACAAGCGCAGCGCAGTCCACCAGCGACGGCGCGGGATTCGGTGGACTGCGCTAGCGCTTGTCCACCCTACGGCCGGAACGATGATCAAGGCCGCGAAACCCATCCTCCAGCCCAGTGTATACCGGTCAGCGGCGAGCGGTGAAATATCCCTTCGTCAGCTGGCGGATGCACCACGGCAATCCGAAAAATACTGGCCTATCAAATCTCTCTAAACCGCGCCAACTCCAGCAATCGTCGCGTCTGCCGGGGCCGATCGCATCCAAGAACATCGCACACCACGCTGGGCGCGGTTTAGCAACACACAAAACGGGGTGTCCTCATCTTCGTGATCGAATCCACTATCATCATAACCCAGACAAAAAAGTGGCTTGCCGATGTCGTGATCGGATGTTATTTTTGCCCTTTTGCCAAGAAACCATTCAAGGGTGACAGTATCCATTATGAGGTCACCGACTCCTCCGATGCGGAATCCTGTCTGCGGGACTTGCTGCTGGAATGCCAACGGCTGGATGAGCATCCGGAAATCGAGACAACGCTGCTGATCTTCCCCGATGGGTCTCCCGATTTCGACGATTATCTGGATCTGGTCGCCATGGCGGAAGATCTGTTGATTGCGCAAGACTATGACGGGGTTTATCAGGTTGCCGGTTTTCATCCGGATTACCGCTTTGGGGATGCGCCGGTGGATGATCCGGCGAACTATACCAATCGGTCCTTGTATCCGATGTTTCATCTGATCCGCGAAGAGAGTATCGACCAGGCGTTGGCCAGTGACCTCGATCCTGACTCGATTCCGGAGAAAAACGTAGCGTTCGCTCGTGACAAGGGGCTGATCTATATGAAAGTGCTGCGGGACGCCTGCTTTTGACGGTGTTGCGGTGATCGTTGTCGTTGTCGTTGTCGTAATCGGAGAAACAATGTAATTCGGGCATGAGCAGCTCGCTGCCTGTCCGTTTTCGATTCGCTGCGTCTCCTGGGGGTACAAAGCCGCCACGCGTTTGAAAGCCTTCGATCGTCATGCGCCGGACCAACGAATCGTTGCGATTTTGCAGCGCGCGTACACCGAAACGACGCATAGCGAGCGAATCCTCGCGGGTATCATAATCTCGATTACGACAACGACAACGTTGCTAAAGGCATTTCCTGATGGACTGTCTTAACTTATTACTGAATCGTTCTTTGGCGTGACACCATCAATCACCGCGTCCCGCCTCCCGACACCCGCAGGATCACCCAATCCATCGCCCGGCTGGACAATACCCGTTTCAGGAACCCGAACAGGTGGGTGGGGAAGGTCACGTAGTAGCGGGGCCGCGGGCGGCGGTGCTCCAGGGCATGGATCAGCTTGTTCAAGACCGCCTCGGGCGGCAGAGTGAAGGGCTGGGCCGGACCTTCTTTGAGCAGCCGGGTCTCGGCGCGGCGGTAAGCTTCCCGGTGGACGCTGTGCTCCGCGTCGATCCGGGCCTTGAATGCCCGGTGGGCGTTCTCGCGAAAGCGTGAGAGGATGGGGCCGGGTTCGATCAGTGAGACCTGAATGCCGCTCCCGGCCAGTTCCAAACGCAGGGTGTCGGTCAACCCCTCCAGCGCGAACTTGCTGGCCACGTAGGCGCCGCGGTAGGGCAGGGGCATGAGTCCGAGGATGCTGCTGTTTTGGACGATGCGTCCGTGCCCCTGACGGCGCATGATGGGGATGACCCGGCAGGTCAGGTCATGCCAGCCGAGCAGATTGGTCTCCAACTGGGCGCGCAGGGCCGTCCGGGTCAGGTCCTCGACGGCGCCCGGCAGGCCGAAGGCGCCATTGTTGAACAGCGCGTCCAGGGTCCCGTCGGTGTGGACCAGGGTCTGCTCCACTGCCTGCTCGATGGATTGCGGATCGTCCAGATCGAGCTGAAGCGCCGTCAGCCCCTCGTCGCGCAGTCGCGCCACGTCGGCGGCCCGGCGGGCCGAGGCGATGACGCGCCAGCCGCGGCGGGCTAGTCCGTGGGCGCAGGTGTGACCGATGCCGCTGGAGCAGCCGGTGATGAGCACCGAGCGGGAGGCGGTTTGACCGATTCCGGGCATGGATTTCTCGCTGTCGTGATGCACGCGGCGGCGCCTTGACGCGCCAGGGCGCGGCCGGTGCAAAGGTCCCCGGCCGCGGACGACCGGGTTTGATTTCCGCGCTCAAATCCTATAAAGCGCACCCATATCTTTACGGTGATTTTAAGGAGTTCTCGATGCCGATCTACGAATATCGCTGCACGGCCTGCGGCCACGACCTGGAAAAGATGCAGAAGCTTGCCGACGCGCCCCTGACCGACTGTCCGGCCTGCGGCCAGCCCACCCTGAAGAAGCAGATTTCCGCCGCCGGCTTTCGACTCAAGGGCAGCGGCTGGTATGAAACCGATTTCAAACAGGGTGAGAAGAAAAAGAACCTGCACGGCGACAGTGAAAAATCCGACGGCGGGGGCGCGGCGTCCAAGTCCGATACCACGAAGCCGGACACGACGAAGTCGGATACCCCTAAGCCGGCGGACAGCGGCAGCAAGCCGACGCCGCCGAAGCCTGCCGCGAAGTCCGACGCGGCCTGAGCTCAGGTCCATCCGTGATTCCCGCGGTGTTCGTCGGTGCGGCAGCCCCCGCGCCGGGTCGGCAGCGACCGGCGCACCTGCACTAGCAATTCCAAATTTGGGCGGCATCGCGCGACCCCTGGTGGATGCGGCGCGCGCGACCGCCGTGCCGGGTCCCTGACACCGAGCGGCGCGCCTTATCCACCCTACAGCGGTGCCGGTTTTGTAGGGCGGATAAGCGCAGCGCATCCACCGTCAGCCTCGCCGCCGGCGGCCGCCACCCAAATTTGGAACTGCTGCACCTGCACATTGCAACTTGCGCCGCCGGTTTGGGGTCAGTATTCTGATCGGTTTTATCCGGGCGACTCCTGAGCGCTCTGGGCGGTTATTTACGGATTCTGCAAACGGGGCGATCGGCTCATGCGCACGCATTACTGCGGGGAATTGAACAGCGGCCATATCGGACAGACGGTGATTCTGTGCGGTTGGGTGCATCGGCGCCGCGATCACGGCGGGGTCATCTTCATCGATCTGCGTGATCGTGACGGTCTGGTTCAGGTCGTGCTCGATCCCGACCGGGCGGAGGTCTTCAAGCGCGCCGAGCAGGCCCGCAGCGAGTATGTCCTCAAGATCGAGGGCCGGGTCCGGCCGCGCCCGGAGGGGACCATCAACCCCGATCTGCCGAGCGGCGAGATCGAGGTCCTTGGCACCGGGCTCGAAATCCTCAACGCGTCCGAGACCCCGCCAATCCAGCTCGATACCCATGTGGCCGACGCCTCGGAGGAAGTGCGCCTGCGCTTCCGTTATCTTGACTTGCGACGGCCCGAGATGCAGGAACGCCTGCGCACCCGCAGTCGGGTGACGCGCATCCTGCGCGGTTATCTGGATGACCAGGGCTTTCTGGATATCGAAACCCCGATCCTGACCAAGTCCACCCCCGAGGGTGCCCGCGACTACCTGGTCCCCAGCCGGACCCACCCCGGCGAGTTCTTCGCCCTGCCGCAGTCGCCGCAATTGTTCAAGCAGTTGCTGATGATGTCGGGGATGGATCGCTATTATCAGGTCGCGCGCTGCTTCCGCGACGAGGACTTGCGCGCGGATCGTCAGCCCGAGTTCACCCAGCTCGACATCGAAGTCTCCTTCATGACCGAGGATGCGCTGATGGTCCTCATGGAGGAAATGATCCGGCGGGTGTTCAAAGAGGTGTTGGACACCGAGTTGCCCAACCCCTTCCCGCGGCTGCCCTACCACGAGGCCATGAGCCGCTTCGGCTCCGACAAGCCGGATTTGCGGGTACCGCTGGAATTGATCGACCTGGGCGACCTGATGGCCGGGGTCGACTTCAAGGTGTTTGCCGGTCCGGCGCAGGACCCGGCGGGCCGCGTGGTCGCGCTGCGCCTGCCCAAGGGCGGGGAGCTCACCCGCAAGGAAATCGACGAGTACACCAAATTTGTCGGCATTTACGGCGCCAAGGGTCTGGCCTACATCAAGGTCAATGACTGGTCCGCCAAGGGCCGCGAGGGCTTGCAGTCGCCGATCGTCAAGAATCTGACCGCGGCGGCGATCGACGGGATCATGGCCCGCACCGGCGCCCAGGATGGCGACCTGATCTTCTTCGGCGCCGACAAGGCGACCGTGGTCAACGAGTCCATGGGCGCACTGCGTGTCCGGCTGGGCCATGACCGCGGCCTGCTGGAGGGCCAGTGGCGCCCGCTGTGGGTGGTGGACTTCCCCATGTTCGAGCACGATGCCGCCAACCAGCGCTGGGCGGCCCTGCATCATCCCTTCACGGCACCCAAGGAGGAGCAACTCGCGCTGCTGGAGACCGATCCCGGCGCCTGCCTCTCCCGTGCTTACGATATGGTGTTGAACGGCAGCGAAATCGGCGGCGGTTCCATCCGTATCCATCGCGATACGGTGCAGCGCCAGGTCTTCAAGCTCCTGAATATCAGCGAGACCCAGGCCGAGGATCGCTTCGGCTTCCTGCTCAAGGCACTGCGCTTCGGCGCTCCGCCCCACGGCGGGATCGCCTTCGGTCTGGATCGGTTGGTGATGCTCATGACCGGGGCCGCCTCCATTCGCGATGTCATGGCTTTCCCCAAGACCCAGACCGCCGCCTGTCTGCTCACCAGCGCCCCCTCCCCGGTGGACGAGGCCCAACTCAAAGAGTTGGGTCTGCGGCTGCGGGCTCGGGCCGACGCCGGGGTTTGAGCCATGGCACTCGCGTCCGAGGATCACGACGATCACGACCAACCGGCCGGTGCCGCCGCGTCCGGCTTGGCGCTGCACGTGAGTGCCGAAACAGCGGCCGCTCCGCGGGAGACCCGCACCATGACCCCGGCTGTCTACAAGCGTCCCCAGTCGGTGCTGGTAGTCATCTGTACGCGCGGCGGCGAGTTCCTGATGTTGCGCCGCACCCACCCCGGTCAGTTCTGGCAGTCAGTGACCGGCAGTCTGGCCCCGGGCGAGAGCCCCCGCTCCGCGGCCTTGCGCGAGGTGTGGGAAGAGACCGGACTGCGCGTCGGCTCCGCCCTGATCGATCTCAAACATTCGGTCCTGTTCCCCATCGTGCGCGCCTGGCGGGCGCGCTACGCACCCAACGTCTGCTTCAATCGGGAATATTGGTTCGCCCTGGTGCTGGAAACCCGTCGGATGATCCGGCTCAATCCGCTCGAACACCTGGAGTACCGCTGGCTGTCAGCCGAGCGGGCGGCGCGCCTGACCGGCTCATGGACGAATCGCAACGCCATCCGGGCCCTGGCGGCCTGCTGAGCGGGCCTTCCGCGAGCATCGGACCTGACCCTGATGGCTGACCGCCCGGACATCGTGATCGCCGGTTTCCCCAAGGCCGGCACCACCGCGCTCGCCACCCTGCTTGCCGGGCACAGCCAGGCCGCGCTCATCGAGCCGAAGGAACCGCATCGCTTCTCCTGGGGGCTGGAGCCGGATCTGCCCGCGCGGGCGCGGGCCAATGCCCTGAGCGCCGCGGACTATGCGGCAGCCGTGGCGGCGGCGCGCCGCCGCGGGCGCCTGGTCATCGACGCCAGCACCAGCTACACCCACCCCGCCGTGATCGAAGGGACCGCCCGGCGTCTCAAAGAGGCGTGCCCGAACCTGCGTGTCATCCTCACGGTGCGCGACCCGCGCAAACGTCTGGTCTCGGACTGGCGCATGCGCCATGCCGAGGGCTGGGCCGAGTCACGCCTGAGCGCCGAAGTCCGCCGCAATCTGACCGGTCTGTCCGCCGCGGTCGGGGCCGCGGACGATGCGGACCTCATCGCGCGGCTGGCCGCGAGTCGGGATTGGCTGGGACCGGACCGACCCGCGGGCAGGGGTACCATCACCGTGGTTGCCGGTGGCTTCTATGATCCACTGATCGCGGTCTATCGTCAGACCTTCGGAGACGCCTTGCTGGTCATCCCCCAGGAAGCCCTGCGCCGTCAACCCGAACAGGTGCTGGCGCGCTGCTTCGCCCATCTGGGGCTCGACCCTGAACCCGTGTCCGACGCGGATGGTGAGTTCAACGTCGGCGATCACCGGGTCGAGACCGGGCTCTCGCGGTTGCTGCGCCGCACCGGTGTGGCCTGGGCCGCCCGCACCCTGTTGCCGCACGCGCTGGTCGCCCGCGTCCGGCACGGACTCACCCGCGCCCCCGAGCCCGGCATTGACGATCTGGCCGGCAGCCCGGAGGCCGCCGTGGTCGAGCAGCTCTACGCGCTGCTCAGTGCGCAGACCGAGACTCGCATGGCGGCCGAATTCGGGGTACGTTGGGGCCTTGGGAACTAGATCAAATCCGGCGTAGCGGGTGCCGTCGGTGAGGTGGGCACCAGTCCGATCTCATCGCCGTCGTGGAGCTTGGTGAAGCCCTCGGTGAACTGCTTGTTCACGGTCACCCGCACCCGTTCCGGGGTGAACAGTACCGCGGCGCCTTTCTTGCGCGCCCCCAACCACTTGAGCAGGCCGTCCACGTCCGCCACCGATGCCGGTACGATCACCTGATCGGACTCCTTGCGCATCTTTCTTGCCAGCCAGGAGAAGTAGAGCAGCCGCACCCGCTTGTCTCCCTGATCCGGTTCCTTGCGCTGGTAGCCGATCTGCTCCAGCCGCGCCAGATAGTCCGCCCAGTTCTGCGCCTGATCCCGGCCCAGGGTGTAGAGGGTGTCCCACGAGTAGATGCTGGTGTCGTGACCGTCGTCGAAGCGGATGCGCACGGCGTACTGGCCTTGCGGCTCGATGGCGCTGATGTTCACGCCCTCCTTGCCGGTGACGGGTTGCGGTGCGCTGCGGACCTCCGCGGCGCGGGAGAAGACCCGCAGATATTCACAGGGCAGTTCGAACAGGGCGCCGTCGTCGAAGCCGATGGTCAGCACGCGCGACTTGGTATGCAGATTGATTTGAGTGGGGTGGCGCTGGGTCGGTTGGTCGGTCATCGGGCTTGGACTCGTGGCTGGTGGGGGAGGCTCGATCGATCAGGATACGGCAGGTCGAGGCTGACGGCATCCCCCGGCCTGGTCGCCAAGCGCTCGGGTACTTCGCCCAAGCGCTGTTCTTGGGTAAGCTGCCGATTGATTATCGCCGTCGGATGTGATGACCGGACGTAGGGGCGGGTTTGAAACCCGCCCCTACACCCAGGGTCTGTCTGGATATCAGAGACGAAGACGATAAACCGCGCCAGCTCCAGCAATCGTCGAGTCTGCCGGGGCCGATCTCATCCAAAAACATCGCATACCGCGCTCGGCGCGGGCGAGTTGTATCGTATTAGGGGTCCGCTATGCCGTCGCACGAGCCAGTTGCAACTATCCAGGGAGGGGCCGAGGTCGGCGCGGCCAGTGGCCGGCGGCGCATCCTGTGTCTGTTCGCCCACCCGTCGATCGACCGCTCCGAGGCCAATCGCCCGCTTTTTGATGCGACCGCAAGGGTCGCGGGCGTGACCCTGGTCGATCTCTATGCCGAGTATCCGACCGGCGAGATCGATGTCGACCGGGAACAGGCGCGTCTGCGCGGCCATGATGTGATCTGCTTCATGCACCCGCTGTATTGGTACTCAACGCCCTCGATCTTCAAGGAATGGCAGGATCTGGTGCTGGAATATGGCTTTGCATACGGGGTTGGGGGGACTGCGCTGCACGGCAAACTGTTCTTCAACGCCTTGACCGCCGGCGGCCCGGAGCAGGCCTACTGTGCTGCCGGCTACAACCATTTCACGATTCGCCAACTGCTGTGCCCGTTGGAACAGACCGCGCGCCTGTGCGGCATGGTCTTCCTGCCGCCCTTTGCCCTGTTCGGCGCTCGTGCCGCGGTGGATGAGGGGCGCGTCGGCGCTCATGTGACCGACTGGGTGCGGGTGCTCGAAGCCCTGCGCGACCATCGGCTCGATTTGGCGGCGGCCTTGCCGCTGACCAAGCTCAATGCCGACCTCGACGCCATTCTCCGGGAGCCCTGAACCGATGGACGGGATGCTGTTTCACGCTTTCATCTATCTGACTGCCGCGGTGCTGGCGGTGCCCATCGCGAATCGGCTCGGCCTGGGTTCGGTGCTCGGCTATCTGATCGCCGGCATCGTGATCGGGCCGACCCTGGGTCTCGTGGGTGCCGAGACCGAGGAAGTCCAGCACGTCGCCGAGTTCGGCGTGGTCATGATGCTGTTCCTGATCGGCCTGGAACTGGAGCCCAAGCTGCTGTGGGAGATGCGTGCCCGCGTCCTGGGGCTCGGCGGCCTACAGGTCATGATGACCGCGGTGCTGATCGCCGCCGCGGCGCTGTTGCTCGGTTTCCACTGGGGCTTGGGACTGGCGGTCGGCCTGATCTTTGCCATGTCGTCGACCGCTATCGTGCTCCAAACCTTGGGCGAGAAGGGGTTGACCCAAACGGACGGCGGGCAGGCGAGCTTTGCGGTGCTGCTGTTTCAGGACCTCTCGCTGATTCCCGTGCTCGCCCTGATTCCGCTATTGGCCGCACCGGGTCTGAGCGGCTTGTGGGCGGCGGGGCCAGGCGGATCGGGCGAGGGTGCGGCGCATGGGGCACTCAGTCTGGTGGCCGGTCTGCCGGGCTGGGGTTATGCCCTGGTGGTGTTGGGGGCGGTCGCCTTGGTGGTGCTCGCCGGTCACTATTTGTCGCGTCCACTGTTCCGTTACATTGCGGAGTCCCGGTTGCGCGAGGTCTTTACGGCCAGTGCGCTGCTGCTGATCATCGGCATCGCGCTCTTGATGACCCTGGTCGACCTGTCGCCGGCCCTCGGCACCTTCCTGGCGGGGGTGGTGCTGGCGAACAGTGAATTCCGCCATGAACTCCAGTCGGATATCGAACCCTTCAAGGGCTTGCTGCTCGGGCTGTTCTTCATCACCGTGGGCGCGGGGATCGATTTCGGGGTCCTGTCGGCGCATCTCGCCACGGTGATCGGCCTGACCCTCAGTGTCATGTCGCTCAAAATGGCCGTGCTGCTTGGCCTGGCGCGGTTGTTCCGGCTGCAGCCCGGCGACCAGTGGCTGTTCGCCCTGGGGTTGGCCCAGGCCGGTGAATTCGGGTTCGTCCTGCTGGCATTCTGTGTGCAGAACGGGGTCATCCCAGCGGATCTCGCGCGGATTCTGTCGTTGGTGGTGGCGCTGTCCATGCTGCTGACACCGGCGCTCTTCATTGTTTATGACCGGCTGATCGCACCGGCGCTGCGCACCGGCAGCGCGCCGGCGCCCGACAGCATTGATGAGTGGGGGACCGTGGTTATCGCGGGAGTCGGCCGCTTCGGTCAGATCGTCAACCGGCTGCTGCTGGCAAGCGGCGTGCGGACGGTGGTGTTGGACAACCGTGCTGACCAGATCGACCTGCTGCGCAAGGTCGGGATCAAGGGCTATTACGGGGATGCCTCCCGCCCGGACCTGCTGCATGCGGCCGGCATCAGCCAGGCGCGCCTCTTCGTCATCGCCATCGATGATCAGGATCGGGCGGTGAAGATGGTCGAGCATGTGCGCCGCACCTATCCGACGGTCAAGATCTTGGCCCGTGCCTTTGATGTCAGGCATCTGTATCTGTTGCAAAATGCGGGTGCGGATCTGGTGGTGCGGGAAGTTTTTGACAGTTCACTGACCCTGGGCGTTGCGGCCCTCAAAGCCCTGGGTATGCATCCCTTCAAGGTCGAGCGGATGGCCCGGGCCTTCCGCCGTCACGAGGCCGAGGGTTTGACGAGCATGTACGACCTGTGGGACGAGAACCCGGATATCGCCCGCAACCTGGTTCTGCAAGCGCGTATCCGCGAGCACGTCGGCTCCCTGCAGGACGCGCTCAACTCGGATCGTCTGCAATTGCACGACCGCACTGAACGCGGCTGGACACCGCCGCCACGGGGTTTCAACCGCGAGTTGGACGGGGGTGAGTGAAGGGGCCTGGCTGGTGTGCCAGGCCCTGAGGATACGCTGCGATAGCGGCCTGGGTTCAGTGGTCAGCAACCGCGAGCGGTGCAGAGCGGAACGATATTGTTACTGTTGAACCTGGCCCCGTATATATTCGGCTGGTTGACAAAGAGACCGGAATTGACGCTGTTGACCTGACCACTAACGACGGACGGCTTATAGCCGACCAGCCAGGAACCGCCGCTGATGCCGGGACCCCAATTGCAGCCCATACCCAAGGTCTCAGTGGTGTACTGGAAGGTTTCCGCGAGACAGGCGCGCAGGTATTGCCCCGGGCTGGGGATCGAGGCGAGGTTATAGTCTTGGGCGGGATAGCCGCTGTTGAATACGATCTGGGTATAAGACGCGTTCCACAACCGGCCGGCAGAGCCGACCGCGGCGTTCAGCGTCTGCCTGGCGGAGTTGTTGTTCATGGAGCAGACCGCCACGTCATGCCGGGTCCAGGTATTGATGCTGTAGCTCCCCGTCAGGTTCATCCAACTAGTGAGAATCGTGCAGGCCTTTGCCGAGAAGGTGCCATAGGGAGCCGTGCCGTTGCGGTAAGCCGGCGTGAAGACCCAGTTGCTGTACCAGGTGTTCGCCGTCGAATCGTATACGCAATGAGCGGCGGTGACGATATTGTTACCGCTGATGGCGGTTGCCGAGCAAGATGCGCCACCGCCCGGAACATTGAACGTCAGTTTGCCCATCCACCGGTGGGGATAGATCGTGGCGAGTGCCGAAACCGTGCCGACATCCCATGACATATAGACGCCGGCGGTTCCAGCCATGAAGTCCGTGGGGCTCTCCGTGCTCAGATCGGAGTCCAGGGCTTCGCTTTCCGCCAAGGCATCCCAATCCGCGGCGAAGGCGGCGCGCGCCAGGTCGGTGGCGCCTGGTGCGGCTGCACCGGCCGGCACGGCTTCTTCCGGCCCCAGTGCCGCTATCTCATCCAGGGCGGCGGCGTCAATCGCACCTGATCCGGTATCGATCGCGAAAGCCAGCGCCGGCGCATTGGCAACCCGCTGGCGGGTCCAGTAGGCTGAAGCCGCCGCTTGCTTTTTCGGTGAGACGGTGATCGTGACGGTTGGCGATTGACCGCCAGTCTGCTGGCCGCCTCCCGCGCTCGCCCCGGCCCCGCTGGATGCCGCGATTGCGGAACACGAGTAGAAGATGGCCAGACTGATTCCTGCCGCGTGCAGGGAGGCATTGAACCGACGCTTGCTTTGGCTGTTCATTACCGATTTCCTCAATTGACGATCACTGGGTTGATGACATGCTTCCTGATCAAGATCCGCGAATCCGGATGTGCCGACCACCTGACCTCGCGGTCACGATGACTCGACAGGCCGGCTCATAACGGAGACTTGAGTCCTGGTGCCTGTTGTTCTCAGCACCGCGGTCACAGCTTCGCTGGACCTGGTGTCATGATCGACCATGATGGAAATTCTGTAATGCGGGAACGGCGGGACAGTCTGTCGGAATATTCTGAGTTTCGTGGTCGAAGATGGCCGTGCCGGGTGTCCCGCGCTCTTCCCCATGGGGTCTATGCTGCGCGGCTGACCACGGTGTGGCGGTCTGATGCCGTGTCCACCAGCCTGGATATCTGTCGAGTGGACAAAGCAAAAGGCCAGACCCGCGAGGGTCTGGCCTTGGTGGGTGCGGCCGGTCGCAACCGGTCCGCGCGGAGGTTTAGAGGATGTAACCGCGCTCGTCGTGCAGAGCGAGGTCGAGGCCCTCGGTCTCCTGCTCCTCGGTAACGCGCAGCCCCATGATCAGGTCGATGACCTTCAGGATGATGTAGCTCATCACCGCCGTGTAGACGATGGTCAGCAGGATCGATTTGCCCTGAACCAGGACCTGACTGAACATGGTCATGCCCTCCGCCAGGCCCTTGCCGCCCAGGCTGGCGTCGGCGAAGACACCGGTCAGGAGGGCGCCGATGATACCGCCGATGGCGTGCACACCGAACACGTCGAGCGAGTCGTCGTAGCCCATGGCGCGCTTGAGCTTGGTCGCGGTCAGGAAGCAGATGCTGCCCGCTGCCGCACCGATGATCAACGCGCCCAAGGGCCCGGCGGTACCCGAGGCCGGTGTGATGGCGACCAAGCCGGCAACCGCGCCGGTGGCGATGCCCAGCACGCTCGGCTTGCCGTGGGTAACCCATTCCATGAACATCCACCCGAGCGCCGCGGTCGCGGTGGCGATCTGGGTGACCAGCATCGCCATGCCGGCACTGCCGTCGGCGGCTACGGCACTGCCGGCGTTGAAGCCGAACCAGCCCACCCACAGCATGGAGGCGCCGATCACGGTGTAGCCCAGGTTGTTCGGGGGCATGGCGGTGGTCGGGAAGCCCTTGCGTTTGCCCAGCATCAGGGCGGCAACCAGGCCGGCGATACCGGCGTTGATGTGCACCACGGTGCCGCCCGCGAAGTCCAGTACGCCCCAGTCCCACATCAGGCCGCCGTTGCCGCTCCAGACCATGTGCGCAATCGGTGCATAGACGACGGTGAACCAGATCGCCATGAACCACAGCATGGCTGAGAACTTCATGCGCTCGGCAAAGGCGCCGACGATCAGGGCCGGGGTGATGATGGCGAAGGTCATCTGGAAGGTGGCGAAGACCGATTCCGGGATGCCCAACACCAGGCTGTCACGGGTCAGTCCGGCAAACAGCATCTTGTCCAGCGCACCGACAAAGCTGTTGAAGTTGATGACCCCCTGCTCCATGCCGGTGGTCGAGAAGGCCAGGCTGTATCCGTACAGTGTCCACAAGACCGTCACCATGGCGGTGATGGCAAAGCACTGCATCAGCACCGAGAGCACGTTCTTGGAACGAACCAGGCCGCCGTAGAAGAGCGCCAGACCTGGGATGGTCATGAACAGGACGAGTGCGGTGGAGGTCAGCATCCACGCGGTGTCGCCTGAGTTGAGGGTCGGGGTTGCGGCTTCCTGAGCCAGGACCAGGGTCGGCGCCAGGGTCAGAAGACCCGTCAGGGCGATCCGGCCAGGCCAAGTTGTCGGGGAATTGGGTAGCATCATGGGTTCTCCTCCGGCTTGAGGTTTAGAGGGCGTCAATGCCGGTCTCACCGGTACGGATGCGCACGACCTGTTCCAGGTTGTAGACGAAAATCTTGCCGTCGCCGATCTTGCCCGTGCGGGCCGCATTGGTGATGGCTTCGATGACCTTGTCGACCAGGCCGTCGTCCACGGCGATCTCGACCTTGATCTTGGGCAGGAAGTCGACCACGTATTCGGCGCCGCGATATAACTCGGTGTGGCCTTTCTGGCGGCCGAAGCCCTTGACCTCGGTGACCGTGATCCCCGAGACGCCGATATCGCCCAGCGCCTCGCGCACGTCGTCGAGCTTGAAGGGTTTGATGATCGCTGAAATCAGTTTCACGACAGGAATCTCCAAATAGGAACCAGGGCGGGTCCCCTGGTCAGGATGGTTGCCCGTTGAGCGAGAATCTCGGTCAGAAGGTCTTCTTCCAGCCGACCCACACCTTGGGATCGGTGTCCCAAACGTCTTTATTACCGCCGTTTTGGTCGTAGTTGAAGCTGACGGTGCCATAATCACCGACGGCGCGGCTGACGGAGATACCCCAGGTGGCGTAGCTCTGTCCATCGCTGTTGCGGAACATGTAGTAGCCGCCGTGCGCGTTGAAGGCGAAGTCGTAGGGCAGGGCGAAGTCAACGGCGCCGAAGGAATAGAGGTCACCCTCGTACGGCAGAACTCCCTTGTTGTCGTCGCCGCCGTCGGCTTGGCCCCAAACAGTGTATGCTAAGCCTGCGGTGATCCACCGGTAGGTGAGCTTGCCGCCGATCTCGGCGAAGTTTGCGTCACGCCCGTCAGGGTAGGCATAGAGGATGGCGTTGAGGTCCCACTTCCAATCTTCGCCGATCTTGCCGCCGAATCCGGTGTAGACGTCGAGTTCATAGGTTGGTGCGTTCGGGTTGGCGGACCCGGTCGTCTCGTAGATCGGGAAACCGTTGTCGTCGAGAATCGGCAGACCGTCCGCATCGACGATGGCGGTGGCTATCTGCGCCGCGCCCTCGTTGTTGAAGTCGACGTTGGACGCCCAGGTCCCCAAATAGAAGCCGCTCGCATGGGCGTAATCCAGTCCGCCCTGGATGGCCGGGCCGTCCTGCGTTTGGGAGACGCCGCGCCAAATGTAGTTGCTGACCGCGCCGATATTGGCGCTGAAGCTGTTGGGGTCCGCCGCGGTCGCCGTCTGGAGCGTGCCGAGGCTGAGGAACAATGCGCCGCCGGCGCAGGCGATACGGATGTGTGGTGCGTTCATGCGAGATAAACCTCTGAAATCCTGTAGTGTACGTTACGGCTCCGCGGGCAGGTTGAGACCACGGTCACTTGCTGGGCTGGTGTGCCAGGTTCACGACAATCACTGAAAGCAGCTAGTGTGCCAACCCGGACTGTTCCGAATACACAACGGCATTGGGGTCGATTGTGCGGAAATCGCAACAGATGGTTGCACCAGATGTGACCTGATCCGTGGTCCTCTGATCACCTTTCTGCACTCTTATGGTGCGGATCGCCGAAAAGACGGGTTCGACCCCAAGCCCTTATAATGAAGGTTCAAACCCAAGCCCCCCGCGGACGCCTGTCGTGCCGGGGCCTACACCGAGGACCCCCTGTCATGTTGGATCCGAAGCAACTCGACGATCTCGTACAGCGCCTCTCAAGCGCCTTGCCCAAGGGCATTCAGACCCTCCAAGAGGACTTGGGTCGTAACCTCCGAACGTCACTGGAGGCGGGTCTCAACCGTCTGGATCTGGTCACGCGCGAGGAATTCGACGTGCAGTCCGCGGTGCTGGCCCGTACCCGTGAGAAACTCACCCAGTTGGAAGCGCAAGTCGCTGAACTGGAGCGGTCGGTCGGGGCGCCGTCGCGGTCGGGCTGATCCAGGCGTTCACGGTGTCGCTCTGACAGTCCGGCCGGTCAGCCAAGCGCGCCCGTGGCTCTTTGCGTTCTGCATAGTCGTGCCCGGGTGGGGATCGCGGCCCCGCTGGTGACGGTCGAGGTCCATCTCGCCGGCGGCTTACCCGCCCTGTCGATCGTCGGACTGCCCGAGTTGGCGGTCAAAGAAAGCAAGGACCGGGTGCGTGGGGCGTTGCTCAACGGGCGTTTTCAGTTTCCGCTGGGGCGCATCACCATCAACCTGGCGCCGGCCGACCTGCCCAAGGAGGGCGGTCGCTTCGACCTCGCGATTGCCCTGGGTATCCTGGGCGCCTCCGGTCAAGTCCAGGCCGGGAGGCTTGCTGCCTGTGAGTTTCTGGGTGAGTTGGCGCTGTCCGGGGACCTGCGGCCGATCGCCGGCGTGTTGCCGGCGGCCCTGGCCGCCCGCGACGCCGGCCGTGAACTGATCCTGCCGACTGAGAATGCGGCGGAGGCGGCCCTGGTCAGTGATCTCAGGGTCCGTCCGGCGCCTCACCTGTTGGCGGTGTGCGAGCACCTGAACGGAGCCGTGAGTTTGCCGATCGGCTGTCCGGACCATGCCGCGGTCTGTGCTCCGGACTATCCGGATCTCGCGGAGGTGCGCGGTCAGGAGCAGGCCAAGCGCGCCCTGGAGGTTGCCGCGGCGGGTGGCCATAGTCTGTTGCTGATCGGTCCGCCGGGGACCGGTAAGTCGATGCTCGCGAACCGGTTACCGGGATTGCTGCCGCCGCTGACCGAAGCCGAGGCGCTGGAGACCGCGGCGATCCGCTCGATCAGTGAACGTGCCGGGTTCGATCCGGCGACCTGGCTGCAACGGCCCTTTCGGTCGCCGCACCATACCGCTTCCGGGGTCGCGCTGGTGGGCGGGGGGAGCAACCCGCGGCCGGGTGAGATCTCGCTCGCGCACCTGGGGGTGCTGTTCTTGGATGAGTTGCCGGAGTTCGATCGCCGGGTGTTGGAGGTGCTGCGCGAGCCACTGGAGTCGGGGCGGATTCACATCTCGCGTGCCGCGCAGCAGGCCGAGTTCCCCGCACGCTTTCAACTGGTGGCGGCGATGAACCCCTGTCCCTGCGGCTATCTGGGTGATAGCGGCGGGCGCTGTCATTGCACGGCGGATCAGGTTGCGCGTTATCGGGGGCGCATCTCGGGTCCGTTGCTGGATCGCATCGACATGCACGTGGAGGTGCCGCGATTCGATCTGTCGGTGCTGGACGGCCCGGCACCCGCCGGCGCCTCGACCAGCGCGGCCGCGCGGGCGCGGGTGGCCGCCGCGCGCGCGCGCCAGCAGGCGCGGGCCGGCAAGCCGAACTGTGCACTGCACCCGCGGGAGGTCGAGCGGGATTGCGCACTGGATGACAACAGCCGTCGCCTGATGCAGCAGGCGCTGGCCCGGCTCGCGCTGTCGGCGCGCGCCTATCACCGTATCCTCAAGGTTGCCCGGACCATCGCCGACCTGGCGGGGGCCGCCGCGATCGCCGTGCCGCACCTGAGCGAGGCGATCGGCTACCGGCGCCTCGACCGCGGGTCGGCTTGATTCCCTCCCGATGATGAAGATACCTTTCGACGATGCTGCAACTCACTGATCTTTCTTTTCGCCGCGGTCCGCGGCTGCTGCTCTCCGGGGCCTCGCTGACCATCTATCCAGGCTCCAAAGTGGGCCTGGTCGGCGCCAACGGGTGCGGCAAGTCCAGTCTGTTCGCCTTGCTGCTTGGCGAACTGCACGCCGATGCCGGCGCCTGCAGCCTGCCGGCGGACTGGCAGCTGGCCCATGTGGCTCAGCACACCCCGGATACCTTGGCCCCGGCGATCGAGTTCGTCCTCGACGGAGACGCGGAGTTGCGCCGAATCCAGCACGCACTCGCTGCCGCCGATGCGGCCGGCGATGGGCTGCGCCACGGTGAACTGGCCGGCCGTCTGGAGTCGATCGACGGCTATGGTGCGGAGAGCCGTGCGGCGCGGCTGCTGCACGGCCTGGGCTTTGCGCCGGGCGATGAGCGACGGCCGGTGAACAGCTATTCCGGCGGCTGGCGGATGCGGCTGGCCCTGGCGCGCACCCTGATGTGCCGCTCGGACCTGCTGCTGCTCGATGAGCCGACCAACCATCTGGATCTGGACGCGGTGATCTGGCTGGAGGGCTGGCTCAAAGCCTATCGCGGTACCCTGATCCTGATCTCCCACGACCGCGATTTTCTTGACGCGGTGGTCGGCCACACGCTGCACCTGGAGCGCGAGCGCCTCACGCTCTACGCGGGTAACTACTCGGCCTTCGAGCGCCAGCGTGCCGAGCGCCTGGCCCAGCAGCAGTCGGCCTATGAGCGTCAACAGCGCGAAGTCGCCCATATCCACAAGTTCGTGGAGCGGTTTCGCGCCAAAGCGACTAAGGCGCGCCAGGCGCAGAGCCGGCTGAAGGCGCTGGAGCGCATGGAGCTGATTGCCCCGGCCCATGTCGACTCGCCCTTTCATTTCGGTTTCGCGCCGGCCCTGCACCTGCCCAACCCGCTCCTGCGCCTGGAATCGGTCGCCGCCGGCTATGCGGACCGGCCGATCCTGGCCGGCGTGAACCTGAGTCTCAACCCCGGTGACCGCGTCGGGCTCCTGGGCCGCAACGGGGCCGGCAAGTCCACGCTCATCAAGGTTCTGGCCGGGGATCTCGCCCCGAGCGGGGGCTGTCGGCAAACCGCTCAGGACCTGCGGATCGGTTATTTCGCTCAGCACCAGCTCGATCAGTTGCGGCGCGACGACAGTCCGCTTCAGCATCTACAGCGTCTGGACCCCAAGGCGACCGAGCAGTCCGTGCGCGACTACCTGGGTGGTTTCGGGTTCGCCGGGGAACGCGCCCTGGGTCCGGTCGCGCCCTTGTCCGGTGGCGAAAAGGCCCGGTTGGTACTGGCCCTGTTGATCTATCAGCGGCCCAACCTGTTGCTGCTCGACGAGCCGACCAATCACCTGGATCTCGAAATGCGCCATGCACTCAGCGAGGCGCTGCAGGACTACGACGGTGCCATGGTCCTGGTCTCGCATGATCGTCACCTGTTGCGGGTGACCGCCGATACCCTGTTGCTGGTGGATGGCGGTCGGGTCGAACCCTTCGACGGCGACCTGGACGATTACCCGGCCTGGCTCGCCGCCCGTGATCCGGATGCGACGGGGCCTGGTGTCGTCGCCGATGTCCGGGATGGCACCGACCGCAAGCAGCAGCGGCGTGCCGCCGCGGAGGTCCGCAAGGTCCTGCAGCCGCTGCGCAACCAACTCAAGGCATTGGAGCAGCAGTGCGAGGTCCTCACGGCCCGGCGGACGGCGTTGGCGACGGCGCTGGCCGACCCGGAACTCTATGCCGCCGATGCCAAACCACGACTGCTGTCCTTGCTGGAGGAGCAGCGCCGGGTCGCCGTCGACTTGGCGGCGGCCGAGGGGCAGTGGCTGACGGTCGGCGAGGACTTGGAGCAACGGCAGGCAGAGTTGGAATGAAGGAGATCCGTCCGGTCGCACTGTCGCGGGCCTGGCGGGCGCACGGTCGGCGGCGTCTCGGCCGGCTCCTGGTGTTATTGACCCTGTTGATCGGTTATCTGATCTGGCCCTACGTGACCCTGTGGCGGCTGGATCGCGCCCTGGTGCGGAATGATCAGATCGTTCTGGCCCGTCTGATGGACTTGGATGCCATTCGCGATGAACTCCGCCGCCGGCTCAACAAGGACGTCGACAGCGCCAGCGGTCCGCCCTCGGATGCCTTCATCGTCTGGTTGGAAGAGGCGATCCGGCGCGACGGTACCGCGGCACTCGAGACTCAGGTCGATCTGGCCTGGGTGCGCGACCGGATGCTCGCCTACTCCCCGCCGGGTACGGGCTTGCGCCCGGCGCTGGCGCGGGCCTTTTTCGACGGTCCGGGGCAGTTTTCGCTGCGTCTTAACGCGGATTGCGGCGGGCCGGTGTTCGTGCGCCTGGGTTTCACCGGCAGCGGTTGGCGGGTACAGGCGCTCTACTACTGAGCCGCGAGCGTCCAGCGACGAAAGTTCGGTCGGATGGTTGCCATCCGGCCGGTGCCGGCGCGAGCCCCAAGTCCTCGGCGGCTGGCCGCCGGCCGCCATCTCATTGACTCAAGCTCGCTCGTTGCCTGTAGAATCCCAGCCGCAACCACCAATCGCCGTGTTCCGATAACAAGAGGATAAGCATAAGCCCATGTCTCCATTTAAAGATCTGAGCCGTAGCCAACCAAACGACGCGTTTTACGATCTCCCTCCCCTGGGGATGGACGCGACGGCGATCGCCGCCGATGTGCGTCATTATTTCGCCCACACCATGGGGCAGGATCGGAATTCACGCTCCGCCTACTACCCCTACGAGGCGCTGGCGATCACCCTGCGTGATCGGCTGATGGAGCGTTGGAAGCGGACCCGCCAAGCCCATAACGATGCGGATTGTAAGCGGACCTACTATCTGTCCCTCGAATTTCTCATGGGGCGGACGCTGTGCAACGCCTTGCTCAACCTCGGCGTCCACGATGCCGCCGAGCAGGGGCTGTACGACATGGGTCTGGTCCTCGAAGAACTCGCGAGCGGCGAGCGCGATGCCGGTCTCGGCAATGGCGGTCTGGGTCGGCTCGCCGCTTGCTTCCTCGACTCCTGCGCGACCCTGGAATTGCCCGTCAAAGGCTATGGCCTGCGGTACGAATACGGGATGTTCCGGCAGTTGATCGAGGACGGCCACCAGTTGGAGGAGCCTGATCACTGGATGCGTGACGGCAGCCCTTGGGAGTTGGAGCGGCCGGAATATACTCAACGCATCCAGTTCGGCGGTCGTACCGAGCGCTACAAGGATGCCACCGGCCGTCCGGCGGCACGCTGGGTCGATACCCGTGATGTGTTGGCGGTACCCTACGATGTGCCGATTCCCGGCTACCGCAACGACAACATCAACACCTTGCGCCTCTGGAAGGCCGCCGCGACCGACGAGTTCGATCTGGGCGAGTTCAACGCCGGCAGTTATCCGGAGTCCGTGGCACAGAAGAACGCGGCGGAGCACATCACCATGGTGCTCTACCCCAACGACGCCAGCGAGAGCGGCAAGGAACTGCGCTTGCGCCAGCAGTTCTTCCTGGCGAGCGCCAGTATCAAAGACGTGATGCGCGAGTGGGTGCGCCTGAAGGGCAAGAACTTCAGCGAATTCGCTGCCAAGAACTGCTTCCAGTTGAACGATACGCATCCCGCCATCTCGGTGGCGGAGCTGATGCGCCAACTGATGGACGAACACGATCTGGATTGGGGGCCGGCCTGGGCCATCACCACCAAGACCATGGCCTATACCAACCACACCCTGCTGCCGGAGGCCTTGGAGCGCTGGCCGGTCCGGCTCTTCGAGCAACTCCTGCCGCGCGTCCTGGAGATCATTTACGAGATCAATGCCCGTTTCCTCGCCGAGGTGGCCAGCCGCTGGCCCGGCGACAGCGAGCGGCAGCGTCGCATGTCACTGATCGAAGAGGGACATGAGCGCCAGGTCCGGATGGCCTACCTGGCCATCGTCGGCAGCTTCTCCGTCAATGGCGTGGCCGCCCTGCACTCGAAGCTGCTGGTGGAAGGGCTGTTCAAGGACTTCTACGACCTCTGGCCGCATAAGTTCAATAACAAGACGAATGGGGTGACTCAGCGGCGTTGGCTTGCACTCTGTAATCCCGGGTTACGTGAGTTCCTCGACGAGACGATCGGCGACGGTTGGGTGCGCGATCTGGATCAGCTCGAACGGCTCGCTCCCTATGCCAACGACGCGGTGTTTCGTCAGCGCTGGCGTGCCATCAAGCAGGAGAACAAGCGTCGGCTCGCGCAGACCGTGAAGCAGCTCGTTCATGTCGAGTTCCCCGAGGAGGCCATGTTCGATGTGCAGGTCAAGCGCATCCACGAGTACAAGCGGCAACTCCTGAACATCCTGCACGTCATCCACCTGTACAACCGCATCAAACGCGGGGATACGCGTGACTGGACGCCGCGGTGTGTGCTGATCGGCGGAAAGGCCGCGCCCGGCTACTATATGGCCAAACAGATCATCAAATTGATCAACAATGTAGCGCGGGCGGTCAATCGCGATCCGGATACCGAGGGGCGGCTGCGGGTTGCCTTCCTGCCCGACTACCGGGTGTCGCTCATGGAAGTGATCGCGCCCGGCACCGACCTGTCAGAGCAAATCTCGACGGCCGGCAAGGAGGCGTCCGGCACCGGCAACATGAAATTCATGATGAACGGGGCCGTCACCATCGGCACGCTGGACGGGGCCAATATCGAGATTCGGGAACAGGTGGGCGATGAGAATTTCTTCCTGTTCGGGCTCACGGCCGCCGAGGTCGAACAACGTCGCGGTCACTATGATCCCAATGCCGTCATCGCCCGCGACAGCGCCCTTCAGGATGTGATGAACCTCCTGGAGTCCGGTCATTTCAATCAGTTCGAAGGGGGTATTTTCGACGCGATCATTCACACGATTCGCAGCCCGCATGATCCGTGGATGACCGCCGCGGATTTCCAGGGGTATTGCGAGGCTCAGGAGCGCGCCGCGGCGGCCTACCGCGATCAGGAACACTGGACACGCATGAGCATCCTGAATACCGCCCACAGTGGATTCTTCTCGTCCGACCGGACCATCGGTGAATACAATCGGGACATCTGGCATCTGGACGCGGTCCCGCCGGTGCCGCTCTAGGTCGGGAGCGGCGGTCAGGCGCGCGACACCGGCCGGGGGTCGGTGTCGCGCGGCCCCCAGGAACGATTCAGGAATAGTTCACTAAATAAGTTGAACAAGTCCATTAAACCGCGCCCAGCGCGGTATGCGATGTTCTTGGATTGGCTCGGCCCCGGCAGACTCGACAATTGATGGAGTTGGCGCGGTTTAAAGTTTTGAAGAGCATCAATTTTAAACCGCGTCTCCACCGAGGTTGGTTAAATCCCCAAGGCCGAACACACAATGAAAATTACGCATTTCGCGCCGGACGCGGTTTAGGAGGCGCCTTTGGCGTCTCGGTCGTTGTCGTTGTCGTAATCGTAATCGAGTTCGGTTGATTATCCCCGCGAGGGCCACCTAGCGGCGTCGGGGCCGGAACAGTCAGGGCTGGAAGCCCTGACTACGCAGCCTCGCACGCCGGCAGTAGCATCAGTGGTCGCATGGACTTTCATGTTCCGGGGTTGCGCGGGCGCCATGGCCGTTAGCCGGTCGACCTCGCGTCTGGGCGGCCCTCGTCCGGTTAAAGCCTCGACCTCCAGTGCGGGTGCCCGTCTGTCGGCCGGCACAACGATCAAGACCGCCTACAGATTACAGGACTACCCAATCGCTTATCCGAATCCGAATCCGAATCCGATTACGACAACGACAGCGACAGCGATGGTATTCGTCGTATAACCTATAGTTTTGACTCCTTCCCTAATTCACAGAAGTCCGGCCCAAATAGGCCCCGAGGGCGTCGGCATCCATCGGTGCGCCGAACAGATAGCCTTGCGCCAGCCGGCAACCGGCGGCCTGAAGGAAGGCGGACTGGTCCTCCCGCTCGACGCCCTCGGCAATCACCGCGAGCCCCAGGTCGCGACCCAGGCCGATGATGGCGCGGGTGATCGCTTCTTCGCTCTGGCCGCGCCCGATGCAGCGGATGAAGGAGCCGTGGATCTTGAGCCGATCGATCGGTACGCGGTTGATCCGTCCCAGTGCGCAGGAACCGGTGCCGAAATCGTCCACCACCAGGCTGATCCCCAGGCTGCGCAGGTCACTCAGTGCGGTAATCACCCGCGCATTGTCACCTACGATCACTGACTCGGTGATTTCCACTTCCAGATCCTCCGGGGCCAGCCCGGACTCGACCAGGCAGCGTTGGAGCGTCGGCAGCAGGTTGGAGCGCGCGAGTTGCTGGATCGACACGTTGACGGCGATGCGCGGTACGGCGAAACCGGCGGTGCGCCAGCGGACCAACTGCCGACACGCCTCGGTCAAGACCCACTCACCGAGTTCGCCGATCAGCCCGATGCGCTCGGCAACGGGGATGAAGCGTTCCGGCGCGACCGCCCCGAGGTCCGGGTGGGTCCAGCGCGCCAAGGCCTCGACCCCCCACAGATGACCGGTTGCGAGTTCGATCTGCGGTTGATAGAGCAATCCCAGTTCACCGCGGGCCAGGGCGCCGCGCAGGGCAGTTTCGAGTGCGTGGTGCTCTTGGGCGGCGATGCTCATCTCCGGGGCGTGGAACTGGTAGTTACCGCGGCCCAGCTCCTTGGCTTGGTACATCGCCAGATCGGCGCTGCGGATCAACGTCTCCGCGTCCATGCCGTCGGCCGGATAGAGACTGATACCGATGCTCGCCGAGAGATGAATCTCGTGAGTGTCGATCTGGAGCGGCGTTCGCAGCAGGTCCAGGCAGGCCTGGGCCGCCGCCGCCGCCCCGGCGGCCGAGGAGTTGCCGTCCAGGAGGATCAGGAATTCATCCCCGCCGAGTCGTGACAGGGTGTCCGCGCCGCGCAGCCGCTCGCCGAGTCGGCGCGCGACCGCTTCGAGCAGACGGTCTCCCACCCCGTGCCCCAGGGTGTCGTTCACTTCTTTGAACCGGTCCAGATCGACGAACAGCAGGGCGAGACGGCCGCGTTCCCGCTGGGCGCGGCGAATGGCCTGGCCGAGTCGGTCCTGGAGCAGGATGCGGTTCGGCAGTCCGGTAAGCGCGTCGTGGTGTGCGAGGAAGTCCATACGTTCTTGGGATTGTTTGAGTTGGGTGACGTCGCTGAACACCGCGACATAGTGAGTGGTCTGCCCGGTCGCGTCATCAACCGCGCTGATGGTCAGCCACTCGGGGTAGATTTCGCCGTCCTTGCGTCGGTTCCAAATCTCGCCGCGCCATTGGCCGGCGTCGCGTAAGGCACTCCAGAGTTCCTCGTAGAAAGCGCGGTCATGACGCCCTGAGCGCAAGATACGGGGTGTCAGGCCGAGCACATCCGACTCCGCATAGCCGGTGATGCGGGCGAATGCTCGGTTGACCGCGAGGATGTGCCCTTGCGCGTCGGTCACGATGACGCCCTCGGAGGTGCTCTCAAAGACGCGGGCGGCCTGACGCATGGCCTGTTCGGCCCGCACGGTCTCCAGCCGTTCCATGACCATGGCGGCGATGTCGGTCACGGCCGCCCGATCTGCCGCGGTGTAGTCGCCGGGTTTACCGGCAACCGCCAGGATGGCCGTTAATTGTCCATCACGTTCAACCTGGACCACCAGCGGGTGTTCCAGCGCCTGGTGTCCCTCCGGCAGACCCTGGCGATGGGGGAGTGTTTCGATGCAATGGAAATACCCGGCCTGGCTGTTGGTCAGGCGTTTGGCGGCATCCAGCCCAATCCGCAGCAGGGTGCCCGGGTCCCCCGCCGCGGCGCCCGCCGTCAGGGACAAACGGGTCTCCATCAGGGCCTGGTCGCGTCGGGTCCGGGTGACGTCGAGCAGGGTGGAAACGACGCCGCGCGACAGGTCCGCGGGGTCCAGCGCCGCGCTGGACAGGACAACATCAATGAGTTGGCCGTCACGGCGCCGCATGCGCGCATCGATTTGGGCATTGCTCACCTGCGTCGCCCGCGGGTAAATCGCCGCGCCGACGCGCTCGAACTCGGCATCGTTGAAGTAAAGGATGCGGGTGGATTGACCGAGCAGTGACTCACGGGTGTGCCCCGTCATCTCGCACAGCCGGTCGTTGACCTCGACGAAGATACGCGCCACGACCGTGGCGATACCCACCGGCGCGCAGCGGACCACGGCTTGCAGATGAGCCTCGCTCCGGGCCAACGCCGCCGCGGCTGACTTATGGGTCGTAATGTCGTGATTGACTCCACGCCAGCCCAGATCGGTCCCGTCGCTGTCATAGACCCGTCGGCAGCGATGTTCGATCCAACGCACCCCGTTCTCACGGGTACGGATGCGCAGATCAAGTGCCTGGTGGGGGAGGTGTGACACGCCGGTAGTGGCCGTTGCGACCAAGTGTGCGTTCCAGGCGGCGCGGTCCTCCGCCAGCAGGAGACGTTCCATCAGCCCGGGATCGGCAAGGAAGGCTTCCGGGGGGTACCCGCACACCGCCTCGCAGGCCGCGGAGACATAGCGATAAACGCCGTCGGGGCCGACCCAGTAATCCCAGTCCGGCGCGTGGTCGGCGAGGACACGCAGACACCGATCCCGTGCCGCGGCGTCGGGCCCCGTGGTTCGTGTTGGATCAGCGGTGCTCTTCACGGGTAGTGGGTGAACGGCGGCTCTGGATATTCTGGTATCATTCTACGGTTTAGGGGATGCGCGGCGGTCGGCGTCGGGCCAACCCGCGAGATGCGGTCGCCGGCGATCCTTTGCCCGCGATTGAGCCCTACGCGGAGCTTACTCCTGGGCGTCGCCGACAACCAGACACTGCACGCTCCCGATTGGTCATTTGGTGCCGCCGCGCGGTCGCCGTGAGCCGGTGCCGTGCGGCAGCGGTCGGCGGATATCGCGCCGCTCGATCAACAAGGACCGTGCGTGCGCCCCAGGCGCTGTCCTACAATCCACGTTTGGCACGACTGTTCCCGATCGGGGCGGTCGGACGGGCTTGACCGGGGGCCGGGTCGCATCAGCCGCGACCGGTGTCTCCGCCGCGTCCGGTTGCCGCGACCCGATGCCCTTATCACGCAACCCTGACTTGCAGGCGATTCAGTATCATGATCCCGAGACGTTTCGGACTCTTGCCTCTTTGTGCGGCCCTTTCCTTCACGGCACTGGCGATCACCGGGAATGTCCTGGGCGAGGTCGAAACCGGCTCTGCCGTCCCAGGTGCGGAGCAGGGTGTGCCGGGTCATTTCACTTTCGCCTCCGTGGTGCGCCGCGCCGACGAACTGGCGGCCGGGCCTTATCAGCCGGATCAGCCCGCGCTGCCCCCCTTTTTCGCCAATCTGGACTATGACCAGTATCGCGATATCCGGTTCCGCCGCAATCAGTCCCTCTGGCGGGCCGAGTCCCTGCCGTTCCAGGCTGAACTCTTCCCGCGCGGGTTCATGTTCAAGGACCGGGTGACCTTCAACGTGATCGAAGAGGGGAAAGCGGTCCCGGTGCTGTATCGCAACAGTCTGTTTGATTACGGCAAGAATACGGTCCCGCCGGATCTGCCGGAGGACCTGGGGTTCGCCGGCCTGCGGTTGCTGTATCCGCTGAATCGGGACGACGTGTTTGACGAGGTGGCCGTGTTCCTCGGGGCCAGCTATTTCCGCGCGGTCGCCAAGGGGCTGCTCTACGGCTTGAGCGCGCGGGGCCTGGCTATCGACACCGGGCTGCCGAGCAAGGAAGAGTTCCCGGTCTTCCGTGAGTTCTGGATGGAAAAACCGGATCGGGACGCGACCTCCATCACCCTCTACGCCTTGCTGGACAGTGCGAGTGTGGCCGGCGCCTACCGCTTCCTGATCTCCCCGGGACGGGAAACGGTGATCGATGTGAAGGCCCACCTCTTCCTGCGCGAGCGAGTGAAGAAGCTCGGGATTGCTCCCCTGACCAGCATGTTCTTCCACGCCGAGGATACCGACCGCTTCATGGACGACTTCCGTCCCGAGGTCCACGACTCCGATGGTTTGCTCGTGGTCGACGGCACCGGCGAGCGCATCTGGCGTCCGCTGTTCAATCCCAAGGGGTTACGCATCAGCGCCTTCCGGGCCGAGAATCCGAAGGCGTTCGGTCTGCTGCAGCGCGACCGTGACTTCCGCAGCTACCAGGACCTGGAGGCGTCCTACCAGAGTCGTCCGAGCGCCTTGGTGGAGCCCATTGGCGACTGGGGCAAGGGTGCGGTTGAACTGGTAGAGATTCCGAGCGATTCGGAGCAATACGACAATATCGTCGCTTTCTGGATCCCGGAGCGGACCGCCGGCGCCGGCGAGCAGTTCGAGTATGCCTACCGGTTGCGCTTCGCCGGCGATCCGGAGGCCAAGTTGCAAGGTGGACGGACCCTGTCCACCCGTATCGGTGCCGGCGGTACCGCCGTGCTGGATGCCGAGAAACGCAAGTTCGTGCTCGATTTTGGCGGCGAGACGCTGGCTGCGCTGCCGACCGACACCCCGGTGGAGGCCTTCGTCTCGACCTCCTCGGGTACCTTGTCCACCCCGACGGTCCAGCCGAATCCCGAGACCAAGGGTTGGCGGCTGTTCTTTGAACTCACTCCCGATGGTTCAGGTCCGATCGACCTGCGGGCCTTCCTGCGCAACGGCAATGATGTGCTGAGCGAAACCTGGAGTTTCCAATGGATTCGGGAATAGCCATGGCGGGGCAGTCCGGCGTCACGTTCGCGGCGGCCGACCGGTCCCCGGCGGCCTGGGTGCGGGTATCGGAGCGTGTCGCCCTCTATCTGCGAGCCCTGGGTATCGAAGACCCGCTGCACCGCGAGCGGCTGCTGGTGCGCATCCAGCAGCGCTGGGAGGCGCGGGTGAGCGCGGTGCCCCTGGAGGATCCGGTCGAGGCCGGTATCGAGGAGGCCTATACGCTGCTCGATACCTGGCTCTGTGCAGAACTCGATATCACGGGTGAGGTCGACGCATTGTTCACCGCCCGTGCTGCCGTGCTGAGTGGTGCCGTGCCGAACTGGACGGCGCGCTTCGCGGGGGTCTCCGGCGAGTCGATCGCCGCCCAGGTACGGGCTGCCGGCGTCCAGCCGGAGCCTGAGCCGGCCCCGCTGGACATGGAGCCCAGTACCATCAATCTGTGCTGTCACGACCTGGGGCGGCGCATCACCGGCGCCCTGCGGGTGCTGGCCGGCAACGAACCGGCCGCCGCGCCGCCGCGTAAGGAGCAACCGCGATGACCAGTGAGTCCCGGATCGGCATCATGGGCCACCATTACCGCCGTATCCTCTTTTTCCTGTTGGTGCTGCTGACGACACTGGGCGCCATGTCCCTGCTCAGCGTCGCGTTCCAGGACGGCGGAACCCGGCCGCATGAACTCGTCATGCTGGGCCTCTACGCGATCCTGACGCTCTGGATCAGTGCCTCATTCTGGACCGCGACCATCGGCTTCGCGATGCTCGTGACCGGGCGGGATCACTATGCCATTGCCAACGCGGATACCCGCGCCGTGGGCGCCGCACCGAGCGGTCCATTCAAGACGGCATTGGTGATGCCGGTCTACAACGAGGATCCGGTGCGGGTCTTCGCCGGGCTGCGGGCCATGTGGCAATCCCTGGTGGAGACCGGTCAGCAGGACGGTTTCGAGGTCTTTGTCGTCAGCGACACCCGCGACCCGGATATCTGGGTGGAAGAGGAGTTGCTCTGGCGCCGCTGGGCCAAGGAGATGGGACATCCGGCGCGGGTTTTCTATCGCAACCGGGTGGAGAACACCAGTCGCAAGAGCGGCAACATCGCCGATTTCTGCCGCCGCTGGGGTGGGCGTTACCGCTATATGATCGTGCTGGATGCCGACAGCATCATGGCCGGTGACACCCTGGTGGAGATGGTCGCACGCATGGAGCGTAATCCGAAGGTGGCCCTGATCCAGGTCCCGCCGGTCCCGGTGAACCGCTCCTCGTTGTTTTCCCGGATGCTCCAGTTCGCCGGCAGTCTCTATGGGCGGATGTTCACCGCGGGCCTGTCCTACTGGCAGCTCGGCACCAGCAACTTCTGGGGCCACAATGCCATCATCCGGGTCAAACCTTTTGCCGATCACTGCGGGTTGCCGAAGCTGCCGGGCCGTGAGCCCTTCGGCGGGGAGATCCTGAGCCACGACTTCGTGGAGGCGGCCTTGCTGCGCCGCGCCGGCTGGCGGGTCTGGCTGGCCTACGATCTGGGCGGGAGCTACGAAGAGATTCCGCCCACCCTGATCGACTATGCCAAGCGCGACCGCCGCTGGTGCCAGGGGAATCTTCAGCATAGCCGACTGGTGTTTGCACGCGGGTTCAAGCCGCTGAGCCGTATCCACTTTGCCATGGGTGTCATGTCCTACATGGCCTCACCCCTGTGGTTGATTTTTCTTGTGGTCACCGGCGTTGCCGCTTATTTCCAGAGCCTGGTCGAGCCTGTCTACTTTTTCGACAATAACATTTTGCCGGTCTGGCCGGAAACCTACACGGTGGAAATGACCACGGTGCTGTGGGTGACGCTGACCATGCTGTTCCTGCCCAAGATTCTGGCGCTGGTGCTGCTTGCCGCCAAGCCCGCTCTGAGCCGCCAGTTCGGCGGTCTGGTGCGTGCCACCCTGAGCGTGCTGACCGAGAGTCTGTTCTCCGTCCTCCTGGCGCCGGTGTTGATGCTGTTCCAGAGCAAGTTCGTGCTCGCCATTCTGCTGCGTCAAAACGTCGGCTGGCCGCCGCAGCAACGTGGAGATCACCAGACCGGGTTCGCCGAGGCGTTCTGGACCCATCTCTCGCACACACTCATCGCGGTGGTCGTCGGGTTCCTGTCCTATCGGTATGTCCCGTCCTTCTTCTGGTGGTTCACGCCGGTGTTGGCCGGATTGGCGCTCTCGATCCCGGTGTCGATGATCACCAGCCGGGTCTGGCTCGGCCAACTCGCCCGGCGGGCCGGCATCTTTCTGACCCCCGAGGAGACCGCGCAGCCGCGGGTGCTGCACCTGTTGGAGCAGAATCTGGAGCGTGCCGGTACGCCGTTGTGCACCACCGCCACCGGCGGCGACCTCTGGTATCGGGCCGTCGTCGACCCCTGCGCCTATGCCCTGCACGCCTCTCTGCTGCCGGACGAGACCCCGAACCGCCGGCGCCGCCACTACCTGGAGGGCCTGATCTTCCAGCTTCAGGACGAGGGTCTCGGCAGCCTCAAGCCCAATGAGAAGCGGGCGCTGGTGTCCCATCGCGACGGGTTGTTCGAGCTGCATACCCTGCTATGGGCGGCTGCGCAGCCGCCGAGTGCGGGGCAGATCGCCGGGGTCGCGGCGAACTCAGGAACCGTTCACCAATAAGAAAAACGAATCCATTAGGGGACGCCTATGGCGTCTCGGTCGTTGTCGTTGTCGTTGTCGTTGTCGTTGTCGTAATCGGGAGGTTATGCCCACGAGGATTCCCACATACCACGTCGTTTCGCTGTCCGAGCGTTGCGCGCATAGAAACGATGCGTTGATCCCGTGCCTGGCGAATCGAAACCCGATCGACATCGGGCCGCTCATGCCCAAATTGAATCGCTTATCCGATTACGACCACGACAACGACAACGACAACGAGTGTAGTCGCTGTTTCGCGTAGACCGGAGGCCGAGGCTCTGCCGTGAAAGTCGCGCAGCGACTCCGTGGGAGCGGCGTCCCGCCGCGACGGGGCCAGACGCGCAGCCGCAGCGTTCGAGGTCACCGCGGCACCGCATCGCGGCGGGACGCCGCTCCCACGGGGACTTTCATCTTCCGGGGTGGCTTATACTTCCATGGCTATTCGCCGGTCGATATCGCGTTTGCGTGGCCCTCGTTAAAGCCTCGACCTCCAGTGCACGACGCCCGCGCACTGGCCGGAACGATGATCAACGCCGCCTAAGCTGACGCCTCCATCCGTGCCGCCTTCTCCAGCACCATGGCTTCCAGGTCGCGCTTGAAGGCGGCGACTCGCGCGCGCAACGCGGGGTCGGCGGTTCCCAGGATCTGGGCGGCGAGAATGCCGGCGTTCTTGGCGCCGTTGATGGCGACGGTTGCGACCGGCACCCCGGCGGGCATCTGGACGATGGACAGTAGCGAATCCTGGCCGGAAAGGGCCGAGGTCTTCACCGGCACGCCGATCACCGGCAGAGGGGTAATGGCCGCCGCCATGCCCGGCAGGTGGGCGGCACCGCCGGCACCGGCGATGATCACCGCCAGCCCCCGATCCACCGCGCTTCGGGCATAGTCATAGAGTCGCTGGGGTGTGCGGTGGGCCGAGACGATGGTCATCTCGAAGGGGACGCCGAGGTCGCGGAGGATGTCCGCGGCGTCTTGCATCACCGGCAGATCGGAGTCGCTGCCCATGATGATCCCCACCAGGGGCTTGATCAGTGCGCTGCTCATGGATGGTCCTCCCCGGTGATCTCGATCAATGCGCGAACCTGTTCGGCCTTGCGCCGCGCGTTCGCCAGATCCTGATCGAGCACGGTCACATGGCCCATTTTGCGGTAGGGTGAGGTGGAGGCCTTGCCGTAGATGTGCACGCAGACCCCGGGGATCGCCAGGGCCGCGGCCATCCCCTTGATGACCGGCCGCCCGCGGTGTCCGGGGGCGCCGAGCAGGTTGATCATGGCCGCCGGCGAGAGCTGGTCGGTGGCCCCGAGCGGGAAGCCGACCACCGCACGCAGGTGCTGCTCGAACTGATCGGTCATGTTGGCCTCGATGGTGTGATGCCCGGAGTTGTGCGTGCGCGGCGCGACCTCGTTGACCAGCAGTTCACCCGCGGTCGTCAGGAACAGCTCGATCCCGAAGATGCCGACCCCGCCCAGCGCCTCCACGGTACGCCGCGCCAGGGCGGCGGCGGCGGCGGCGGTCGCCGTATCCAGGTCAGCCGGGGCAAGCAGCAGATCCAGCACGTTTTGCTTGGGTCTGAAACACATCTCGACCGCCGGATAGCAGCGGCAGTCCCCATCGCGGCCGCGTGCCACCAGCACCGCCAGCTCTTTGGCGGCAGGGATGAAGCGTTCCAGAAGCGATGGTACGGGCAGCCGCTCGGGGTAGTCGGCCGCCGTGCTCATGATCACCACGCCGCGGCCGTCATAGCCGCCGCGGCAAGCCTTCTGCACCAGCGGATAACCGAAGGCGGCGAAGGCCTCCGGGTTGGGTTCCGGCATGGGGATGAAGGGCGAGGTGGGGATGCCGGCATCGCGCAGTGCCTGTTTCTGCGTCAGTTTGTCCTGGATCACGGCCAGCACGCCAGGAGCCGGAAAGATCAGATGGCCCTCCCGCTCCAGTTCGATCAGGGTATCGCTGTCAATGTCCTCGATATCGAAGGTGGTGACGTCGCACGATTCGCAGAGTTCACGCAGTCGCGCGGCATCGTGGTAGTCACCGACGATCTGGTGTCCGGCCACCTGACCGGCGGGCGAACTGCGGGTCGGGTCCAGCACCACGCAGGTGCACCCCAGACGTTTAGCGGCCTTGACCATCATGCGGCCGAGCTGACCGCCGCCGATGATGCCGATACGGGCAATTGGGTAGGGATATCTGTCCATCCGCTCATCATGTCCGTTTAGGCTGGAATTGGAAAGGCCCGTTGATTCCAGAACCGATCCAGGACCGCGCGGGTCGCCGCCGGGTGCTCCCATTGCGGCAGGCCGAGCTGCGGTGCCAGGGTCTCATGCCGCCAGTTCGGATGGGCGGCGACAAAGTCGGGGAGCGCCGCGAAATCGACATAGGGGTCGCGGTCGGCGATCACCAGCACCGGCAGGTCCTTAAGCCCGGCGTAGAGCCGATCGGCGGCCTGGGGCGTGAACAACTGCGTCGAGAGAAAATACAGCGGGGCGTGGCGGGCGCCGGGTTGATGAGAGGTCGCGTAGGCGTAGTCGATCAGATCGTCCGGTGCCTTGGTCGTGAACGACTTGTTGAGGAAATAGCGGATGCTGGGCCGCGACGCGACCAGATCGTACAGCCATTGGCTCAGCCCCGGCGTGGTCAGCACCCGATGCACACTGCGCGCCGCGGCCGCGGACGGGAGTGGGCGGCGGCTGAAGCCGGTCGGCGAGATCAGCACCAGTGAGGCAACCAAGTCCGGCACGGCCGCTGCCGCGCGGGCGGTGAACTCGGCGCTGAGCGACAGCGCGACGACCGCGGCCGGTTGCGCGACCACCTGCGTCAGAAAATCGCTGATCGCGTCAGCGAAAAGGTCGGGCGTATAAGGGCCAGCCGGGCGCTCGGACTGGCCGAAGCCGGGCAGGTCCAGACTGTAGACCGGCCGTTGCGCGCGATAGTGGTCAAACAGCGGCTTGAGCTCGTAACTGCTCGGTGCCGCGTTGATGCTGTGGATCAGCACCAGCGGCGTCCCGACGGCTGGGCCGTCCACATAGTAGGCGAGCCGCTGGCCCGCGCGGGTCGAGAAGGTCTTGCGCGGGGCGTCAAGGGCGTCGGCGAGCGGATGCACAGTGGCCGGCGTGCGCTGGTGGCGCAGATCGCCCAGGCTGGAGTTCGATTGATCGGTCGTCATGAGGGCTCTGGTGTCGCAGCAGCGGTTGGTCCGCGGGAAGGAGATTATCCTCCAAAGCCTGGGCTGTTCGCGATCGGTGGGGCGCTGCGGTCTTGATCATCGTTGCGGCTGGCCGCGATCGGTAAGTACCGCGGTCGGTACGGTATAGCCTTCGTACCTGATATCCAGACAGACCCTTGTGTAGGGGCGGGTTTGAAACCCGCCCCTAGCAGCCTGTCGGACTTAGCCCCTAGGATAAGGGCATGAGTCAACAACAAGGCTTTTTGTTGCTCCACAATCTAACGTAAGGTGATTTCCGCGAAAAATCCAACCCGTAGGAGCCCGCTTGCGGGCGACGGGTGGGGGCACAATGACGCGATTCCGGCAGGTCACGTCGCCCGCAAGCGGGCTCCTACGGAGCTTGATTCTTGATAGCGTCTTATTCGGAAATCGCCTAAAGTCCGACAGGCTGCTAGGTCCGGTTATCACGTTCGACAGCTATAACGCCATGATCTGGAAAGTCCGCTGTGCGGACCGACGACCGCGCAGGCCTTGGTCATGGTTCCGGTCAAAGCGATCACCCGGATTTATCCACAGATGTCACAGATGAACACAGATGAAGAAAACAATCTGTGTTCATCTGTGACATCTGTGGATGAAATTGCCCCTCCTGAGCCACAGCGAAAGCTGGCCGGAATGATGATCAACGAAATCATCGGGCCAATCACCGCGCGGGTGACCTGCTCGACGGACCTATCGCGTTGAAGGTCTTCGTGTCTTTGTGTCTTTGTGAGAGAACAGATCTTTTCAGGTTCATGTACGGACGATCGCCCGCCCTCGGTCAATGGACCCCGGCGTGCTCGTGCTCATGATCGTCTTCGATTGGCGGGCTTGGCGCCTTCAGTCGCACATAAACCGAGGCCAGGAACAGAAGCACATTGAGCACGCCGACCACGATGAAGGGTGCACGCGGGTCCAGGTGGTCGAACAGCCGTCCGCCGGAGGAGGTGATCAACAGGATGCCGATGGCGCCGGAGACGTTGAATGCGCCGATGACTGAACCGCGTTCGCGTTTCGGTGCTTCCTGACCGATGAGTGACTGGCCGCCGAGATAGACGCTGATCTGGCCGATGCCGAGCAGGATGAAGAAATAGGTGGCATTGCTCCCCAGCGGATCATCCAGGAACAGCAGGGCGAGATTGCCGATGGCCGCCAGGGCCATGCACAGCGCCAGTGCCGAGACCCGATCCATGCGGTCGATCAGCGGACCCAAGACCGGCGCCCACAGCAGGGCGGCGATCTGCGCGGTGACGAAGATGAGGGTGCCGGTCTTGATCGCCTCGGCGCTGCCCATGCCGGCGGCGATGCCGGCGGTCGAGCCCCAGAGCACCAGGAAGGTGGCATTGACCGATTGGTCGCCGCGCGCGATGAAGGCACTGGCGTAAGAGAGCAGGATGCGCGGATTGCGGGCCTGGGCAAAGCCGCTGATGAAGAGCGCACGAACGCCGGGGCGGTCTTTCTTGTGGACCGGGGTGCCGCCTTTGAGTCCCAAAGCGACCAGCAGGGCGACCCCCAGCGCGATTCCGGCGATCACCAGGTGGGTGTAAAGCCCCGCTTCGTCGCCGCTGAATCCGGCCTTGGTCAGTGTCTGAGGCAGGGCGCCGAGACCCTGGTTGGTCACCACGATTCCCAGCCCGCCCAGGACGCCGACGATCGCCACCATCTTGCCGCGCGAACGCTCGGCCGGATAATCCACCAGCACGGTCGAGAGTGCGCCGGCCACCGTGACCACCCCGCAGGCATACAGAATGCGATAGAGGTAAAGGTCGCCTACCGATTCCGCCAGCGGATACATCACATAGGTCAAGCCCAGCAGCACCAGACCCACCGCGTAGATGGAGCGGCGGCCGATGCGGTCGATCAGGATGCCGGCGGGAATGAAGAGCGCCAGCGTGATCAGCTCGGTCCAGAACACCAGATCCCCGCTGATCGATCCCTGCTGGGCGGTCGGCACCTTGAGATGCTCGGTCAGCACATAGGTCTGGCCGATGGCGATGAAGGTCACCAGGCCGATGGAAAAGAAGGCGGCACCAAGGAAGCTCCACCCGTGCCGCGGCAGAATACCGGGCGCGAGATGAATGGGACCGATGCGGTAGGCGGGATGCTCAACTGTCATGAACGGTGCTCGTCATTGGACCTGAAAAAGAGAGGATGTACGGCGGAATCGCCACGCCGCACTCATTCGAGAATGCGCCGCTTGCCGTCGAGTAGAAAGGTGATCGCGCGTTTGAAATCGGCCATGGAGACGACCTGTTCCTCGCCATGGCGCAGCGAGGCATACGAGGCCGCCAGCAGCACGGCATTCTGGATATCGCCGCCGGCGGCGTTCTCGGAATACTGGGCCAGGAGTTCGAAATCCACGTCGGCGCGGATCGGCAGTTCCGGCGGGCAGTGACCCCGCCACAATTGGCGACGCTGTTCGGTGGCCGGCAGCCGGAACTCGACATGGGCCAGTACCCGGCGCAGGAAGGCGGTATCGTAATTCTTTACCAGGTTGGAGGCGAAGATCACGGCGCCGTCGAAGTTGTCCAGCTCGATCAGCGTGGTGCTGCGTGCCACGTTGATCGAATTGTCCGCCGCCTGGGAGACGCTGGTCAGGCGCTTGCCGAGGATGGAATCGGCCTCGTCGAAGAACAGCAGGGCCCCGGTGTCGGTGGCGCGGCGGAAGGCGGCGCGGATGTTCTTGGGGGTCTCGCCGACATATTTCGATTCCAGTTCGGCGTAGCTGATGACCAGGATCTCGCGCTCCAGCATGGCCGCAATCGCCTCGGCGGCCAGGGTCTTGCCGGTCCCCGGCGGGCCGTAGAAGTTCAGCGCCACCCGTCGTCCGGTGCGCGCGACCGACCCGAGATTCCAACAGCCGAACAGCAAGTCCTGCGACAACAGCACATTCACCGCCTCGCGGATGCGCGCCAGGGTCTCGGCGTCCAGCACCAGTTGGTCGAGCCGGTGGCGCGGCGGGCGTGGTCGGAAGCTTTCGAACTCCGTTTCCGGGGGCTGCTCCGCGTCGGGGTCGGAGTCGGCGGCCGCCGGCCCGGACGGGCTCGCCGTCACCTGATAGAGCGGCTGTTGTCCACCGGTCGGCAGGCCATCCGGCACCGCCCGCCCCGGATTGAAGTCCACGCGGATGCGCGGCCGGCCCAGTTCCGGGGGAAACTCGCACCCGTCGTAGAGCCGGATCAGTTTGCGCAGGAAGGCATTGGACGCCTCGGCCGCGACCTCCACCGAGGTATCGGTGCCGCGTTCGTGACACGCGGGACAGTAGCGGATGGGCGCGCCCTGCGCCTCGATCCAGTAGTGCCCCAGGTTGGATTTCTTGCCGTGGTGCGACAGGATCAGTTCGCAGCCATGGATCGGGCAGGTGGGTTTCTTTTTCAGCATCGACATGGGGGCGCAGTATACCGGCGGAGGGGCCGGCTGCCAGCGTTCCGCTTGCTGCCATGGCGATGTCGGACCCCGTTGGGGGCGTTCTGAAGGTAAGATGGCGGTTTTGCCCGGGGTCAAGGCCGTACTCGCCCGTGGGACGCCGTTGCAACCAAGGTCCGCGCTTCATGAACTACACACCTGTCCAACACATTACGCTCAAGAACGGTCCGCTCGCTTACCGGCAGGCCGGGACCGGCCTGCCGCTGCTGCTCATTCACGGCTGGCGGTGTTCGTCCCGCCACTGGCAGGGCACCCTGGATTACCTGGCCGATGCCCGCGAGGTTTATGCTCTCGATCTGCCCGGCCATGGCGAGACCCCGCCCTGGCGCGACCCGATCACCACCGCGTTGCTGGCGCGCGAGGTGCTGGAGTTCGCCGATCGACTGGGGTTGGAACGTTTCGACCTGGTCGGACACTCCTTCGGGTCGGCGGTCGCGGTCGGAGTGGCCGCCCTGGTGCCAACGCGGGTGCGCCGACTGGTGCTCACCAGCCTGGGCACGGCGCGGAATGTGATGGAGCGTGTCACCCTGACCCAGGCCCATCAACAGATGGATCTCGGCTTATCCTTGTGGCGGCCCCTGCTTGCCCTGTCGCGCGATGGGCATGCGCTGTGGAAGCCCTGGATCGAGTGGGCGGCCAATGACCCGGTCATCAGCCGCGCGGTCGCCGGCGCTTTCGTGGAAAACCTGCCGGAGGACGAGACCGCCATTCGCGACGGCGTGGTCGAGTTTTTCAGCACGGACCCGCTCTCGGCCCTGGAGGTCGCCATCACCGCCGGCAGCCCGGAGTTCTTTCCGGCGCTGACCAAGGTCACGGCCCCGGTACTGCTGGTCACCGGTGATCAGGACCCGCTGATGCCGGTGTCCGCCGTCGAGGCAATGGCCGAACGTCTGACCGATTGCCGCCTGGCCTGTCTCGACCGCTGCGGTCATCTCCCGATGATCGAGCAGCCGGAGGCCTTCCACCGCCTGGTGCGCGAGTTCCTGCTGAACGGGGAATGACCGCCAGGTCATTGTGATCCTGATCACGGCCGGAGCGGTTTCGACCGGACGCCGGGGCGGGGTCATAAGAAAACCGGAGGTCGGGGCTTACCGTGAAAGTCGCGCAGCGACCCTGTGGGAGCGGCGTCCCGCCGCGATGGGGTCGGGCGTGTCACCGCCCGTTCGAGGTCACCGCGGCATCGCATCGCGGCGGGACGCCGCTCCCACGGGGGTCATTCATCGTCCGGGGTGGCTGATGTTCTTTCCATGGCCGTTAGCCGGTTGACCTCGCGTCCGCGTGGCCCTGATCCGGCTAAGGTGATTTCCGGAATATCGGATATCACCCACCATCGGCTCGGATGTAGGTGCGACTGAAGTCGCCCCTACACTGACCATCGCGCTGGGCGCGGTTTAGTTCGGGTCGGCAACCACGCAGTAGTTCATCGCTGCTCCCTGATAGCATTGCTGGTAATAGACGCCATTATCGACCCAATAGGGCTGATCGGCGATCATGACGCGTTCGGCAGCCATCGGCAGCGAGGCGACCGCGGCGCCCACGGCCAACCCGGCGACGGCGCCCGCGGCGACCGCACCGCCGTTCCAGCCCGGACCGTAGTAGTGTCCCCAATTGGCGTCTCCGCCATAGACCACGCCGCCGCGATCCGGCCCGCCCACCACGACGTTGCCGTCCGGGCCGCGCGCCGCAAAGTCGCCGCCCGGTCCGCGGACGGCTGCCAGGTCGCCATCCGGTCCGCGGGCGGCCGCGAAGTCACCGCCGTCCGGTCCGCGCGCTGCCGCGAAGCCATCGCCATCCGGTCCGCGGGCTGCCGCGAAATCACCGCCATCCGGTCCGCGCGCCGCCGCGAAATCACCGCCATCCGGTCCGCGCGCCGCCGCGAAGCCACCGCCGTCCGGTCCGCGGACTGCTGCGAAGTCACCGCCATCCGGGCCGCGTGCCGCCGCGAAGTCGCCGCCGTCCCGGAAGCTTCCGCCGCTGAATCCATCATCGTGGAAACTGCCGTCGCCGCCATGGAATCCGCCGAAACCGCCCCCGCCGCCGAAGTCACCGCCGCCCCGGAAGCCGCCGCCGCCGAAACCACCCCCGCCAAAACCGCGGGCTGTCGCCGGCGTGCCGAAGCCAACCAGGCCCAGAGCCGCCGCGACCAGCACGGCGTTACGCATCAGGATCAAGCGACGGGTGTTCATGGCTGTGCTCCGGTCTGGGCAGGTTGAACGACAGGCGCAGCCGGTGTCGCGGGCGGTGCGAACTTGATCTGCTGTGCCCCGGCCGGCGCCTTGAAAGTGAAGGTGCTCGCCTTGAGTGGCGGTGCGGTCTTCCAGTCCTGCAGGTATGCGGTCCATTGCGGCGAGGCCGGCAGGTTTTTCTGATTGATCAGGATCTTGACCGGTACCGGCTTGGCGCCTGTGGCGACCCACACCTGGACCTGGACATCGTCCCGGTCGAACGCCAGATGATCGGCGGCGACCCCGCGCACCTTGCCGGTTCCGACGAACAGGGCGTGGCGCTGGCCCTTGCCCAAATGCTCGCACAGCTTGGGGCTGGCCAGATCGGCAAGCGCCACCCGGAAGTGCAGGTTCTGATCGACGTGCGCCAGGGCGCCCTCGATATCCGCGGGGACCTCGGCGGTGGCATAGACCTTCGCTGACGGGTCGAACAGGGTCATGGTCTTGCCGTTGAGGAAAAACTGCTTGTCGATCAGATCGCCCGCGGCGTTGACCCGCAGTTTGTCGGGGCGCTGCACGAAGGTCTCGGTCGCGAAGCTGAACTGCAGTTTCTTGCCGCCGGCATAGACCCGGTCGTCGGTGACCTCCGCGCTGAAAGAGAACCGGTCGAGTGATTTCAGGTAATCGCACATGCGCGCGATGATCCGGTTCGGGTCCGGCGGTGCCGCCTGTGGCGACGGCTCGGCAGCCGTCACCGGGCCGCTCAGCAGCAGCAGGCCGCCCACGGCCAAGCCGCTGATACGCTTTAGATTCATCGTCGTTCTCCTGTGATTGAAAGTGCTCTCTAGAACTTCACGGCTGGCCCGCCGCGGCCGGTTGATCGCGGAATTGCCGCATTGACACGCTGTTCTTGACAGGTGCTTTAGGCGATTTCCGAATAAGACGCGATCAAGAATCAAGCTCCGTAGGAGCCCGCTTGCGGGCGACGTGACCTGCCGGAATCGCGTCATTGTGCCCCACCCGTCGCCCGCAAGCGGGCTCCTACGGGTTGGATCTTTGGCGGAAATCACTTTATCCCAGACGCAGGTCGACCCGGTAGGCGCCGCCGCCGTCCGGCAGCCTGACCCGTGCGACGCCATCGCTGACCGGCATCGTGCGCCCGTTCAAACTGACGGCGACCACCTGGCCGGCACCGGCGCCGTTCGCGACGACGATCTCACAGGAGGTCTGGCCGTCCGGCAGCCGGTAAGTCATCCGGTAGCCGGGCCAGTCGGCCGGGATGCAGGGTTTGAGGATCAGCGTGTGGCCGTGCTCCAGGCGCAGGCCCAGCACCGACTCGACGCCGACCCGGTACAGCCAGCCGGCCGAGCCGGTGTACCAGCTCCAGCCGCCGCGGCCGATGTGGGGTTCGGTGCCGTAGATGTCGGCGGCGACGGCGTAAGGCTCCAGCCGATAGGTCGCCACCTGTTCGGGGGTCGCCGTGTGGGTGACCGGGCTCAGCATCTCCAGCAACCGGGCGGCGCGCTCGCCGCGCCCCAGTTCGGCCATGGCCATCACCGCCCAGCAGGCGGCGTGGGTGTATTGGCCGCCGTTCTCCCGCACGCCGGCCAGGTAGCCCTTGATATAGCCGGGGTCCTTGGGGGTGTCGACGAAGGGCGGGGTGAGCAGGCGGATCAGGCCCTCGGTCTCGCTGATCAACTCGGACTCCAGCGCGTCCAGCGCCTGTTCCGCCCGTTCCCGCGGGACCGCCCCCGAGATGGCCGCCCAGGCCTGCGCCAGGGCGTCGATGCGGCACTCGGCGTCGGCGGTGGAACCCAGCGGGGTGCCGTCGTCATAGTAGGCGCGGCGGTACCAGGCGCCGTCCCACGCGGATTGCTCCAGCGACTCGACCAGCGCGGTCCGGTAGTCGGTATAGCGTTCGAGGCGGGCGTGATCGGCGCGCGCCGCGCACAGCGGCAGGAAGTCACCCAGGATGCGGTAGAGGAAGAAGCCCATCCAGACGCTTTCCCCCGTTCCCTCCCGGCCGACCCGGTTCATGCCGTCGTTCCAGTCGCCGGTGCCCATCAACGGCAGGCCGTGGGTGCCGCGGGTGAGTGAGCGGTCCAGGGCGCGGCAGCAATGGTCGTAGAGGTCGCCCGCAGTGCCGCTGGGCTCCGGCAGCAGATAGGCCTCGTCTTCTCCGGGCGCCAGGAGCCGGGCGCTGAGATAGGGGACCTCGGCGTCGAGGATGGCCTGGTCGCCGGTCGCCTGAACATAGTGGCAGGTGACGAAGGGCAGCCACAGCAGGTCGTCGGCGAAGCGGGTGCGCAGCCCGCGCTCCATGGGTGCCGCGTGCCACCAGTGGAGCACATCGCCCTCGACGAACTGGTGGGCGGCATGCAGCAGGATCTGGGCCCGGGTCAGGTCCGGCCGCAGGGCCGTCAGGGCCGCCGCGTCTTGCAATTGGTCGCGGTAGCCGTAGGCCCCGCCGGACTGATAGAAGGCGGAGCGCGCCCAGATCCGGCAGCTCAGGTTCTGGTAGACGAGCCAGCCGTTGAGCATCAGGTCGATGGCCGGGGAGGGGGTCTCGACCTGCAGTCGGCCGACCAGATCGTCCCAAAAGGCCCGGGCTTGGGCCAGCGCCTGATCGACTGCGCCAGGTGCGCGGTAGCGTGCGACCGTTGCGTCCAGTTCGGCCTGGTCCAGACACTCGCCGAGCAGGAAGCTGTACTCGGCCGATGCACCGGGTGCCAGCGTCAGGGTCGCTTGCAGGGCGAAACAGGGGTCCAGCCCAGCGCCGCAAGCGCCGTCCAGCAGGGCGGTTCCGCGCAGGGCCTGGGGATCGTCCAGGTCGCCATGGCGGCCGATGAAGGCGGCCCGATCGCAGGTGAAGGACTGCGGTCCAGGGGTTCCGCCGGCCCGGATCAGCGCCGCGAACGCGATGCCGTCGGCAAAATCGCCGGCCGCCGGGTTGACGGCGGTGAGCAGGTCGCGGGCGGGGTCCCAGGCCGTTTCGATCGGGCTCGGCAGGGCCGGCTGGTTGCCCATGACCAGGCGCTGGTAGGCGATGAGTGCCAGCGTCCGCGGCCGGGTGCCGTGGTTGGTCAAGTGCAGCCGCAGACAGCGCAGCGGGTCCGTACGGGGCACGAAGACGGTGCATTCCTGAGCCAGATCCGCGTAATCGCAGCGAAAGACCGAATAGCCGAGGCCGTGCCGGACCTCATAGTCGCAGGGTGCCGGGCGCGGTCCGGGCAGCGGCGACCAGGATTCGCCGGTGGCCTCATCCCGGATATAGAGGGCCTCGCCGTGGGGATCGCTCACCGGGTCGTTGGACCAGGGCGTGAGGCGGTTGGCCTGGCTGTTGCGCGCCCAGGTATAGCCCGCGCCCACCTCGCTCACCAGGCAGCCGGCGCGTTCGTTGGCGATGACGTTGATCCAGGGCAGCGGCGGGCGGGGCAGGGCGCCCGCGTCAGTGCCCGAGCGGCGCAAGGGCAGGACATAGTCGCGCCCGTCCGCGGAGAACCCTCCGAAACCGTTGAACAGCCGCAGCGGTTCGCCGGCGAGGTCCAGGGCGGCGGCCGGCGCACCGGGGGTGCCGACCGCGTGTCCGGTCGGCCCCGCGCCGACCGCCGGTCCGGTCGTGGCGGTCGCGGGGGCCGCCTCCGGCCGGTGATAACCGTCCAGCAGCGCCAGCGCGCCCGCCCGGTCCGGGGCCACGCCGGTCAGGAACAGCACCTCGACCACGGCGTCAGCCGCCAAGGCGACTGTCGAGCGCAGGCTCAGACAGGGGTCGAGCACCTTGCCGACCGTGCCGGAAAGCGGCCCCGGCGCGGTCAGGGCCGCGGGTGCGGCCGGGGTGCATCCGCGCCCGAGGAAGCGCATCCGGTCGGTCTCCCACTCGGTCGCCGCGGCACCGCTGACCGCATGTACCAGCCAGGGCCAATGTTCGTCTTGCGCTCGCGGGCGGCGGCGCGCCAGCAGGGCGCCGGCCGCCGCGTCACGTTCGGTCTGCACGAACAGCTTGGCAAAGGCCGGGTGGGCGGTGTCCGCATCCGCGTAAAAGAGCACGACTTCCAGGTAACTGGTGATCTCGATCCGGCGCGGCCGTCCGGAGCGGTTGCTCAGGCTCACCCGTCGCAACTCCAGGTTGGCATCGACGGCCACGCTGACCTCCAGCCGCGATGCGATGCCGAAATCCTCGTGCTCCAGGACGAAACGCCCGTCCGCGTACTCGGTCCGATAGATCGGGGTGGGCGTGCGGGTCGGCTGGTACCCCAGGGACCAGAAGCGGCCGTTGTCCAGATCGCGCAGATACAGCAGGCTGCCCAGGTCATCCTGGAGCGGATCGGCGCGCCACCGGTTCAGGGCCAGACCGTCGCAGGACGACTGCCCGGCCCCGGTGGCCGAGATGCGCACCTCATAGCGGCCGTTGGACAGGGTGTACAAGGGAGCCGCGGGGGCCTGGGGGTCGGTGAAGGAATCGGTGATCATCCGGTGTAGTGCTCGTCAGATGGACTGCTGGGTGCCCGGGTCGCCGGTCGGGCAGGTGTCGGGAGCGAGTTTAGGTGATTTCCGGCGGCAATCGAATCTGCTTGCTCGCTGTCAGCTTCAGCCGGCGGCATGTCGACCGCGACGGGGTGGCCCCGGCGAACCGCATCCGGCTGAAGAAGCACGCCCCCAACCGGAGGCCGAGGCTTTAGCCGGTGGCCCCCACTCAAGGCAAGACACCCCGCGCAACGCGGCCTCCCAGGTCGCCTCCTTGGCGCGGATCTCGGGAACTGCGCCCCTTGTCGCATCGGCGACGCCTGTCTACACTGCCACCCTGCGCCATCCCATCGATCCCAAGGTTGACTACGTTTTCAAAGCCCTGCTGGGGGCAGAGTCCAATCGTGACCTGCTGCTGGAACTGAGCAAATTCGCCGCCGACGCGGTCGAAACCGAGCAGCAGCGCTGGCTGAAGTTCTTTCAAGAGGCGGAGTGTCTGGATGAGAACGCACTGCCCGCCTGGATGCAGACCCAAGAGATGAGGCGCGCCATGAACACCCTGAAGGCCTTCTCCGAGAAAGAGCACGCCTACCATGCCTACCAGGCGCGGCAGGACTATCTACGCGAACAACAGAGCATCCAACTCGAATTCGACGACCTGCGCGCGGAGGTCGAGCAGGCACGGGCGGACGTGGAGCAGGAGCGGGCCGCCAAGGAGCAGGAGCGAGCGGCGAAGGAGCAGGAGCGGGCCGCCAAGGACGAAGCCTTGGCCGAGAACGCGCGGCTGAAGCGCTTGCTCGCTGACAAGTCGGGACCGTCTGACCGCGGGACGGGGCAGTGATTTCGGCCTATCGTCACGTCCCGCTTCCGCAGCAAACCCGGTCGAGTGCGTGACGCGGAACGCGCGTCGGTTGGTTCCGCGCGGGAGGCGGTCCGCGCTAGCTCGGGCGACCGCCGCGCACCTCTTGTGGCACCATTTGCAGACGAGGGATTTCCGAGTTCCGGGGACAGGACACTTAATTCAGCCCGCGATTGAGTAAACTGTCCCCGGAATCCCCGCGGTCTTCGTCTATCCTTTTGGAAATCGACCCGACGAAAAGATTGTTGTTGCTTGCCTGGACCTAACTTGAGTGGGAGAAGGTTCCGATGCCCACCGCCGTCGCCATCCCGATCGAACTGCCGGCTGTTCCGGTCCCCCGGCGCCACCCCATCACCGTGACCGAGTACTCCTTGCCTTGTTGCGTTACCGGGATGACTACTACGTGCAGGCACACCCCCGACCCGATGACATTCTGCTCCTGATCGAGGTGGCGGACGCAAGCCTTGTCCATGACCGTAACACCAAGCTGCCGCTCTATGCCCGCTTCCAGGTCCCAGAGTTCTGGATCCTGGACATCCCCGGGCGTCACCTGGACTGTCACCGGGAACCGGACAGCGGGCGCGATACCCAGCAGTTCCGGGTGCATGACCTGTCGCGCGTCGGGATCGGTGCATTGCCCGGAGTCGTGCTCGACCTAGCAGCCTGTCGGACTTAGCCCCTAGGATAAGGGCATGAGTCAACATAAAGGCTTTGGCTCAATATAGGTTCCGGACTGTCCCCGAGTTGTTATGACACGAGCAATGCCAACAGCGGAGTCAGCAACCCTTTTCCGCGAATCCGTGTATTGTGGACGAACTGAAAGAAGCCCAAGTAGAGC
>Ga0247839_1001167_pt1 | contig 44976 bp, 50 predicted proteins | sample LaCruzMarch2015__6_FD_192405 | JGI IMG/M metagenome (GOLD analysis project Ga0247839, IMG submission 192405) | Freshwater microbial communities from meromictic Lake La Cruz, Castile-La Mancha, Spain - LaCruzMarch2015_16m | ecosystem: Environmental > Aquatic > Freshwater > Lake | place: Spain... | reverse complement strand
CCAGCAGGGCGGCTCGCTGCAGTGGATGTGATCGGGCAAGGGCCGGCGACCCGGCTGGCGGGTGATAGGCACCACCCAGCTGCTCAGGCGGGTGGACCAGATGAGGCCTTTGGGCGGCTTTCTGCTGCGTTGTCTCCGCATCAGTGCCAGCGGTGAACGCTGCTCCGGCTGGAGCCTGTGGCTGCTGAGCGGCAACCCCGCGCTCACCGGGGCGCTACGGATGAAGGCGCGCCGCAAGGTGCCTGTGAGCAATAGCGGTCTCGATTGCCGCCGGCTGTACTACTGGATCCGTTGATCGTGTCCGCCCCTGGGATCCTCTGGCAACTCCGCTTGGGGGGAGCCGGCGTCGATCGAGATCAGGTGCAGATCCACCGCCTGGCCCTTGAGCCGGTGCTGGAGCTTCTCGGAGAGCGTGCGTCGCAAAAAGGCCTGGGGGCGAGAGCGCAGGGTCTGGCCCAGCACGATCTGGCTGATGCCGCGTTCGCCGGCGATTCGCGCGATCGTGCCGAGCGCATCGTCGCTGTCGATGCGCAGGAACTCGGCGCCGAAATCCTCACAGAGCCGGATCGATTCCTCCAGCCGCACCGCCTGTTCCTTGTTCAGGAAGCGGGCGGGATCCAGCACGGTGAGCACCAGGAGCGGCGCATCCATGAAGCCCGCCAGCCGGGCGGCTCGGCGCAGCAGCCGGTTGGATCCGGGGTAGGTGGAGAGGCACACCATCACCCGCTCCCGCATCCCTTTGGCCGGTGGAGCATCCTCCTCCACCCGGTCGGCCACCTCCCGCAACGCCAGCTCCCTGAGGGCCACCAGGTGGGAGCGACGGAAAAAATGGGCCAGGGCCTGGTCCACCCTTTCCGCGGCATAGACCTTGCCATCGCGCAGGCGCTCCTGCAGGGTCTCTGGAGTGACATCCACCAGCACGACCTCCTCGGCCTGGTGCATCACCCGATCGGGAAGACGCTCGCGCACCACCACACCGGTGAGCTGGGCCACCTGGTCATTGAGGCTCTCCAGGTGCTGGATGTTGACCGTGGAGTACACATCGAGGCCGGCGGCCAGCAGTACCGCCACGTCCTGCCAGCGCTTGGGGCGCTCGCTGCCCGGCACGTTGGTATGGGCCAGCTCATCCACCAGCACCAGCTGGGGGCGGCGGGCCAGGATCTCCCCCACGTCCATCTCTTCAAGGCTCACCCCCTGGTGGAGGAGCCGTCGCCGGGGCACGAGCTCCAGCCCCTCGGCCTGGCGGGCCGTGCCTGAGCGCCCGTGGGTTTCGAGCACACCGATCACCACATCAACCCCCTCCCTCCTGAGCTCCTGGGCCTCCTGCAGCATGCGAAAGGTTTTGCCCACGCCGGGGGCCATGCCGATGAACAGCTTGTGCCGTCCCGGGCCCTTGAGCATGCGGATCACGGCGCCCGCAGATCGAGTTCGTGGTTGAGCGCCAGCAGGTTCACCCGCGGTTCTCCGATGAAGCCCAGGACACGACCCTGGGTGTGCCGCAGGATCAGTTGCTCCAGCTTTGCGCTGGGTAGGGACCGGGCCGCGGCCAGCCGCGGAATCTGCTGACGCGCTGCTTCCGGAGAGATGTGGGGATCGAGCCCCGATCCGGAGGCATACAGCAGATCAGCGGCGGGCTTCTCAATGCCCGCTTTGGCGTAGGTGGCGGCCGTGGCCTCGATCCGTTTCACCAGATCGGGGTTGGTGGGGCCCAGGTTGCTGGGGGCGGAGGTCGGTGCCGTCTTCCCGGTGCTGTAGTCGACGGCACTCGGACGGCTCCAGAAGTAGCGATCGGAACCGAAGGGCTGGCCAATCAGGGTCGAACCCAGCACCTGGCCGCCCGCATTGCGCAACAGGCTGCCGTTGGCCTCGGCGGGGAACAGGCCCTGGCCCACCGCCAGCAGCGGCAGGGTGTACAGCACCACGGTGAGCAGCCAGAGCACAACGGTGAGCCGCAGGGCCTTGAAGCCTTCTCGCAGAAAGGACATCAGAAGCGCTCCGGTTGAAAGATCACGACGAACAGGTAGCCCGAGAGCGCCACGGTGCCGGTGAGGAGCAGGGCGAGGGCGGTGGACTGGAGAGGGCTGGGGCTGAAGCCGAACAGTGGAGCTGTGAGGGCCGTCCCCAGGGCCAGCACAAGTGGCAGCCAGAACAGCGGTCGACTCAGGAGGCGAGACATAGAAGCCATGGGTCGGGGAAAGGTCGGGTGACGGGTTCGCGGGGATCAGAAGGGAGGCTTGGATCGGCCTGAGCGGCTCGGGAGCTCAGACCAGCCGCAGGGCAGACACAGCCAGATCAATCAACTTGATGCCGATGAACGGCACCACCAGGCCCCCCAGCCCGTAGAGCAGCAGGTTGCGCCGCAGTAGCTGATCCGCCGTGGCCGGCCGGAAGGCCACCCCCTTGAGGGCCAGGGGCACCAGGGCGGGGATGATCAGGGCGTTGAACACCATCGCCGAGAGGATCGCCGACTGGGGGCTGGCCAGGCCCATCAGATTCAGCGGCGCCAACCCCGCCCGGCCGAACAGCGCCGGCAGGATCGCGAAGTACTTGGCCACGTCGTTGGCGATCGAGAAGGTGGTGAGCGCGCCGCGGGTGATCAGCAGCTGCTTCCCAATCGTCACGATGTCGATCAGCTTGGTCGGATCGCTGTCGAGGTCGACCATGTTGGCCGCCTCCTTGGCGGCCTGGGTGCCGGAGTTCATCGCCACCCCCACGTTCGCCTGTGCGAGCGCAGGCGCATCGTTGGTGCCATCGCCCGTCATCGCCACCAGCCGCCCGAGCCGCTGCTCCGCCTGGATCACGGCGATCTTGTCCTCCGGGGTGGCCTCGGCGATGAAGTCGTCAACGCCGGCCTCGCGGGCGATCACACCGGCGGTGATGGCGTTGTCGCCCGTGAGCATCACGCTGCGGATACCCATGCGACGGAGCTGATCGAAACGTTCACGCATGCCGGGTTTGATGATGTCCTTGAGGTAAATCACCCCATGGATCTCGGCGTTCCAGCACACCGCCAGGGGCGTGCCCCCGAGCCGAGACACGCGCTCGTAAGCCTCATCGAGGTCGTCTGGCACCGTGCCACCCCGGGAGCGCACGAAGCCCTTGATCGCGTCGACGGCCCCCTTGCGCAGCTCGTTGCCATCGGCCAGATCGGTGCCGCTCATGCGCGTGCGCGCCGAGAACTCCAATCCCGTGGCCGTGTCCATCGGCAGGACCGCAAGGGCGCCAAGCTTCTCGGCCAGGCGCACGATCGACTTGCCCTCCGGCGTGCCATCGAACCAGCTGGCGGCATGGGCGGTGGTGGCCAGCTCACGCTCGCTGTGGCCGCCCACCGGCAGGAACTCCTCCGCCAGGCGGTTGCCGAGGGTGATCGTGCCAGTCTTGTCGAGCACCAAAGTGGTGATGTCGCCGCAGGCCTCCACGGCGCGGCCGGAGGTGGCGATCACGTTGAACTGGGCGACCCGGTCCATGCCGGCGATGCCGATGGCACTGAGCAGGCCGCCGATCGTGGTGGGGATCAAGGCCACCAGCAGCGCGACCAGCACCACCACAGGGGTGGGGCTGTTGATGTAGGCGGCCACCGGCGGCAGGGTGGCCACGGCGATCAGGAACACCTGGGTGAGCACCGCCAGCAGCACCGTCAGGGCGATCTCATTGGGGGTCTTGCTGCGCTCGGCCCCCTCCACCAGGGCGATCATCTGGTCGATGAAGCCCTTGCCCGGGTCGGCCGTGATCCGAATCAGCAGCATGTCGGAGACCACCCGGGTGCCGCCCGTCACCGAGCTGGCCACATCGGAGCCCGCTTCCTTGAGCACGGGGGCCGATTCGCCGGTGATCGCCGATTCATCCACCGCCGCCACCCCATCGACCACCTCCCCGTCGGCGGGGATCATCTCGCCCTGGCTGACGCGCACCTGATCCCCACGGCGCAGGGCGGAGGAGTCCACCAAAGCTTCGCTGCCGTCGGGCAGCAGCCGCCTGGCCTGGGTGCTGGCCTGGGTGCGGCGCAGGGCATCGGCCTGGGCCTTGCCGCGGCCTTCTGCCAAGGCCTCTGCGAAGTTGGCGAACAGCAGGGTGGCCAGGAGGATCAGGCTCAGCAGGGCGTTGAAGCCCCGGCCCGGCGGCTCGGTGCTGAGCTCGAAGAGGCGTGGTTCCAGCGTGGCGGCCAGGGTCACGAGTGTGCCGCACCAGACCACGAACATCACCGGATTGCGCACGGTGAGGCGCGGGTCGAGCTTCACGATCGACTGCACCACAGCCCGGCCCAGCAGGCCGTCGCTCCTGGGACGCTCGGTGTAGCGCCGCTGGTCGCGGCGGCCCCGCGGCATGCGGGGAAAGATCGGCGGTTGCAGGGTTGTCATTGAGCTCCTGTCAGCGAAAAGGCTTCGGCGATCGGCCCGAGGGCCAGCACCGGGAAAAACGTGAGCGCCCCCAGGATCAGGATCACCACCCCGGTCACCACCGTGAACAGAGCGGTGTCGGTGGCGAGGGTGCCGGGGCCTGGCGGCACCTTGGGCTTGCGGGCAAAACCAGCCGCCAGCAGCAGCAGGGCCACGATCGGCAGGTAGCGCCCCCCCAGCAGGCTGACGATGGTGCTGAGGTTCCACCACAGCGTTCCATCGCCCAGGCCCTCGAAGCCGCTGCCGTTGTTGGCTGCCGCCGAGGCGTACTCGTAGACCACCTGGCTGATGCCGTGGGGACCGGGGTTGCTGATGCCGGAGAGGGTCGGGGCGTAGGCGAGGGTGATCGCCGCCGGCACCAGCACGAACAGCGGGTGGATCAGCAGGATCAGGCTGCTCCAGACGATCTCCCCCTTCTCCACCTTGCGGCCGAACAGCTCGGGGGTGCGCCCCACCATCAGGCCGGTGAGGAACACCGTGAGGATCAGGAACACCAGCAGGTAGGCCACGCCGGTGCCCTGGCCGCCGAAGATCACCTGCAGGAACAGGTTGAACAGCGGCACCAGCCCGCCCAGCGGCAGCAGCGAATCCATGGCGCCGTTCACCGCGCCGGTCATCGAGCCCGTGGTGATCGTGGCGAACAGGGCGGTGAGTCCGGCACCGAAGCGCACCTCTTTGCCCTCGAGGTTGGGGCCGCTGAACCAGGCGGCCAGCAGGGGATTTCCCCCCTGCTCGGAGCTGATCGCCACCGCCGCCAGCGCCAGGAACAGCACCGTCACCAGCAGCAGCAGCAAGGTGGCCTGGCGGCGGTGGCCGAGAAAGCGGCCGAAGGCGTCGATCGTGGCGGCAGGGATGGCGAACATCGCCACCATCGCCAGTAAATTGGTGAACGGGTTGGGGTTCTCGAACGGATGGGCGGAGTTGGCGCCGAAGAATCCACCGCCGTTCTCGCCGAGTTGCTTGATCGCCTCGAACCCCGCCACGGGGCCGCGCACCAGGATCTGATCGGCGCCCTCCAGGGTTTTGAGCGTGATCGGGCCAGCGAGCGTCATCGGCGCGCCATTGACCAGCAGCACCAGGGCGAACACGAAACTGAGCGGGATCAGGACCCGGGTGATCGCGCGGATCAGGTCGGTGTTGAAGTTGCCCAGGGGGCGGCCGCAGAGGCCACGGATGAAGGCGAAGCCCACCGCCAGGCCTGTGGCCGCCGAGGTGAAGAACAGGAACTGCAGCGCCCCGAGCTGGCTCAGATCACTGAGGCTCTGCTCCGGCGTGTAGTGCTGCTGGTCGGTGTTGGTGAGAAACGAGATCGCCGTGTGCAGGGCCGTGTCCCAGCGCATCGCCGGCAGTCCCTGGGGATTGAGCCAGGGGGGCTGGGCCAGCAGGAACGCCAGGGCCACCAGGCCGAAGAGCAGGTTGCTGAGCAGCAGGGGCCTGAGGTAGTCCCAGGCCTGCTCAGCCGGGCGGCCGCGCTCGCCGATCAGGCGCAGCACACCGTTTTCCAAGGGCGTCAGCCAGGGATCGAAAAGCGGCTGGGGCTGGTCGCCGAACACCTGAAAGAGGTGCCGGCCCAGCACAGGTGCCGTGGCGAGAACCAGGGCCACAAAGACGACGACCTGAAACCAGTCGGTCATGGGCGGTAGGGTCCGTTGCGGTGATCTCCGTCACTTTCCGCCGGGCGCCAGGGCGTCCGCATCTGCCGGTGGGTATGAATCGGGCAGCTCGCTCTATACCCAGGGACATAGGGCCTCTAAGCACCGCCGTTAGCCAGGTGTCGGTGATGACGATGGCTGTCGCCCTCCTGGAATTCGTCACGCCCCAGGACATCGTGTTCGGCATCCTTTACGTGATCCCGATGCTCCGTCTGGGCACCACGGCGGCGGCGCGCACGCTCTGGGGTTACGCGCTGCTGGTCTGCGCCCTCACGCTTCTCAATCTGGTGCTGCCACCCCCAGTGACCCTGGAGGGGCCCGTCGTGGTCAACCGGTTGCTGGTCTGCGGCGCCCTGCTCGTCACCGCGGGCCAGTGCCTGCGGGTTCAGGTCCTGCAGCGCCAGCGGCTTGACCTGCAAGCCCGCCTCAGCGTCGAGGATCTGCGCAGCGACTTCGTCGCCACCCTGGCCCACGACCTCAAGACACCGATCCTCGGCACGATCGCCGCCACGAAGCTGCTGGGGGAGCAGCACCGTCCCGATGGAGCTCTTCTGAGCCGGGCGATCGCCACAATCGAGCGCGGCCAGACGCGTGCCCTGCGCCAGATCCAGACCCTGCTGGAGGTCTACGGGAACGACGCTGAGGGTCTGCGATTGAGCCCAGAGCGCCTGGACCTGAGCCAACTCGTGGAAGAGGTGATCACGGAGGTGAACGCCCTGGCGCAGGAACGGCAGTTGACGATCCGGCTGTCCTTCATGGGCAGCGGCCAGCGGCAGGAGCACACACTGGTAGGAGACCCCGTGCAACTGCGGCGGTTGGTCGAGAATCTGCTGCTCAATGCGATCCACCACAGCCTGCGCGGGGGCCAGATCCTGGTGAAGCTGGCGGCTTTGGGCTCTGCTCACCGGCTCCAGGTCATCGATCGCGGCCCCGGGGTTCCTGAGCAGGAACTCCCCAACCTGTTCCAGCGCTTCCACCGGCTCTCAGCAGACCGCCAGGGCAGTGGCCTGGGCCTCTACCTCTGCCGCCAAATCGTCAGCGCTCACGGCGGCACGATCTCTCTGCGCAACCGGACAGGCGGCGGGGCGGTGATCGAGGTGGACCTGCCCATCGAGGCCAGAGAGGCCTGAGATGGCCCATTGCCTGGTGGTCGAAGACGACGAGCTGTTTCGTTTGGGGCTGGAGATCACCCTGGCCGGGTTCGATCGGATCGAGGGCGTTCTTACCGCCAGCGACGGCGAACAGGCCCTGGAGCTGCTGCGCCGGCAAGCGGTGGAGGTGGTGCTGCTGGATCTGGGGCTGCCGGGGCTGGGGGGACTCGAAACCTGCCGGCGGATCGCCACCGATTACCCGGAACTGCCCGTGCTGGTGATCACCAGCCAGGAGGATCCCGCCGCCTGTCGGCGCTTGCTCCTGGCAGGCGCCCGCGGCTATGTGCGCAAGGGCGTCTCGGCCCACGACCTGCAACTGGCGATCGAAACCCTGCTGCAGGGAGCTTCCTGGTGGGATGCCCAGGCCACGGCGGCTCTGCGGGGCCTGGGTCACTCGGCGGGATCAACTGAGGTCGCCTCCGGCGAGACCCAGGATGAAGTATCCGGCAGTCGAACTAGTAAAGACATCCCTGGGCTCAAGCTGCTCACCCCTAGGGAGCTGGAGGTGCTCGAGGCGATGGCTCAGGGTTGGAGCAACCAGCAGATCGCCGAGAATTTTGGAATCAGCTTGGGCACCGTGCGCGTGCACGGCCATGGAATCATGCAAAAGCTCGGGGTCGCCAACCGCACCCAGGCGGTGCTGCGCTTACTCGATCAGCGCATCGAATGATGCTCTCCTGATGCAACCCCTCCCCAACCCAAGGGATGTCAGCGGTCACAACGCAGAGCATCCGCCGCCTCCCGCAGATCAACAGCGTCCGCCGGCCGCTCATGCCACCTCCTGGCACCAGCCACGCTGGCGAGTCATCTCCTCGGTCCAACCCTTGAGGGCACGAGCTCTGAACGGGAGGGGTTCAAATTCAGGAACTGGCCATTGGCTGGCAGAAGGACATCAATCAGCTCAGTTCTGGCTGCCGTTGCTCTCGGTCTTGCGGCTCTCAGCGTCCCCGCTGCTGCTGCCTTCGCCAGAGCTCTTGCCCTGCGGTCCGGGCCCCATCGTGGCGCCAAGGGCGCGGCAGGACTCGATGGGATCAACGCCCGGTGCCAGGCCCAAGGCCTTGCGTAGCGCATCGAGTTGAGCCACTGACTGCAGATCGATCGTGCTGGCTACCTGCTCGCAGGCCAGCTTTTTCAAGGCCTGGGTATCGGGGCGGCCACACCCAGCCAGCAGCGTCAGGGCGATGCAGGCACCAACAGTCACAACCCTGGTCATCGTTAGCTGTACGGAACCGCCGCCAACGTAGGGACAAGGGCCAGCTGCTGAACGATTGGGGGCCGGGCCTCATGCGACGGCCTGGTGCTGCACCAGGAAGGCCTCGATCCAGTTGTGGTGTTGCTTCTGGGTAATGCGATCCGCGATCGAGCTGGCTGCCTCCGGCACCTGGAAGCGCTTTCGGAACGCCTTGGTGAAGCCTTCCAGCTGGGGCTGAGGAAGGCTGCGGATGGTGGCGTGAATCCGCTGGATCGTGGTGCTATCGAGGGGGAGCAGGGCCGCGTCCTCGGGGGGTGTGTCGACGCCTTCCTCCACTGCAGCAGCGGAGGGCAAGCCCGCAGGCTGGTAGTTGGAAGCGTGGCAGTTGCCAGCTGGTGAGCGCCGCAATGAGCCGTTTCCTGCGGCGGCATTGGGTGTGATCCCGTTGGGAGAGTGGGGCGACATGTCGCCCCGAGAGGGGCGCTCGGTGATCTCCCCCCGTGAGGGGGCCCCGGTGACGCTTGAGGTGACCTCTCGCTGCTGCTTGTCGTAGAGCGCCAGGCCGAACGGGTTCCCGAAGGTCATCAGCGCCCGTTTCATGGCATCGGTTTCCGCTTCCTTGAGGGTGGACTCATGGGCCTGGCCCAAGTCGACATCAATGCCGTGGCCGGCACCGCTGCCTTCCCGCACGATCCCGACGACGACCACCCGCACCCTGGCGGTGTAAGTGACTCCCCAGCCGTCGCGCTGCGGTGGATCGGAGGGCTTGCTCGGCTCACGGCCGATGCGACGTTCCGCCTGGGACACGCACTGCAACGCGACCGTCTCGCGCTGCCAGCCGTTGAACCCAAAGATCCGGTTTGCTTCGGCGATTGCCACCCAGCCCTCGATGTAGCTGACCTTGCCTCGGCCCTGGCCACAGCCAGCTCAAGCAGCTCCCGGTTGCGGATCGGCCCGGCGGCCCGGCCATGGCACTGCCATTTGGCCGGCATGACCATCGCTGACCAGCCCAGCTGATGGGCGGCCCGGGCGATCGCGGCATCGGCGCCGCGAGCCCCGCCGTGGAGCAGCAGATTGTCAAGCCGGCCGCCGCTTCGGGCCAGCAGCTCAGCGGCAATGCGTTGATGGGACCAGGCCAGATCACGGCCGCCGACGGCCCCGATCACAAGGGAACGACCGGCGCCGATAACGGGCCTGGACGGGTGACAAAGAGCCATGGAATCAGTTGCCGTGGGTGACAACTGATCGGGGCATTACGGCCCGGGGCCCAGAGGCCGAGCGCGGCGATGGCGACAGAAACGGACAGGCGCATGGGGGTGGGGAACGTCCTCTTGGATTACAGGCGAGGGGAACGTTTGGATGGATCAGAGCGGACGGTGTGGGGAGGGACGCCGATCAAGCGGGTGCGGTGCAAGGCATCCAGATCGACCCTGCGGAGCCCGTTGGCGTCCTCGGAAACCAGATCGTCGAACACATGCCCTTCGAGAATGTCGTCGATCCTGTAGTGGTGCAGTTGAAGCAGCGGCGATCCGGTCACCTCGTCGGTGCCTTCCACCAGCACCAGGATGGCCCCGCTGGCCCGCCGGATCGCACCCAGGCCCAGGCGAACGAATGGGCTGCCGGCGCCCAGGCTGTGGCTGAGCACGGCGGTCACATGGAGCTGGGGTGTGCTGGTGTTGAGCAGTGGCAGGGAATGGAGCTGCCGTTGCACCACCCCGGGTTCGATTTCTTCATCAAGGAATAACACCATCGAATAGGACACCCGCAGCCAATAAGTGGGATCGCTGGTCACGAACCGGCAGCTGAGATGGCCCCCGGGCGAGAAACTCAGACACAGATGTCGGCTGAACCGAAGCGGGGCATCCACCTTGGTGAAGCGCAGGAAGAACAGGCCCGTGACCATGGCGTTGGTCAGTAGCCCGGCGATCTGTTGCAAGGACGCCAGTGCCAGGATGTAGATTGAGGTGACCCTGGCGGGCTGGAAGCTGGCGCCGAGGAGATTCTGAAGCGAGAACACCACGCTCGATGACAGGCCCATGGCCCCGTCGCCCTCGAGGTGGCGGCCATCCAGTTGAAAAGCGATCGCGAAGATCACCACTTCGATGAGATAAAGGCTGGTCATGGCCAGGAAGAACACCGGCCAGGGCATCCGCAACGCCATGGACACCGGCTGCCGCCAGAGGCTGGTCCAGGGGCTGCGCTGGTGGCCGAGGGTCAGGCGGTGACGCCGGGCCAGCGAACGGAGGGCGGGGCCAAGGGAGTTCAAGATGGCCATGCTGGTTCAGGGTTTGACCAATCCGGTGGGCACGTTGCGGAAGCCACCCTCTCGCAGCAGCTGCTGGATCGTCTGCTCTGATTTGGCATAGGCACCTTCGCCGAAGTGGGTGGCGCGGATGCGGCCCTGGGTGTCAATGAAATAGAAGGCTGGCCAGTAGGTGTTGTTGAAAGCCTTCCAGATCGCGAAGTCGTTGTCGATCACCACCGGGTAGGTGATCCCGAGTTTCCTGGTGGCCTCCCGAACATTGCCGAGGTCGCGCTCGAAGGGGAATTCCGGTGAATGGACCCCGATCACCACCAGGCCATGGTTCTTGTATTTCCTGGCCCAGGCGCGCACGTGGGGAAGGGTCCGCACGCAGTTGATGCAGGAATAGGTCCAGATGTCCACCAGCACCACCTTGCCCCAGAGCTGATCACGGCTGAGTGGGGGCGAATTCAGCCACACCGCCCCCTTGGGGAAGGGCGGCAGGGTGCCGAGAACGGGCAGCGGGCTCGCCGCATTGGCGGTCGGCCCGGCCCGTGGAACAACGGGAACCTTTGCGAGCAGGGTCTGCTCAACGGCATTGGTGTCCGCCAGGGCGAAACGGGCCAGGGAGGCCTGCTCCAGGCCCAGGGCGATCGCGGCCACGCTGATGATCACCGCACCCCCAAGGGCCCGCCGCAGCCAGGCGGTGGTCTGCATGGAACTCCGCAGGATGGTGGCCATGCGCCCACCGGCGAGCAGGGCAATCGCCAGGGAGGTGCTGGCACCCACGGCATAGGCCAGCAGCAACAGGGCCGTGCTGGCAGTCGCCCCCTGCAGCGCCGCGCCGGTCAGCACCAGGCCCAGGATCGGGCCGGCGCAAGGCGCCCACAGCAGGCCGATCGCCACGCCCAGCAGGGCGGATGAAGCGGCCGTTGCCCCTGAGCTTCGGGCCTGATCCGAGCGTCGCGACAGCCCCTGCCCCAGCCGCACCAGGGGTTGGCTGAGCCGGTCGGCCACGGCGGGAAACAGCAGCGCCAACCCGAAGGCAGCCAACACCAGCAGGGCCGTCATCCGTCCGAACTGGTGGGCCCGAACCACCCAGGCCCCCCCCAGCCCGGCCAGCACACCTACGGCGGTGAAGGACAGCACCATCCCAGCCAACAGCGGCAGACCCCGGCGGTGGAACGGCCGCCCCGCGCCAGTGAACACGAACGGCAGCACTGGAAGGATGCAGGGGCTCAGGATCGTCAGCGCACCGGCCAGGAAGGCCAGGAGCAGCAGGGCCATGGGGTTGGTGACCGTGAGGATTCAGGGGGTGGGAGGAACCGGGGCCGGGGCCGGGCAGGTTCTTGCCACAAAATCGCAGCTGTAGATCGTGGCTTTCTGCCAGCTGAGTGGAATCTCGAGCAGGTCCCTGGGCCCGCTGATCCCCTGGGCCAGGAAGATCAGGGCCGCCAGGACGTTGGCGCTGACGTGCAGCCGGCGCCAACGCAGGTGCTTGTGGATCTCGGGCCGGCAGGCCACCGAGAACAGCATCAGGCCCGTGAGGCCCACCCCGCCCCAGAAGTGCGACTGCCAAAAGGCTGGCTCCAGGGGGTTGTCGCTGAGCCGGAACACCTCCGGCTGCAGACCCAGGCCGATCACCCCCGCCCAGCAGAGCAGGGCGAAGCTGGCCCGATAGGCGGGCCGCTTGACCCGCCAGAGGGCCGCCAGGGCGACCCCGGAGCCGACCAGCACCAGCAGCAGCAAGGCCAGCCGCGAACCACCCCCTTCGAAGGCGGAGAGGGGGTGCTTGGTGGCGATCACCACAGCCTCGGCCAGCAGCACGATCGCCACCACCGAACCCGCCAGCCACTTGCCGAGATCCGCGTGATCACGGCCGACGGTAGGCGGATGCTTCGCCTGGGTGAGGCGGCGGTCCCGGGTCTGCTGCGCCAGCCGCAGCACCATCCCGAGCAGGGGGTAGACGAGCACCACAGCCAGGGCAGGGTGAAGCAGCCAGAGCCAGTCGACGGCTTGCATGGCTCAGGGCTTCAGGGGGGCCCAGGCCATCGTGGCGTTGAACGCCTCGCACCAGATCAGCACGGATCCCTGCTTGCTGATGTCGACAGAGGCGGGGATCACGTAGCTCTGGGCGCCCGAGAAGGATTTGAGCGGGGCGAGGACCGTGTAGCTCCCGTCCTTGAGCGGATAGCTAGGGGCCTTGGTGCTCGCCAGGGGAGCAGCCGATGTGCTGAAGATCACTTTCAGGTCGGGGGCCGTTGCCTTGGTCTGGAAGTCACTGCTCAGCACCAGCAGCTGCTTGCCAGCCTTGTTGATGATTGAGAAGCTGCCGCTGACGGGTGCCTCGGCCATGCGGAAGCTCTGCATGGCCACGGGATTCGCCTGGGCCAGCATCATTTGGGCAGAACCAATCATGCCCTGGGCTTGAGCAGTGACAGCGGAGCTTCCGGCGATGGTCAGGGCCAGGGCGCCGGCCAGGGATTTCGAAAAAGTAGTCATGTCAAATGCAACAACGTGGTGGATTGAAGGGCCATGAACCGAAGCAGCATGACCAGGAGCGGATGGAGATGCCTGAACCAATCGACGGGTTGCATGGCTCAGGGCTTCAGGGGGGCCCAGGCCATCGTGGCGTTGAACTTCTTGCACCAGATCAGCACCGATCCCTGTTTGCCAAGATCGATCGAGGCAGGGATCACGTAGCTCTGGGCGCCAGCGGCGGATTTGAGCGAGGCGAGGATCGTGTAGCTGCCGGCTTTGAGGGGATAGCCGGGGGCCTTGGTGCTCGCCAGGGGGGTGGCCGAAGGGCTGAAGATCACCTTCAGGTCGGGGGCCATGTCGTTGGTCTTGAAGTCGCTGCTCAGCACCAGCACCTTCTTATCCCCTTCCTTCTTGATCTGGAAACTGCCGCTGACGGGCGCCTCGGCCTTGCGGAAGCTGTGCTTGGCCATGGCACCAGCCGGGGCCATCATCTTGTCCTCTTTCATCATGCTTTGCGCCTGAAGGGGAACGGCGGAACCGCCGAGCATGGCCAGGGCCAGGGCGCCGATCAGGGTTGTTTTGAGAGCCGTCATGACGGATGCAAACAGAGTGGGACAGCCAAGGCCATGAACCGAAGCGGCATGGTCCTCAGACTCCCCTTGTACCGATGAGCGCTCCGATCGGATTGGCGCTGAAGGATCCGGCTTGGCGGCGCGTTCTGCCCCTCGGCCTCTACGTGCTGCTCAAGGGACTTGATGCCACAGTGCTGAAGGGTCTGCAGACCTATGGCCACAGCCACTCTGTTCTCGGCGAAAACCCGATCAGCTTCTGCAACGTCTTCTTCTTCGCCCAGCTGGCGGTGGGCCTCACGGCACTGCTGCCGGGGCGGCGTGACCTCACCAGGGCGCTGCCGACCCTGACCCCGGCCGACCGAAGGCTGCTGGGAACCCACGCCTTCCTGGGGATGTTCCTCGGACCGGTGGCCTACTACAAGGCGCTCCAGTCGTTGTTGGTGATCAGCCAGACGCTGCTGTTCGACATGGTGCTGCCGGGAGCGGCGCTGCTGGCCCGCTGGCTGTTGTGGGAATCCCTGCCACGGGCGTTCTGGCTCAGCCTGGCGCTGATCGCTGCCGGCCTGCTGCTCCCCCAGATCACCAGGTCGTCCATGGGAGGCCCCATGGACGACCTGGTGATCTGGCCTGGGGGCTGGTGGGGGTCGTGGCATTCAGTGGGGCGGCGGTGGCCGGCCGCACGATCGCGGCGCTGGTGTTCGCGGTTATCGCCCTGGAGCTCTTCGGCCCGCACCACTTCCTGCTGCTGCAGCTCTGGTGGGTGGCGGGGGTGATCCTGATCTACGCGATCTCCCTCTCTCTGGGCAGTGAACTGGCCCTGCGCCTGGCCTACCGCCACTGCAGCGTGCCCACCGTGTCGATCTGGGGCTCCCTGACCATCGTCGTGGCGATCGCGAGCGCCGCCCTGGTGCTGGGGGAACCGGTCGGCATGGCCACCGTCGGAGCGCTGGCGCTGTTGCTGGCTGGCGTCATGGTCAGCCACGGCTCGAACCCATCCAATCAGGCGCTTCGGCGGTATATGCCTTGACCCCCCCTGAGGCACGGGATGACCTGGCCGAGCTCTACGACACCAATGCAGGCCCCGTGTACCGACTGGCCCTCCGCCTCTGCCGCAACAGCCAGGAGGCGGAAGATCTCTGCCATGAAGTGTTTGTTCGCTTCTGGCGGCAGGATCGGTACGAACCGACCCGGGGGCCGCTGCTGGCCTACCTGCTGCTCTTGACCCGCTCGATGGCGATCAACCGGATCAACCAGCGCCGCAACCGCAGGCAGCTGATGCAACGCTGGTCGGAGCAGCTGCTGCCGGCGTCGGTGACGAGCCCCCAGGAAAGCGCCGAGCACACCAATCTCGCCGAGCGTGTTCGAGCGGCCCTCGCCGCGATCCCAGCCAACCAGCGACAGGTGCTGGAGCTGGCCTACTACGAGGGCCTGAGCCAGTCGGTGATCGGGGAGCGGCTCCAGCTGCCCTCGGCACCGTCAAGACCCGCTCCCGCCAGGGCCTGATGCGCCTGCGGGAGTTGCTGATCGACTTCCGGAACGAACCATGAATCCTCACAACCCCACCCCGGCCGACGACACTCCGTTCCCCGATCGCTTCGCGGTCGACGCCCTGCTGGCAGGCCATGCCCTGGGCGATCTGGATGCGACCGAAAGGGAGCAGCTGGCCGCTCTGTTGCTGCAGCACCCTGAGTTGCGGCAACGGCTGGAGGAATTCCAAACCACTCTGGAGCTGCTGCCCCTGGCCCTGCCGGCCACGGCCCCACCACCGCAGCGGTTGCGCCGACGGCTGCTCGATCGGCAGGGCGAGGTGCGGGACGAGAGGGAAGCTGATCGTGGGCAGCGGAGGCGGGTGGAGTTCCCCGATCTCTGCGGCTGGCTGGTGCCGGCCCTGATGGGGATCGCGCTGCTGGGGCTGGGAGTGCAGCTGCAGCAGACCCGCCAGCAGCTGGCCCGGGTCGAGCAGCGGGTCACGGCCCGTGTCGAAACCCCTGCGGCCCCCAATCAGGAAAGTCGCCGCATGGCGCTGGAGCCGGTGGACCCGCTCATGCCGGCTTCCGGTGAGGTGATGGTGACGGGCAACCCCACCCACAACGTCCTGATGCTGAACGATCTACCGCCACCGCCGCCCCAGCACGTCTACCGCCTCTGGGCCAACGTCGATGGACAGAAGGTGGGCTGCGTCGCGTTCGTGCCAACGGGGCAGGGACACGTGGCGATGTTGATCCCCACGATGCCCACCAGTGTGGCCAGCAGTGTGAGCGTGAGTGTGGAAACCGATCAGGTGGGTGCCAGTCCCACCGGACGCGTGGTTCTCAGCAGCAGCCTCTGAAGCCCGGCAACGGGCCCCACACGCTCGAGCAAGATCAGGGAGCGGAGGAATCAGGCTGCTGCAGGCAATCAGCTTGCTGCTGAGAATCAGCCTGTTGCTTGATCAGGCTGGAACTGATCGAGCAGCCGAACCAATGCCAAGCCGACCACCATCAGGTTGAGGTCGATCCGTCGCGGATAGGCGCCGCCGGGTCGGTGGCCGTCGTGAGTCACCAGAGTGGGAACCATCTGGGCAACCCGTTGGGGTCACTACCCCACCGCATCTTCCTGAGCCGAGCCGCTCCAAGCGATCTCGGCCAGATCCGCCACCTCCCTGTGCCAGCTGGCCAGGTCGTTCCTGGAGAAGCTGCGCAGATGGTCATGGCCACAGGCCCGTGCCAGCACCTGCATCAGCGCCACCGCCGCCTGCAGGAACCGCTCAAGCCGCTGGGCGGCATGCTCCACCTCCAGCCGGCGGCGCAGCTGCGGATCCTGGGTGGCGATGCCCGCCGGACAGCGGTTGGTGTGGCAGATCCGGGCGCCGACGCAGCCGATCGCCTGGATCGCCGCATTGGCCAGGGCGATCCCATCGGCCCCGAGGGCCAGGGCCTTGACGCAATCAGCCGGGGTGCGCAGGCCTCCGGTAACGATCAGGGTGACGCGGCCGCTGGCGCCCCGGCGGTCGAGGTGGGCCCGGGCCCGCGCCAGGGCAGGGATGGTGGGTACGCCGATGTGATCTCGCAGCAGCAGGGGAGCGGCGCCGGTGCCGCCGCCGCGGCCATCGAGGATCAGGTAGTCGGCGCCGGCCTCGAGGGCGAAGTCCAGGTCGGCCTCGATGTGCTGGGCACTGAGCTTGAAGCCCACCGGAATGCCACCGGTGAGTTCCCGCACCCGATCGGCGCAGGCGCGGAAATCGGCAGGGGTGTGGAGATCTGGGAAGGTGGGGGGTGAGTAGATCGGCTGGCCTTCGGGGATGCCACGGATGGCGGCGATGCGGGCGGTGACCTTGCTGGCGGGCAGGTAGCCGCCGCTGCCGGTCTTGGCGGCCTGGCCGGCCTTGAAGTGGAAGGCCTGCACCCGTGGCAGCAGCTCCTCTCGGTAGCCGAACTGGGCCGGACCCAGTTCAAAGAGATAGCGCCGGTTGGCGGCCTGCTCCTCCGGCAGCATCCCCCCTTCCCCGGAGCAAATCCCCGTCCCGGCCTGCTCCGCCCCTTTGGCCAGGGCCAGCTTGGCCTCCTCGGAGAGGGCCCCGAAACTCATGTCGGAGACCAGCAAGGGAAGCTCCAGTCGCAGGGGTCGCCGCGCCTGGGGGCCGATCACCAGCTCGGTGCCAACCGCCGTCTCGCTTGGCAGTGGCTGGCGGGCCAGCTGGGCCACCAGGATCTGGATGTCGTCCCAGCAAGGCAGCTGCGAGCGCGGCACGCCCATGGCCGCCAGCGGACCATCAGGGCCCACCCGATCGAGGCCGTGCTCGGCCAGCTCATGGATCTGCACCACGTTGGGCTCTTCCGCCGTCGGCTGGGGCGTCGGCATCGCATCAACCAGCTCGGGCGTGGACTCATCCGCGTCGACGCTGTAGAGCGATCCGACCCGATCGGCCGGCACCCGGCTGTGGCTGCCGTCGCAGTAAGGCGGGGTGGCGGTCTGCTTGCAGCGGCACATCACGGCCCTGCCGCTCGTTTCGGCCACGAAGACCAGGGGACTGAACCCGGTGCCCTGATGGGAGCCGTCGCAGAAGGGCTGGTCAGCCGACCTTCCGCAGGCGCAATAGAAATACTCCTTCCCCTGCTCCAGTTCCACGCTGATGGGGTTTCTGGCGGCAACCATCGGTGCTGGCATCGGGCTCAGGCGTACGACACGGGCCAGTGGCCCACCCTTCAGTGTGCAGCCGGCTAAGAGTCTGCTTAAAAACCCTTCAATCTCTGCGAGAATCGATCATCTGCCCTTTCGTTGATGCGAGGCCAGCAGGAGCGCAGCGGCTCCTTGTTCTCCTACGTCTCGATCGAGGAGCGGATCCCGAGCAGCCATCCGCTCAGGCGGATTCGCAAGTTGGCGGATCAGGCTCTCGATCAGCTCATTCCCACCTTCTGCAAGCTGTACGCCTCAGAAGGACGACCATCGGTTCCACCAGAGCAGCTGCTGCTGGCCTCGCTGCTGCAGGCGTTCTACGGGATCATCTCCGAGAGGCTGCTGCTGGAGCAGCTCCACTACAACCTGATGTTCAGCTGGTTTGTGGGCTTGAGCCCCGACGATCCGATCTGGCATCCGACCACATTCACCCTTACCGAGGCCGCAGGCCGAGCGTGCCGGAGGCACTAGAACCGTGATCGGCTCCTCAATGACGACGTCATGGGGCTGTTCCTGGAGAAGCGGATGGGAGCTCCCGAGGTCAAACCGCTGCTCAGTGACGACCACTTCTCCGTGGACGGCACGTTGCTACAGGCCTGGGCGTCACACGCTTCCTTGAAACGGATCGATGGCCAGGAGGACCCTCCGCCTCCACCCACTGGACCTGGCGAAGGATCCGGTGCTACCAAGGAAGGAAAGAAGAGAGCCAAGGGCGACTTTCGCGGCATCATGCTCAGCAATGAAACCCACCGCTCCAGCACCGATCCTGTTGACGCAGTCTTCTCCGAAGGAGTGGCCTTGCTGGCCCGCAAATAAAGGCCCATCCAGCGCAGCTGAGCTATCGGGGACATGTCCTCATGGACAACCGTCATGACCTGATCGTCGATTGCCGCGTCACCCAGGCCACGGGCACCGGTGAGCGGGATGCCGCCAAGGAGATGGCAGCAAACCTCGCCGGTGCCCACCAGAAGACCGTCGGCGCCGACAAGAACTACGACACGAAAGGGTTCGTGGCTGAGATGAGGCGGCTGGGCGTCACTCCGCACGTGGCACAGAACACCGCCCGCAGCGGCGGTTCAGCAATAGATGGACGGACCACCCGTCACGTGGGCTACGACAAGTCGATCAATGCCCGCCGAGGGATCGAAAAGGTATTCGGTTGGATCAAGGCATTTGGCGGACTGCGCCAGTTCAAACTGCGCGGCATCGAAAAGGTCGGCGCCGTGTTTGGCCTGCATGTAATCGCCTACAACCTGATCCGCCTGGGCAACCTGCTCTTGGCGCAGCCTTCTCCGCAGGAGTAGCCCGCGATGGAGGCGGCATGAAGAGCCAGTTGCCCAGAGGTGTGCCCAATAGGCCTCAATCAATGCCTTGCGGACAAGCCAACCATGACGAAATCGGGCTGTTTTCCGACCTGATAGCCGCCGATCTGTCGTTGTGAGCCGGAAATCCACTTATGTCTTTGGAAAACTGGTTCGTGGACTGGTTTTTCTGCAAACTCCTAAAGGGTGTGACCGGGCTTCCCTTCAGCTGGATTGGGCCCGGGGGCGAAAAAAGCGCTGGGTGATCCCCGCCATGATAAGGCCCAGGCTCAAGGCGGTGATGGCGTTGAACGGCTCGCCAAGAAAGGCCGCCGCACTCAAAACGCTCACAATGATGCTGGCGCTTCCAGCCAGGGCCAGGGGCGTGACGGCAAACAACCGCCCACAGATCTGCCGCAGCACTTCGGTGCCGAGGGACAGGGTGATTCCATAGACCACGATCACCCAGAACACCCACCAGGCATCCAGAAACATGAAGTGCTGCGGTCCGTAGAGACGCAAGGCGATGAAGAGGAAAACAATCGCTCCGGCCAGGTTGGTGACCCCCACGGTCAGGCCCCGCGACAGCCCGTAGCTCGCGGTCTTGCGCCGGATGCAGTTGCGCAGGGCCGTGGCCAGGACCGACACCAGGGCCCAGGACACTCCCTGCCAATCACTCATTTCCATCCCGCCACCCGGCGAACCCAGGATCTTGCCGACCAGCAGTCCGCCCAGGATCAAGGCGAGGCTGAGCCAGAAGCGGTGCGGCAGTTTTTCCTTGAGCCAGAACAGCGCCAGCAAAGCGGAAGCGGGCAAGGTCAGCGAGAACAGCAGGGTCTGAGTGATCACGGACAGGCGATCGAGGGAGAGATAGAACGCCACTGGGGCCAGGAAGCAACCCAGGAAGGAATCGGCGGCGATGGCTCGGGCTGCGGCAGGAGGGAGGGTGCGGATCTCATTCCAGACCACCCGAGGCTCGGCGCGCACCAGGGCGATTCCCACCAGGGATTGGGAGAGAAAAAAGACATTGCAGAAGCTGATCGGATTCTCGCCACCGATGGAATTGGCGGCGCCGTAGAGCTGCAATCCCTTCAGCACCGTGCTGCGAAGCCCTGAAACAAGCACATAGCCGGCCAGCAGCATCGGGCCTGCAGACCTCATCGGGGACACCTGGTGGGTGGGCTCGGAAAGCTTCTTCTGAGGCATTCGATCCGCAGCTGATGGGTTCAGATTGGATTTACCCGTGGCGCGTTCGCTCGGTTTGGATCGTTACGACTTGTTGGGGGCCGCCCCGGGCGAAGGTTGCATCCTTGGCAGGGGATCTCCCTGGCTTCGCAGGACCCTGCCGGTGAGTCCATCCACCTGGATCGAGCCGTTCGCCGATGGTGCCAACAGCCGGAAGACCATTGCTCCCTGGCCATAAAAGGCCTTCACGATCGAGCGCGGCACAAAGCGCCCAGTGGCCTGGTAGCGATCCAGAACCCTCCGTTGGCTGATCGCTTCGGGAATCACCACCTGGACAAGGAAAACCCTGTAGCCCATTGCCTTGAGAGCTGGAATCAATGCCAGGTAGCGATCGGCCCGGGCCATGGTCCCGTCGTAGATCACATGGAGTTGGCAGGGTTTTGAGATGGCCTGAAGCTGCTGGTCGACGATGTCACGCACCTCTTCCTGGGTGGCACTGGCATTCCAGCCCTTGTATTCCGGCAGGGCTTCGCGGACCTCATCGGCATCGATCCTGTAGGTGTTCTGGAGTACCGAGCTAGGGATGTGTCGCTTCAGCCAGGTGGTTTTGCCGGCACCCGGTGGGCCTCCGGTGAGGATGGCGAAGGGCCGTCCGGTGGTGATGCAGGGCTTCCCTGACCTTGCTTGTTTGATGATGTCGTCGTGGAGTTTCTGGCGGTCTTTTGTATAGCCCTGATCCGTTGAATGGGCACTCTTGGTGGAGGGGATCCCGACCAGGCAGCGCTCCAGCCAAGCAATGGCCGCCGGTCGGATGTCGGGCCTGCCTAGACGATCGAGCCATTGGCACCGCTGCTCAACAGGTGCTGCCTCGCCGCTGATCGGGGCGGCCAGGGTCGGCGGGGTCGTGAGTCCGAAGCCGATCAGGCAGGAAAGGGCGGCCATCCGCCAGGGAGGCAGGGTGGTCATGGCTCAGTCGGTGAAGCCGCCTTCGGGGCCGTCGCCCGCCAGGCCGAGGCCGTCGAGGAGCAGGGCCTGGGCCAGGGGCATCAGGCCGGGGCCGTAGGCCGCCGGCAGGCCTTCGGGCAGCAGGGGTTGCAACGCTTGCCACAGGTAGGGGCTGCCATAAACGGCCAGCGCCGCCAGCCTGCCGGCGACGAGGAGCTGGCGGACCCCCGCAGGCCAGGGCTCTTCGCCACCGGCGCTGCCGCGGAAGGGGTTGCCCCTCACGAACAACTGGAGCAGCACCGGTCCCGGCGCCAGCCGCTCCAGGGCCAGGGGCGCCGCAGGGTCGCCGCTCCAGGGGCTGGGGCTGCGCCCATCGATCAGGCAGGGGGCGTAGCCAGCCAGGGCCGGCCGCTGCAGGGCCGGAGCCATCAGCGGCAGGAAGGGGTTGGCCAGGGCACTGTCGAGACGGATCAGATTCACACCGGGCCCCGCCGGCAGGCCCGGGCGGCCCTGGGTCTCCAGGCTCACCATCACCAGCTCCCGGGCCAGGCCCAGGTCGCTGACGGATTCCAGCTGCTCCACACCCGCTGCCCCAGATCCAGCACAGGATCCTGCTGGTGTTGCGGCTGCGGCCACCGAACTGAGGGCCTGCTCGCGCCGCTCGAGGCTCCGCTCCAGCCGCCCACGGCTGATCCGTCCACTCTCCAGAGCCGCCAGCAGCGCTGCCATGGCGGCGTCGGCATCGGCGGGCATCAGCACCAGATCCGCACCGGCTTCGAAGGCCAGCACCGCCGCTTCCCCGGCACCCCACCGCCCGGCGATCGCCTCCATCACCAGGGCATCGGTCACCACCAACCCGCCGAAGCCCATCTCCTGGCGCAGCAGCTGATCGAGCACCACCGGCGAGAGGGTGGCGGGGCGGCCTGGATCCAGCTCCGGGAGCAGCAGGTGGGCGGTCATCACCGAGGCCACGCCCGCCTCGATTGCCGCGCGAAACGGTGGCAGCTCCACCGCCTCCAGCCGTTCGCGGTTGTGGGCCAGCCGTGGCAGCTCCAGGTGGGAGTCGCTGTCAGTGTCGCCGTGGCCGGGGAAATGCTTGGCGCAGGCCAGCACCCCTTCGGCCTGGGCGCCCAAGATGAACGCCGCCGCCAGCTGGCCTGCCGTGTTGGGATCCTCCCCCCAGGCCCGCACGTTGATCACTGGATTGGCTGGGTTGTTGTTGACATCGCAGACCGGTGCCAGGACCCAGTTCAGGCCCAGCTGGCGGGCCTGGCTGCCGGTGCAGCGCCCGTAGGCGGCCGCGAGGGCGAGCGCCCTGGTGGGATCGCTGCCGTGCAAACGGCCGAGGGCCAGGGGGGGGACCAGCCAGGTGGCCCCCTCGAACCGCTGGCCGACACCCTCTTCCACATCGGCGCAGAGCAGCAGGTCGTGCCCGGCCCAGTGCCGTAGCTGGTCGGTGCGGCAGCGCAGTTCGGCGGCACTGCCGCCCAGCAGGATCACCCCTCCCAGCCCTTCAGCCAGCAGCCGGTTCAGTTCGGCGTTGGGCAGCTCCCAACGGGGATAGCGGCGCTGGCCGTCGCCCAGATGGCCACTGGCCCGCACCACCAGCAGGCGAGCCACCTGCCGGGGCAGGCTCAGCTGGCGCCAATCAGTTGTCGAGGTCATCGCTGCCCGGCGGAACCTCCCCCCTGACCTCCCGTTCCCGCCCCAGCTGGTTGAGCAAGCCGAGCACGGAGGTGCCCTTCTCAATGCCGCGATCGAGCTGGAAGATCACCTCGGGGGTGCGCCGCAGTTTCAGCCGCCGGCCCAGTTCTCCCTTCACGAAGGGCGTGGCGGAGGTCAGGCCTGCCAGGGCCTCCTGGCGGTCGTGCTCGCTGCCATAGATGCTCACAAAAATCTTGCAGTGCTGCAGATCGCCGGCCACCTCCACCTCGGTGACGCTCACCATGCCCAGTCCCACCCGCTCGTCCTTGATGCCATGGACGAGCAGTTCGCTCACTTCGCGTCGGATCAGCGCCGCGACCCGCTCCACCCGTCGGCCCTGTGCCATGCCTATGCCAACGGTGCGGGATTCACCATCGCACGCAGCACCAGAGCCAGGCTGAGCAGACCACTGAGCAGTGCCCCGATCAGTGCCACGGCGGTGACGGGATTGCTGCCCCGGCGGGCCAGTGGTTCCAGCACCGAGTTGAACACCCCGAGGCTGAAGGCCACCAGGTAGCGCGGATAGCGCGTCACGTTGAGAAAGAATTCCTTCATGGTTCGGGGTGCGTTGCTGTGCCCCTTGGCGAGGGTCCACGGAATGAGAGCTACTCTGCCGCCACGGGGTTCGCGACGACGATGTTGGAGCTTTACCAGTTCAGGCACTCCGCCTTCTGTGAGAAGGTCCGGTTGATTCTCGCCGCCCGGCAGCTCGACTACAGCGTCGTGGAGGTCACCCCTGGGCTCGGCCAGCTGGAGTTGTTCCGGCTCTCCGGACAACGCCAGGTGCCTGTGATCCGAGATGGGGTGGAGGTGATCGCCGATTCCTCGGCCATTGCCCTTTATCTCGATGGCCAGGGCGAGGCGCCGTCGCTGATTCCCGCCGATCCGGCCGAGCGTGCCCGGGTATTGCTGCTGGAGGACTGGGCCGACACCACCTTGGCCGCCGGGGCCCGTCTCGCGCTTCTGCAGGCCGCCAGCCAGGACGGCGTGCTGCGGGGAGCCCTGCTGCCGGAGGCGACGCCGGGTCCGCTGCGTTCCCTGCTCGGGGCGTTGCCGGGGGAGCTGCTCAGCGGTCTGGGCGAGGTGATCGGCCGCGATGGCCGCCAGCAGCTGCAGACCAGCCTTGAGCAGCTGGCCGCGCTGGTGAGCAGCCAGGCTTACCTGGCCGGTGATCAACTGTCCTTGGCAGACCTTGCTGTGGCTGCCCAGCTCTACCTGCTGCGCTTCCCCGTCAGCGCCGGTGCGCCGCTGGCTGGCCTGGGGGTACCGGGTCTGGCGGATCATCCCTTGCTGCTGCCTCTGTTTGACTGGAGGGATCGGCTTTATGTGGCACTCGGCCGGGTCGCCGTGCCAACTGACCCCACCAGCCCATCGGACTGATCGATCCCTGCCATGTCTGATCCGCTTCTGCGCGAACGCGATCACTATGTGGTCCTCGAGCCCCTGGCCGGCGAGCGCACCCTCACAGCGGCTGAAACCGTGGACTGGCTGGCCGAACGGCTGGCGGCGATGCCTGAGCCACCGGCCGACCTGGCCGGTTTCCCCCACGCCCAGGCCCGGGCCGAACGGTTACTCGATACGGCCTGCGAGCTTGAGTTGGAGCCCGGTCTGACGGTGCAGTGGTTTGCGGTGCGGCTGGAGCCCCCCCGCCGCTAGCGGCCGGTGAGCACCCCAGGCAGGGCTGTCAGCACTTGCTGGGCGACATCAGCCGGTGGCCGTCCGTCCTGCTCGATCTGCAGATCCGCCAGGCCATAGAGCGGACGCCGCTGGTCCAGCAGGACCCGCAGGCGCTCGGCCGGATCAGGGCCGTTGATCAAGGGTCTGGGTGTCGGATCGGCCACCAGCCGCTCCAGCAGCAGGGCCTCTGGCGCATCGAGCCACACCACCACACCCTGTTGCAGCAGGCCCCAGTTTTCGCTGCGCAGCACCACCCCGCCGCCGGTGGCCACGACCAGCGAATGCCAGCTGGCGATCCGGGCGAGCACGGCCGACTCCAGGTCCCGGAAACCCTGCTCCCCCTCGGCCTCGAACACCTCAGGGATCGTCCGCTCGGCTGCCTGCTCCAGCACCTGGTCGGCGTCGATGAAGCGATAGCCCAGAGCTGCAGCCAGGGGCCGGCCGACAGCACTCTTGCCGGCTCCCATCATCCCCACCAGGTAGAGATTGATGCCGCCGAGGCGTTCCGCCAAGGTGCGATCGGTGGGGTTGGAACCAGGGGAGGACAACTGAAGAACGCGGTTAGCTGGGGCCATCGTCTGGCGATCGGCTATCGATCCATGGCCCTCCTTAAGATGCAACAACGTAAAGGATGTTTCGATGACGGCCCCAGGCTTGATGACCAAAAGCAAGCCGCCAGCAGAGCCGAAATGCGGTGAGCCCAAACCCGTCGAGCGGTTCTCCGGCCACGGCCAGGGCCGCAGCTGTGTGATCACCCGCCGCGCCACCTTCAGCTCCAGCCATCTCTACCGCTTGCCCGAGCTCAGTGAGGCCCAGAACCAGGCCCGCTTCGGCCGCTGCAGCCTGGCCCCAGGCCACGGCCACAATTACGAGCTGGTCGTGGCGATGGCGGGCAATCTGAACCAGGACGGCATGGTGCTGAATCTTTCAGATGTCAAGCACGCCATCCGGCGCGAAGTCACCGAGCAGCTGGATTTCCGGTTCCTCAACGATTGCTGGCCGGAGTTCGATCTGCGCGAGCCGGCTGGCCGGCTGCCCACCACCGAGGCTCTCTGCCAGGCGATCTGGCAGCGGCTGGCGCCCCATCTTCCCCTGATCGGCCTGCGCCTCTACGAACAACCCACCCTCTGGGCCGACCAGCTCGACAACACCATGGAAGCCTTCCTCTCGATCCGCACCCATTTCGCCGCCGCCCACCGGCTGGCCCGCCAGGAGCTCAGCCAGGCCGAGAACGAGCAGATCTACGGCAAGTGCGCCCGCCCCCACGGCCACGGCCACAATTACCTGCTCGATGTCACGGTGAGGGGCACGATCGATCCCCGCACCGGCATGGTCTGCGATCTGGCCGAACTCCAGCAGCTTGTCAACGCGCTTGTGGTGGAGCCCTTCGACCACACCTTCCTCAACAAGGATGTGGCTCACTTCGCCAGCTGCGTTCCCACTGCCGAGAACATCGCGCTGCACATTGTCGATCTGCTCGCTGCCCCGGTGGCCTCCACCGGCGCACGTCTGCACAAAGTGAGGCTGCAGGAAAGCCCCAACAATGCAGCTGAGGTCTTTGCCGAAACGCCCCTGCTCGACATGCGGCCGGCCGCCCTCGAGGCTCTCGCCGCTGTCTGAGCCCGAGGCACCGGCCCGGCCCTTGCTTCGCCTGGTGCTGGCGGTCAGCCTGGACGGAAGGCTTGCTCCCCCCGCAGGTGGGGCTGCCCAGCTCGGTGGTAGTGGGGATCGTCAGGTGCTGGAGGAGTCCCTGGCCTGGGCGGATGGCTGTCTGATCGGCGCCCGCACCCTGCGGCTCCACCGCAGCACCTGCCTGATCCACCGACCGGAGTTGCTTCTGCAGCGGCGGCAGGCCTGCCGTCCGCCCCAGCCCGTCGCCCTGGTGGCCAGTCGCAGCGGCTCTTTTGAAGCCACCCTGCCCTTTTTCTCACAGCCCCTGGAGCGCTGGCTGCTTCAAGGGGCTGCTGCCTGCCCGGCGGGGACACTGCCCCCGGGGACAACGCGCCCGGGGCCATTCCCGCCTGGGTTCGATCGCCAGTTGCCTGTGGAGAGCTGGTCAAGCGTCCTGCCCGAGCTCAGGCGCCTGGGGCTGGAGCGGTTGGTGGTACTGGGGGGGGCGGAGCTGGCAGCCCTTTTGCTGCTCGGGGATTGGCTGGATGAGATCCAGCTCACGCTCTGTCCTGCCCTGTTGGGCGGTCCCCATGGCTGGTGTCCAGCCCCGGCGCTGCCGCTTGGCCGCCGCTGGGATCTGGTGGAGCACCGCGACCTGGGTGCCAGCGAATTGCTGCTGCGCTACAGGCGCTCGAGAGCCTGCGCTCCGCCCGATCCGGCACAGCCTGCCCGGTGAATCCGGCAGGCCCCGGAGGGCCGTGCACTCCACCGGAGGGACGTCCGAAGCGTTGCTTCAGCTCCCGCATCGGCACCTCCTTGAGCGTATCGGGAGGGAGCCCCAGCAGCCTGGCGGCGCAGCGTTTCACCACCACCTCGCTGTCATCGCCGAAGCGTCCAGCCACCAGTTCGCTGATCACGCCAAAGCTGCGGCCACTGGTTTCGGCCTCTTTGATCAGGCAATGGCTGGCGGGACCGGCGAGCTGGCGGCATGGCTCCTGCAGGCTGCGCACCAGGCTGCTCTGGCCCCCCGCCGCCACACTCAGACAGAGCTGGGTGAGGCGCTGCTCCAGCTGGGGTCGCATCCATTGCAGCAGCGGTCCCAACAGGCTGGCCCGTGCCGGAGGACCCGGCAGCAGCATTCCGCCGAAGGCGAGGAGCACCGCCGCACTGAGTGTGCCCAGCGGCCCGGTGGACAGGCTGGGTGCGGGGCGCTCAGGCGGTCGGGTCATCCAGTTAGTTTTGCGCAGCCGTCCTCCGGTCGGATCGCATTGGGCCCATGGCTGAGCTGCAGGCCCGCTGGCATCGGGCGATGGACGAGATCCCTGAGCAGCAGTGGCAGGCGCTGACCGCTTCGGCGGGCCTGCCCTTCTACGACTGGCGCTGGCTGCACGGGCTGGAGCAATCCGGCAGTGTCGCCCCCCGCCAGGGTTGGCAGCCCTGCCACCTGGGCCTGTGGCGGCACCAGAGCCTGGTGGCCGTCGCGCCGCTCTACCTCAAGGGCCACAGCTACGGCGAGTTCGTCTTTGACCAGTCGTTCGCCCAGCTGGCGGGCCAGCTCGGTCTGCGCTACTACCCGAAGCTGCTGGGCATGAGTCCGCTCAGTCCGGTTGAGGGCTACCGCTTCCATTTCGCCGCCGGCGAAGATGCCGAGGCCCTCACCGTTGTGATGCTGGAGCTGATCGATGGGTTCTGCCGCGAGAACCGCATCTTGAGCTGCAACTTTCTCTACGTCGATCCCAGCTGGCAGGCCATGGCGGAGCGGGCCGGTTGTGCCACCTGGCTGAATCAGCAGAGCCTCTGGAGCAACGACGGCTTCACCAGCTTCGACGATTATCTGGCCAGCTTCAATGCCAATCAACGCCGCAACATCCGCCGCGAACGCCGCTCGATCGTTGAGGCGGGCCTGACGGTGACAGCGCTGGCAGGTGAGGAGCTCTCGGAGGAGATGGTGCTCCGCATGCACAGGTTCTATGCCCAGCACTGTGATCGCTGGGGGGCCTGGGGCAGCAAGTACCTCACCGAAGCGTTCTTCCGCTATGCCGCCGCTGAGTTGCGCCAGTCCATCGTTCTGTTCAGCGCCCACCGCGGAGATCCCGGTGATCCTGTGGCGATGTCGCTCTGCGTTCATTCGGGAGAGGCGATGTGGGGGCGGTACTGGGGCAGCAACGAGGAGATCGAGAATCTTCACTTCGAGGTGTGTTACTACGCCCCGATTGCCTGGGCGATCGCCCAGGGGCTGCGGCGATTCGACCCCGGCGCCGGCGGCAGCCACAAGCGGCGCCGGGGATTCATCGCCCAGCCCCGGGCCAGCCTGCACCGCTGGCACGACCCCCGCTTTGAGGGGCTGCTGCGCAGCTGGCTGCCGGCCGCCAATGCCCAGTTGCTGGACGAGCTGGAGGCGGTCAACGCCGAGCTGCCGTTCAGCCGCCGCGAGCTGCCCCTGGAGGCGACCTAGGGTCGGAGGCGTGCAGAAAAGGGAGGCAACCTGGGGAATGGAGCAGGGCAAGCCCGACGTGTTGACCCAGGCGGGGCGTGAGGCCATTGACGGACATCTGTCCGATCGCTTCATCAACCTTGATCCAGCCGGCTATCTGTTGATCAAACTCGATCAGGAGGGGGGTCTCCTGATCGCCGAGCACTACCGCAACGCGATCAATGCTCAGGGCCTGGCCACCGATCCCGACACCGGTGACGTGCTCAGCTGCCGCGGCGGCGATCCCCGTCTGCCGGCCAGGGTGTATCGCGGCCGCACCGCCAAGGAACTGGGGATTGAGCTGACCGAACGGGCCGACGACCCGCCGATCAGTCGGCTTGACCATGCCCTGTACCTGGGGCGGGAACTCCAGAAAGCCGAGGCCTGCCTGCAGCAGGGCATGCCCTACATCCAGGATTAGGGGAGGGCGAAAACCCTGGCCTGGATCAGGCCGGCTGCAACTCCTTGATGACAGCCGAGGCGGGTGGGAGCTCCGGCGGAAGGGTCTTGAGCTGATCTTCGATTTCGTGGGTGACCACGCTGCGGTATTCCATGAAGTGCTCGTTATGAGCGAGCACAACCAGAAACTGCTCCAGTTGCGCAGGGTTCTGACGGGCAATGCCCAGCATGTAGCGCCAGAACCGGCCACGGGTATCGCGCTTGATTCCCTGGCGCCAGACGACGATCGCCAGGGCCCTCACATCGGTCCAGCTGGGCAAAGTTGCAGTGGCATCGGACGGCTTGAGGAATGGCTTCCAACGCGGTGATCCCACTTTCAAGTAGTAGTGATAAACCCGGTCCATGTAGGCATTGGGTTCATAGAGGGCGCAGAAGGCATCCACATATTCATTGGCAATTTCTCGAATGGGCCTGGTTGGAACGAAGTTGAGCAGATTCGTCTGATTCACGCCTTTGGCAGCGGCCTTGTCCTGCACCAGCCTGCCTTCTTTCTCCAGGCGATGCCAGAGCCCCGTGTTGGGAAGGGCCTGGAGCATTCCCATCATAGCGGCGGGAATGCCAGTGCGGCTTACGAATTCAACGATGCGCTGGCCGGCGCCGGACTTCTCGCCATCGAAGCCGATGATGAAGCCAGCCATCACCCGAATTCCGTAGGAGGTGATCCGATCCACGGATTCCTCCAGGGAGCTCCGCATGTTCTGAAGCTTCTTGGCTGTTTCCAGGCTGGCTTCGTCGGGTGTTTCGATGCCGAGGAAAACACTGTCGAAACGGCTCTCTGCCATCATCTTCATCATCTCCTCATCGGCGGCCAGATCAACCGAAGCTTCAGTGGCAAAGCTGAAGGGATAACCGTGCTCGATCTGCCACTCCTTGATGGCAGGAAGCAACAGCTTGGCGTTGCGCTTGTTGCCGATGAAATTGTCGTCAACGAGGAAGATCGAACGACGCCAGCCAAGATCAAAAAGGTATTGAAGTTCGGCGATCAACTGTTCGGGCGATTTCGTGCGTGGCTTGCGGCCGTACAGAACAATGATGTCGCAGAACTCGCATTGAAACGGGCACCCCCTCGAGAACTGGACCGACATGGAGTCGTAGGCATCGAGCTCGAGAAGGTCAAACCGGGGGATGGGCGTTCCCGTGACGTCGGGCTTTTCACCATTTGAGGAAAAACGGCCCTGGGTTTCGCCCCGCTCAATCGCTTCAATGAACATCGGCAGGGTGATCTCCCCTTCATCGAGCACTTTGAAATCGGCGAGATCGAGTTCCGGTGCATCCGGCGTTGAGCTGGCGAAGGGACCGCCCACTGCCACCGGCAGACCCCGCTGCTTGGCCTTGGCGATCTGGGCAGCCATGTCGGCCTTCTGAACGATCATCCCGGAGATGATCACCAGCTCGGCCCAGGCCCACTCCTCTTGCGTCACCTCCCGCACGTTGCGGTCGGCCAGCTTGAATTCCCACTGCTGGGGGAGCAGGGCGGCCACGGTGACCATGCCCAGCGGTGGCAGCAGCACCTTGCGATTGACCAGCTCGAGAATCTTCTCGTAGCTCCAGAAGGTCTTGGGAAATTCCGGGTAGATGAGCAGGGCGCGCATGCCGTTCCGGGGTATCGATGGATTCCACGCAGACCCTTGGTTCCGCAGAGGCGGTGTGGTCCCGTGATGATTGTTCCCCACCCTAGGCGCTATCGAAACGATCAGGTCGCGCTCTGCTCTAATAGCGGTGCTGTGTGCCTTCAGTCACCATGGGCGTGGTGCTTTACCTGGGTCTTGTCGGGGCGGGCCTTGTCACCGCCTTCCTGCTTTCCACCGTGCTGCGCGGCATCAAGCTGATCTGATCCCAGGGGCCTCCAGCAAGGCCTGGGGGCGGTGGGTCATCTCCCAGATCGCCAGCGCAAGCCCCATTCCCCCCATCAGGCCGAAGGTGGCGGGCAACCCCACCCGCAGGCTCAGGCCAGCGGCCACCAGTCCGCTCACCCCGCCGCCGCCGAGAGCGATCTGCCCCAGGAGGCCAGCCATGCGCCCCCGCAACTCCGGTGCTGAGGCGACCTGGGTGATCAGATTGCTGCCGGCAAGCAGGCCGGCGGTGCCGGCGCCGATCACGAAGCTCATCGCCAGTTTGAAGCCCCCCGCAGCCGGCAGGGCCATGCCGATCTGGGCCAGGCTGGTGAGCAGGGTGCACCCCCCCAGCAACAGGGAGGGCCGTTGGCTCAGCCAATGGCTGTGGCGTTGCAACAGCAGCCCCCCGCAGATGCTCCCGGCCGCCAGCACGCTGGTGAACAGGCCGAGGGCCTGGGGGCTGGGTCCGAGCACCTGGCTGGCGATCAGCGGGGCGAGGCCGGGGTGGAAGAACACGGCCAGGCAGGCCAGGGCTGTGAACACCAGCACATGGCGTAGGGGCGCGCCGCACTCCCGCCAGGCCGTGGCGAGGGAGGCCGCTTGGCCCTGCTGGCTGCGTTGCTCACGTTCGCTGTTGGGCTTGAGCAGCCACAGCACCGTGCCGATCGGCAGCAGGTAGCTGGCGGCATCGATGCTCAGGGCCGCCGTGGGGCCACTGAGGGCGAGCAGCAGGCCACCGACCGGCGGCCCGACCAGTTTGCCGACGTTGAACACCACTGAGAAGCTGGTCAGGTAGGGCGCCAACTGCTCCGGTTCATCCACCAGCAGGGAGCAGTATTTGTTGCGGGAGGTGAGCTCGAAGGCGCTCGAGAGCCCGACCACCAGGGTGCTCAGCAGCAGTGCCACCACCTGGGGAAATCCCGACAGCAGGGGAATGGCGATCGCCCCAAGCGCTGCCCCGGCCAACAGCCCCCATTGGGAACGGATCAGCACGGTTTCGCAGCCAAGGCGGTCGGTGAGTTCCCCGGCGCGGCCACTCACCAGCAGGCTGGGCATCGCCAGGGCGCCGAAGTGGAGGGCCAACAGCAGTGGATTGGCTGTGTCGTTCATCAGGATCCAGCCCTTGGCGGTGATCCCCGCGAACGAACCGGCGGTGCTCAGTCCGGAAGCGATCAGAAAGGTGGTGCGCTGGTTCCGATGGATCCAGTCCCTCACGCACCAGCCCTCAGAGCCGCCAGGGCGTCGTCCACCATCGCCCGGGTTCCCACCACCTCTCCAATTAGGTCATAGGTGTCTGCCGCCGTGATCCGCACCGGCACCATGGTCCCAGGGGCGGCGCAGAGCCCCCCCTGGCCGGGGCTGACGTGCACGTCGCCGTCCACGTCCGGGGCAAAACGTGCGCAGCGGCCCAGCATGGCGCCGCTGGCAGGGTTCTCCTGCTCGATCAGCACGTCGACAATGCGGTCAACCCAGGCCGCGTTGCGGGCGGCGGCGATCGGTTGCTGCAGCGCCATCAGCCGGTCCCGGCGCTCCACGGCGACTTCGGCGGCCACGGGATTCGGCAGATCGGCCGCGGCGGTTCCCTCTTCCGAGGAGAAGGTGAACACACCGACATGGTCGAAGCGCTGCTCCTCCACCATGGAGAGCAGGTGTTGGAACTGCTGCTCGGTTTCGCCCGGAAAGCCGACGATGAAGGTGGTGCGCAGCACCGCATCGGGTAACTGGCGGCGGATCCGCTCCAGCAGGACACCGTTGACGTCGGCCTGCCAGGGGCGGTTCATCGCCCGCAGCACATCGGGGTGGCTGTGCTGCAGCGGCAGATCCAGGTAGGGCAGCACGTTGGGCACCTCCCGGTAGGCCGCCAGCAGCTCAGGGGTGAGGCCGGTGGGGTAGGCGTAGTGAACCCGGATCCAGGGAATCTCCACCTCGCCCAGGGCGCGCAGGAGCTCCGCCAGGCGGGGCTTTTCGTAGAGATCAAGGCCGTAGTTGGTGGTGATCTGGCTGATCAGAATCAGTTCCTTCACCCCCTGGGCCGCCAGCTGGTGAGCCTCGGCCACGATCGACTCGATCGGCCGGGAGCGTTGATCTCCGCGCAGTTTGGGGATGATGCAGAACGCGCAGCGGTAGTCGCAGCCCTCGGCCACCTTCAGGTAGGCCACCGCTTCGGAGGTGGTGCGGTAGCGGGGCAGGTGCTCGTCTCCGACGAAGGTGGGGGTGGCGCTGACCCGGTTCACCCGTTCGCCCGCCTCCACGCGCTGCAGCACCTCAACGATGTGCTGGTAGTCGCCGGTGCCGACGATCGCCCTGGCTTCCGGCAGCGAGTCGAGCAGCTCCTCCTGGAAGTGCTGGGCCAGGCAACCGGCGATGATGATCTGCTTGCCCTGTTCGGCCAGCTCCACCAGGGTGCGCACCGATTCGGTGCGGGCGTCCTGAATGAAGCTGCAGGTGTTCACCACCACCACCGCCGCTTCGCTCTCATCGGCGCTTACGCCATAGCCCGCCTCGGCCAGCAGGCCGAGCATGTGCTCGGTATCGACCCGGTTCTTCTCACAACCCAGGTGGGCAAAGGCCACAGTGGGTCTGCTGACGGCTTGGCTCATCGGATGATCTGGCCCCAGGCCGGTCTTGACACCCTATGAGATGCACCACGCGATGCACGATCTTGATTCTGCTGCTTCCGGCTGCCCGGCCCAGAGCCGCTGGCAGGGCCTGTTTCCCCACCCCTGCCCGCTGATCGGGGTGGTCCATCTCCAGCCCCTGCCGGGCTCACCGGGCTGGCAGGGGAGTCTTGAGGCGGTGCTGGCGGCGGCCCTTGCCGATGCCCGGGCCTATCGCGATGGCGGAGCCGACGGCCTGATCGTGGAGAACTTCGGTGATGTGCCCTTCTGGCGGGGGGCTGTGCCGCCGGAGACCGTGGCCGCCATGACCCGCCTGGCAACCGTGGTGGCGGCTGAATCCTCTCTGCCCCTGGGGATCAACGTGCTGCGCAACGATCCCCTCGCCGCCCTGGCGATTGCCCAGGTGAGCGGCGCCCGCTTCCTGCGGGTCAATGTGCTCAGCGGTGCCACGGTCACCGATCAGGGGGTGATTGAAGGTCAGGCGGCCGAACTGCTGCGCCGTCGCCGTCTGCTGGGGGCCGAATCGATCCTGATTCTTGCCGATGTTCTGGTCAAGCACGGTGCGCCTCTGGCACCGCTCGGCATGGCCGAGGCCGTGGCGGATGTTCTCCAGCGGGGGGGAGCCGATGGGGTGATCGTCTCGGGTGCGGGCACCGGTCAGCCAACCGCCCGGCACGATCTGGAGCTGGCGATGGCGGCAGCCACGGGCGCGCCGGTGCTGATCGGCAGTGGAGCCACCCCGGCCTTGATGCGCCAGCTGGCGCCCTGCTGCAACGGAGTGATCGCCGGCACCGCCCTCAAGCAGAATGGCTCCCTTGGCAGTCCGGTGGATAGGGAGCGGGTGACCGCCCTCAAGCGGGTGCTGCCACAATCGCCCCACTGGCAACCCTCGCCGTGAGCACCACCCGCCTGAGCAGCCGTCGCCGCAGCGAACCCAACCACCGCTGGATCCGGGTGGTGATGGCCGTGCTGGCCACCATCGGCATGATCGACACCGCCACGATCACCCTGAAGCGCTGGGGGCTGATCGGCCAGCTCACCTGTCCGGGGGGAGCAGAGGGCTGCGACAAGGTGCTCAACAGCGTCTGGGGAAGTCTCTTCGGCCAGCCTCTCTCCCTGTTCGGCTTTCTGGCCTACACCACGGTGTTGGTGCTGGCCCTGCTGCCGTTGGTGTTGCGGGGCGAGCTCCGTTCCAGCCTTTCGGAGCGGAGCTGGTGGGGTCTGTTCCTGCTCACTGGCGGCATGGTGGTGTTCAGCCTGCTGCTGATGGGCCTGCTGATCTTCAAGATCAAGGCGTTCTGCTTCTTCTGTGTGCTCTCGGCAGTGCTCAGCCTTTCGCTCTTCGTTCTGAGCCTGTTCGGCGGCGAGTGGGAAGACCGCGGCCAGCTGATCTTTCGTGGTGTGATCGTGACCCTCGTGGTGGGTCTGGTCGGGCTGGGCTGGGCGGCGTCCGTCGACAGGCCTGCTGCCTTGACCACCAAGGGCACCCCTCCGCCCGTCGTCCGGGCCAGCACCCCGGCGACGCTCGCCCTCGCCGAACACCTCAAGGCACAAGGAGCCGTGATGTATTCGGCCTATTGGTGTCCCCACTGCCATGAACAGAAGGAGCTGTTCGGCAAGGAGGCGACTGAGAAACTCACCGTCATCGAATGCGCCGCCGACGGGGTGAACAACCAGCGGGCCCTCTGTGAGGCGAAGAAGATCGAGGGCTTCCCCAGCTGGGAGATCAACGGACGCATGGAATCCGGAGTCAAGTCCCTCGCCAGGCTGGCGGAATGGAGTGGGTTCAAGGGGCCGGTCGCGCCCTGATCCCATCTTGGGTCAGGCCGCTGGGTGAGGCGGCTCCCCGAGGGGCGCTGTTCGAATCTCCTTGCCCCTTTCCTGAATGGTGTGGCGCTGCCAGAACGGCTGGGGCGCGGGTGCGTCGGTGCGGTAATGGCCGCCGCGGCTTTCCTGGCGGAACAGGGCAGCGGCGATCAGCAGCTCAGCCAGGATGAGCATCTGCCTGAGATCCTGAAGGGGGCGAAGCCGGCTCTGCTGCAGGGAAGAGAGCTGCAGCTGCTGGCCAGGTGGAAGCCGATCCAGCTGTCTTGCCAGGGGCTGGTGATCCAGCTCGCGGCGTTCCGCCCGGGTGATGATCTGGGCCTGCTTCAGCAGGCTTCCCCGGCGCTCCACCCCAGCGACCCGCCAGCAACGCCTGCGCAGAGCCTCGATCCTGGCCGTGATGGCGGCCCCATCGAGGTCTTGGCTGGATTCGCCCTCCGCAGCGGCACAGGGTTCCGCCACAGCTTCATCCTGCTGTCGCCAGTCGCCTTCCGGCAGGCGCAGGCTGCCCAGTTGGCGGGCGAACACCAGGCATTCCATCAGCGAGTTGCTGGCCAGACGGTTGGCGCCGTGCACCCCCGTGCTGGCCACTTCACCGACCGCGTAGAGCCCCGGCAGGCTGGTGGCGGCTGCCAGGTCGGTGCTCACCCCCCCCATCCAGTAGTGGGCGGCAGGGGCAATTGGAATCGGCGTGGTGGTGGGCTCGAGGCCCAGCTCCCGGCAGCGCCCGAGGATGGTGGGGAACTGCTGCTCCAGCAGCGTGGTTCCCACCGGCCGCAGGTCGAGCCAGAGCCGATCCACCCCCTGCTCCTGCATGGTCCGCACCAGGGCTCGACTGACCTGATCACGGGGGGCCAGGTCACCCCCGGGCAGATGGGCCACCGGGCTGAGGCCCTGTTGATCGATCAGGCGGGCCCCCTCCCCCCGCACGGCCTCGGAGATCAGGAAATGGGGGGCCCCCGGCAGCATCAGAGCCGTGGGATGGAATTGAACGAATTCGAGATCACGCACCTGCGCACCGGCCTGCCAGGCCATCGCCACCCCGTCACCGGTGGCCTGGGAAGGGTTGGTGGTTTTCTCGAACAGATGGCCACCGCCGCCGCTGGCCAGTATCACCGCTCCTGCCCGCAGCCAGCGCACCCGATCCCCCTCCAGCACCTGCAGGCCAAGGCAGCTTCCCTGCTCGACCCAGAGCCGGAGGGCCACCAGACCCTTGCGTTGCAGCAGCAGGGGCCTATGGCTCACCTCCCGCTCCAGGGCTTCCACCAGGGCTCCTCCGGTTCGATCCTGGGCGTGGAGCACCCTGCGGTGGCTGTGGGCCGCCTCCAGGGTGGCGCTGAGTCCCCCATCCACCCGATCGAAGGCCATGCCGAGTTCGAGCAAGCGGCTGACGCAGCCGGGGGCCTGATGGACCAGCAACTCCACCGCGCCGGGGTCGCAGAGCCCGGCGCCTGCTTTGAGGGTGTCATCCTGGTGGCTGGTGAAGCTGTCCTCGGGTCCGGTCACCGCGGCAATGCCTCCCTGGGCCCAGCGGCTGGCCGAGCGGGGCCCCCGTTCCTTGCTGATCAGCAGGACCCGCAAGCTCCCGGGGAGCTCCAGACAGGCCATCAGACCGGCGGCACCGCCGCCCACCACAACCACATCCCAACGCGAGGCCAGGGGCGGGGTGAAGGGATCGTCCGCAGCCATGGAACCGGTCAAGGAGCCAACAAAAAAGCCGCCGGATCGGAGCCGACGGCTTCACCGATCAACAGAAGCTGGGTGTTCAGCGGTAGACCCCGTTGTTGATCCGGTCAAACCCCTCATTGAGGGCAATGGAAGACGGGGTGATGGTGAAGTTATCCCGATACTTCTCGAAGAGTTCCTTCTGCCGCTCGGTGAGATCAAGCCCCAGCACATCATCGATGGCTTCGTAGGGACCCCCCAGGACGATCTTGCCGGCCAGGGTTGGATACATGCCTGGAAACTGCTGAAAGCTTCTGACCGGTGAGTTGTTGAGATCCACCTTTCCCTCGGATGCCGCGATCTTGTCATCGGCCACATTCCGACGTTCCTCAGCCTGGGCGGCAGCGGGAAGGAACAGGGATAGAAGCAGACCGGCAAGGAGCACACCGCTCATGAGCCAGGCAACCAGCCGTTTCATCGAAAATCTCCTCGGGTTGATCGCCGGATGGGATCCAGCAGAAGGCTACAGGCGCGGTTCCGGCATTCCTGGCTCGCCTGCTTGAGCATTCGCAGTTCTTCAATTCCAACCGGTCGAGCCGCTCAGATCAGGCCACTCAACCGGGGGCAGAGCAGGGCAGCGGCCAGGAAGAGGCCATCCACCACCAGGGTGGTCTGCAGCACAGCGGCGGCGATCCGCCCGGGGCCACCAGCCCGCCAGAGACGACGGGCGGCCCACAGCAGGCCAACTGCGGCCAGCGCCACCGGGAGCAGCGCCTCGGTGTGGAGCAACTGCCGACCGGCCAGGCTCAGCAGGTCAGGGGCATCGGCGAGCGGCGCGTTCAGCACCAGGGGCCAGAAGGGCATCACGCCTGCCAGAGCCATGGTGGCGTCGGTGCAGGCCGTACCGACCAGGGAGGCCAGGTAGAAGGCACAGCCGTTGCTCCAGCGACCGTTCAGGCCGGCCAGGGCCAGGGGCAGGGCGAAGGCTTCAACCGGCAGGTGCAAGGCAGGGTGGAGGCGAAACCATCCCCAGAACAGGCAGCCCCCCAGCCAGCAGCCGGCGAAGCCGACCAGCAGCCCACCCAGGCTTTGCCACCGTCCCTGGCCGTGGCGATCGAGCAGCAGGGCCACCGTCAGGAGGCAGGCGGTGAATAGTGAGGCACTGAAGGGCTGCAGCCGTACCCAGGGAGCCTGCAGGAAGACCGGCAGAACGACCAACATCGCGGCCATCACCGCGACGGGGAAGCGGGCCTGCCTCGATTGGACCGAAGGAGCGGCAATCCGCAGCTGCTGGCTGGCTGGAGCGGGGGGAGAGAGGGTGGCGATGGCCCCGGGCACCGGCATGTGTAACAAAAGGTTTTCAACCTTAAGGGGGTGGGGGTCCTGGTGCGTTGTGCCTCCTGGCCATAGGGTCGGATTCCTCCCGTCTTGATGCCCCCATGCCCGCCGCCATCCAGCCTCCGGCGCTCGGGTTTCTTGAAGCCTGCTGGCACGCCCTGGTGCTTGGGGTGGTTCAAGGGCTCACCGAGTTTCTGCCGATCAGCAGCACGGCCCATCTCAAGGTGGTGCCGGTGCTGCTGGGCTGGGGTGATCCCGGCGTGGCGGTCACCGCGGTGATCCAGCTGGGCAGCATCGTGGCGGTGATTCTCTATTTCCGCGCAGATCTGTCCGCTGTCGCGCGCGGCATCAGCCGCGCCGTCCGCCTTGGCCAGTGGAAGGACCCCTCGGCGCGGCTGGGCCTGGCGATGGCGATCGGCACGGTGCCGATCGTGCTGGCGGGATTGGCGATCAAAACGCTCTGGCCGGGCTACGAAACCTCCGTGCTGCGGAGCATCGCCTCGATCGGCGTCGTCTCGATTGTGATGGCGTTGCTGCTGGCCGTGGCCGAAACGGTCGGTGAGAGGCGCCGCTCCTTGCCCCAGGTTCGTCCCGTCGACGGTGTCTGGGTCGGACTCGCCCAGGCCCTGGCCCTGATCCCGGGGGTGTCGCGCTCCGGCAGCACCCTGACGGCCTCGCTGTTCGATGGCTGGGAGCGCTCAGCAGCGGCCCGTTTCTCCTTCCTGTTGGGCATCCCCGCCATTACCCTGGCCGGGCTTGTCGAACTGAAGTCAGCCTTTGCCGCCAGTGCCGAGCTGGGGCCTGTTCCCCTGCTCGTGGGCATTGCTTCGGCGGCGGTGGTGTCCTGGCTGGCGATCGCCTGGTTGCTGCGCTTCCTACAGAACAACAGCACCTGGGTTTTCGTGGCCTATCGGCTCGGTTTCGGGGTGTTCCTGCTGGCCTGGGCAGCCAGGTCGGGCTGGGCTCCTGGCTGATCGAAGCCCACAGGCCCACTCCGGTCGTTCACACTGAAGCCTCTGTGAACCGCTGATCCCGTGTGGAATGAGCCTTCCGCCGGCGTCGCGCTGGATGTCGGCGCGGTCGATCGCCTGCCCCAGCCTGCGGTTGTATCCAGCGTGGCGCCTGGTTCGATCGGCGAGGAGCTCGGCTTTCAGCCTGGCGACCGGCTTCTCAGCATCAATGGCCTCAGGCCGAGGGACCTGATCGATCTGCAGGTTCTGGTCGGCGAGGAAGATCTGGTGCTGGAGGTGGAGGACCCCCAGGGAGCCCAGCACCGGCTGGAGATTGAAAAGGATGCCGACGAGGGGTTGGGGCTCGGATTCACCGAAGCGCTGTTCGACGGCCTGCGGCAATGCAACAACCATTGTGCCTTCTGCTTCATTGACCAGCAGCCTCCCGGTCAGCGCGGCAGCCTCTACGTCAAGGACGACGACTACCGCCTCAGCTTTCTCTATGGCTCCTACCTCACCCTCACCAACCTCACCCCGTCCGACTGGGAGCGGATCGAGACCCAGCGGCTTTCGCCCCTGTTCGTCTCGGTCCACGCCACGGATCCTGATCTGCGCCGGCGCCTGCTGGTCAACCCCCGGGCCGGCCTGCTGATGGAGCAGCTGGCCTGGTTTGCGGCGCGACGCCTGCAGATCCATGCCCAGGTGGTGGTCTGTCCGGGTCTGAACGATGGGCCGGCCCTGGAGCGCAGCCTCATGGACCTGGCCGGCTTCGCTGCCGGACCCTGGCCGGCGGTGCTGTCCGCAGCGGTGGTGCCCGTCGGCCTGACGCGCTTCCGGCCGCAGCAGGATGGTCTGGTGCCGGTTGACCGCCGCTGCGCCCGCGCCGTGATTGCCCAGGTCGAGCCGATCCAGGCCCGTTTCCTGGCGGAGCTGGGAAGCCGCTTCGCCTGGCTTTCGGATGAGTGGTATCTGATGGCAGATCTGCCGCTGCCCCCCCGCTCCACCTACGAAGATCTGCCCCAGCAGGAGAACGGCGTGGGCAGCATTCGCGCGTTCCTCGAATCCCTGGAGCGGGCCACCGAGACCCTGCCGGAGCGCCTGGAGGTCCCCCGCCGGATCAGCTGGGTGGTGGGGCGGCTGGTGGCCGGGGCGCTCAGGCCCGTGGTCGAGCGACTCAACCGCGTGGCTGGCTTGGAGCTGATCCTGCACGGTCTTCCCAGTCCCTACTGGGGTCAGGATCAGGTGGTCACGGGTCTGCTGACCGGATCCGATCTGTTGAGCGGACTGGCGGGACAGGATCTGGGCGATCAACTGCTGCTCCCCTCGGTGGTCCTGCGCCAGGGGGTGCCCGTCTTTCTCGATGATCTCAGCTTCGACCAGTTCCGCGATCAATGCCCGGTGCCGGTGCGCCTGGTGGATGGGGCGGATGATTTCGTGGCCGCCTGCATCGGCGGAATGGCGGCTGTTCCTTAAGCTCTGGCGTAACCCCGACCTCTTTGGCGTGCGGCCCTCGATCCTTGTAATCACGGCACTCGCAGGGATGGCATGGCTGCCCGCCTTTGCCGAGCCAGCAGTTCCCGCACAACCCGTGCCGGAGTCCAGCAACGCGCTGCCCTTGGCCCCTGCGGTCCTGGGAGACCGCCCCAAGTCCGATCCCACCGTGCTTGCCCCGGCCGCCAAGCAGCTGGAGCCGGCCCTCGAAGGGCTCAGTGGTCCGCCATCCCTGGCCCTGCCCACCAAGCCCGCCCAGGTGAGGATCCAGGAACTCAGGCCGCTGGGCCTGCGCGAGGTTGAAACCATCGCTGAGGTGAACAATCCAAACCTGAAGGCCGTGGCCTCCCAGGTGGATCAGGCCAAATCGAATCTCAGGGCCCAGATCTCCGCCTGGTATCCCAACATCAACCTGAATACGGCAGCCAACAGTTTTCCAGGCCTTGCCAACAGTTTTGAGAGTAGAACAACTTCTCCGAATCGACCTAATTCCAATTCCTCTACCACTGACATCAATTCGTTGAGGTACGGCGCGGGGATGAACATCGGCATCAACTGGGATCTGATCAATCCCCAGCGGGTGCCGCAGATCGCCGCGGCCCGCGACCAATACGAAAAAGCCCAGAACCAATATCTGATCGCCCTACGGGATCTGCGGCTCCAGGTCGCCCAAGCCTACTTCGATCTGCAACTTGCCGATGAGAATGTGCGAATCGGCCAGGAGTCGGTGCGGGCGTCCCTGGTGAGCCTCCGGGATGCCAGGGCCCGTTTCCAGGCCGGTGTGTCCACCAAGCTGGAGGTGCTCCAGGCCGAAACCCAGCTGGCCCGAGACCAGCAACTGCTCACCACGTCCCTGGCCGATCAATCCGTGGCCCGCCGCAGCCTGGCCGCCTTTCTCGACCTCCCCATGACGGTCACCCCCACGGCCAAGGAGCCGGCCCGGGTGCTGGCGTCCTGGTTGCCTTCTCTTCAGGAGAGCATCGTGGCGGCCTATGCCTTCCGCGAAGAACTCGATCAGATCATTCTCGACATCTCAATTGCGAACAGCAACGCCAATGCTTCGATCGGGGCGGTGCAACCCTTCCTCAGCATTGTCAACACCTTCGGCTGGAACCGTTTCAGTGGTCAGCAGACACGTCACAGTGACGCTATCACTGAAGACACCCTCTCGTTCGGTGTTGATAACACAATCGGACTCAACCTGAGCTGGTCGTTGTTTGATGGCGGCCGGGCCGCTGCCCAGTACCGCCAGCAGAAGCAGATCGCTGAAGAGAGCCGGTTCCGATTCGCCAGTCGCCGCGATGCGATCCGGCAGGAAGTGGAAACCAGCTTCTATGAATTGCTCAAGAACAACCGCGATATCGCCACCACCACCCGGGAGGTGATCTCAGCGCGGGAGTCCCTCCGGTTGGCCCGGCTCCGTTTCCAGGCAGGCGTCACCACCCAGCGGGAAGTCGTCGATACGCAGCGGGATCTCACCCAGGCCGAGGTTCGTTACGCCCGTGCTGTCACGGATTACAACAAGCGCCTGGCTGAGCTTCGCCGTCGCACCGGCCTCGATCAGGTGGCTCTCTGCAAGCCACCTGCCCTGAGCGGAAGAAAGCCAGCCACAGACCCAACCACCCAGATTCCGATCGAACCCCTGCCCCTGCAGCCGGCCTGTCAGCTGGACTCCAGCCTTTGACCCTGTTGCCGCCCGGAGCTCTTGACGCTGGAAATTCCTTGATAGGGTCACATCGGTTTTGGCTGCCGCCCCGATGAACCCGGTTGCTTCATCGGGCCCCGGGCTCTCCTTAGCCAGCACCGTGCGGCTTGGTCTTTTTCAGGCCTGCCTTGGCTTTCTGGCTGTTGTTTTCGCCGGGTTGCTCAACCGGGTCATGGTCAGTGAACTGGGGTTTCCTGGTCTGCTCGTCGGAGGCGCCCTGGCGTTCGAGCAGTTCGTGGCTCCCTCCAGGGTGCTGTTCGGGCAGATCTCCGATCGCTATGCCTGGGCGGGACGGCACCGCAGCCCTTACATCCTGCTGGGCGCTGCCTGCTTCTGCAGCCTGGCCGTGCTGGTTGTGCCGGTGATCTTCCGGCTGGCCAGGGCGTTTGAGCTGGGGGATTCCCAGGCCATGCTGCTGGGTGGCGCTTTGCTGTGCGGACTGTTTGCCTGTTACGGGCTGGCCGTATCGCTGGCCAGCACGCCCTATCTGGCCCTGGTGATTGATCGCACCGGTGCAAAGGATCGCCCCAGGGCTGTCGGAATCATCTGGTGCATGCTCACCGTCGGAATCGTGGCCGGGGCGGTGGCAATTTCGCTCAGCCTTCGGAATCTTGATGGGGTGCAGGATCCAGCCGTGCTCGAGGCGGTCCTGGGCCCCTTCATGGTCCGCTCCGCCGCCATTGTTTTTTCCCTGACGCTGCTGGCGATCTGGGGGATGGAGCCGGTCAGGGCCCAGGCCAGCCGCAGTCAGAGTTCCGAGCGGGACGATGCGATCACCTTGAAGCGGGCCTGGCAGCTGATCACCTCCAGCCGGCAAGTGGCCGTCTTCTTCCTTTTCCTCATCCTCTTCACCCTGGCGCTCTTCCTTCAGGACCCTGTTCTGGAGAGCTATGGCGCCGAAGTCTTCGGCATGCCGATCGCCGCCACAGCCGGGCTGAATGCTCTCTGGGGGTCGGGGACCCTGATCGGTCTGGTGGCGGCGGGCTGGTGGATCGTTCCCAGGCTCGGCCCGCTGGCCACGGCGCGGCTGGGCTGCCAGCTGATCGGCGCTTCGATGCTTCTGCTCCTCATGGCTGGACTCACGGCAAACGTTGCGGTGCTCAAGACGGTGATGCTGGTCTTCGGCCTGGCCTCGGGGATCGGAACCAACAGCACGCTTTGCCTGATGCTTGATCTCACCCTGCCGGAGGCGGCAGGAACCTTTGTGGGGGTCTGGGGGCTGGCCCAGGCCTTTTCCAGGGCAGGGGGGAAATTGCTGGGGGGAGGCCTGCTCGACCTGGGGCGAGCCATCGGACCGGAGGCTTCACGCTTTTTCCCCTTTGCATTGGTGCTTTCGGTCGAGGCACTGATCGCCTTTGCGGCGTTATGGCTTCTCTCGGAGCTCAACCTGCGCCAGTTCCGCGAGGACACCAGCCGAAGCCTCAGCCGGGTTCTTTCCCTTGAACTCGGATGAACGCAACTCCCCCGACCCACCTTCCCCTGGGTGCCCTTCCCATCCATGCCCTCCTCGATGAGGTGGCCACCAGACAGCGGCTCGATTTCGGCCACATGGCCGCGGAGTCCAAGGCCGATGGCAGCTTGATCACGGCCTGCGATCGCTGGAGCGACGCCACCCTGGTGCGCGGCCTGGGCCAGCTCTATCCGGGCGAAGGGGTGCTCAGTGAGGAGGGCGAGAAGCGGATTCCCCGATCCTCCGCCTATTGGGTGGTGGACCCCCTCGATGGCACCACGAATTTTGCCGCCGGCATTCCCTACTGGGCGATTTCCCTGGCTCGCTTCGAGCATGGCGTTCCGGTGCTGGCGATCCTGGATGTCCCGCCGCTGCGTCAGCGCATCGTGGCGGTGCGGGGGCAGGGAGCCTGGCGCAATGGCAACCGTCTGCTTGCCCCCACCTCCCAAGGGCCAGGCATCGGCTGCGCTTCGCTGTGCAGCCGGTCGATCGGTGTGCTGCAGCGGCTTCCCGAGCGACGTTTTCCCGGCAAGATCAGATTGCTGGGAGTGGCCAGCCTCAATCTGGTCAGTGTGGCGATGGGGCAGACCGTGGCGGCGCTCGAGGCCACCCCGAAGATCTGGGATCTGGCAGCGGCCTGGCTTGTGCTCACCGAGCTGGGTTGCCCACTTCGGTGGCTGCTGAACAATCCAGCCAGCCTGCGGGCGGGCGAGAACCAGGCCGATACCGATTTCCCGGTTCTGACGGCCCGGGACCCTGAAACCCTTGAGATTTTCCTTCCCTGGGCGAAAGCCCTCCAGGAAGGCGGATGATGTGATAGGTTATTGGACTGCGCGGAAGCCGAGAGGCGGAAGCTGCAGGGCTTGGGGCAGAGGGAGGCGTAAGCCGCCGATGCTGTAAGTT
>Ga0247839_1001158_pt1 | contig 45276 bp, 42 predicted proteins | sample LaCruzMarch2015__6_FD_192405 | JGI IMG/M metagenome (GOLD analysis project Ga0247839, IMG submission 192405) | Freshwater microbial communities from meromictic Lake La Cruz, Castile-La Mancha, Spain - LaCruzMarch2015_16m | ecosystem: Environmental > Aquatic > Freshwater > Lake | place: Spain... | reverse complement strand
TTGGAATTGTTAACTTTGTGCACCTTATTAAAGGAGAATTATGATTATACAACTTAAAAATAATGTTTCTAGAGAGAAAGCAGCAGCGCTTGCTGGCGATTTCAATGCTTTTCATATCACAAATGAACACAATATTTTAATAACGGGCTCAGGGCTTAAAGAATTGCCAATTAATTTGGAGGTCTACACCGAAAAGTGCTGGGTGTTTGCGAATGATATGCAACTGGCCTCAAAAGCATATCAATCAACCAAACGCAGGGTTAATTTTGGGAATATTTCCATTGGTGGAACAACTAATCATACGGTATTAATTGGTGGTCCTTGCTCCGTTGAATCAGAGGTTCAAATTCGCTCATCTGCCCAATTGTTGGTCGGACTAGGTCTTAGTACCCTACGTGGCGGTTGTTACAAGCCTAGAACAAGTCCTTATTCTTTTCAAGGATTAGGATTGGAAGGATTGAAATTATTAGCTAAAATGCGGGAGGAATATAAGTTAAATGTAATTACGGAAGCACGTGATGCCACCCATATTGATGAAATAATTGAGTACACTGATATTATTCAGGTTGGTGCAAAAGCAATGTATGATCAAGGTATTTTGCGTGCTTGCTCAAAAACGAATAAGCCTGTTTTGATAAAACGTGGTTTTGGAACTACCTTGCAGGAATTTGTGCAGGCGGCTGAATTTGTACTCTCTGGTGGAAATCCAAATGTTGTCTTGTGCGAACGTGGAATTCGAACGTTTGAAACAGGAACGCGCTTCACTTTAGATTTATGTGGGGTGGCTTGGCTTCAAGAACATACCAATTTACCGATAATACTTGATCCTTCTCACGCAATTGGTTATGCTTACGGTGTTCCTAATTTAGCTAAAGCTTGTGTTGCTATGGGTATCGATGGTTTGCTAATTGAAACGCATCCCAATCCAAAAGTAGCATTATCTGATGCTTCGCAGCAATTAACATACCCTCAATTTGAACAGTTGCATCACGATCTTCAAAAAGTCGCAGCGAGTGTAGGTTTTAAAATGGTGTAAGATGTATTTGGAACAAAATTTAAAAGGGATTTGCTCAAAAAACGGAATCGATTACCAACAATTTTTAAGTGATCTCGAAGTGGATGAAGTACATGAATTATCCATTTTTGATCTTCAAGCAATCGCTGAGGAATATAACATTGATTTGATGGCCTTATTATTCAAACCATTGGCTAAAACCGTCCATCTTCAGAAAAAAATTGATAAAATAAAATTCTTACTTCTCGATGTAGACGGTGTTTTGACAGATGGAGGAATGTATATGTCCGAAAACGGTGATCAGTTTAAAAAATACAATACCAAGGACGGTATGGGTATTATTCATCTAAAGAAAAAAGGGATCGAGGTAGGTATTATATCGTCAGGTTTTTCAACGACAATGGTTAAAAAAAGAGCAGACCTCCTAGGAATAACGCATTGTTATGTTGGTCAAGAACCTAAATTAGCAATTCTTACTGCTTGGTGCACTGAACTCAATATAAAATTGGATGAAATTGCCATAATTGGCGACGATATTAATGATCTTGCCGTTATGAAAAATGTTGGTCTCGCAGTTTGTCCCGTAGATGCAGTTAATGTGGTAAAGTCATCATCCCATATTATTTTGTCGTCCCCAGGAGGTAGAGGATGTGTAAGGGAATTTATTGATGCTTATTTACTCAGTGAACCAATTTCAATATAAATACGCAACATGATGAAAGGTTTACGCATTGGAATTATTCGAGAAGGAAAAATACCATCGGATTTTAGAGCACCACTTACGCCAATGCAATGTGTAGCTGTTGGAAAGTTATTTCCCTCACTTAAAATAGTGGTTCAGTCAAGTGCTGTAAGAGCATTTAAAGACATTGAATATACAGCGCTTGGTATTGATGTAGTGGAGGATTTGGAGGATTGCGATGTTGTTTTTGGAATCAAGGAGGTGCCTATCGAAGCGCTAATTCCTAATAAAACATTCTTTTTTTTCTCCCATACCATTAAAAAACAGCCTTACAATCGCTTGTTGTTAAAAAGTATTTTAGAAAAGAAAATTCAGTTGATTGATTATGAAGTGATTCGCGACTTGAACAACAATCGTTTGATTGGTTTTGGACGTTATGCTGGTATCGTTGGCTGCTACAACGCTTTTCTTACTTACGGTTTGAAAAGTGGACGTTATGTTTTGAAACCTGCGCATGCCTGTTTTGATCGAATAGAGGTTGAAAATGAACTAAAAAAAGTTAATTTACCAGCTGATTTTAGGATTGTCTTAACCGGCTTTGGCAGGGTAGGGCATGGTGCAGCCGAAATAATACGCTTGTTACCAATTCAGCAAAAAACACCCACTGAGTTCTTGGAAGGTCAGTTCAGCCAACCGATTTACACGCAATTGCAAAGTGTCGATTATTATGCGAATAAATTAGAGCAGTCTTTTGATAAAAAACATTTTTATAAGCATCCCGAGAATTATATTTCTATATTTCCTAAATTTTTGGCGCTTTGCGATATGTATATTCCATGTCATTTTTGGGATAGTAGATCGCCCAAAATAATCGTGCAAGCTGATCTTAATGTTCCGAACCGAAGAGTAAAGGTGATAGCTGATATCTCGTGTGATACTGCCGGACCAATTGCCAGTACAATTCGCGCTTCAAAAATTTCGGATCCAATTTATGGCTATGATCCAGCAACGGGTTTGGAGGTTAATTTTATGAATGAAGAAGCAGTGGCTGTTATGGCTATTGATAATTTGCCTTGTGAGTTACCGCGAGATGCATCGGAGGGTTTTGGCGAAGAATTAATCAAAATTGTCTTGCCAAAGTTACTTGGCGATGACTCTGATCGTATATTAGAAAGAGGTTCAGAAACCAATAAAAATGGCGAGCTGATGCCTGAATTTTACTATCTTAAGGAATACGTTAGTGGCATGTCTTAAAAGCATGTTTTTTTTTAACCAATAAAAAGCGTAATTTTATGATGTTAGCATTCAATTAAGTGTTTATAAAATCTACCTTAAACATAAGCACTAACTCCTATTAGACAATTAATTTTCTACATTTGTATTGCAATCTTAATTTATGAAAAATACGCTGCAAATAGTTGCAACTCTCGAACAAGCCAGTGAATTAGGGCTTCGGTCTGATGAATTTGATTTGATTAAAGAAATACTTGGTAGAACTCCAAATTTTACAGAGACTGCCATTTATTCAGTCATGTGGTCTGAACATTGTTCGTACAAAAATTCTATTCTTTGGCTGAAAACACTTCCGAAAGATGGACCGCATATGTTAATAAAAGCAGGTGAAGAAAATGCAGGATTGGTTGACATAGGAGGGGGCTTAGGTTGTGTCTTTAAAATTGAATCACATAATCATCCTAGTGCGCTGGAACCTTATCAGGGTGCTGCTACGGGCGTAGGGGGAATTAATCGCGATATTTTTACAATGGGCGCTAGGCCAATCGCACAGCTTAATTCATTACGATTTGGGGATATTAAGGAGGCAAGAACCAAATGGCTCGTTAAAGGAGTAGTGAAAGGAATTGGCGATTATGGAAATGCTTTTGGGATACCTATCGTAGGTGGCGAGGTGTTTTTTGACGAATGTTACAACACAAATCCCCTTGTTAATGCTTTTTCGGCAGGTATCATCGACACTAAAAAAATTATTTCTGCGACTGCAAAAGGTCCAGGAAATCCAGTTTTTATTGTAGGTTCTGCCACTGGTAAGGACGGTATCGCAGGGGCCGCTTTTGCCTCAAAAGATATTACCGAAGATTCCGTAAATGACCTTCCATCTGTGCAGGTTGGCGATCCGTTCATGGAAAAATTATTGCTAGAAGCCACAATGGAACTTTCAACCACCAATGCAATTGTTGGAATGCAAGACATGGGTGCTGCAGGAATTACTTGCTCTACATGTGAAATGTCTGCAGCTGGAAAGGTAGGGATGGAAATTTATCTCGACAAAGTGCCTAAGAGGCAGCAAAATATGCTTCCGTATGAAATTTTGCTTTCTGAGTCGCAGGAGCGGATGCTCGTGGTTGTTAAAAAAGGGGAGGAAGATACGGTTAAATCTATTTTTGATAAATGGGATTTACATGCTGAGCAAATCGGTCATGTGACTGATACCGGTAGAATAGCTTATTACATGTATGGTGAATTAGTAGCCGATGTGCCTGCGAATTCGCTCGTATTGGGAGGAGGAGCACCGCAGTATAAAAGAGAGTACAGTGAGCCGGCTTACTATTCAAAATTTAAGGAGTTTAATATCGATGATGTAAAACAACCAAGTTCTCTAAAAGATGTCGGTTTTGCTCTGCTTGGTCTACCCAATATTGCGTCTAAAAGATGGATTTATGAACAATACGATTCGATGGTAGGTACGGCAACAATAACGACGAATCTCCCCTCAGATGCTGGAATTGTTTTTATTAAGGGAACAGAAAAGGGACTTAGTATGACAGTGGATTGTAACTCCCGTTTTGTGCATGCTGACCCAGAAATTGGCACCATGATCGCTGTCTCAGAAGCAGCAAGAAATATTGTGTGTTCAGGTGGAATACCCTCTGCTGTAACAAATTGTTTAAATTTTGGAAATCCATACAATCCTGAGTGCTACTGGCAATTTGTCGGTGCAATTAAAGGGATGAGCGCTGCTTGTTTGAAGTTTGAAACGCCAGTAACAGGTGGTAATGTTTCTTTTTACAACCAATCCAATATAAAGGGTAAAGAAGTACCTGTATTTCCAACCCCAACAATCGGAATGATCGGAATTGTTCCAACTATAGATAATGTGATGACCCTCGACTTTAAAAAGAAAGGAGATCTAATTTTTCTGATCGGCGATTACGTAAATGATATTTCTTCCTCCGAATATTTGGCTACTTATTTAGGCATCAAGGAATCTCCGGCGCCATATTTTAATCTCGATAACGAATACGAAATGCAATTCGCTGTGCAAGGCCTAATAAAAAATAAATTGATTTCTGCTGCTCATGATGTTTCTGATGGTGGTTTGTATGTTACCCTTGTCGAAATGTCTATTCCTCGCGATCTTGGATTTGATATCGTTACCGACGCAGAAATTCGTGAGGATGCATTTTTATTTGGTGAAGGTCAAGGAAGAGTTGTGGTAACTGTTAATGAAGATACGGAGGATCAATTTATTGAATTTATGCTCGAAAACAAGGTGAATATTACGCTTCTTGGACATGTTACTAAAGGGAAAATGCAAATTGATGAGGAACAATTCGGTTACATAAGTGAAGCAAAAGTAATTTATCAAAATGCCTTGGGTAATTTATTAGAAAATAAAAATTAATTATGGAATACAATACAACTAGAGGAAGACTTATTCTACCCGAATACGGTCGCAATGTTCAAAATATGATTTCTCATGCCATGGAAATTGTCGATAAAAAGGAGCGTAACCGTGCTTCTTTGGCTATTATCGAGGTGATGGGGCAGTTGAATCCTCATTTAAGGGATGTGGATGATTATCGCCATAAATTGTGGACGCATCTTTTTGTCATGTCTGATTTCAAATTAGATGTTGATTCTCCCTACGAAATTCCACTTCCTGAGGCTTTGATGGAAAAACCTCAAATTATGGGATATCCTAAAGGACAAATAAGATTTGGACACTACGGAAAGTATGCGCAACAAATATTAGGAGGGGCAAAGGCAATGGAGGACTCGAAAGAAAAAGAGTATTTAAAAATTTCCATGGCTAATTTCATGAAAAAGTTATACCTAGCGCACAACAATGATGCAGTGGAAAACAATGTGATAGCTGATCATTTAAAGGATTTATCTAACGGGGAGTTAATACTTGAAAATCCAGACGAATTGGTAAGCACTAGCACGCTTTTACGCGAAATGGGGTTAAATAAGAAGTTTAACAAACCAACAAATTTCAAGCATAAACAAAAAAAGAAATTCATTAAAAAATAGGGTATGGCATCTTTTGAAATTATTGGTGGTAAGGCTTTAAAAGGGGAGTTAACGCCGCAAGGAGCAAAAAATGAGGCGCTTCAAGTTTTATGTGCACCTCTGCTAACCGCAGAGAAAGTAACCATCTCAAATCTCCCAGATATTATTGATGTTAATAAATTGATTTCGCTGCTCCAAGCAATGGGAGTAAAAGTGGAAAAGGTGGAAAAAGGAACCTACATTTTTCAAGCAAAGGAAATTGATTTTGACTATTTGGAAAGCGAGGATTTTAAACTTCGCGCAGCATCGCTAAGGGGTTCAATTATGATTGTTGGTCCTTTACTTGCCCGATTTGGTCGGGGATTTATTCCAAAACCTGGGGGAGATAAAATTGGTCGTAGAAGGTTAGACACGCATTTTGAAGGGTTTAAATTGTTGGGCGCTAAATTTAATTACGACTCAGGGGAACATTTTTATTCGGTTGAAGCTAAAAAATTAAAAGGGACTTTTATTCATCTAGATGAAGCATCTGTTACTGGAACTGCTAATATCTTGATGGCAGCTGTACTTGCTGAAGGAAAAACAACTTTTTACAATGCAGCTTGTGAGCCATATATCCAGCAGTTGTGTAAAATGTTGAATTCTATGGGTGCAAAAATTTCCGGCATTGCTTCCAATATGTTGCATATCGAAGGGGTAAAACAACTAGGAGGTTGCTTTCATAGAGTTCTACCTGATATGATTGAAATAGGGAGTTTTATTGGTTTGGCTGCAATGACGCAATCTGAAATTACTATTAAGGATGTAAGTTGGGATAATCTAGGTATTATTCCAAACGTATTTAGAAGACTTGGAATTAAATTAGAACAGCGAGGTGACGATATTTTCGTTCCTGCTCAAAAAAATTATGAAATTGATACCTTTATTGATGGTTCTATATTAACCATTTATGATGCACCTTGGCCAGGTTTTACTCCTGATTTATTGTCCATTATACTAGTGGTGGCAACACAGGCTAAAGGTTCTGTTCTTATTCACCAAAAGATGTTTGAATCGAGGTTGTTTTTCGTCGATAAGCTCATCGATATGGGAGCGCAAATTATTCTTTGTGATCCCCACAGAGCAACGGTAATTGGTATGAATCGGGAACATGATTTAAAAGGTATAAGTATGACTTCCCCAGATATTCGCGCCGGTGTATCCTTGTTAATCGCTGCGCTATCTGCCAAAGGAAAAAGTACTATTCACAACATTGAACAAATTGATCGGGGTTACCAAAATATCGAAATTCGTTTACGAAATATTGGTGCTGATATCACAAGAGTAGGCTAATGAAGTTACATCAACTTTTTATAATTGCGCTGATTATCGGATTATTTTACGTTTCCTTAAGTTTAAATCAGGATGAGTCTGTTAAGATAAATAGGGTTGCTCCAGCAATTGAATTGCGAACGCCAAAAGGGAAAATTGTAAAGTTGTCTGACTTTAAAGGGAATTTAGTGCTAGTTGATTTTTGGGCTTCTTGGTGTGGTCCATGCAGACAGGAAAGTCCAAATGTAGTCGAAGCTTACGTAAAATACCGAAAAAGTAAGTTTTCAAATGCAAACGGATTTGTGGTACTTAGTGTTTCCCTAGATCAAGATGAATTAGCTTGGAAAAAGGCAATAAAACTCGACAATTTGTATTGGAAGTCACATGGGATTGATACTGAAGGAAAGGCATCTAAAAGTTATGGCGTAAATAGTATACCTTCTGCTTTTTTAATTGATGGTGAGGGAAATATTATCGCAAAAGGCGAAGAATTACGTGGTTTGAATCTTCATATTACTATTGATAAGTTCGTTAAGAAGTAAGCTTTAGAGTTGATTTAAAACATGCTCTATTAAGCCGTACATTTCTTTACTGTATCCTGCTGAAAATTCTTGCAAAGGACGATTAGCCACTCCTAAACATATGGTAGCGCAACGATGACCAAGTGTTCGTCCTAAGGCAAATAAAGCGGAACTTTCCATTTCAAAATTACATACAACTAATCCGTTCATGTTGTAAGCCCCAAATTTTAATTGAATATCTGCGGTTCTAGTTGGTATGCGCAATTCCCTGCCTTGTGGACCATAAAATCCTGAACTTGTTACAGTAATTCCTGAAAAGGTTTGTGGCGATTGAAGACGATAACTCAACGTTTCGTCGGCTGAGACTGCATAGGGTTGTATAGTGGAAGGAAACCCAATGAAGGCACTTAATTCCTTTGCTAAGAATCTTTCCTTTTCACTGAATTCAATTTCGTAGAAATGTGCTACGTTATCTAATCCGAATGCATAGTCACTGATGATATGAGAATGTAATGGAATACTTGTTTGTAAAATTCCACAGGTGCCAATGCGAACAAGTTCTAATTGAACCTTCTCCGTTTTTTCCGTTCGCGTTTTTAAATCTATATTAACTAAAGCATCTAACTCGTTAATTGTTATATCGATATTGTCTGTTCCAATACCTGTTGATAGGGCGGTAATTCGTTTTCCCTTGAACGTTCCCGTTTGACAAACAAATTCCCGGTGTCTGCTTGTGAATTCAATATGATCAAAAAATGATGAAACCATGGCAACACGATCTTGGTCGCCAACCAAAATTACTTTTTTAGCTAATTGTTCTGGAAGCAATCCTAAATGGTATACCGCACCAGTTGAATTTAATGCTAGTTCTGTAGGAGGAAAGTGTTTCAATTTTTTTATTTTAGGCTACCAAAAACTTTAGAAAGTAAATCGGTTATCCTTGCAGCAGGATCTAATCGTATTTTGTCTTCCTCTTTAGCGACCATGAGAAATAATCCATCGATTGCTTTTTGTGTGATGTAGGCATCTAAGTCTGGATTTAATTTTTCACCCATGGTGAGGGCATTGTATTTTGTTATTATAGGATTCCAATATTCTGTAAGTTTCACTTTTGAAGTGGCCTCTTTGACTTTAGGAGCAAATGCCGTAACTAATTTTGCACTAGTTTGGTTTTTTAAAAATGTGGTTGCTGCACCGTTACCTCCTTTAAGAATAGCAAAACCGTCTTGTACACTCATACTTTTAATTGCATCAATAAAAATAGGCATGGCCTCTTTGGTTGCTTCTTCTGCTGCACGATTTAAGGTGGTTTCAAATTTTTCAACTTGCCCACTAAGTCCTAGACTGAGTGCTTTTTCTCTAACTTTTATCGCATCCGGAGGGAAGGGTAAACGGATTTCTACATTACCCAAAAATCCATCCATGACGGAGGTTAGCGATACTGAATTTTTTATTCCAACACTTAGCGCTTCCTTTAATCCGGAAATCACTTCATCGTTTGTTAAGCTATTGGTAACTGGTTCGTTAATCGGTAAGTTGCCTGTTACTTTAGGTAATTTGGGCATTTGGGAAAGAACATCACATGAGTACATAAGTAAGGCACAGGAGAAAAAAAGTAAGAATTTCATTGTATTTTTTTTTTAGTATTATCGCAAAACTTGAACGAATCCATTTAAGATTTTCTTCCCGTCAGTGTCACGTAATTTGTACATGGCAACCCAATTATATAAGCCAGGTTGTATCGCTTTCCCTCCATAGGTACCATCCCATTCTCCTTTGGTGTCATGTGTTTCCCAAACAACCTCTCCCCATCGATTATAAACCTTCAATTCGAAACTTTGTTGATCGATTCCCTCAACATATAATTTCCATGTTTGGTTGTGCTCATCATCGTCTGGCGTAAATGTGTTCGGTGCGTAAAATACAATATCTGGAATAATCTGCAATTCCAACATAATTGAATCTGAACAACCTTGTGCTGTTGTTACTGTTAATAAAATTTCGTATTCTCCGACTACGCCCTCCTGATAAGTTATAATCGCATTTGGTCCATTCGAAATAATTGACGTAGAACCCACACTTTCCCATTGCCAGTCAACAATGTTTCCCGTGGAGTTATCATTGACTTGAATTTCTGTTTCAAACCAAGTTGCAGGGTTTTTGGAAAGTGTAAAGTCAGCTGTTGGAAGTGGAGTTACCTCAACGATGTTGTTAACACTTCCTGTATAAACGCAACCGTAAATGGATGTGGTGGTCATAGTAACGCTATAAAGTCCTGGCATGGGGAATGTATTCGTCACATCTTGTAAGTCTGGTACAGTAAAACTGTCTCCATTCGAAAAATCATATTGTGTAGAGGCTATTTCATTTCCATTAATAGAGGTATTCATAAATGTAAACGTACCTGGCATACAAGCAATTGGAATGTCAGGAACTACATTTGGTACTATTGGAGTTGGGAAATTTACAATCACGCAGGCTTGGGTTGTTGGTGAACCACATTGCTCGGAAAGCGTTAGGCAATAGGTGGTATTTGTATTTGCAGGGTCTACAGTTATGGATGATCCTACATTATTGTACGTTCCATTTTCTGTCCATGTGTAAATGTAGGGAGAAGAACCTCCGGTCCCGATGGCACTTAAATTTATCGCTGCCTCCGGACAAATAACAGTATCAGGGGTTATTACAGCAATTGTTAAAGGAGCCGGTTCGTTGATGGTCAGGGAAATTGTTGCAGTACATCCGTTTGCGTCTGTTACATTGATTATATGAATTCCAGCACCTAAATCATTTGCAGTATTAATCGTTGAAATTGAATTATCCCAATCAAAGAAAAATGGCCCGGTTCCTTGTTGAACTCCTATTGTTGCCGATCCGTTGTTAACTGAATTACAACTGGCATCCACTTGGTTTTGAATGGATAATATCATTCCCGGTATTGCTGTAACAACCACTGTTGTTGTTCCGGAACATCCTGAGGAGGAACTTACTTGACATGTATAGGTTCCAGTCGTAAGACCAACTGCCGTTTGTGTTGTTTGGCCATTGTTCCATAAATAAGTAATGTTCCCCGATGCTGGAACCATATTGGCTGTTGCAGTACCATCGTTTCCACCAGCACAGGAGACTAATGTGGAAGAACTATTATAAGCTGCCGGTGTGTCACCAACCGCAATAGTTGCGGTAGCTGTACATCCGTTACCATCAACCATATTTACCGTGTAATTTCCGGCAATAAGGTTTCCAACTGTTTGCGTATTTGCGTTTATTGGAGTCCAAATAAAAGTGTATGGAGCTGGTGAATTTGGACCAGGTGTAGCGGTGACAGATCCAATTCCTTGCGAACAAATATCGGGAAGTGCTGTTGCGGTCACAACCCCATTAGCACTCGTCAAGAAAGTTGTATCTTGGGTAATTGAACCTATGTTAGTGTTGCATGCGGAAGCGGATAAAAAATATCCTGTTGTTCCGGGTGGAACGACTGGAACGTTCAACACGCCGTTATTATAAGGAAATGTTTGTCCAAGTGTATTAGCCCATAAAAAATTAGTGCCTGGGCTGGTTACAATTAGGTAAGGAATTTGTACCATGGTGTACGAAGCAGTATTATTTGGTGCAGTAGGCGTAAATCGTCGGCCATCTTGGTTTGCTCCCCATTGCGAGTTGTTTCTGCCTGGTGTAATATGTGCTAAATTACCCGGGTTATTTTCGGATCCTTGTATCGCTAATCCACCATTCCATCCATTACATTGTGGCTTGTTTCCGATATGAAGTTCAAAAACATTGGTGGTTTCATACAAGACGATCGCCATGTAATTGCATTGTGACGTGCAGGAAAACATGAAAATGTTTTTGTACAAAACAACAAAACGCCTATTAGGTGCTGTTCCAATAGTTTGGTATTGGATCTGTCCTCCCAAAGATGGATTGATATCCTGATAGGTTAACATGATTGAATTTCTTGCTGCAGCAAATCCTGCATTTGGCAAGGGGCCAATTCCTCCTAAAGCCCAGGGACAGTATCCGTTTGCATTTGCTAAATTGAAAGAAACCAAGCCATTTGATCCAATAACACATTGAGAATAATTGTTTCCGTAAAAACTGAATGGAAAACCAATATTTACAACACCAGACCAAGAATCATCTGATAAATTTACTTGCGAAGGAGCATTTAGGTATAAGCCTGCTACTGGAACTCCGCCTCCTGCATTACAATTGGTAATGGTTACAGCTTGTCCCGGACAAACCGTAGCATCTTGACCTAAGCACAATTGTAACTGACCAAAGGTCTGGTGAAATAGACTAAGAACGAGTATAAAAAGTAATGTTTTGAGTCGGTGTAACTTTATTATCATCTAAATATTAATTAAAAACAAAAATTAAACGAAATCAAATTCATTTAGTTGCTAAAATACTTTTTCAAATATACTAAAATAAAAGGTAATAATTTTTAGTGTTGGTTTTTTATTTGTCTCCAAATAATTAATTTGTTCAATTAATTTTGAATTTTTAATTCAGCCTTAAAAAACTTGTTACATTTGCTTCCATAAATTTTATTAACCCTTTTTAAGTTTAATAGTATGTATCAAAAACAAATCGAAGACTTCATGACGGCTGTTAAGGCAAAGAATTCTCATGAAACAGAATTTCTTCAAGCTGTTCATGAAGTAGCTGAGGCAGTTATTCCTTTTATGGAAGAGCACCCAAAGTATAAATTGGCTAAGATCTTAGACCGAATCGTTGAGCCAGAAAGAACAATACTCTTCCGTGTGCCATGGTTAGATGACAAAGGTGAAATACAAGTTAATCGTGGTTACCGCGTAGAATTTAATTCAGCTATCGGACCGTACAAAGGAGGTTTGCGCTTTCATCCATCTGTTAACTTATCAATTTTGAAGTTTTTAGGTTTCGAACAAGTCTTCAAAAATTCACTTACAACTCTTCCGATGGGAGGTGGTAAAGGTGGCTCTGATTTTGATCCTAAAGGAAAATCAGATAATGAAGTTATGAAATTTTGTCAATCATTTATGACTGAACTTTCTCGGCATATTGGTCCGAATACCGACGTACCTGCGGGGGATATTGGAGTAGGTGGTCGTGAAATTGGTTACATGTTTGGTCAATATAAAAGAATAAGAAATGAATTTACAGGGGTTTTAACGGGTAAAGCAAGAAATTGGGGAGGTTCGTTGATTCGTCCAGAAGCGACAGGTTACGGTACGGTGTATTTTGCTCAAGAAATGTTGGCAACTAAAAATGATTCTTTCGCTGGAAAATTGGTTTCTGTATCAGGTTCTGGAAACGTAGCGCAATATGCATGCGAAAAAGCGACGCAGCTAGGCGCAAAAGTAGTAACGCTTTCTGATTCTGAGGGCTATATTTATGATACTGATGGAATTGACGCAGCTAAACTTGCGTTTGTTATGGAATTGAAAAATGTTAAACGAGGAAGGATTTCTGAATATGTAACTCATTATCCAAATGCTAAATTCATCGCTGGGAAACGGCCTTGGGAAGTCAAAGCTGATATTGCTCTTCCTTGTGCAACTCAAAATGAATTGAATGGTGAAGAGGCTAAGGTATTACTTTCAAATGGTGTAATTTGTGTAGCTGAGGGAGCAAACATGCCATCTACGCCAGAAGCAGTTACGGCATTCCTTTCTGCAAAAATCTTATTTGCGCCTGGTAAAGCATCTAATGCTGGTGGAGTAGCAACTTCAGGATTAGAAATGTCTCAAAATTCCTTGCGTCTATCTTGGACGGCGGAGGAAGTAGACCAAAAACTACATGGTATCATGGTTTCAATTCATAATGCTTGTGTACAATATGGTACGGGAGCTGATGGATTTGTAGATTATGTAAAAGGAGCCAATATTGCAGGTTTTGTTAAAGTGGCTGACTCAATGATTGATCAAGGCTTGGTTTAATATTGATAAACCTCAAAATTTTAAAAAAAGCTCAATTTTATTGGGCTTTTTTTTATTAATTTTTTTCCTCGAACTAATAAATTATTCAATTAGGAATTTGCACTACTATTTTCAATAATTTTGCCATCTAATAATTCACGAAAAGTTTGAAAGAAAATACCATAGAATTTGATGCCGCAGGTTTTGAATCTGCTGAGTTGCTCACGATCTATCAAAAACTAATCACCCCCCGTTTGATTGAAGAAAAAATGCTAATTCTTCTTCGTCAAGGGAAGATTACTAAATGGTTCTCAGGTTGGGGACAAGAGGGCATTTCTGTTGGAACTTGCTATGCAATGGATAAGGATGAATATATTCTTCCTATGCACAGAAATTTGGGTGTTTTTACTTCGCGTGATATCCCGTTAACAAGACTTTTTGCTCAATTTCAAGGTAAAGCCGATGGGTTTACCAATGGGCGTGACAGATCTTTTCATTTTGGAACTCAAGAATATAAGATTGTTGGAATGATTTCTCATTTAGGACCTCAATTAGGCATTGCAGATGGGATAGCACTAGCACATAAAATTCGCGGAGAAAAGAAAGCAACCCTAGTATTTACTGGTGATGGTGGTGCATCGGAAGGAGATTTTCATGAGGCCTTGAATGTTGCTTCTGTTTGGGATCTTCCTGTTATTTTCTGTGTGGAAAACAATTCTTGGGGTTTATCGACTCCTTCTAGTGAGCAATTTAGATGCAAGCAATTTATTGATAAGGGGATTGGCTATGGAATGAAAGCAATTCAAGTCGATGGAAATAATATATTGGATGTTATCCGCGCTGTCCGTTCGATTAACGAAGAAATCAGGGTAGACCCGAAACCTGTTCTGTTGGAATTAATGACGTTTAGAATGCGTGGACATGAGGAAGCATCTGGAACAAAGTATTATCCCGAAGGACTTCAAGACGAATGGGAAAAACGTGACCCGGTTGTAAATTTTGAAGTATTTCTGAAATCAAAAGGAATTTTGACGGATGAGTATGATGAATCATTGAAAAGTCAAATTAAAAATGATATTCAAGTCGCTTTCGATCATGCAAATGATCAGAGCGATATTATCCCTAATGTCGCTAACGAGTTAACGGATGTTTACGCTCCACATCTTTTTACACCAACGAATGCCAACGAAACGACAGAGGAAATTAGGTTTATTGATGCAATACAAAATGGTTTAAGGCAATCCTTAGAGCGTTTTCCCTCATTAATTATTATGGGGCAAGACATTGCTGAATATGGTGGTGCCTTTAAAGTTACGGAGGGTTTTGTAGATGAATTTGGAAAGGAACGAATTCGAAATACGCCCTTGTGTGAATCAGCTATTTTAGGAGCTGGACTTGGTTTGTCAATCGCTGGTATGAAAGCAGTAGTAGAAATGCAATTTGCTGATTTTGTAACTTGTGGATTTAACCAAATTATTAATAATCTTGCAAAGATTCATTGGCGTTGGGGACAAAATGCGGATGTCGTGATTAGAATGCCTACTGGTGCGGGATCTGCTGCTGGTCCGTTTCATTCGCAAAGTAACGAAGCATGGTTTTTCCATACGCCAGGTCTAAAAATTGTTTATCCTTCTTCTCCTTTTGATGCCAAAGGTTTGCTTAATGCAGCGATTGAAGATCCAAATCCTGTATTGTTTTTTGAACACAAAATGCTTTATCGAAGTGTGAAGGGGAATGTTCCGACGGATTATTATACACTAGAAATCGGTAAGGCAAATGTGCTTAATGAAGGAAAGGATGTAACGATTATTACGTATGGTGCAGGCGTAAATTGGGCGTTCGAGGCTATGGAATCTTTTCCTGAAAAGTCGGCTGAAATTGTTGATTTAAGAACCTTGTTACCCTTGGATACTGAAACTATTTATAAGGCAGCCAAGAAAACGGGTAGGGTGATCGTTTTACACGAAGATTGCTTGTTAGGTGGAATTGGTGGCGAAATCTCAGCGCTAATAATGGAAAATTGTTTTGAATTTCTAGATGCACCTGTTTGTCGTATTGGTTCTATGGATACACCAGTACCTTTCGCCGTGGATCTTGAAAAACAATTCTTGCCTCAAGAACGTTTTCTCAAAGCGATTGAAGCTATTTTGGCGTATTAATTCACTGCATTTCTTGGATGAAAAGAAAGTATCGCTTCTTTTAAATAGCGTTGATCTAAGTGGGTGTAAATTTCAGTGGTTGTAATCGATTCGTGGCCAAGCATTTCTTGTATTGCTCTTAGATTTGCTCCACCTTCTAATAAATGGGTAGCAAAGGAATGTCTAAAGGTATGTGGAGAAATCGTTTTTTGTAGGCCAATTCGTTCAGCTAAATCTTTGATGATGGTAAAAATCATAACACGTGTCAGTTTCCCTCCTCTCCGATTTAAAAAAACGACATTTTCATCTCCTTTTTTAATGTTTTGATGCCGACGAATATGGTCATTGTAAATTGATATTTCTTTTTCAACACTTGCTGAAACAGGTACTAATCGTTCTTTGTTTCCTTTACCAATTACACGAATGAATCCTTCTTCAAAGAATAGATCGGAAAAGCGAAGGTTCACTAATTCTGAAACACGCAATCCGCAACTATACAAGGTTTCGATAATTGCCTTGTTGCGATGGGCCTCTGTTTTACTCATGTCAATTACACCAATTAATTGATCAATTTCTTCAATTGTGAGCACTTCTGGTAATTTTCTTCCAACTTTTGGTGGGTCTAATAATTCGCTTGGATCTATGGAAATGTAATTTTCCAAAAGTAAGTAGCCATAAAATTGCTTGATTCCTGATATTATTCTTGCCTGAGTTCGTGCACTGAGTCCTAAGTCATATAAGGCAGTAATAAATAATTTTAAGTCTTGATAACTTATTTGTTCGGCATTTTTATCTATTGAAACACTAAAATCATGTAATTTAGCCACATCGTTTTGGTAGGCGAAAATCGAATTTTCTGCTAATCCTTTTTCGATTTTTAGGTATGATACAAATTCTTTAATGTAGCGATTCCAACTTGACAAGGATGAAAATTTTAATTATTAATGGTCCAAATTTAAATTTAATTGGCAAGCGTGAAACATCTATCTATGGAAATCAATCATTTGATGATTACTTTCTTACCTTAAAATCTACATCTGATCATGAGTTACACTACTTGCAATCAAATGTTGAAGGTGAATTAATTAATTTTCTACAAGAAGCGAGTGTCGATGGAGTGATTCTAAATGCTGGTGCCTATACGCATACAAGTATTGCTATTCGTGATTGCATTGCTGCAATAGGAATTCCTGTCGTTGAGGTACACATTTCAAATCTTTCTAGTCGGGAGTCTTTTCGTCACGATTCGCTTCTAACGCCCGTTTGTGTTGGCTGTATAGTTGGTTTTGGGCTTAAAGGATATGAAATTGCTTTGTCTTATTTTAGTTAATTTCTTTTCTTCATGGAAATAAACTTTTAGGCAGTTTAGTTTGTCTTTATATTGTTGTTTGTCAAAATGTTTAAAAGCTTTTCTGACAGTTGAATTGCAACGATTCTTTTAATAACTTTGTAAAAAAGTAGGTATGCTTAAAGACGATAAAATTAATTTTTTGAATATTGGCTTAATGCTCATTACGGTAGTATGCGCTTACTTTTTCCCTTTTGAAACATTTTTGCTTGCTTATGCTTTTCTTGGCCCTTTACACTATTTAACCGAGATAAGTTGGCTACATGATCGTCAGTATTTCACCAAGGGAAAATACGACTTCATTCCGCTTTTACTGATTGGTATTGCTCTTTCATACGCTTCTTTTTCAAAAGATGCAGGTTTCGACATGGATTTTTACAATACGTTTGTTGAATTAGGTTTATTCGATAAGTTGCTTGTTCTTGCCCTATTTAGTTCTTTACTATTTGCTTTCGTGAAAAATTTACCGGTAAAGATATTTAGTATTTTATTCTTGTTTATTTTTATTTCTGGTTGGTTTAGTGAGGATAACCGTGAGGCTAATCAGAGCAGCACGACTGTATTTGCCCTCACTTCTTTGTTGCCTACACTTATACATGTTTATTTATTCACAGGGCTTTTTATGTTATTTGGAGCGCTGAAGTCACGAAGTAAAACAGGACTCATGTCTGTAGCCGCTTTTATTATACTTCCGTTAATTTTAGTTTTTGCTATACCTGTAAAACCAAAGGCAACAATCTCCAACTACGGTACAGAGGCCTACTACGCGGGTGGTGACGGTTTTTTCTATACAAACGTGGGTATTCTCGACCATTTCAATTTAATGAACGTCCCTAATCTTACTAATAAACAATATTTAGACTCGGTGGTCAACAAGAATTCCCCGGCGAACCAATTTCCTGTCGCAGAACGGAAGCGCATAACGGATTCATTGAGCAAAAACTTGAGTGGGGCATTCTTGGTGCCTAACCCAGATAGCGAATATTATATGAAGCCAATTCCGGTAAATAAGGCCATTCCAGTTAATCCTAAATCGTTGTATTGGTCTTCTGTATTTTTCTCTGGATTTGGCATCATGCTCATGCGTTTTATTGCTTTTGCGTACATGTATCATTACCTAAATTGGTTTAGTAAAACGGAGGTGATTCGTTGGCATAAGGTACCCAAAGTTCGATTTGCATTTGTTATTCTTATTTGGCTTTCAGCATGTGGTTTGTATGCTTACAACTATGCTTTAGGATTAAGCTTCTTATTTTTTCTTAGCTTTACCCACGTATTGCTGGAGTTCCCGCTTAATATGGTATCCATTATTGGCATTGGAAAGGAATCCATATCAATTGCAAAAAATGGATTTAAACGTCCCGATGAATTAAAGAAAATTTGAAAATTTTAGTTACTTGTCTTTTATTTTTTTCTCTATCATTGCATAGCCAACATCTTGTTGATAAATTATCCGATGGGCGCTACATGCTTACAAATGATGGAGCTTCTTATTTTGCTAAATTGTCCTTGGATTGTACTAAAAAAGCAGCGCCTCATTATTTTTATAAGGCCTTACGTAAAGAGGGCGAAAAATTGGGACCGAAAGATTATTGGCCTTCATTTTATGGTTGTTATGATTGGCATTCTGCTGTTCACAATCATTGGGCAATGGTAAAATTGCTGAAATTGTATCCTCTTATTCCTGAGGCAGCTGAATTACAAGAAAAATTAGCGCTAAGTTTTAATGAGGATAACATTCTGGCAGAACTTGATTATTTAAAAACACACGAAGACGGTTTGTTTGAGTTTCCTTACGGACAATCTTGGTTATTAAAGGTTGCTGATGAATTAATTCGTTGGGACCACCCAGACGCAAAAAAATGGTTACGGAACTTACAGCCACTTGTTGATTATATTGTTTCTGTACATTTATCTGTTTGGCCTAATGTTCCAACAGTGAGTTTGTCAGGAAGTCATGACAGTCCTGCAATGGGTCTTTCTTTTGCTTATGATTATGCGGTAAGTTCAAAGAATAAAAAATTAAAGGAAATCGTTTCACAGGCAGCTATTCGTTTTTATGGTGATATCGCCAATGCGCCTTTAAATGAGGAGCCATTCGACTATGATTTTATGTCTGCTGGTTTATTGGTAACAGATTTGATGCGAAAGGTCGTAGCTCCTAAAGAGTATGTTATTTGGTTGAAGAGCTTTTCTCCGGAATTATTTATTCCAGGAAAAGTTAATATTCCCCTCAAGTTAGATCGTGTAGATAAACACGATGGTTATGAATCGCATTGGGATGGGTTTCATTTAAATCGAATTTGGTGCTTAAATGGGATTCTTAAAACCCTTCCAGCGGATGCTTTAAGCAAGGAAGCAAAATCAGAATGGGTTAGCGCAATGAATGGAATGTGGGATTATGCTCAGGAAAGTATCGGAAAAGGAAATTATGATATTGATCACTGGCTTTCTACTTTTTCTGTATTTGCTTTAATTGGTTATGAATGATCATTCGATGTTGAAATCCTTTGTTCCAGATCGTCAATAAATTGATCGAGATTTTCTGGTGAAATAAACAATTCATTCCCGTCATGGTAATATATGATAAGCCCATCAAGTGCTAAACTTAATTTCCAACCGATATACAATCCCTTATTTTTTTTAATTTTTTTAATAGCTTGGTAGGTAATTTTTTTTACTATCCACCCACTTGAACATCTCATATAATCTTGGTGAAGAACGTAACTTGTGGTGTAGTACAAGGATATCAAATAGGCTAATGTCAAGGTTAAAAGACCGGAAATAATTAAGGTAGGAAATATGCCTTCTTGATAAAATGTTGTTAGCGAAATTAGTAGATCTAATGAAGCAATCAGGATTAAGCTAGCTTTATAAACCCAATCTACTTTTGATGAATACCTTGTCACCAAGCAAATAATGGTCGATCTTGCATTAATAGATTAACAGCGCCTTTAATTCTCATCAATTGGGCATCATCATTTCTATGGTTTAATGCTTCGTCAATTAATTGAACCATTTTTTCAATTTCATTTTCATTAACACCTCTTGATGTAAGCGCTGCAGTACCTAGTCGAATTCCAGAGGTAATAAACGGCGATTCTGTATCAAAAGGCACCATGTTTTTATTTACTGTGATATCTGCTTTCACCAAGCTATTCTCAGCATCTTTTCCGTTAATTCCTTTGCTGCGTAGATCAATGAGCATACTGTGGTTATCTGTGCCTCCAGAGATTATGGTGTATCCCTTTTCAATAAAAGAATTCGCCATTACACTCGCATTGAGTTTTACTTGTTTCATGTACGTGGTAAATTCAGGCGCCAATGCTTCACCAAAAGCAACTGCTTTTGCAGCAATCACGTGTTCTAGCGGTCCACCTTGAATACCAGGAAAAACAGCAGCATCTAGTAAAGCCGCCATTGATTTTGGATTTCCGTTGTTCCATTTTAAGCCAAAAGGATTATCAAAATTTGTGCGCATCATGATGATACCACCTCTTGGACCGCGTAATGTTTTGTGGGTAGTGCTGGTCACTATATGACAATGACTTAATGGATCATTTAATAATTTAGCTGCAATTAAGCCGGATGGATGGGAAATGTCTGCTAATACCAACGCACCAATTTGATCAGCTACTTTGCGAATTTTCGCATAGTCCCAATCGCGTGAATAAGCCGAGGCACCACATATAATCATTTTTGGTTTAACGCGCAGCGCAACCTCCTCTAGCGCATTGTAATCAATTAATCCGGTTTCTTTTGTTACGCCGTAAAAGTGTGGTTGATAGAGTTTACCCGAAAAATTAACGGGAGAACCATGGGTTAGATGTCCACCATGCGATAAATCAAAGCCTAAAATCTTATCGCCAGGATTTAGGCACGCAAGAAATACAGCAGCATTTGCTTGAGCTCCAGAGTGTGGTTGTACGTTTGCCCATGTTGCGCCAAATAAAGAACACAGTCGATCTATAGCAAGTTGTTCTATTTTGTCCACTACTTCACAACCACCGTAATATCGTTTTCCAGGTAAGCCCTCGGCATATTTGTTCGTTAAAACGCTTCCCGCTGCTCGCATGACGTCATCACTAACAAAATTTTCGGATGCTATTAATTCTATTCCGTTAATTTGGCGCTCGTTTTCTTCATTAATCAGCTTAAAAATCAGTTCGTCTTTCATCTTTCTTGTTCTACTGGAGTTATTAGATAATTTGCTTTATAAATTAATTCAAGGCCAGCTATTAGGTCTGTTTGTGGTTTATTACCCGTCATTTTTTTTAATTTGTCCGAGTTACCAACGCGCCGCTCAACTTCGTAATCGTAGCGCTTCTTAGGAGCTTCGTGGTGAGAAATTACTGAAGTGGATTGACATACTTTTTTAATGCTTTTAGCTAATTCTCGTATTGTCCATTCCTTTTCATTTGCGATGTTGATAATATGACAGCCTTTTGTACCTAGCAAACTTACGCATGCATCAATAGTGTCCTCTATGAAAGTGAAATCTCTTGTTTGTTCGCCGTTTCCATATACAGTGATTGCTTCGTTGGCAATGGCTTGTTCAAAAAATCGAGGAATAACCATCCTGTTATCTTGATTAAATCCATAAACATTGAAAAATCGCAATGAAATAACGTTCAGTCCTCTTTCGTTGTGATGCGATGCAAGGTATATTTCGTTGTATCTTTTGGCCATGGCATAAGAAGTACGGGGGTCAACTAAAACATCTTCCGTAAGTGTCGTTTTTAAAATCGTACTGTGCGAATAGATGCCGCTGGTAGAGGCGTAAAGTATGTATTTAACATTGTTTATTTCTGCAGCTTGAACAACATTTCGCGTTCCGATGACCTCCACATCCATGGTCTCCACTGGCTGATCCGCCACTATGTCGACACCCAATACTGCGGCAAAGTGGTATATCGCGTCACAATTTTTGGACGCACTAATAACAAGCGCTTGATCTCTAATATCTCCTTTGTAGAAGTTAATTTTTTGGAAGGCGTCTTTCTCTAACTTATTTCCACGAAGTAAGTTATCCAAAACATTTACCTCATGGCCGTCTTTTAACAAGCGACTAACTAAATTACTGCCGATAAATCCTGCTCCACCGGTTACCAATATTTTCATGGGAAGAATATATTTTATAAGTACAAATATCTTAAAAATTATCGATTCAATAATGCATTTACATAGCAAGGACTTACAATCTTCTTATGCAAGACAAAGAATGCGTGTGTTGGTTCATTTCTTTATTGAAAATTCCCTTTTCATCAATGTGGTCTATTCGCACATACCCAGAGGCATGAATTAGGTGATTGTTTTCTAGTATAATTCCTACATGTATAATTTTCCCCTCTTTATTTTGGAAAAAAGCCAGGTCATTTGCTTGTTGCGCCCCAAAACTTACCTCTTTCCCATATTCGGCCTGCTGATAAGCGTCACGGGGTATATACTTGTCTTGCAGGCGACAAAACAACTGTGAAAAACCAGAACAATCGATTCCAAAAAACGACTTGCCTCCCCATAGGTAAGGGGTGTTGATTAAATTTTCTATAATGGTCTCAGCAGGAGCTGAACTTTCCTCCGTTAAACACTGAAAAGAAAAGCGACCGATATGAAACGAGGAGGATTTACCAATAAAACTGCCGCAACTTGTATGTTGTTTTCCCCAAGGTGTATTTATTTCATTGAGAAGATTGCGTTGTATTTTAGTTGACGTTTGCCAGTTTAATCTATCATGCTCGGATATAGGCAGTAAATGCTTTACATCAACAAAGCCATTATAATCATCCAAAAGCGTGCTGATTTCTACCCAAGACGCATGAATGGCGTGAACTTTTATAACTTCACCAAATAAAAGTTGACTAGTCATTTCAGCGGTATCTTTTGGTTCTTTACGTATTGGACTTACGCTCACTAAACAAAAAGCATGGGGCTCATTAAGATCTTGAATTTTCATTTTTGTATTGTCGTAACCAAATTTAAGCAAAGTCTTTTAATAATAATTAAATTTGTCGAATAGCCAATTAATATGAATCAAAAACTTATACTCATTACCAACGACGACAGCGTAAATGCAAAAGGAATTCGAACCTTAATTAAAGTAGCGAAACAAATGGGTAGGGTAGTGGTTGTTGCTCCCGACAAACCGCAATCGGGCATGGGTCATGCTATTACGATTAATCATCCTCTACGGTTAAACCGCATTGATTTGTTCGAGGGAATAGAGGCTTATGCTTGTTCCGGAACACCAGTTGACTGCGTGAAATTGGCAATTTATGAGGTGTTAAAATGTAAGCCGGATATTTTACTCTCTGGAATAAATCATGGTGAAAACACTTCCACTAATGTGCTCTATTCAGGGACCATGTCTGCGGCAATTGAAGGGGCTATGGAAGGTATTCCTTCCATCGGGTTTTCACTAGCAGATTATGCGAGTGACGCCGATTTTTCTCCTTGCGAACCTTTTGTAAAAAAACTAATTGACCTCACATTAACAAATGGCTTAGAGGTAAATACTTGCCTAAACGTCAATTTTCCTAAATTAAAATTAGAAGAAATCAACGGATTTCGAATCTGTAGTCAAGCCCATGCTTTTTGGGCAGATCGTTTTGACAAACGATTAGATCAATTTGGCAATCCCTATTTTTGGCTTACGGGTGATTTTACGGAAGAGAAACCAAAAGAAAACACGGATTTAGCAGCGTTAAAAAATGGTTTTATCAGTGTAGTTCCCACGCATTTCGACTTAACAAATTATCAAGCAATAGCTAAGCTAGCGAACTGGAAATTATGAAAATAGCCCTTAAAAAAGAACATTTTATTGGATTTGGTATTGGCATTGCTTCACCAATTTTATTTCTGCCGATCGTTTTATTTATCCTTTCATTAATTAAAGATAATTCCTTCAGCTATACATGGGATCAGTTTATATCGTTTCCAGAGTTTACTAGCAAGTATATTTCACTGGCATTAATATCTAATCTACTTTGGTTCTATATTTTCTTAAACCGAGAGAAATATGAATTGGTAAGGGGGATTATATTCGCCATGCTTTGTTTTATTCCTTTCATGATTTATGTTAATTTATTTTAATGCCTAAAACAAAAATTTTTCTAATAGCAGGCGAGGCATCGGGTGATTTACATGGGGCAAATCTTATCAATGAATGGAAAAAGTTAGCACCTAATACTGCTTTCGTTGGATGGGGAGGTGATAAAATGGCCAGTGAAGGGATGTTAACATTGAAACACATCAGGTCACTGTCTTTCATGGGCTTTATTGAAGTACTGTTGAATATTAGAACAATTCTAAGAAATATAGCTATTTGTAAAGAGCAACTGTTGATTCACCAACCCGATGTAGTTGTTTTAATTGATTTTCCGGGTTTTAATTTGCGAATTGCCAAGTGGTTAAAACAACATAATATCCCTGTAATTTTTTATATTTCCCCTCAAATTTGGGCTTGGAAAGCTTCTCGAGTGCATGCTATTGGTCGTGATGTTTCTAAAATGTATTGTATTCTGCCGTTTGAAAAGGCATTTTATTTGAAATACAATGTTGATGTGCAATACCTAGGACACCCGCTTTTAGATGAAATAAGTAAATTTCGTGCCAAAGAAAGCACAGCTAAGTTGAGCGCAAACAAACCTATTCTAGCGCTATTACCGGGTAGTCGTTCTCAGGAGGTAAAACGAAAACTCCCACTAATGCTTGATGCATCGAAAGCTTTTCCAGATTATCTTGTGGTTGTTGCCTGTTCAGCTAACCTCGATGAGACGTTTTATCGAAAATATGCAGATAGTTCTATTCAATTGGTGTTTGGTGAAACTTATGAAATATTAAATCAGGCTAATTTAGCTCTAGTTACGTCCGGAACGGCAACCTTAGAAACGGCTTTGTTTGGAGTGCCACAAGTCGTTTGTTATAAAAGTTCGGTTATTTCATATCAAATAGCAAAGGCACTTGTAAAGATTAAGTTCATTTCATTGGTTAATTTAATAATGGATGACGAGGTGGTTACCGAGCTAATTCAAAATAAATGTACTGCTGAAAACATGAGAAATGAATTGCGCTTGTTGGCGCTTGGTCAACCAAAACGCGATCAAATGTTGTCTGCTTATCAATCATTAACTAAAATTTTGGGTTCTAACGGTGCCAGTAGTCGAGTTGCAAATGATATTGTTGTAACTTTTTTTTCGAATAGGGGTAATTAATTGCCTTAAAGACATGTTAAAAATTTGAGGTACTTATTTTCATTCGTTGTTATTTTCTCGTTAAGTATTGCTTCGACTCAAATAATGCGTATCGGAATTTTGACGGATTATCAGTTAAAAAAGGTCAAGATCAATAAAGTAATCGGAAACTATCATCTTTTTGCTGATTCTGTCTATCTAGGTACCGCAAACTCGGCCGACATTATTGATTTGGTGTTTGTGTCATCGGGTAAAATGAATGTGCAATTCAAAGGGGGTAAATATAGCTCTATCAAAAAATTAATGATACTTTCTTCTTTCGAGGAGCAAGCCATTCAATTTACAGGAACAACCCCTTTTTTCAATGGGCGTTCATACGAGGGTGATTTTGAAATTTTGGCCTTGAAGTCGACAATCCGAATCGTGAATTTAGTTGATCTGGAAACTTATTTAGAGGGGGTTATTGAGTCTGAGTCTGGGGTTTCTCAGCAATATGATTATTATAAAGTACAAGCAATTGTAAGCAGAACATACGCAAAAAAAAATGAGCGTAAACATGCTACTGATGGCTTTCAATTGTGTGATAGGGTACATTGTCAGGTATACCATCACAAGCGCTCCAATAACTTGCAAATTGACTCTGCCGTTTCGCATACCCGCGGACAAATTTTGTGTGCTTTGCAAGGAGATTACGCGCCAACTTATTTTTCAGCAAACTGCGGCGGTCAGACTTGTGCACCGGAGCAAGTTTGGAATGAGCGAATAAATGGCTTACATTCTTTTATAGATACCTTTTGTATTTACACGAAGCAAGCCAATTGGAAGAAGTATATTCCTATTTCAGATTGGGTTAGTTTTTTTGTCTCGACGTATAATTTTCCCATCGATGATAGTGCTAGTGTTCAGTTGCTTTACGATTTCAGGCAAGAGGAACGTCAGGCATTTTATCTTCATCCTGGCTACGGAATACCTTTAAGGGATGTCCGAGAAAAGTTTAAATTAAACTCGACGTTTTTTGATGCCAAAAAAGAAGGTGATACTATGGTGCTTGTTGGTAGAGGTTTTGGACACGGTGTTGGTTTATGCCAGGAAGGAGCAATGAAAATGGCACGGATTGGGTATTCTTTTGACCAAATACTTGGTTTTTATTTTCCTGATGCGCTTATTTCGCAACTTATTTGTAAGTAATAACAAAAATGTCTTCAGATTCTTTCTTAAAGAATTTTTTGGAGCGCGCGTATGATTCTAGGTAATTTATATTTTTCAATTGTTTTAATGTAGCGGATGTTTCTTTCAACTGTTTGATCATCAATTCGTTTTGTGCATTTATTTCATGCCGCTTATTGAGGTTGTGTATCAGTGAAAAAACGTCTGTATCGTCTAAAAAAAACATGTAAACAAAAAATACAACTAGTGTTATTGTAAATTTATTTTTAAGGAATAATGGAAACTTAGCCATGTTTCAAAGTTAACTTCGTTACAGCACTTTTGATTAACCAAACAAAAAAGTTATTAAAACAAGCTTGTTTATTTTATGATGCAGCTATTAAATGGTTCTCCTTCGAAAAGCCCTCTAAAGTCTTGATCAAATTGAAACCAAGGATCTACTTTGCGCAGCATTTCACATGCCTTAGTTGGATTTTTATCTCTTTCAGATAACAGTTTAGCGGATAACATGACACCGATTTTTAATACTTTTAAATCTGTTTCCGTTAGTTGAACTAAAACACCAAGTTCGTTTTTGAAGAAATTAGTGAACTTGCCGTCATTTTCTTGTCGAACGTATTTTAATAATTTGGGTATTTCAGTGGACCAAACAAGATTAGCTCCTTTAACATTTTTTGTTTTGTATTTGCAGTATGCCTCCAAAAAGTTTATTGTTATTGGGTTTAGTGTGGTCTGCTTGTACAAGTCTGTTGCTTCCATTAGCTCCGATATTTTACCATCAAGTTGAACTTCAATAAATTCACGTAATAAGTACGATTCAAGTTCATTAATGAAATTTTGGTGCTCTACATCATTTAGCACGCCATTTTTATCCAGTTCCACCGCAGATTGAAGACTTGCAATGGATTCTTCCAACGCATCTTCAAATTCAGGTTCAGCATTGCCCTCTTTAACAAGACCATACAAGCCTTTGGCCAAGAACAAATAGGGTGTTGGGTCATTTGCATATTTTGCTTTGGCGATAAAGTCGGAAGCCCTTAAAGTAAGTTTTTCGTAGTTTGGTTTTGGTTTTTGAGCATAAAGCGCTGCCAATTCAGGAAATACGCTTCGAACAGTTACATAGTCTTCGATTTCTGTTTCTAGTTCTGTCTCGTTGTCTGTGTTTTTATCGAAGATAACAGTCAAGGTAATGGTGTAATTACCTAGGCGATTAAAAGTTACTTTAATTTTATCACTTGTTTCGCTTGAGCCTTTTTCAAAGTCCCAGTCTTTACCTTTACTTCCTGATATTACCCAATTGTAAGAGGGTTTTCCTTTTGTATTTTTAAGGATACTTTTCAATTCAACTATATTTTCAGGCTTAACGACGCGTTCAAATACAGGTTCAACAAGTCTTTTGGCGGACGTTATTTCAATTGTTTGTGCTTGAATTACAAAACAGCTAATCCATGTTAAAAGGACAAATAAAAATATTTTTTTCATACCTAAAATTTGTGGCAAAGATTCAAATTCTGTGCCGAATTTACTAATTAATTGTGACTTGTTATTAAGAGAGATAATATTTCTTGAGCTGCTTCCGACAGAACTGTTCCTGGGCCATAAATTCCAAATACTCCTGCATCTTTAAGAAAAGTGTAATCTTGTTTTGGAATTACACCTCCAACAACAACTAAAATATCCTTTCTATTGTAAGCTGATAGTGCCTTTACTAAGGCGGGTACAAGTGTTTTATGACCTGCGGCTAAAGAAGAAACCCCGACAATATGCACATCGTTTTCAATTGCTTGTTTTGCTACTTCTTCTGGTGTTTGAAATAAGGGCCCCATATCCACGTCGAAGCCAATGTCTGCAAACGCTGTTGCTATTATTTTTGCACCTCGATCATGGCCATCTTGACCCATTTTTGCAATTAAAATTCGAGGTCTTCGGCCCTCTAGCAAGGCAAAATCAACACATAATTGTTTTGCTTTTATAAATTGGTCGTTTTTCATAATTGATTTTTCGTACACGCCACTAATAGTATTTATTTTTGCTTGGTAGCGACCATATTCTCGTTCTAGTGCATCTGATATTTCACCTAAGGTACATCTGGCTTTTGCACACATTACAGCGATTTCTAGTAAATTTTCTTTTCCATCTTTTGCGCATTTTGTAAGGCGATTGAGCAAATTTTCTACTTGCTCATCATCTCTTTTTTCCTTAATTACCGCCAATTGTTGAAGTTGTTGTTGCAGTACTTTGGTATTATCTACATCGCGTAATTCTAGTGCTGATTCTTCAAAATTAGTGAAGCGATTTACCCCAACAATTACGTCTATCACTGAATCAATGCGAGATTGCTTTTTTGCGGATGATTCTTCAATTCTCATTTTTGGAATACCCGATTCAATGGCTGCGGTCATGCCGCCTAGTGCTTCTATTTCTTTTATGAGTAGCGATGCTTTATTAATTAATTCATCACTCAAGTATTCAATGTAAAAACTTCCTCCAGTTGGGTCAATAAAGTTAGTTATACCGATCTCGTATTGTAGATATAATTGAGTGTTTCGTGCTATGCGCGCTGAAAAATCGGTTGGTAATGCGATTGCTTCGTCAAGTGCGTTGGTGTGCAACGATTGCGTTCCTCCTATCACTGCGGCGAGTGCTTCAATGCAAGTTCGTGTTATGTTGTTAAACGGGTCTTGTTCTGTTAAGGACCAGCCCGATGTTTGACAATGTGCTCGTAAAACAGCAGATTTTGGATTAGACGGTTTAAACTGATCAAGCAGCTTTGCCCAAAGTTTTCGACCAGCTCTTAATTTGGCAATCTCCACCTGAAAATTCATCCCAACTGCCCAGAAAAAACTGAGTCTTGGTGCAAATTCATCTATGGATAATCCGGCAGCTATTCCAGTACGGATGTAATCTAACCCATCTGCAAGAGTGTAAGCAAGTTCGATTGCTGCTGTTGCACCTGCTTCGTGCATGTGGTAGCCAGAAATTGAAATTGAATTGAATTTTGGCATGTTTTGCGATGAAAAAGCGAAAATGTCAGCAATGATTTTCATGGAAGGTTTCGGCGGGTAGATATAGGTGTTCCGCACCATGAATTCTTTCAAAATATCGTTTTGTATTGTTCCCGACAGTTCGGCAATATTTACTCCTTGCTCTTGGGCTGCTCCAATATAAAATGCGAGTATAGGAAGCACAGCACCATTCATCGTCATAGAAACGGACATTTCTCCTAGTGGAATATCTTTGAATAACATCTTCATGTCTTCAATCGAATCAATGGCAACTCCCGCTTTACCTACGTCGCCGATCACACGTGGATGATCAGAATCATAACCACGATGGGTGGCTAAATCGAATGCAACAGATAAACCTTTTTGCCCCTCTTTTAAGTTTTTTTTATAGAAGGTGTTTGAATCCTCTGCTGTTGAAAATCCCGCGTATTGTCTGATTGTCCATGGCTTTGTTAAATACATCGAAGCGTATGGACCCCTCATGTAGGGAAATTCGCCGGCAAGTTCATTATTTTTACTTGCTTGTTCAGTGGTGTAATCAAATAAATTGGGTACTATCATGTCATCGGAAATTTCGACAAACGACTTTTCATAAACTTGAGGCACTTGCTTTTCTTTCCAATCTATATTCGTGAAGTCAGTCCTATTCATTCGTGCTTATTTTTTCGTATCTAAAAAAGGACATTCCTAAAAATAAGTTTTCTTTTTGCCAATCATTATTTGTTGGAATTGAATTTTCAAATACATTTAAACCGATTAATTTGAGTTGTTTTTGTGCAAAATAAAGTTTGCGTAACTCGACAATTTCTCCTACCATTGCAACTATAAACATCCTTTTTTCTTTCGAATTTAGTTCCGGCATAGAGGTCAATTGTTTGAACAAACGCCAAGCACCATCTCCCATTTTATAGCTTAGGTTTTCTATGTAATAACTTCCTCTGTAGGCATCTTTTACAAGTTTAAGATAACTTTCCTCTTTAAGAATGGAGGAAATGTTAAGTGCCATACGTTGAGAAAAAGAGGTGGATCCATGAATACTTCTTTGGTCGTAGGGATGGATTTGTAGGATGTCAACCCCACCAATTACGGCAGAAATAGCCTCTGTTGTTTGCCTAAGTTGATTAGTATGTAGATCTTTAAGTGATTTATTTGTCCAACCGATTTCAGCAATGAGTTCAAAAGAATTAAGTGGGTAGTTGTAGGCCGTTAAAACGGTATTTACTAGACCTTTTAACGTTCTAAATTTTGCAATTTCCAACATAAAGTTATTTCCGACACCCATGTTTAGTTGAAATTGAAGCTTATTTTGCTCGGGTAATAAAAGGATCGTTTCATGCAATTGATCGCAAATAAACGCCATTTCTTGTTGCGAATTTGCCCCGCACTGTTGGAGTGAAAACCCATCTATTTTAATCTTTATCGGAATGTTGCTTTTTGAAATGATGGCTAAGGTTTCACTGGTTTCATTTATGGTTAAAAAGTCGATGACAACAAAAAAGTTTGTTTGATTGGTGAACCAGCGTTGCAGCGAATTCAAACATTCCATGTGCTTAATTTGGACATGGGTTACGATGTACTCAAATTCGATTTCATTGAAAAGTATATCCCAATCGTGGTCTGTTTTTGTGGGACAAATAAAGAGGGTGTCTGCACCGTTTATTAATACTTCAAGTAGTTTTTTATTTGTCTCTTTTTCATCTGTTACATCAATTGATGCGCTTATTTGCCATTCATTCGTGTCGCTATTTGTGGTGGTGATAGTTGAACTTGCAACGTTGTTTAATCCATCTTCAATTCTAATGACGATATTTTCTATTTTATCCTCATATTCTTCGTCAAATTGTTGTTTTTTGAGTTCGCGAATCACCTTTTCTTTCCAAGCATTTTGACCGTTAGTAGGTATCGATGACGTAGTGTTTGACATGAGCAAAATTTAATTATCAAATTTCCTGTAGTTGACCAAATGTTAAAAGACTTGTTGTTGCGAGTCACTTACTCCGGATATTAATTCGAAATTAGTAATGCTAACTTAACCTTATTAATTATTGAACATGCTATTTTTGCGTTTTAATTGTGTATTTTTATTTTTTAAATTGTTGATTAGTGTCATACAAAGTTAGTTTTTTTGGTACACAATTTAAATTGTTTTGTACCATTTTGGGTTTATTGTATAGTCAATCATTGATTGCTCAAGGTTGGCTTCCAATGGGAAGTCGTTCTCATGCCCTAGGCAATGCTAGTGTCGCAATATCCGATGTTTGGGCTTATCACCACAACCCGGCAAATTTAGTAGGTATTGAAAAAATAACAGTTGGACTTTCTTATGAAAATAGATTTCTACTTAAAGAATTACAATCTCAAGGCCTAGTCGTGGCTCTTCCATTGAAGAAAGGAGTGCTTTCTGTTGGCGCGCAGTCTTTTGGCTTCAAAAACTTCCGAACCTTTAGGACAGGTCTTGGTTACAGTATGAAATTGTCTAATTTTTTATCTGCAGGTGTTCAGCTTAATTATCATCAAGTACGCTTAAGCGAACCTTATGGGCGTAAAAACGCATTGACAGCCGAGATGGGATTGCAGGCAAGGGTTTCTGAAAATTGGCATATAGCGTTTAGTGTTTTTAATATCAGTCGAACTCAATTGGCGGAGTTTGGAGAAGATCGTTTGAGCACTCTCATGCGACTAGGCACGCTTTACAAATTTTCTGAAAAGGTATTTGTGGTTGCTGAACTTGAAAAAAATATCGAGTTTCCATTGCGTTTTAAAACAGGCATAGAGTATCGTCCGATGCAGAAACTTTTTCTTCGCGGCGGTTTATCTACGACACCGATTGAATTGACGGCTGGAATTGGCTATCGTTTTAAGGAAAAGTTTTCGCTAGATATGGGATGTGCCTATCATCAATTGTTGGGATGGTCTCCTAATTTTTCATTTGTTTATCAAGTAAAATAAATATGTTCAAAGATTTTCTTTGTTTGTTTTTCTTGCTTTTTTTTTCTATTTCTTATAGCCAGGTTAAAAGCGAAATTATACAACAACGGATTGAATTTATCTCTGAGCAATTACAGACAGAATCGATTGATTTAACCAACTACATTGAACAATTCAATTATTATTTTGATCACCCTATTAACTTAAACGAAACGAATGGTGAAGACTTAGAAGAGCTGGGTTTGCTTTCGAGCATTCAGATTAACGACCTTCTTCTCCATCGCAAATTATTTGGAAAATTTATCTCCATTTATGAGTTGCAAAGTTTGACTTATTGGGATCTTTCTACTATTCAATTGTTGATGCCGTTTATACGAATTGATGATAAATTAGATAACCTACACATTTCCTTGAAAGAGGCGCTTAAAGGTGGAAAGTATGAAACATTTTTGCGGTATCAACCGATGGTAGAACAAAAAGGAGGTTATGTAAAAGTATCAGACTCTGTCTTAGCTATTTCCAATAATTACTACAAAGGCAATGGCGACAGGTATTATGCTCGATTTCGATATACTTACAAGACCAATATTAGCGTTGGTGTAACAGCTGAAAAAGATGCTGGAGAACAATTTTTTAAAGGTGCTCAAAAACATGGTTTTGATTTTTATTCAGCACATGCTTTTTTTAAAGGTGGAAAATACCTCAGGTCTGCCGTTATTGGTGATTATCAAATACAAGTTGGGCAAGGACTAAATTTATGGTCCAGTTACGCCTTCGGAAAAACAGTTGACTTTGCAACGATGAAAAGAACAGCTATTCCCATACGCCCTTATACTTCAGTTGATGAGGCTCGTTTTTTCCGAGGCTTTGCAGTGGATTATGGTATAAAAAACTTTTCGGTACTTGCTTTCGTTTCCTCCAAGCGAGTTGATGCTACAGCCATTTCCGATTCAATATTAGATGATCTTCAGTTTATCTCCTCTATTGATCTATCGGGATTACATAGAACAAACAGGGAAATTGATAAAATGAATTCACTACGCGAAAATATTGCGGGTTTAAATTTTAAATATGTTAAGGCCGGTTTTCGTTTAGGTGTTGCTGCTATTTATCAGGGGTATGACAAGCCCTATGAAAAAGCAGTGCAGCTTTACAACCAATTTGATTTTCGTGGGCAGCACAATTTTTCTTACAGCGCAGATTATTCTTACAACATAAAAAATATAAATGTTTTTGGTGAAGTAGCTAAAATTTGGAATAGCGAAGTTGACCAATTTAAATCAGGTTGGGCCATGGTGCATGGCGCTATGGTTGCTTTAGATTCAAAAGCAAGTGTCGGATTACTCTACCGCGATTACCAAAAGGATTATCAAACTTTTTACAATGCCGGTTTTTCTGAAGGAAGTAATACTCAAAACGAAAAAGGACTGTACGCAGGCGTTAAATTAAAGCTTGCGCCAGCTTGGTCGCTTAACGGCTACGCTGATATTTTTCAATTTCCATGGATGAAATACGGCGTTGACGGGCCTTCGAAAGGACATGAGTTTTTGGTACAATCGAGTTACAAGCCAAATAAAATATTTGAAATTTATGTTAGGTTTCGCCAACAATTACGAGAAAAAAATAGTCGAGCCTATGATGGAAATGTAACGCCTTTGGAAGATGTTTTACAACGAAATTACCGTTTGAATCTTTCTTATGTTATTAACGAATCGTTTACTTTTAAATCACGGGTTGAGTTCGTAACACTTCATCGAAACAGTACGGGGCACAAAATGGGTATGCTGCTATCGCAAGACCTTCTGTATAAACCAAAAAGTTTTCCATTGGACTTTTCCTTGCGCTATGCTTTGTTTGATACCGATGACTACGACACCCGATTATATGCTTTTGAAAATAATGCGCTGTATGCTTTTGCTGTCCCAGCTTATTATTATCAGGGAAGCAGAGCTTATGTACTCGTGCGTTACTCATTTTTACGACATTGTGATTTATGGGTTCGTTATGGCGTTTTTCTTTATGATAATCGAACGTCTATTAGTTCGGGAGCTGAGGGTATATTAGGAAGTAGAAAAACTGATTTAATCGTTCAGTTGCGCATTACCTTGTAATATTTCTTGGTTTAAAAAAGCATTAGGTTACCGAAATTTAATTTTTATTTTGTTGCTTATCAATTAGTTAGGTGTATAAAATAATTTATTTTAATTTTTTTATCTTTTTTTTGTTACCTTTTTTAAGTACTGGCGTTATCTAATTTGTAAAGACTGCAAGCTTTATTTTTCTTTCCAAGTTTAACTAAAATTAAAACAAAGTACTATGGCTATGAACATGATGTATTTTCAGGATGCGCTCCGTCTTGAAGAAGAACACCAAATTATTGAAAAGGCGAAGTTAAACCCTTCCCATTTTGCTCCTTTGTACAAAAAATATTATGAATCAATTTTTAGGTACATCAATAAAAGAGTAGATGAAGAAGAAACAGCTTACGATATTACTTCATGTGTTTTTGTGAAAGCACTCACGAATATCAATCGCTACGAATTTCGTGGAGTTCCTTTTTCCTCTTGGTTGTTTCGAATTGCTAAGAGCGAGTTGTATCAATCTTTTCGTGACCAGAAGGCAAAGCGAACAGTTAAATTAGATAGTGTTCAGGTGGCTGACATGATTGAAGATTTTATTGAAGATTTTTCCGAGGAGAACAAAGCTAAATTGCTAAAATGTTTACCTATGTTGAAAGAAAATCAACTACAATTAATTGAAATGCGGTTTTTTGAAAAGCGATCATTTAAAGAAATTGGTGAAATTATTGGATTAACAGAAAATAACGCAAAAGTGAAAACGTTCAGAGCGCTGGTGAAATTAAAGGAATTATTTAACAAAACTAAATAAACAAGTATGATTAAAATTTATATCGACAGAAAAGAAATAAGTTCAGCTGAAATTAATTCCCGTCAGGATTTTAACAAAATTTTAGCTGCACTACCACAAAAGAAAAATTGGATAAATCCATGGTTTTACGGAGCAATAGGTTTATCTTCAGTTATAGGTTTCATTTCTTTGTGTTTTCTGTTGCAATAGCTAATTTTATTTATTTTGTAATTAAAACTAACTTAATTAACTAATAATTTTCATTTAGTTTTATTGAGTTAGTTTTTTTTATTACTTTTGAAAATCAAGCTTTTTGTATGAAAAAATTATTACTTTTTGTTTCTTTATTGATAGTCTCGGTATCCTTCTCTCAACACGTAAATTTCAATTCCCAAAAAAATTGGTCTTTAAATAAAAAAGAGCTTATTTTCGGTATTGGTGCTACACAATTTAATGGTGATTTGGGTGGTGGATCAACGGAAGGAATAGATTATAGTCCAAAAGATATCGACTGGAAATCAACGGGAATTGCGGGAATGGTCGGTTTTCGGTACCGTTTTCATCCACTTTTCGCTACAACGACTTCATTAAGTTATTTTACACTTAAAGGAGATGATAAATATTCAGAGGAGACTGTTAGATTCAACAGAAATTTACATTTTAAAAGTGGTGTTGTTGAATTGCAGCAAAAATTCGAGTTTATCGTTTTTTCAAAAGAGCAGTTTAGTCCGACATACAAATCTCCAGGAACAAACCCTTCTAAAAATAGAAACCAACAATATTACATTTTTGGTGGAGTAGGTGTATGTTTTCATAATCCAAAGGCCTTATACAATGATGATTGGGTCGCCTTACGTCCCCTGAAAACTGAAGGTGTTGCTTACAGTCCGTTTACACTGACTATCCCTGCGGGTATTGGTTTTAGAATGGGTATTTCTAAGATGTGGCGAATTGGAATGGAAGTGTCTTACGTCAAAACATTTACAGACTACATGGATGATGTGAGTACCGTTTATGCTGATCCTTCCACTTTGTCGGCTATTGGTGCTGCTGTAGCTGATGGTTCAGGAGGAAATCCTGGTTATTCTGCCGGTTACAAACGTGGTGACGATAAGCAAAAAGATGCCTTTTACCATTTAAATATTGTTATTTCCCGAAACATAACTTACAAAGATTATGGCCGTCAGCGTTCAAAGTCTATTTCAAAGTCATCTGGTAAATATAAAGTTTAAGGTTCTAATTTTATTTCTTCGTTAAAGTTATATGATTTTATATAACGTATTTAGATCCTTTGTTTTTTTACTCCCAGCCGAAAAAGCGCATTATTTTACTGTAGGCCTGTTGAAAATTACATTGAAGCTGCCTTTTTCTAAGTTTATTTTCAAAAAACTTTTTTGTGTTGAGTCCTCTCTTATCGAGCAAACCATTTTTGGATTAACTTTTCCAAATCCTATTGGATTAGCTGCCGGATTTGATAAAAATGCAACTTGCTTTAATGAAATGGAATACTGCGGTTTTGGATTTGTCGAAATTGGAACGGTAACCCCTTTGGCGCAGCCAGGTAATGAGCAGCCACGATTATTTAGATTGAAAAAAGATGAAGCGATAATTAATCGAATGGGTTTCAATAACAACGGAATGCATGCTGCGGTAGAAAATTTGAAAAAGAAATCCCCAAATTCAAAACTCATTATTGGAGGTAATATTGGTAAAAATAAATCGACTTTAAACGAAGATGCAACATCTGATTATATTGCTTCCTTCAAAGTATTATTTGATCATGTTGATTATTTTGTAGTGAACGTTTCCTCCCCAAATACTAAGGATTTACGCGCTTTACAAGAAAAGGAACCCTTAAAAAAATTATTAGTTGCTTTGCAGGAAGTCAACGCATCCTTTCCTGTACAAAAGCCGCTGTTGTTAAAAATAGCTCCTGATTTATCCAATGAGCAATTGGATGATATCATTGAAATAATGCTCAGTATTAAGTTAGATGGTTTAGTTGCTACGAATACCACAACGGATCGTTCTGACTTGAAGGCTAGCTCAGCAATGATTGAAAATATTGGAGCGGGTGGTTTATCAGGAAAGCCTCTGGAAAAAAGATCAACAGAAGTTATTCGCTATATTCACGATAAATCTAAAGGTGCTTTTCCAATTATTGGTGTTGGCGGGATTCATTCTGCTGCTGATGCAATAGAAAAGTTGAATGCTGGAGCGAGTTTATTACAACTTTATACGGGATTTATTTATGAAGGACCTTTCTTGAACAAGCGAATCAATAAAGCTATTTTAACCAAGAAACTGGATGAACAATTCAATTAAAATTATTGAATGCCCTCGTGATGCTATGCAAGGCATAACGGAGTTTATTCCGACTGCTGATAAAATCACGTACATAAATAGCTTACTTAAATGTGGTTTTGATACCATTGACTTTGGCAGTTTTGTCTCGCCAAAGGCAATACCTCAAATGCGAGATACAGCGTCGGTACTAAAGGGATTGGAGTTAAATAATACGACTAAATTATTAGCTATTGTTGCCAACGAACGAGGAGCAAAGGATGCCCTTGAGTTTGATGAGATTAATTGTTTAGGATTTCCATTTTCCATCTCTGAGCAATTTCAGCAACGCAATACCAATAGCTCAATAGCAGATGCATTTGATTCGGTTTCTCAGATAAAAGAATTATGCGATCAGAAGGGAAAAGAGTTGGTTATTTATTTATCAATGGGTTTTGGAAATCCATATGGTGAAGAATGGAGTCCAGTTTTGGCACTTACTTGGGCAGAACAACTTGTGAATAAGCTAGGAATAACTACTTTGGCACTTTCCGACACGATTGGTTGTGCAAGTGCTGAAAATGTTCGTGGATTATTTGAGCTTTTCAGTAAAGAATTGCCTTCTACCGAATTAGGTGCTCATTTCCATGTGAAACCAAATCATTCTAGTCCGTTGTTAGATGCTGCATACTTCGCTGGCTGTCGACGTTTTGATGTGGCAATGAAGGGTATGGGGGGGTGCCCGATGGCTAAAGATGAATTAATTGGAAATTTAGGTACGGAAGAATTGCTTCTTTGGTTGGCACTTAATAATATAGATAATATGCTTGATATGCACTCATTTTCATTGGCTGAAAAACAGGCAAGACAACTATTTAATATCCACTAAAAGTATCCTATGACGTCAGATAAAAATGAACAAGCTAAAATGAGGGCATCACGACGACTCAAACAAATGGGAATTATTTTTTTGGTAAGTATTGTAGGAGTTTTAGTGCTGTTTTATGCGTTTCCCTCGAATGCAAAAAAAAAGGTTGTTGTTCGACCAAAAGTTACTCTACCGGGAAAGGAAATCTCTACTGACTTTAATGAAAATAAATTCACACAGGGCAACGAACAACGATTACTACATGAAATTGGTATTTGTGACACCCTTATCGTTAAAGATAATAACTTGGATCAACCGGCATGTAGCCCTAGGTTTTTTCGTTTTTTTCCGTTAAAAAACAATACCAACTTTAACGATGGTTTTATGTTGTTGGTTCGCTCTGGTGTGCATGCTTTTCCAACTCGTTTGTTACTAATTTTTCAACGTGAATCAAAGCAATTAGTAAAGGTGAATGGCTTTAATGGTTATTTAATTGAGCGCAGGTCCTCAAAAAGTGCATACGACGACATTGTTGTTCGTTTTTTTGAACGTTATGATAAGCAAAAGTATTTCTATCATTGTTTATTTACATGGGAAAAAGGGCGTTATGCCTACGTAAAATGTGAGGAAATCAATGATCAAAAAGTCAAAGCTGAAAAAATTGATTCCGTTTCAAAAGTAGTTTTGGATTATTTGACTGAGGGAAAACTTATTTTTTAAGGTGTGAACTTATTTTTTTTAGTTAAAACTTTTCAAAAGCGCCCAATCCGAAAAGGGCAAAATCGTACTTAGCAGGGTCGGCAGGGTCAAATTTCCTTAGTATTTCAATCAGTTCCTCATTTGTTGCCCAATCATTTTGTGTCCGTTTTAGCAAGCCCAACTTTCTTGCGATAGTGCCCGTATGCACATCCAAGGGAATGTATAGTTCCGAGGGCGAAATTTTCTTCCAAAGCCCAAAGTCAACTCCTTTTTTTTCGTCTCGAACCATCCATCTTAAAAACATGACAAGTCGTTTGCAAGCAGAATTTTTTTGAGGGTTAGAAAGGTGCTTTTCACTCCGTTGCTCATGCGCTGTATCCAAGAAGTGTTTCCTAAAGCACGCAATTCGGTCTTTACAATTTGTCGCGTTGTTAGTGTCAAAAACCTTTTCCAGTCCTCCTTTATTTTGATATATATATTTGAGACTACGAAAAAAAAAATCTAAATCTTGCGCATTAAATGTTCTGTGAACAAATGCTGTCGTTTTTTTCTTTGACTGGTAATTCATAATGTAATCCAAAGGAGATTCTCCCATGAGATGTAGGAGTTTATCTCCGCTGTTAATGATGCTTTTTCGATTTCCCCAGGCGATCGTAGCCATTAAAAAACCTATAATTTCAATGTCTTCCTTTCGTGAAAATTTATGTGGAAGTTGAATTGGGTCGTGTTCCAAAAATAAGGGGTTTTCATATAGTGTTGCTTTAAAATCAAGAAAATCCTTTAATTCATTTAATTCCATGTGGTAAAAATAGAACAATGTGAATGAGTGGATATCTTAATCTGAAGAAAAATTTTATTTCGTTAGGATTGGATATTTTTCAGGAATCTCTAAGTTATCCTTGAAACTTGTTCCACACACGATATTACTGATTTTTAGTATCGATTTAATGTGTAAATCTAGCACTGCGGTGTAATTGTTTTTCCGGTATCCTCCGAATAAAGCCAGTGTGACAGGTAAGGGCTTTCCAATTTCATTAGAGATTTCGTTCACCCAGTTTGCAAACATTTCTGCACATTTTACCCAATGATAGGTATCACAATTCCATCCCAGATCGTCATCCATGTGGCTGTCAGCACCATGAGCAAATACAACATAATGTATTTTTCCTGATTTAATTTGATTGCCAATCAAGACTAATTTTCTTGCGAAATCAGCTGTGTATTCTTCGTTATTCCCAAATGGGTTTACATTGCATCCTTGAGGGATCGCTTTATTTAACAAGGGATTAAATTCCCTCGTATCTTCTATACTGTTTCCATAATGCCCATCTAAATCGAAATATGCACCAGAGAGACCGAATTCCTCATATATTTTAATCGCAGAAATAACTTGCCCTGAAAAGGTGCAAAATCCAGATCCGCTAGTTGGTCTTGCGTGGTGCATTCCTGATATAGGTGCAAAGGTTACACTTTCAGGATGCAAGATAGCATGTCGTTTTGCATGATATAAGGATGCATTTGTGTAGCCAAGACTATTGACCAAATTTTTTGACCATGGTAGGCTGTTGGACTTGTAATTCCCCGTTTTATTAAATACATTTTCAACATATTGATTGGAATGCGCTATCTTGAAATCCTTTTTATTTAAAGGTTTGAAATCGCTTTTTAGATCGAGCATTTCAGAAAAGCCTAAGGTGTCAATTCGCTCCATTAACAATTTTGGCTTTAAGGGCGATTGTGAGAAAGACAAGTCCTTTATATTATCCGTGCACACTTGTTTAGGTGTGTAATAGGTGTAAATTTTTTTGTTTCTTTTCATTGTTGGATTTTTAGTTATTGTTTATAATTATTCGTTTTTGTTGCCATATATTTTCTTGGTTGAATGTTATGCAGTTGCTTCTTATGCACTCTTTTATTTTCACGGTCATTGTTTTTTTGTTTTTCATATGGATAAATTGGTTTCTTCTCTAAGACGGAAGAATTGAATGTTGACTTCGGCATTGCAACCTTGCAAGGAATATATTAAGGAGTATTAGGGAGCTAATTTTGTATCAACTTTAAAACTTAAAAGCTATGAAAAACAAAAAAACAATTTATCACTTTATCATTGACAAGAGTGGTTCTATGCACGGGAGTGAAACGCAAACAATTGCAGGTTTCAACACGAATTTAAAAACAGTTCAAGATCTTGAAATTGAATTTAAGGAACAGGAATACGCGGTTTATTTAACTTTTTTTAATGATCAGGTAGCACCGATTATTCAAAATTCAAAAGCATCATCCGTTAACTTTTTGAGCCCAATCTCATACATTCCGAGCGGCAGTACTGCCTTGTTGGATGCAATAGGAAAATCTATTTATGATATAAAATCTATTTACGGTCCAGAAATCGATCAGGATTTAGCATCTGTTGTTTTAATAATTATTACCGATGGCCATGAAAATGCTTCGCGCTTTTATACGTATCACGATATTGCGCGTATGATTAAAGAATTAGATGCGACAGAAAGGTGGACCTTTAGTTTTCTAGGCGCTGACTTAGATGCCATCCATACCTCAAAAATGCTAAACATTAGAAATGAAAACGTGATGTCATTCAGTAAAGAAAATTATGCTGGGATGATGAATAATGTTAGTGAATCTATGAGAGAATATTCCAAAACCAAAGCTGAAGGAACTACAAAAAAAGATATTTTTGATATCTTTAAAAATAAAGATATAAGAAATAAAGAGTCTTAAGGGATTTTTAACTTTTAAAATGAGTATGGATAAGTTGCTACTTGTCCATACTTTTTATTGATTTTTTTAAGTAATTTCAACTTATCATTTTAACCCCAATTTTTCTAGAAAAGCATGTTTAATTCCAAGGTTCATTTAATTCGCTCAGACGAATTCATAGAGGAAGATTTCTCTCAAGTAGTTAATTTATTAAAGCAATTTAACGGTCCGATTGAATTTATTTCAGCGGAAACAAATTATTTACAATCTTCTCCTCCAGTACTTTCATGGATGTCAAAATTGGAGTTTGAAAAGAAAAATACCCCACAATTTTCTGCTAACCGAGATCAAATTAGTCCTAATTATTCTATGTTTGAATCAAAACCTATGAAAAGTATTGTCTTTCCTGTAGAGGTGCCATCACTTTCATGGGATACGTTTTTTGCCGCTTGCATTGATTATCGTAGGAAGCATAATATTCCGGAAAAAGATCTTGTCATACTATTAACAGATTTTTCCAATGAACAAAATTGGTTTGCCGGAATTGATTCAACGATGAAAAATTACTTCATACAAACATCAAATTGGCATCACTTTCTTGGAAATTCTATTGATTCACGTTTTCCTATTGCCTATGAAATTGTAATATGGTTATTACGCAGTCAAATGTTTCAAAACAGACAAGAAATTATGGGTGGTGTTCATAAAGGAGCTACTGGTTGCATGATGGATTTCTGCGAAAACAAAAAAGATATTATTTTAAAGATGCGAACAGCAGATATCTGTAACGATTGTTTGAAGGTAATTCAAAATCGAGAGGTTGATAGACCTTTAGCGAGGCAGGTTCTTGATTCAATGGATGGTATTCGTCAACACATGATGTTCAGGGAACGCTCAGAGTTCTTGAATAGTCCTAGTAAAATGGAAATCAGAGGATTTATGAAGCGTATTTTTTTAAAGGATTTAGGCGATTTAGAAATACAACTCAATCCAAAAGAAAAAACAATCTACTTATTTTTTCTAAATCATCCTGAAGGAGTTAGAATTGTTGATTTAATAGACCATAAGACTGAAATATCCCACTTTTATGAAACTTTCACAAATAGCTATGAAACTGTTCAAATTGGGCAATCGATAAATTTATTATTAGACCCTACTGAAGGCAATATCAATCAAGTTCTTTCAAGAATACGTGCTAAATTTAGGTCAGCAGTTGGTACTAAGTTATCTAATTTTTATACCATTGAAGGAAACCCAGGTGATCCGTTTAAAATCCATCTTAATAGAGAATTAGTGACCATAGAGGAAATTGGTCATCTTTAAGCGTTAACTTTGTTTTGCTTACCTGCCAAAAATTTCAATGAAAAGAAATATTTTTGTTTTATTCCTTTTAATTTATCTACCCTTTTTTTCACAAACGAAGAAAGATAAAATAGCTCATCACGTCATCGCTTTACATCAAAAAAAATTCGATTTCATGATTTCGAAGCAATTTGATTCACTGTCATTGCTATTAGATGCTGACCTTAAGTACATTCATTCGAACGGTTGGGTGGAATCAAAAGAGGACTTACTTGCTAATTTAAGAAGTGAAAAGTTAGTGTACAAGCAAGTTACGGTAAGTGAAACGAAAGTAAACCTCACGCATCATGTTGCTATTGTTAGTGGAAAAGGGCTATTTTCAGTTATACTTGAGAATCAAAAATTAGAAATACCATTAATGTATTCTGAAATTTACGTAAAGCAGAAAGGCAAGTGGCTATTATTGCATCGCCATTCTAATAAATTACCTTAAGCTTTTAAAGGAAATTACCATCCTGCATAACAAGTTTTCTATCCGCCATTTGTGCTAACTTTTCGTTGTGGGTTACTATTACGAACGTTTGTTTAAATTCATCGCGTAATTGAAGAAATAACTCATGTAATTCTGCTGCATTTTTTGAGTCAAGGTTTCCTGACGGCTCATCGGCGAATATTATTGCTGGCTTATTTATCAGTGATCTGCAGACGGCAACTCGTTGTTGTTCTCCCCCAGATAATTCAGAAGGTCTGTGATTAAAGCGAGAAGTGAGTCCAATTTTTGCAAGTAATTCTTTTGCGTTTTTTTCAGCTTCTTTCTTACTTAATCCTAAAATTAAAGCGGGTAACATCACGTTTTCAAAAGCATTAAATTCAGGCAGCAGTTGGTGAAACTGAAATATAAACCCAATTTCTTTATTCCTAAATTCGGCCATTTTGCTATTCGACAAAGCCAAGGGATTTATACCATTGATCATTATTGTTCCACTATCTGGTTGATCTAATGTGCCAAGTATTTGTAACAAGGTGGTTTTTCCTGCCCCAGACGAGCCAACAATGGAAACTATTTCACTTTCATTGATTTGTAAATCAACCCCTTTTAATATGTGCAATTCGCCATATTTTTTGTTGATTCCGGATGCGCTTAGCACTCTTTATCGATGTTTAGTTGGTGACCCATTTTATCGCGTTTAGTTTCTAAATACTGTTTATTATGAACATTACTAGGAATTTCAAGGGAAACATTCTCTATGATTTCTAAGCCATATCCAATAAGTCCCGTGCGCTTTTTAGGGTTATTCGACATTAAACGCATGTTATTTACGCCTAATTCTCTTAAAATTTGAGCGCCAATACCATAATCGCGTTCATCTGCTTGAAATCCAAGTTGAATATTTGCGTCTATTGTATCTAAACCTTGTTCCTGCAATTTATAGGCTTTAAGTTTGTTTACTAGGCCAATTCCTCTTCCTTCTTGATTCATGTAAACAATCACGCCTTTTCCTTCATTTTCAATCTGTTTCATGGCGCTGTGCAATTGAGGACCACAGTCGCAGCGACAGGAACCAAATATGTCTCCTGTTAAACACGAGGAGTGAACCCTAACCAAAATGGCTTCATCTTTTTCCCAAGTTCCTTTTACCAATGCAAGATGGTCCATGACATTACTTTTATCTTTAAAGGCATGTAACTGAAAGTCTCCCCACTCAGTTGGTAAGTGAACATTAACTACTTTTTCAACTAGCGATTCGTGTGCTATTCGGTATTTAATCAATTCTTCAATTGAAATTAGTTTAAGGTTAAATCTCTTGCTAATTTCAATTAATTCAGGTAAGCGCGCCATACTGCCGTCTTCGTTCAGTATTTCAACGATAACGCCTGCCTCTTCAAACCCTGCTAATCGGGCTAAATCAACTGCAGCTTCGGTATGCCCGGCTCTTCTTAAAACGCCCCCATTTCTTGCTCTTAACGGAAATATATGTCCTGGCTTGCCTAATTCTTCTGGGCGTGTTTTCGGATCTATCATGGCGAGTATGGTTTTGGAACGGTCGCTTGCCGAAATACCAGTTGTACATCCATG
>Ga0247839_1001150_pt1 | contig 45453 bp, 43 predicted proteins | sample LaCruzMarch2015__6_FD_192405 | JGI IMG/M metagenome (GOLD analysis project Ga0247839, IMG submission 192405) | Freshwater microbial communities from meromictic Lake La Cruz, Castile-La Mancha, Spain - LaCruzMarch2015_16m | ecosystem: Environmental > Aquatic > Freshwater > Lake | place: Spain... | reverse complement strand
TCTCTCATTTACCAGTCCGCCGATTCCTTTTTAATCGGACGAAAATAACCTTTGATACAATCCGCATTGCGGACGCAAACCTGAATATGGCTTTTGTCGTGGAATCCGGCGCCATCATAAATCGGCGAGCCTTCCATGAACATCCCCCGGACGCTGTCAAACGGTCGTTCATCGTTTGCGGAGCGGAATGTATGCAGGGTGTCGATGACGGCGCAGTCACGGTATCGCAGAAGCAAATCTTTTGAGCCCTTTATGTTTTTGTTTTCAGCCATTTTCTGGCCTTTGGCTGCACAGCTTTTTTCATAGATCGTATAGGCGCCTGTGACCAGTTCGATGGATGTTGAGTCAAGAAGGTTTAAGCACCGCCCCAGATCAATGACCGCTCCAATAACAGCGGGTTTTTTAACGGTTTCTTTGCACTGTTCCGGATGCTTTTTCAGATGCTGGGCATATTCAAGCGCCCGTCGCGGATTGTTTTCCCAAAAGTAAACCCCCTGACCCAGCCAGTCATAATCGTTTTGACTCGGTTTAAGGAACGTCTTTCCGGAGAACACTTTTTCTGCAAGGGCTTCATCACAGCCGTGAAAGCCGAGGATAAAGGAGGGGAGCACGGAGTACATGACTTACTGGAACTGAGGTTTCAGTCTACCGTTCTTATCGTACATGCTCATTTTGCTTAGAAACGCACTAGCCTTGTCGGGCGACTTTTCAATTTCCGCCGCAAATTTCCGCATCGCACGAACTTCTCTTTTGACTTCCATCGCAGTCATTTTTAACTCCCTTTTGAACCTGCTTTATACGCCTTGGCGACTATTCTTCCAAGCGGATTATTCCCAGTGTTTTTCAATTTCAAATGGATGCAGTAATCCTGTGCTGTTCGCCGGGCGTAGTCGAGCAATTCCTCCAAACTGGCGGGCGCTTTCCCCTGAAAATCCGCCGCAGCCAGCACCACTCCAAATGCCTGTTTAATGAGGTTGCGGACATCGGCTTTCTCTTTCGGTAGCGGCTCCAGTGACCGCCCGGGCGGTTCTCCAGCCCAGCGTTTAAACGCCTTGCGGACTTTGTTCCAGAGCGGAAGCGTCCGGGCTTTGGATTGATTTTTGTTCTTCCTGTCCACTTTGTTAGCCGTGAAACGAAGCCAGTTCGTCAGGTAATGAACCAGATCGGCCCGTTTGTCGTAGTAGTCTTCGACCGTATCAATCCCCCGCTCTTTGAGTGCTTCCCGGCGCAGTTCAAACTCCACGCGGGTTGCAGCAGATGGCATTTCGTTACACTTCCAACGATAGACCCGCATGCACAGATTTTTATGCGGATTGGCTTTCAGTTCCACTTCCGCCTTTTTGTCATAAATGCGGCACATTAAGGGCGACTTGCCGAGAGCAACGGTCACACCAGTTCCGGAGTGGCGGGCTTTGGCAACCGCCCGGCAGATATACCGATCTTCCTGAAACGCCCGGTCAAATGGTTCGATATCCACTTCCGGCATATCAAGGCAGATATCGACACGGGAAAGCTTATTGCGAACGATCTTTCCGCCGAGTGCTTCAATCATCCGGTTAGCTTTTTCGCAACACTCCGTCACGCCGGGATAGAGGCAGCCGGTTCCGCTGATTAAAATGCGAACGCTCGGAAAGGTTTTGTGAGGAGATTCCCGCTCAGCAATCAAGACGGATACCTCTTCATAGGTCAGTTTATAAGCAAAATACACTCCACCTTCCGGAACCCCGGACGGGCTGACCGTTGCACTTCCGCCCATGAAATAGATATCGCAAAAGCCGGGGGGCGCACCTTCGACAGCGGCATCTTCTTTGGCACGTTTGAGGCGATTGTTCAGGTCAGGCCAGTTTTTATCCCACTCCACATAAAGGCAGTATTGCAACCAGTCTTCAGCACCAACCCAGTTATCCATTTCATCATTTTTACTACTTGGGGGGGGTGTGTTACTGGATTTCACCCCCGCGTCCGCGGATGCACGGTGCGCGCTTGCGCGCGCAGCCGTGCATTCCGCGTCCGCCTCTGGGAGACATTCTGTGGTGACTTTCCCCACAATCGAGTCAACCTGAGCCTCTAAACGGTGCTCAGCTTGCTCAACGGCTTCATCTGGGTCTTCCATCCGGTGATTGGTGCGGCTATGGGCGCTCATACCGATACCGCCTTCCCCAAAGCAGGTTCAGGCGGATCGGAAAGAGCGACCTGATAGCCGCGTCGTTCAAGGAGTTTGTATAAGGCTCGCGATCCCGGCGAGGTGTTTACCATGAGGACGGGCTTTGACAGTGCCGGGGCCGCTTCAAACCCGACGACCTCAAAACCGTTTTCTTCAATCATCCGGAGCAAGGGCGCAATCCGAGGTATTTTCCGCGCGATCATGGCGGCTTTCGAGTTGGGTACACTCTGCGCCGTCATCATCGCTTGCTCGTGTCCGGAAGCAGGGGTTTCCGGCTGATAGTCGGTGCGGTCAGGGTTGCTTATTCCTGCATCGCCTTTTCCAGAAGCTGATTCCGCAGCGGATCGTGCGGATACATCTTCTGCCGGCGTATCGGAAAAAGCCGCCCCTGACCGTCTTTCAGTGAGCCGCGTCATAAGACACCTCCGGCCAGCGCAATGCTTTTGGATGTATCTCGTAGAAACCGCTCAATTTCCTCGATGGAATAGAGCGGGCGGCGTGTGGCTCGCGACGGGCGCAGTAGTCCGCGCTTGGCGAGTCGGTCAACAGTGACCGGTGTTATCCCCAGAGCCTCAGCGGCCTCTGTGCGGGTCAGCGCGAGCTTGGGAACGACCCGTTTGATCTGATGTAGTGAGTTCATGCCGCCAAGCTAGAAAACTTAGCGGCACAGATATTTAGACAGCGCTATTTTTCGCTTGTCGTAATTTTTGGACGCCCCGGCCCATCTTTGAATTCAAGACCTTTTCTCTGGCAATTTTGATTCACCATCGCCGGATTAAATAAATCAGGCTTCCCAAAAATGTTAATCAGCCAGTCTCTATATTCGCTGGCAGATTCAAAACCTGCTAAATCAGGCCAACACATGGTAGTCATCGTATACATTTTCTCGCTTGGTGCCATAAACTGAGGGTCTTTGATTTTGGTTTCTTTCTTAGCCTTTGCGTATGCCTCAAAAAATGCTGTTTTCTCCTCATAACACTGCTCTGTTGCGGTTCGTAAACAAAAATCCATGACTTCTCTTTGCTGCCGAAATATCTCTGCGGACTGATCGATGATAGGCTTTATTCCGAATAATAATTGTTCCCTCATTTTCCCCATTTGTGCCATGAGCTCTGACAACTCACAGTTTCTATCGTCAAGGAAGCTAATCAGCTTTTTAAGCTTATCCTTTTCCGAATCACGGGGCTTCATCGCTTTCAACTTGTCGGCAAGCTCGCTTCGCGTAGGAGTTGGAAAAGATAAAGGATCCATACTCTCAATACGCGCTATCACCTCATCAAACTGCTTTCGCATGGCAATAGCATCGGGAGAATCAATCTGTTTTTCCAAACTGCCGATAAATGCGCCGAGAACTCCTGGGCCATTTTTTTCCCGAACGGGCTTCTTTGTTGGCGAATAAACCTTATCCAATTGTTCATCAAACATCTTTTTGACGCCTTCTGGAGATCCTTTAAAAAACTCATCCAGCTCAGGAGTGCCTCTCGAGCATAATTTTCTCAGGCAAAGCTTAACCCATTCAGACCATGCTTCTGGAAACTTTAAATTGTCACTATTCGCATCATTCATGATTCACTCCAAACGTCATTCTTTGAGCCATAATCGCGCTGTGCTCATCGCGCAAGTGCCCGTAGGTCTTGGCGACCAGCAACCCGCCGTCTTTGTGTCCCAGCCAGCCCGCAATGGCCTTAAAATCGATTCCCGCTTCAATAGCATTGCTGCAAAAAAAGTGGCGCAGATGGTGATGGGTAAATTTCGGCAGTCCGGCTTTTTTGCAAGCGGCGATCATTGCCTTTTTTGCGCTCTTTATTCCCACGATACTTTCAAATGATTCCGGCGGTTGCGGAAGTTCCGACAGCTTCCTTTGCAAAAAGTTTTCCAACGCAGGAAAAAGGGGCACAACACGGAACTCATGGTTTTTGGTTCCCGTTTCACCGCCCGTAATGACAAACCGCTTTTGGTCGAAGTTGATATCGCCCCAATGGATGGAATTGGCTTCATTCAGGCGGCATCCGCTGGAAGCAATCAATTCGCACAGATCAGCCGCAGGCAAGGCATCCGCCCGAGCCTCTCTCATGGTTTGAATCAGGGTTGAAAATTGCTCCTTGGTGGGTATATCGGGCGGCGCTTGGCGAACCTTGCGCTTCTTGATGACCAGCGCCGGATTGTCGAGCATGATACCTTCCCGCACCGCATACGTGAGAATCCGGCTGAGCGTATCCCGCTCATGGTTGAAAGTCCGGGCGGCGACCGCCTCACCCCGTTGAGCCGCCCATTCTTCCAAAACGGTCTTACTGATGCGCCGGACTTCAAATGCACTGAAAAAAATATTGAGCGCGTTGATGCAAACCTTCTGCCGAGTTTTGGAGGCAGGTTTCAGGGATGCGCCCGCAGCAGTCACCCAGCGTTCCGCCAGTTCAGAAAAGCCGATCTTGCCAGTCTCGCACTGCGACAGCGCCGAGGCTCGGTCAAGCAGCTCGGAAAGCTTCCGCTTTGCCAAGGCCCCGTCCGTAGTACGAAGGGAGCGTTTGATTTGCTTGCCGCCCCGTTTAATAATCGCATAGTATATCTTTGAGTTTCGCGACCGGTAGAGGCACTCTCCGACGAGTTGAAATTCAGAGTTGTTTAATGTTTCAGACATGAAAATAATTTACAGGGTTACTACTTAGGGTTACAAGTTTAAAAGATGACAAAAATGAGAAAGCCATAAACTACTGTAAATAAACAACTTAACTATGTCGCTCCGGTAGCTCAGCTGGACAGAGCAACGGTTTCCTAAACCGTAGGTCGCGGGTTCAAATCCCGCCCGGGGTACCAGTCGATTCGCCCGCTTGTTTATGAACGATACGAAAAGCAAGAGTGTGCCGCCCAAGCGCCGGTTCCGGCGTCTTTTGCTTGCAGCTGTTTTTTTACTGCTGTTTTTTGTGCTGTTACCGAGTGCGGTGAAGTGGACGGTAAACCACGTTGCATTGCCGCGCTGGTTCGCCGCTCCGGACTGTCCGGTAAAGTCGGGCTGCCTCTATGACCTGCGCTATACCGGTCTGGTTGCAAGCAATCTGCTGGCCGATGTTGGCGACGGGCGCACCGTGCGGGTTTCCCGTGTCGAGGCGGTTTACAATCTTTGGACGCTGATGCACGGGCAGATTCCACTGGTGAGCGGACAGATTATTTCCGGCCCGGAGGTGGTGTTTGAGGCGGATGTCACCGCCCGCAATATTGATTTTTCCGGAGGTGGCATTAAGGCGGATGTATTAGCGCAGTGTTCCCGCGTGAGTTGCGGGGCGTTCAGTGTCGGGCCGTTCAGCGCCACGGCACGTATGGCCGGAACCGCTGGCGCGCTGACCGCCGAGATTCCGTTGCAGGACGGACTGCTTTGCGCGTCGGTCAATGCACAGGTAGTCGACCTGCCGACAAATCCGGTCTGGAAATGCACGGCGAAGGTTCCGCTGGCTACGGTGGATGGCGCGCCGGTTCAGCTTGGCGGGCTTGTGCCCGGCGTGGACAGTTTGCTTGTTTCCGGTTTAGCCCATGCGGATATTTCCGGCGGTAAGTCCGGCGCGGAAGCCATGCTTGCATTGGCTGTCAGCAGTCTTGAATTTCCGGAGCACAGTCTGAATCTAAGCAATTTGTACACTTCCTGCACGATGAAGTTTCCGGGTGAACTGCGTTCGCTGCCGGGGCAAAGCCTGACGGCAGACAGTTTGTCGGTCGGTAAGCTGCGGATTGATCAGATTCGTATGCACTATCAACTGGAGCCGGACTCGACCTTTTTTATCGAGGATCTTGAACTTAAATGGTGCAAGGGCCGGGTCAGTCTGTACAGCGCCCGGTTCGGTGCGAAGTCGACGAATGTTTCAGTCCGTCTTTTCTGCGACCGTCTTTCGCTGGAGGAAGTGCTTGCCGCTTGCGGCTTGACCGGCTTTTCTGCGGGCGGAGAACTGAACGGTCGGCTTCCGGTACAGTGGACGAAGGCCGGGCTGAGCATTGACCGAGGATTCCTGTTTACCACGCCGGGCAAAGGCGGAACCTTTTCACTCGGCGGCACGAAAGCCGCCTCCGGGCTGCTTCCGCCCGGCTCTCTTGAGGAAGGCCAGATCGGGCTGGTTACGGCGGCACTGGCGGAATTTAATTACGACTGGATCACGATGACGCTCAACAGCGAGGGCGAAAATCTGCGGATAGAAATTGAGGCGAGCGGGCAGCCGGTCAATGTGCTGCCGTACGAATACGATGCCGCCAGCGGTTCTTATGTAAAGGTGGCGTTGCGTCCGGGGCGCGGGACCCGTCAGCCGATGAGTTTCAAACTGAATTTAACCGTTCCGCTGAATCAACTGCTCTGCTATGCTTCCGGCGTTAATAAACAGTGGAACCTGCTTAAAGGAAACCCGTAAGAGGATATGGAGCTATTTATGAGTAAACGAATGATATGGGTCGGGCTGATACTGTTGCTGGCCACGACGGGGTGTTACACCCGGCACCGGATTGATATGACGCACGAGGTGAAACCCATTCACATCACACTCGACATCAATCTCAAGATCGACCGGGAACTGGACAATTTCTTTGGTGACGTTGATCAGGCCGCCAAAGCCGAGCCGCAGCAGAAAAAATAAACAGAAATTCAAAGGAGAAATTCCCATGAAAAAAGCAGTTATAAATTTCAAATTGGTTCCGGTTATCGCGCTGGTACTTTCCTGCGCCGCGCTTTCATTTGCTGCCGGTGAAAAAGAACGCATGATCCAGAGGGCCCCGCAAATCCGCGCGCTTAAAACCAGTGGTGCTATCGGTGAAAAGGCCAACGGCTTGCTTGGCATCGTCAAGGAAGGTGCGGATCAAGCCGTGGTGGATGCCGAAAACGCCGACCGTAAAGCGGCCTATGCCGAGATCGCCCGCGGTTCAGGTGCTAGCATTGTCAGTGTGGCTAGTCGTCGAGCTTTACAGATCGTAGAGCAGGCCGCTTCCGGCGACTGGCTGCAGGGTGCCGACGGCAAGTGGTACCAGAAAAAGTAATATCCACACTACCTCAGCAGTTCGACCGCAACTTTAATGACAACTTTTTTGACCGGCTGGGGTGTACCTCCGGTCATCAGGCAAGGCATGTGGGCGTCTTCCGGAAAGAAGGCGACGAAGTGGCCGGGGCGCAAGGTTACCTGTACCGGCGGTTCCGCTGGCGACTGATAGAACTCAACATCCTTTTCAGGATTGTACGGCTCGCTGACGGTGAGTCCGGCTTTCGGAAAAATTTCAATGGTTTCGCTGCCGCTGATGAGAACCTGAATATCGACGTATTTACGGTGGGTTTCGAGTTTGGCGACACCGCGAGCTTTTGTGTTGTAGCTGGCTACGCTGGCATACAGTTCGTCACCCTGAAGGATGTATTTTTTATCCTCCATCTCCGGCGTGACGGTTTTCAAAAAGTCGAAAGCTGTCTTCCAAGCGTTTCCTAGCGGATATAGTGTGTGGTTTTCTAAACGGTCAAAAATCATTTTACGCGCCTTTTTGGTTAAGATGAGGCCGCAATGTAGCGGATTTTTATCTGCGGATGAACCGGAAATATTTTTCTTTTTTAAAATAAACTGGTACTTTCTCCCGTTATTAACGAATTACGGCGGGCTACCTATAGGTTTTCTGTCGGTTCTATTTGCAGTTACCGGGAATTGTTTAAAACAGGGTGGGGTGTTTATGCATCAATGCCGGCTTGTGGTTCTGTTGACGATCGTGTCTTTTTTCTATGCCTTTGCACAGGAGGCCCCGGTTGCAGATCCCGGCGCGACACTGGCGGTGCCTCCGCAGGGCGGCTATTTTCGTGAGCTGATGATGCAGCGGGCGGCCGCCGCGACACGCGATCAGGCGGTGGCCACGCAGCGCACCGCAGAAGGCGGCGAACTGACAACGGCCCGGACAGCGGCTCCGGAAGGTTCTGAAACGGCGGTAAACTGGGAAAACGTCACGCTGAAGGACTGTATTGAAGTTCTCTGCCGCGATCTCGGAATGGAATTTGTCATCTCTCCTTCGGTGAATGTTTCGCAGGAAGTAAGCGTACGGGCCGGCGATGTCACTAAATGGACAGTGACGGACAAGCAGGAGCTGTTCGACGCGATTCTTGAGACCGCCGGTGTGCAAAAGGTACAGCGCGGACGGGTCTGGGTTTTTTCGCCGTCCGATATCCGTCCGGTCATCGAGGCTTTTCAGGATAAAAAATATGGTGACGGCAAGCCGGTGATCGGTGTGATTAGGCTGAAGAGCATCGACGCTTCGCAGGCGGAGCAGTTTCTAAATACGGTCGGAGGAAAGCCGCCTCGCGTTTTTGCCATGAAAGGCTCCCGGATGGTTCTAGTGCTGGGAACGCAACTGTTTCTGACACAGATGGAGGAGCTGGTAAAACTTATCGATTTTGCACCGGGAATTTTAACTCCCTATACACTTGAATACGCCACCTCCGATGACATGGCGAAAGAGCTGGCGGCGATTTTCTACGGACGTACTGGCGGGGACGGGGAATCGCTCCGGTTTATTTCAATTGCGCGTCTAAACGTGATCATTGCCCACAACGTTCCAGACGGAATGGTCGATGAGGTCGCTAAATGGGTCAAGTTACTGGATCGTGCTGACGATGAAAATGAGCGGGTTACCCGCGTCTATCGCCTGCAGGTGATTCAGGCCGACACGATCGTCAAAACACTCGACTCGCTCTACTCCACCCTTTACAAGCAGACGCAAACCCAGAAGAAACAGCAGTCGGTGACTTCGGCTGCTGGAAAGAAGACAACGGTTTCTAAGGCCGGTGCGACCGCGAAGCCAAATGCCGGGACTGCTCCGGCAGGGAATGCTGCCGCATCCGCACCGAAAGCAGACGCGTCACCTGCCAGGGCTTCCGGTGCTTCATCATCCGGTTCACCGGACATGGATGAAGAAGCGGTAATCTTGGCGGACAAAGAAACCAATACGCTGATTGTCAATGCAACGCCGGATCAGCACCGGGATATTGAACGAACAATTCAGGAGCTGGATCGTCCGCGCCGTCAGGTGCTGATTGAAACCGTACTGGTTGAAGTGACGCTGGACGATAGTATGAACCTTGGTGTTGAATGGGCGGTTTCAAAGGGTCTTGCTGTGGGTGGAGCCGTCTCTTTAGCCGGAAATATGGCAGGCAACGTGCGCGCTAACGAGCCAGGAAACAATGATGGCTTTTCTTATCTGTTGCAGTCCAGTTCCGATAAACTGGCCTTTATTCAGGCGGCGCAGAATGATAATCGCTTGCAGGTGCTTTCTTCGCCGACCGTTCTAACCCGTGACGGCATGGAAGCCGAGGTTTCGTTCGGGCAGGAGGTGCCGATTCAGGAAAAGAGCACGTCCGGTACAAGCAGCACGAGAGATAATTATTCCTATAGCTATCAAGACGCTAAAATCACACTGACTGTTACTCCGGTGATCGACGACAATAAGATGGTTACGTTGAATCTTACGCAAAGTTTGCGGCAGATTCCGTCCGACTACACGCTTGAGGTTACAGGGGCCAGTGATGTTGTGCTGCCGCCTATTTTCACGACTCGCGAACTCCGGTCGAATCTGCAGGTTGAAAACGGGCAGACCTTAGTGCTCGGGGGATTGATTCAGCGCTCAGACCAGAAAGTGAAACGGGGAATCCCGTTGATCAGTCGCATTCCGGTTATCGGCTGGCTGTTTGGTTGGGATTCAACGGTTAAGAAAGGCTCTGAAATTTTGATGATCCTCACTCCTCGTGTAGTTGATACGCGCGACGAAACCGATTTGCTGACCAGTGATTTCCGGTCGAAGATTTTAGGAGCGATGTCGCAGAAAGATATCCGCAAAATTTACAATCTGGAAGAAACGAAAGCTTCGCCGAACGCACCGGCAGCCGCAGCCGCTTCGGAAGCGAAAAAGGAAGACTAATATGGCGTACCGTCAGCTGGGCGATATTCTGGTGGCGCAGGGCGCCGTTGGACGCGACGATATTCAGGCGGCACTACGTACACAACAGGCGGACGGAGGCAAGCCCCGGCTCGGCGAGCTGTTGGTGGGTACGGGGAAGATAACTTCAGCAAATCTGGCCGCGGCGCTGGCGGCTCAGTTTGATTTGCCGTTGTGTGACTGTGAAAAGCCGTCGGAACATTTGTTGATAGCTGAGGATCTTCCGTTTGCCTTCCTGATCGAACATCGGATTCTGCTGTTGAACGACGCGGGCGGGCAGCTCAGTTCTGTGATTACAGACGATCCATCCGATTGGTCTGCTTTCGAGGCGATCCGTTTGCAATATGGAAAAGAACTGCCGCTGGCCGTGATTCCAGCGGAGCAGATGAATGAGGCTTTGGAGAAGCTTCGCAGTTTTGCCGACAACAATCTCAATACGCTGATGAAAGATGCCGAGATTGTTGAGGCGGGCGACTGGAGTGATGAAGAAGAACATCTGCGTGATCTGGCGCTGGAAGTTCCGATTGTTCGAATGGTGAATTTGCTGATCGCTCAGGCGGTTGAACGGCGCGCCTCAGATATCCATGTCGAAATCGGAGAGTATAAACTGCGTATCCGTTATCGCGTGGACGGCGTTTTGTACGAAGCCGAGCAGATTGATAAAAAGCACCACGCCGCCGTGGTTTCACGGTTGAAGCTACTGGCCCGTCTCGACATTGCCGAGCATCGCGTTCCTCAGGATGGCCGCATCAAGATGCAGATTCAAGGCCATGATCTCGATATGCGTGTCGCCACCACGCCGACGATTTACGGCGAGAATGTCGTGATCCGTCTTCTCAATCAGCAGCAAGTTGAACTTTCGTTTGGCAGTCTGGGTATGCCGCTCCGCGAGCAGCAGGGCTTCAAGAAGATGATCGAAGATCCGCAAGGATTTATTCTGGTGACCGGCCCGACTGGTAGCGGAAAAACCACCACGCTGCATACTGCGCTGACGCACCTGAATAGTGAAAAAGTTAAGATTATCACCATTGAAGATCCTGTCGAAATCCGCCTGCCATCTATCAACCAGATTCAGATGAATCCGAAGATCGGAATGACCTTTGCCAACGGCCTGCGGTCGATCGTTCGTCAGGACCCCGACATCATCATGGTTGGTGAAATCCGCGACAGTGAAACGGCTGACGTGGCGATCCAGGCGTCGCTGACCGGTCACATGGTTTTGAGCACGCTGCACACCAACGACGCCGCCGGCAGTGTCGCGCGGCTGGCGGAAATGGGCGTAAAGAGCTACTTGATTGCCTCGGCGCTGAGCGGCGTACTGGCGCAACGTCTCTGTCGCCGAATATGTCCAAGCTGCTCGGAAGCCTACACCGTTGCCGGTTCGCATCTGGCTGATTTTCCCGAAGCAACAGAAGCCGAGTACACACTTCATCGCGGGCGGGGCTGTGAACATTGTGACGGCACCGGATTTTACGGCCGGATGGGGCTTTATGAACTACTGGTTGCGGATGACGAAATGCGTTCGCTCATTCAGCGCACGGCGGAAGCCGGACCGATCCGCGAACTGGCTCGTTCCAAAGGAATGCGGCTTCTGCGCGAGTCCGGCTGGGATGCGGTGATGTCCGGTGCCAGCACGGTTGAAGAGGTGCGGCGTGTAACCCGGTGGGGTTGATTTATGATCCGTTTTTCATACAGAGCGGTCACGGCCGACGGAACTCCCCGCAACGGTTCGCTGGAAGCTTCCGGTAAAGCGCAGGCGGTTCAGTCGCTCCAGAAAAGCGGCCTGGTGATTCTGAGTCTGTTGGCGGCCGGCGAACAAAACGCTGTCGGCACGGCTTCGCGCTCGCTGACCGGTCGTATCAATGCGGCTCAACTGGTGGATTTCGCAATCGAAACCTCGGCGCTGCTCGATGCGAAAGTTCCGCTGGAACAGGTTCTTAAAACGCAGGCTGATCTTTGTACGCATAAACGGTTCAAAGAAGTTCTCACCTCGGTTTGGCAGGATGTGAACGGCGGGACGTCTTTTGCGGACGCGCTTTCGCGGCACCCGAAAATATTCGAACGCTTCTTTGTCAACATGGTGCGCGGCGGCGAGGCGTCTGGCGCGCTGGAGCTGATTATGCGCCGGGTCGCATCGCTGCTGGAACGCCGCATGCAACTGCGTAATAAAATTGTCGGCGCGATGATCTATCCGATACTGCTTGTGGTGATGGGTGTTGTAGTGGTCAGCGCCATGATGTTTTTCGTGGTTCCGAAAATTGTTTCGATGCTTGAAGGTTCTTCCCGGCTGTTGCCCGCTTCCACCCGCGCGGTGATTGCCATGAGTAATTTTGCAATTTCCTTCTGGTGGATATTTCCGCTGATATGTGCCGGATTGTTTGCTGTTTATAAGATGAAAACCCGCACGGAAGCAGGACAGGCCGCTTTCGGTCGCGCCATTCTAAAAATTCCCATGTTTGGAAATCTGATTGCTCAGGCGGAGACCAGCCGGTTTTGCCGTATGATGAGCTCGCTGCTCGATGGGCAGGTTCCGATTCTTTCTGCGCTGTCGATCACGGGCGGCACGTTGGGCAATGCGGCACTGCGCCAATTAATGAAAGAAGTCTATACCCGGGTGCAGGGCGGGCAACAAATGGGGCCGCTGCTTCAGGAACGTCCGGAATTCCCGGAGCTGGCTTCACGCATGATTACGATGGGCGAAGAATCCGGCGAGTTGCAGTCCATGCTCAATAAAGTGGCGGACCGCTATGAAGAAAAGGTGACGTCTACAACAGAGCGGCTGGTTGGCGTGATCGAACCGATTTTTATTATCATATTGGGCGTCGTCGTCGGATTCATCGTGGTGAGCATGATGCAGGGCATTATGTTTATGAGTACGTCGGCAGGATAAAAGGGGGACGAAATGATGGAAAAAATGAAACAGGCGAGGGCGGGCTTCACAATGATCGAATTGCTGGTTGTACTGGTGATTTTGATGGTGATCGGAACGATAGCCGTACAGAATTTCAGCGGAGAAGAAGACAAAGCCAAAGTCAAAGCGACAAAAGCCTCTTTCACATCGCTCGAAAATGCGCTGGAGCGCTTCAAACTCGACGTTGGCCGTTATCCAACCGCAGAAGAAGGTTTAGCGGCGCTGTACGAAGCTCCGGAAGGCCTCGAAGACTGGGCTGGAAAGTATCTGACCAAACGCCGGTCGCTGAAGGACGCGTGGGACAACGACTATGTCTACACGATTCCCGGTCCGGACGGTGAGCCGTATGAGCTCGTATCCCTGGGTGCCGACAAGGCTGAAGGCGGCGAAAAATACGACGCCGATCTTTCCAGTCTGGATGAAAAATGAAAATGCTCTCCTGCAGAACTCTTGTACTGGCCGGAGTTGCGGCGGCCCCGTTGATGACGCGGGCGGCGCAAAAACAGCCTAATATCCTGTTTTCCATTGCGGACGACTGGGGCGCGCATGCCGGTGTCTATGGCGACAAGGTGGTAAAGACGCCGACGTTTGACCGGCTGGCTAAAGAAGGAATCCTGTTTGAGCATGCCTATATTTCGTCGCCTTCCTGTGCTCCGTCGCGCGCGGCAATTCTGACGGGACAGTGGCATTGGCGGCTGGGAGAAGGGGCCAACCTGTTCGGCCTCATTCCGTTGGATGCGCCGCTTTATACTGACCTGCTGGAAACGAATGGTTATTTTGTCGGGTTTACCCGCAAAGGGTGGGGGCCGTGGCTGGAAGGGAAACGGAAAAGCAACCGCCCGCGCAATCCGGCGGGGCCTGAATTCAAAGATTTCGCGACATTTCTTGCGCAGCGCCCGAAGGATAAGCCGTTCTGTTTCTGGTTCGGCTCCCACGATCCGCACCGGGGGTATGTGAAAGATTCCGGCGCGCAGAGCGGCATTCCTCTGGATCAGATTAAAGTTCCGGCCTGTTTTCCGGATGCACCGGAAGTGCGCGGCGACATCGCGGATTATTATTTTGAAGTGCAGCGCTATGACCGTGAAACCGGTGAACTGATTGAGATGCTGCGGCAAGCCGGTGAGCTGGAAAATACAATCGTTGTGATGACCAGCGATCACGGCATGCCGTTTCCGCGCTGCAAAAGCAATATCTACGACGATGGAGCGCATGTGCCGCTGGCGATCTGCTGGCCGGGGCATTATGCTGGCGGATACCGCATTACGGACTTTGTCAGTTTAACCGATCTGGCGCCGACGTTTCTGGAGTCGGCCGGGCTTCCGGTTCCTGCTGTGATGACTGGCCGCAGTCTGAAGCCGTTGCTGACGGCCGGTAAAAGCGGACGGATTGATCCGTCCCGCAACCATGTCCTGTTTGGAAAAGAGCGGCATGTGCCGAGTCAGGAAGAGGCGAACTCCGGCGGGTATCCTTGCCGGTCGCTGCGCACTGACGATTTTATGCTGATCCGGAATTTCAATCCTGAACGTTGGCCGGCCGGGACGGAAGACTACCAGCATGCCTTTATTAAGAACGCATGGTTTGCCGACTGTGACAACAGCCCGACCAAAAGTTACATGGCTGAAACCCGCGACAAAGATGCCGAACACCGGCGCTTGTTCGATCTGTCGTTCGCGAAGCGGCCCGAGTATGAACTGTTCGATCTGCGCAATGATCCGGATCAGCAGAGAAATCAGGCGGCTAATCCTGAATACGCCGATATTCTGAATAAGCTCTCTAAACAGTTGACGGAAGAACTGAAGGCGAGCAACGACCCGCGGATAATCGGCGGCGGGGAAAAGTTTGATGCCTATCCCTATGCCGGCGGTGCGCCAACCTATCCGAAAATACCGAAGGCAAAAGGTCCAGCGGCTGAGAAATAAGGAGTGCGGAGAACAATGTGCCGGAGCCGGAACAGTGGTTTCACAATGATCGAATTGCTGGTCGTGCTGGCCATCATTCTGATCATGACCGGCGTGGCCGTTGCCACGCTTTCAGGCTCCGGTACGCCGAAGCAGCAGTTGCGCCGGGAAGCCCGCGACTTGACCAAGCTGTTTAAAGAGGCCCGGTTCGCCGCTATGGAGCGTAAACTGAAAGTGGATGTTTATGTCGAACCGACAGCTCGTACAGTTTGCGCCGTTGAAACCGGCTATGCGCGAAAACTACTCGCGGACAATGCAGAGTTTTTTTCGGACGGAACCAGCCTGACGGATCTGGTTCCGGAGACCAACCGGTTTTTCCGCGTGACGACATTTCCCGAAGAAATCGCCGTGGAGGCGTTTGCTTTAAATGACATTGAGCCGGAGACCGCCGGCGAGGAACCTCTGTTTGAACCGGCACCCAAAGAAGAACCCATTACCGGAACAGAAACGAACGGAACCAGCCGGGCGGTTTTCAGTTTCACTCATATGGGCGGAGCCTCGGGTGGTGGAATTAGTGTGGTTCGTAATGGACTGCGGATTGATATCGCCTGCGATCTGTTGACCGGGCTCCCGGAAATTGTCCGACGCAAGGCGGTGCAATGAAAAAATCCGGACAGGCAGGTTTTTCTCTTCTGGAGGTGCTGGTTGCGTTGGCGATTTTTGCAATTGCCGCTGGCGGGGTTCTGGTGGCGCTGGGACATCATTTGAAAAACGTAGCTTTTCTTCAGGATCATTCGCGGGCGGTACGGATTGCTTCCCGCGAAATGAATACGCTGCGGCGGATGACAGCGCTTGCGGAAGAGGAGAAGGAAGGCTCCGAGGATCGTTTCTCCTGGGTTTCGCAGGTCACTACGGACGGACTCGATGAGTGGCCGGGGATGGACAGTTCGACCGGAACTCCGGTGCGGCTTTCGGTGACGGTACAGTGGAGCGACAGCGAAGGCGGACCTTCTGCCGGGAAAGTGCATCTGGACGGATTTGAAGTTTTAGGAACAGCGAAATAATGCGGCAGTACTCAACAGTATATAGATTTTCGGCCCGCGGCGGCTTTACGTTGATTGAGCTGCTGGTTGCGCTCGCGTTGCTGGGAATTCTCGGCGCGTCACTGGCCGGAGTTTTGCGCAACTCGATGGACTCGGTGGATCAGGCGCAGTCGTCGGTTAACCACCTGACCCGTTTGCGCTCGCTCGATCTGGTGCTGGGCGGCGCTTTACGCGATGCCAAGTCGCTGACGCTTTCTTCGGCTGAACAGAAAATGCTGACGGAGCTGGGTTCATTCGAAAAGGAAGCCGGCACCATCCGGTTCCGCGGCGATGAACAGTCTCTTGGGTTTTGTTTGCAGCGACCTTTTCTGTCGGCGGAGCGCGATGGATATATGCACTGGATTTCTCTGGAGATCCGGCAGGATGAAAAGACAGAACGCCGCTCTCTTTGGCTCCGCGACATCTCGTTCGTTTCCGGCGTCGATAATCCGGTCGGTGAGGACTGGAACGGACTGGACGGCGAGGTGGATGAGCGTCTTCCGGTACAGGAAGTCTGCTTGGTTCGCGATGCGTCTGTTTTAACTTTCCGGTTCTGGACGCTTCCGGAAGACGACACCAGCGATCCTGAAGAAATGGAGCCGGAGGATATCGGCGGAGATTATGCGCTCGCAGTTCCGGATTATATCGAACTGGAAATAAAAATGCCGAAGGGCGCAACGGAAGTGCTGACGTTTGATTACAACTTGAGGGAGAAGCTGCTTTAAATGAGCGACGCAACGTCCATAAATCCGAAGTCCGGATCGGCGCTCCTTATCGTGCTGGGAGTCATGGCGATTCTTTCGCTGCTGGTGGTTGAATTCGGCCGCGGACTGCGGGCTGACCTGCGCGCTTCCGGCGGGTTCTACGAAGAGGCTCAGAATGATCAGCTGGCGCTTAGTGCACTGGCTGCAGCACAGATCGAAATTTCGAAAGCCGGGGCGTCGATATATGCCGATGCCACCGGAAATGTTTATTTTGTTACAAGTGATGAAACGTACGACACAGAAATTTCAGACCTGTCACAGTATCGGCAGGGAATGGCGCTGGGGCGAGGCATGTTTTCATACCGTATTTTGGCAAAACCCAATGCGCTGGATATCAATGAACTGAGTGCCGGCGCGTTGGGGCGGCTCTTTGAGGTGGCTTGCGGTATCGAGGAAGGTGACGAGCGGTCGGCGCTGGTCGATTCAATTCTTGACTGGATCGATTCGGACAGTAATCCGCGGGCTTACGGCTCCGAAGAAGATTTCTATCAGACACTTGTCCCTCCGCGTCATTGCCGCAACGCTCATTTTGAAACTGTCGAAGAATTGCTGCTGGTGAACGGGATAACGCCTGACTTGCTGTTCGGTTATAAACATCCGGTTCATCTCGAGGATGATATGCTGCTAGGCGGCGGGCTTTACCGGTTTTTGATTGGTGATAACTGTCCGGAGGCAAAGGCTTCCGTTCAGTATATTCAGCGCGGTGTTCTTCCGTCGGACGACCGTCGCAAAGAGGAAGAAAATAAAGAGACTGATGTCTTCACGAAAGTCACGGTGCTTCCGCCGGTTCTTTATCTTGTAGCCGAAGGATTTGTTGCCCGCGCGCTCGACGGCGAAGACGAGTCTGTTCTAAATACAGACGAAACCGCTCCTGCCGATTCCGCCTCCAGGCACATTATACTGGTGAAGCTGGTGCTGCCGGAGAATGGGAAATCTACGGAGTACAAGGTTGACGATTTTTATGAAAATGCGGCTGGTGAGCTGCTGGAGAAGGTGCTGGCGTATGGGGTCCCGGAGGAAACTAATGAACTTTAAAAACATGCCGGAGATGAAATGGATCGCCGGAAAATCGAACCTGATTCTGGTTGTCTGGGACAATGCGGTTGATGCGGTCTGGCTGGAACAATCACTGCTCGGCCCGGCAATCCGTCTGATGGAGCGCTTTCCGCGTGACGAACAGACGCCGGATATGGTTTTGCAACGGTTTCAGACTGCGGAAAAAACGCCTGCCCGCGTACTGGTTTGTCTGCCAAGAGCCATGGTGATGCAACGGACTCTTTTTTATCCGGCGGCGGTTCAGAATGACCTTGTCCAAATGCTTCAGTTCGAGGCCGCCCGCCATGTGCCGCTACCGGAGGCTGATCGCCGTATCGCCTTCGCCTCCGTGCCTCTGCCCGACGGGAAGCAGCTGGGCGTCAATCTGCTGGCGGCCCGGAACTCAGAAATAGTTGCTTTCCTGAAGCCATGGACTGCGGCGGGGATCCCTGTGGACGAAGTATCTTCTTTGAGTTCTCTACTGATTCCGGCTGAGGCCAGTGTATCGGTTTTGCAGGTTCTGACGGATGAGACTGGTATAGAACTGGCTCTTTTTGCGAACGGACTTTTGCAGGACAGCCTACTTGTTGACAGGAAGGCCGCTGGTTTCTGTAAGGAAACGCTGGTAGATGCTGCTCGACGGATGGCGGTGCGGCATCGTGAAATGATCGGCGCTGAAGGAATTGGAAGGATTGTCACGGCCGGTCCGGTTGCTCTGCCGGAAGAGTTTCAGAACAGCCTTGCCGTTGCATTCGGGTTGCATATCCATTCGCTGGAAGTGCCGGAAATCCTGCGCCCGGCGGTCGCGTCAGTTTCTACTCCGCCGGTTCTGACCGAAGCCTTGTGTGTAGCGATTGCGGGGCCGCCGCTGTCACTTAATCTGATTGAGAGTTCCGGTCGCAAAGTGCCTCTGAGCCGGCGGACATTGATCATCGCAGGATTATGCGCTCTGCTGGCGCTGGAACTGCCCATCGGGTGGCTGGTACGGACGTTTTCTCCGGCGATGGCGATAAAAACCGCTGAACACGAAACCGCTGATTTGAAACGGAGTGCGGCGCCGATCCAGACGGTGAAAAATCAAAATCGTGATCTGCGTAGTGAGCTTGAACAGCTCGACGAACTTGGAAAAACCCGTGTGAGCATTATGAGTATGCTCAAAGTTCTTTCGGATACGCTGCCGGAAGACACCTATCTGCAGGCGGTGGCTTATACCCGCGGAGAGGAGATCAAAATTCGGGGCCGTTCCAAGACCCCGGATCGTATTCCTCAGCTTGTTCAGGGAATTCCTTTTGTGGCCACCATTGAAGAGTCGGATATCGGTGAAAAAGAGGACGAATATTTTGGGTTCAGTCTCTCAGCAGCGTTGAGGAGTGCGAAATGAATAATTTTCTTACTAAACTATCCCGCCGCGAGCGGCTTTATGTGCTGTTTGCTGCCGTTGCGCTGTTCTCTGGAATTGTTCTTTACCCGGTTTTGCGGGCATCGTCGGCATACCGGCAGGAAAAACTCGAAGAGCTGGAGGCCGCCCGGGCGCTTCGCACGACCTATCAGACCATGATTCGCACCGCCGAACAGATCCGGACGGAGAACAGTGAGCTGAAAGAAACGCTCAGTCAGACCGAAGGGCTGCTGTTCGAGCGGATCGGCAATGATGTGATGATGGAAGCTTCGGTCACTAAAATGCTAAATCAGATGGCGCCCGACCTGAATCTTGATATTTCCATAGCGCGGCCCTCGCTCCGTGCGGCACCGGGACGGCTGAATTTTTCGGTTCGCGGGACGGGGCGCTATCCGGAAATCCTGAACTTTTTCTATCTGCTCGAAACACACCGTCCGCTGATCGTGGTGGATCATTTCAGCATGGCGGTGCAAAACAATAAGAAGCAGTCTGCCCAGAAGATCAAGCTGCCTCAGAAGCAGGTCTCGCTGTCACGCAAGACGTCGGAAGCTGAGCCGACGGAACCCCGGATGAAATTGCAAATGGATATACACATCAATTGCCGGGCGGTAGAGGGGGGTGCTAAATGAGACATTCCTATCAACGCTTCTTAATCCCGGGGTTGGCGGTTGTTTGCAGTATTGTTGCGCTGACCCTCATCCCCTCTGTGCATCTGCCTCGCTCGGCCTCCGGGCGTTCACAGGATGGCTCTCATGCCATTCCTGTGCTTGGTTTAGATTTACTGAATGCCGCGCCACCCTCTATGCAGGAAATCGTGGCGAAACATCTTTTTATTCCTGAGCGGAAAGCAACCGGGCAGAATTCATTTGCCGATCTGGTGATAAAAGGGGTCTTCTTGGGTACCGAACGCAGCGTGGTCTTTTCGCTAAAATCAAAACCGCAGGCAGACCTAAGGGTTTGGTCGGGCGGTGTGGCCGCCGCGCTGAGCCAGATCAAGGACCCGCGCGATCCCCGTCAGCCGATTGCTGAATTTCTGCGCGAGTGGAATATCAAAGAAATCGGATTCAGCGGCGTGACGGTGCAGCATTTCATCACCGGCGAAGTGGAAACGTATGCGGTGAACTATACGCCGGAAAAGAAAGCCAAGGATGATGCAGCCCGCGGATACGGACAGGGCATTATGCCTCAGGGCGAATCGGCCCTGTCGGCGGCGGCCCGGACATCAAACGGCAATGTACCGCGGACAGGTCTGCAACCCGGAGGAGCCCCGCCGGTTAACTTTATGGCCGACCGCGTTTCAGCGATGTTGCAGCGGATGAGTCCGGATCAGAAAAAGCAGTTTATGCAGCGGCTCGGACAGAATGCGCCGGCCGCGAATCAAAAGACCGGTGCGGCGGCGAAATCCGGTACGCAAGCCGGTTCTAAAAATTCATCGACAGGGTCTAAGAACTCCCAGACGAGCAGTAAGAAAACCCAGAGCAGTAAAAAAACAAAATAGTTTTTTTGAGTCCATACGGAACGGTGTCGTCAGATGCCGGCATTTTCCGAAGGGATGTTCTTTTTTGAGTTTTTTCCCGTGTCGCGGAATATTTTTGGTGAAACGCCGATCTCATTCTTAAAAGACCGGCAGAATACAGCCGGTGAAGTAAAGCCGCACTGATAGGCGATTTCGCCGATACTTAGGATGGTGGTTTGTAAAAGGGTGCGCGCCCGGTCAAAACGAAGTCTCTGGATGTATTGACCGAGACTGACACCAATCGTTTCTCTAAATTTAAACCGCAGGTGGCTGGCGGAAACTCCGCAGTCCCGGGAGAGATCTTCAACGGTGAACCGTGTATTCAGGTGATCATAAATATAGTGGTTAACACGCTCGATTAATTCCTGCTCCGGCGTCGGAGGATGCAGTGTTTTTTTAGACTCCGGGTGCCGGCTGAGTTCGCAAAGCAGAACGGTCAGGAGGAGTTTACAGGAGACGGGGTCATTTTGATTATATGCCTGGAGAAGTTTCCGGAGAGTCTGTCGTGTATCCGGTGTAAGTGAAGTGCCGGGTCTGTTCAGTAAAAAAGTTGTATTTTCCGGCAGCTCAAAGGTGATAAATAGCCAGATAAATGGTTCTGTGCACGAAGCGTAGTAATGCTGTTCGAAGGGACGAACCAATAACACATCACCTTCTCCGGCGGAAATGCGGTGACGTTGAATGAAAACGGTTCCGGGTGTTTTTAGAAAAAATATCAGTACATACCGGTGATGTATGGTGCCGGCGAAATCCCGTTTCCTTTGTTCTGTTCGTGTGAACATAACAATGTTGTCCGGCTGCGGGGTTATCGGTCCGGCCGTTATTCCGCTGTAGATATCGCGATCCGTGATCAGGGTCTCTGCGGACTCGATGATGTCTTTCCAATCGTTATTCATAATCAGTATTGCATATAATAAAGATGAAAATGAAAAATGAAATAAGTTAATTGGCAATAGCGATTGGCGTACATTGGCGCCTATCGTGATTCAGTGCTCGGGGGAATGATAATGGGACAGCGCCAATTAAATCATTTTTTAGCATCAGTAACTTCAGCGATCGCGACTCCGCTTGATCCGTATTTTCGTCCGCCGATTCTTTTCGAACGCATACTTCTTCAGACGGCGGGAGAAACTGAATTTCTGGTAATCGCGGTCGAGCGTGAGAATGGTTGTGTCAGCCGCCGCGAATTGATTGTGGCGGCGGAAAGATCTGTGCTGGGTGCAGAAACGCTGCTTTACGTTGAGCGGATTGTTAAGTTCATGCTATGGGCCAGCGGCGGCTGGAAGCTTTACATCGGCGGTCCGGAATGGATCGGGCGGCGCATTATAGAAACTTATTCATCTTCCGGGCAGCGTGCTTTTGATGTCGCACTGATGGAGCGCGTTTACGAAAAAACGTTCGAAACCGTAATTTGTTCGGCGGAGGAGGTTCCGTCCGCCAAAGAAAATGAAACCGCTATTGGCGGACACCTCGACGGTTGCCGCATCGGATTCGACCTCGGTGCCAGCGATTATAAACTTTCGGCCATCAAAGATGGCAAAACGGTTTTCACAACGGAAATTCCGTGGGACCCGGTTAAGCAGGCGGATCCGGATTATCACGGCGCCGCCATCCGGAACGGACTGAAACTCGCGGCGGAACATCTTCCGCGCGTAGATGCCATCGGTGGCAGTTCTGCTGGCATTTTTGTTGATGACTGCCCGATGGTCGCCTCGCTTTTTCGCTCGGTACCGCTTGATCAGTATGCCGCAAAAATAAAACCGCTGTTTCGCCGCCTGCGCGATGAGTGGGGCGTGCCGCTTACCGTCATCAACGACGGCGACGTCACCGCGCTGGCCGGAGCGATGTCGCTGAAGAAGCAGGGTATGTTAGGCCTTGCAATGGGTTCGAGTGAAGCCGCCGGATTTCTTAACCGCAAAGGATGTGTGACCGGACAACTTAATGAACTGGCATTTGCGCCGGTTGATTTCAATCCCGCAGCTGCTGGCGACGAATGGTCCGGCGATATCGGCGTTGGCTCACTTTACTTTTCGCAGCAGGCCGTCAACAAACTGGCGCCGGCGGCGGGCTTCTGTTTCCCGGCGGAGATGGGCTTGCCGGACCGGCTTAAGGCGGTGCAGGATAAGGCGGATGCCGGCGATGAAAATGCGCTTAAAATATTTGAAACCATCGGCGTTTATCTCGGCTACACCCTGCCGTGGTATGCACAGTTCTATGACTATGAAGATGTTCTTATTCTAGGCAGGGTAACTTCAGGTCGCGGCGGCGAAAAGGTAATAGAAACCGCTCGCATGGTGCTGGAAAAAGAGTTTCCTGAATTTGCGGCGAAAATTCAGATTCATGTGCCGGACGAAAAAAGCCGTCGTGTCGGTCAGGCGGTCGCCGCCGCCAGCCTTCCGCTGATTTCTAGATGAATGGATGCAAATGAAAGATTGTATGACAGCGCGTGAACGGACATTAAATTTTATAAACGGGCTGGTGGTTGACCAGTTGCCGTTTCATCCGATTATTATGCGCTGGGCCGCCCGGTATGCCGGAGCGAAGTATGGCGCATTCTGTCTGGATTACCGGGTGAAATGTAACGCAATGATCCGGTGCGCGGAGGCTTTCGGCATAGATTGGGTGACGGTTATGTCTGATCCCTATGCCGAAGCACAGGCTTTCGGGGTGCAGGTGGAATTTCCCGAAGACGACCTTCCGCTGGAGCGCGGCGGTCTGTTGGAAAACCTTAGCGAGGCCGGGAGAATCCGCCCGTACAACGTCAAAGATCATCCCCGTCTGATGAATCGCGTAAATGAAGTTAAGCAGTTTAAGAAGCTGACGGGCGACCGGTATTTTGTTGTCGGCTGGGTGGAAGGTCCGATTGCCGAATACGGCGATATTCGCGGACTGAGCAATGCCGCACTGGATTTTTATGACGAGCCGGAAACGGTTCACAAAATATTGGACGTCATTACCGAATCAGCGATTAATCTTATTACGGAACAGGTGAAAGCCGGCGCGGATTGTATCGGTATCGGCGACGCGTTTTGTTCTCAGATCGGTCCGGATCTGTACCGGGAGTTTGCTTTTGAGCGTGAAAAACGGCTGGTCGATCACATCCACGCTCTCGGGGCGGTAGCCAAGTTACACATTTGCGGGAACACCAGCAGTTTAATTCCTGATATGATCAAAACCGGCGCAAACATTCTGGACATAGATCATCTGGTGGCGTCGATGGCCCCCTTTGTTCCGCTGCTCGGGCGGGGACAGGTTTTCAGCGGAAACAGTGACCCGGTGACTGTCATTCAAAACGGGAATGAAGCCGTTATTCGGGAAAGTGTCCGGCGGTGTAATGAAGAATCGCAAGGGCGTTGTATTGTTTCTGCCGGATGCGAAGTGCCTCCTGGCACACCGGTGGAAAACATGCTGTCTTTTGCGGCAGCGGCAGCAGATCACAAATAAGGAAAAACTATGAACCTCTACCTGAAATTTGTTCAACAGATCGAAGCTCAGGTTAAGTCGGCCAGAGAGGTTCCGCTCGGCGGCATTGTGCCCGCTGTTCAGAGAGCTGCGGCAGATGCTCCGAAGGTATTGCTTTTTTCGCCGCATCCGGACGATGAATGTATTACCGGGCTGTTGCCGCTGCGTCTAATGCGCGAGGCCGGAATGAAGATTATCAACGTGCCGGTCACCTTCGGAAGCAACGTTGAGCGGCAGCCGGGCCGGGCGGCAGAACTCCGGAACGCCTGCGGGTTTCTTGGGTGGGAAGTTTTTCAAAGGCCGGAAGGTTTTAAATCTCTGGAAAAAACGGATGTAGTTGAAATTCTTAAATCGGTTCAGCCTGAAATCATTTTTGTGCCGCACGTCAAAGATTGGAACTCGCGCCATATTTCAACCCACTTTCTGGTGATGGAAGCGTTGGCGGAGATGGGGAAGGAATTTTCCTGTACCGTTGTTGAAACGGAATACTGGCAGGCACTGGAAAATCCGAATTTGATGATCGAAGCGGATACTGTGACGGTAGCCGATCTGGTGGCGGCGCTTTCGTTTCATGTGAAAGAAGTTGAACGCAATCCTTATCATCTTTCACTTCCGGCGTGGATGCAGGATAACGTGCGGCGCGGCGGCGAGCTGGTTGGTGGGCAGGGCGCGGCGGTGCCGGATTTTACATTCTCGACACTTTACCGTCTGCGCTACTGGAAAGACGGTGCCTGTCGCGAAGTGCTCGAACGCGGACATTTTGTTTCCCTGAATGACAATTTGAAAGAACTGCTTAAGTGGAAGTAATCATAAAACAAAATGCCGAGGCCGGCAGCCGCGCTGCCGCGCTGGTCATTGCCCGGCTGGTACACGAAAAACCGGATGCCGTGCTGGGGCTGGCAACCGGCAGTACACCGTTGCTGCTCTACAAAGAACTCATCCGTATGCACCACGAGGAAGGTTTGGATTTCAGCCGTGTTACCACTTTCAATCTCGATGAATACGTCGGGCTTTCTGCCGAACATGATCAGTCCTACCACCGCTTCATGCAGGAAAACTTTTTTAGTCACATCAATATCAAGCCGAAGAATGTGCACATTCCCGACGGCATGACGGCAGATATTCCTGCGTTTTGTGCGAACTATGAACAGGCAATTAAGAACGCCGGCGGCATTGATCTGCAAGTGCTGGGAATTGGTTCCGACGGACACGTTGGGTTCAACGAACCGACTTCCTCGTTTGCTTCGCGCACCCGCATCAAAACATTGACCCGGCAGACGGTGGCCGATAATGCCCGCTTTTTTGGCGGCGACGAATCGAAGGTTCCGCACCACTGCATTACCATGGGAATCGGCACTATCATGGATGCGCGCAGAGTGATGATGCTGGCTTTTGGCGGCAATAAAGCGGATGCCGTGGCGGCCATGGTTGAAGGGCCAGTAGCGGCGATCATGCCGGCATCCATTCTTCAGCATCATCCTTGTGCCAAAGTATTCGTGGACGAGTCAGCGGCAGAAAAACTCAAGTTGTCCGGTTACTACCGCTGGATTTATGACAACAAACCGGATTGGCAGAAAGATTCTTAAAAATACGGAGGACGGCATGAGTGATGGCAATGCAAAGAGCGGCTACAATCGATTTCTTTTACTGGTCGCTGGTCTTGGTGGTCTGTTGTACGGCATTGATGTCGGTATCATTTCGGGCGCGCTACCGTATCTCGAAGCGACGTTCAAAGATTCGGCGACCGGACTGTCACTCACCGCCGGCAACCTTTCTTTCATTGTGGCGGCGGTATTGCTGGGCAGTGTGATTTCGACGTTGTTTGCCGGAGTGCTGTCCGACTGGCTGGGGCGCAAGAAGCTGATGTTTATGAGCGGACTGCTTTTTGTCGTCAGTATACCGGTTATTGCACTGTCCAGCGGCTACAGCTCACTGGTTTTTGGTCGGCTGTTGCAGGGCGTTAGCGCGGGACTCATCGGCGTGGTCGTTCCGCTCTATCTGGCAGAATGTCTCGGCGCGGCAAATCGCGGCAAAGGCACCGGAGTTTTTCAATGGCTGCTGACGCTTGGCATCGTTGCGGCGGCGGTGATCGGGTTTTATTTCAGCTGGAAAGTTGCGCAGATCGAAAAGCTGCATGATGCGGCTCAGCTATTTGCATTCAAAGATACGGCATGGCGCAGCATCTTCTGGGTTTCGCTTCCGCCGGGAATTCTCTTTATAATCGGCAGTCTGCTGGTAGCCGAGTCGCCGCGCTGGCTGTTCCGGCGCGGACGCCGGGACGCGGCGCTTGCCGCATTGCTACGTTCGCGCACTGATGAACAGGCGCAAAACGAACTGAAGGAAATGGAAGAAACCGCCGAAGCTGAAAAGGCGAAAACGGATTCAACAGGCGCAAAAATCAAGGAATCCCTGCTGCGCCGCAAGTACGTTATCCCGTTTATTCTCGCCTGCATAATCCTTGCCTGTAATCAGGCAACCGGCATCAACTCAATCATCGGCTATAATGCCACGATCCTCATTCAGGCTGGTCTTAGCGATGCCGGTGCTCATCTTGGTTACGTCATCCTTACCGTGGTAAATTTTCTTGTGACGATGGCGGGTGTGGCGCTGGTGGATAAGAAAGGGCGCAAGTTTCTGCTGTCGGTTGGAAGTATTGGCATCATTGTTTCGCTCATTTGTACCGGTCTGGTTTTTCATAAAAACGAAAAGGCCCGCGTTGATGTGAAAGATGCTGTTCAGATGCTGGTCACATCGGACCAGACGGCGACGATTGAATTCAATAAGGCGGTCGCGGCAAAACTTCTGGCAGGGGAACCCTCTGCGGATAAACCTTCAACCATGGTTGTCATTTACTCCTATGGCGATTTCCATGCTGCGTCGAAAGTTGTCCGCTCCGACGATATTGCCGGAAGCATCCAAATTACACGCGGCAGTTGCGTGCCAGCCAACAAAGTATCGGCATTCTTTCAAAATCCGTTCGCCAGCCTCGACGTGGCGCGGGTTGCTCCGCTCAAGATCGACAACGCGCTGATTACGCCGGTACCGTCGGAGAAGAACGGCTGGCTGACGGCCCTTTGCATTTTCTTCTTTATGGCGTCTTTCTCTGTCGGTCCCGGCGTCTGCGTGTGGCTGGCGCTGTCCGAGCTGATGCCGACGCGTATTCGCTCCAACGGCATGAGCATTGCCTTGCTTATTAATCAGGCTGTTTCGACGTCCATTGCCGCCGTCTTTCTGCCGACGGTCGGTAAATATGGCTACGGCACCATGTTCTTCATTTTCGCCGGATGCACCGTGATCTATTTCATCACGGCGGCGTTCTTCCTGCCGGAAACCAAAGGTAAGACGCTCGAAGAAATCGAGGAGCATTTCGAAGGCCGGCGATAGGCTCGTTAGAAAGACGAATAAGAAGGGGCTGAATGTGAAATTAAAAATAATTGGAATGTCATTCTTCTTGCTGACGGCAATGTGTCTTGCAAATGAGACGGTACTGCCTGTGCCGCAGAAAATGGTCGTTGATGACGGGGCCTTCAAAATCACGCCGGATACACGCATTTATACGGATACCGCAGCACAGTCGAACGGTGAATTTCTTGCCGCGCGACTTCGTAAATCCACCGGATATAAAATTGCGGTCGCGACCGGTGCGTTGTCGGGAAACGTGCCGGGAGATATTCTGGTCACTGCGGCGAACGCCAAGGCAACGCTGGGGCCGGAAGGTTATGAACTCAGCGTAAGCACCAATTCGATTGTCATTCGTGCGCCGGAGCAGGCCGGATGTTTTTACGGCGTGCAAACCCTGCTGCAGTTACTGCCGCCGGAAATATTCGCAACGCAGACTGTTGCCGGAGCGAACTGGACGGTGCCGTGTGTTCAGGTTGAAGACCAGCCGCGCTTTAAGTGGCGGGGAATGATGCTGGATGTGAGCCGCCACTTCTTTAATAAGGAGGAAATTAAAGAAGTCCTCGACCTCCTCGCGTTGCACAAGATTAACACATTCCACTGGCATCTGGTGGACGATCAGGGCTGGCGGATTGAGATTAAAAAATATCCCCGCCTGACGGAGGGCGGTGCATGGCGGAAGGATATTGGTTTTGGACTCGATCCGAAATCCAGCACGGCATACGGACCGGACGGCCGTTACGGCGGATTTTATACTCAGGACGACATCCGCGAAGTGGTGGAGTATGCCGCAGCCCGGCACATCACGGTTGTGCCGGAAATTGAAATGCCCGGCCATTCCGGTGCGGCGCTTTCGGCCTATCCCGAGTTCAGCTGCGAAGGGAAGCCGCTTGGAGAACTCGGCGCGGGCATTCATCGTGGTGTTTACTGCGCCGGCTGCGATGAAACCTTTTTATTTATCGAAAACATTCTGACTGAAGTTATGGCGCTTTTTCCCAGTCAATACATTCATATTGGTGGTGACGAAGTTCCTAAAGACAACTGGAAGAAGTGCGCAGCATGTCAGGCCCGCATCAAAACAGAAGGACTGAAGGATGAGCATGAATTGCAGAGCTATTTCGTTCGGCGCATCGAAAAGTTTATCAATGCACAAGGCAGGACGCTGATCGGGTGGAGTGAAATTCTGCAGGGAGGCCTCGCGCCGAACGCAACGGTAATGGATTGGATCGGCGGAGCCGAAGAAGCTACCGCCGCCGGACACGATGTGGTGATGTCGCCGAACACAGAATGTTATTTCAACCATTGTCAGTCGCAGGAACGGAATCTGGAGCCAAAAGCTCAGGGACGTTTTCTGCCATTGCGCCGGGCGTATGCTTATGAGCCGGTTTCCGCCGGGCTCGATCCGACGCTTCAGCATCATGTCTTGGGAGTGCAGGGTAATCTGTGGGCTGAATACATCGCCTCGCTCAACCATCTCGAATATATGATGTTCCCGCGGTTGTCGGCGCTGGCTGAAGTGGCTTGGTCACCAAAAGAGGCGCGCAACTGGGATTGTTTTTATCGCCGGTTACAGACGCAGCTCCAACGATTTGATCTGCTTGGAGTCAATTACCGTCGGGATCCCTCCGTGATCATTGGCGAATGGAGTCCGGCTCAGGTCGCGGCAACGGGAAGCAAGTTGGAATATGATATTACACGACGGGTCGTGGCGGCGGGCAATTACAGCGTAAGCATGGATTACACGTCCGGAAAAGACGGCATCAGGATTGCATCGGTGGCTCTGTTGGAAGATGGCCGGGAAATATCGCGCGATGTTCACAATGGAATTGCGGCAAAAGATAAGACAACGGACGCTGTTTATAAGCTCGAACTTTCCGAGTACAAAAAAAATGCCCGCTATACCATTCGGATACAGGCGACTGGCGACTCTGCCGGAAGTGTTACCTGGAGACTCCAATCGACGGAAGAAAAAGCTGCTGCGGTGGTGGTCGGTCAATGGACCCCGTCACAGATTACAACGAACAGGGTGGCGTTGACGTGGGATGTTACGAAACAATTTGCGGCGCCGGGTTGTCAGGTGAGCCTGAACTACGCGCGGGGAAAGCATGGTCTTAAACTCATTTCAGCGGCACTGCTGGAAGATGGGCGGGAAGTCGCACGTGATGTCCATGATGGATTTACCGGAACCAGATCACAGAATAAGGTTTACACACTGAAACTTCCTTTGCGCAAAGCAGATTCGAAATACGCTGTGCGAGTACAAGTCGAAGGACATGGCGGTACAGATTCATTTGGTAATGTTACGGTGAGCGCCTTACCTGCGGAGAAAAAATGATGAAACACATATTCCTTACTATTATTACAGCGGTATTAATTTGGAGTCCGTGCCGTGCCGTGCCTCCGCGTGAAAGTGGTGCAGGTTTGAATCCGATGGATGCCGTAAACCCCGAGTTGGTTGAGGCGGGTGGGCTCAAGAAGTCTGGTGTTGTAAAAAGTCCCGTTGGCCTCGAAACGGTGAAGTCATCGATTAATCTGCCTCGTGCAGAGCTTGCTCCGGAAATCGCCGTAGCCGGAGCTGACGCTTTGCTTCGCCGGGTTGTAAGCGGATCTATCGAAAAGTTCCGTTTCGAGTATATCCCCCGCGATAACGGGCAGGATGTTTTCGAAATCGAAAGTATCGGCGACCGGATTGTTCTGCGAGGCTCCGATCCTGTTTCCATGGCATCGGCGCTGAACTGGTATCTCCGCTATTATGCTCACCGCGAAACGGATTTCCGGGTTAAAACCATCGAACTGCCGAATCCGCTTCCGCCGGTTGACGCCAAGGTTCGCCACGTCAGCGACAGTCGTTACCGTTGGTTCTTTAATTTCTGCACCTTCGGTTACGACATTCTCTGGTACGACTGGTCGAAAACCGAACGCCTCATCGACTGGCTCGCCATGAATGGCGTCAATCTCGCGCTTGCGCCGGTCGGGCAGGAGGCGGTCTGGAGGGATATTTTTGTCAAATACGGATATTCCGACGAAGAAGCCCGTGCATTTCTCGGTGGCCCAGCCTTTATGCCGTGGACGCTCATGCTGAACATAGATCATTTCGGCGGCCCGCTCCCGACGGGATGGATTGAGCGCGGCGAAGAACTCCAGAAGCTCACGGTTAAGCGGATGAACGAACTGGGGATTATGCCGGCTTATCCCGCGTTCAACGGTCATGTGCCGGCCGATTTTACACAACGTCATCCAGGGACAAAACTGTATCCGATCCACTGGTATGGTCCGACGAAGGAAACCTGGATGCTTGATCCTGAAAGTCCCAAGTTTGTAGAGATGGAAGCTGACTTCGTGCGCCGGTTGACGGAGCTTTACGGCCCGTCGCACTTTTACGCCATCGACACGTTTATCGAAATGATCCCACCCTCGGACACGCCAGAGTATTTGCGGAGTGTTTCCGGAAATATTTATCAGGGATTGGCTAAAGCCGATCCTGACGCCGTGTGGGTTTTGCAGGGCTGGATGTTTATGGGTGTCGCCCGCGAAAAATTCTGGCAGAAACCGCAGCGTGATGCGTTTCTCACGGCAGTTCCCGCTAATGGACTTCTGGTGCTGGATATGTCGGGCGGCGACAAGGCGCAAAGTTCGGACTGGTTCTGCAATCACGCCTGGCTATGTTCAACGGTTCACGACTTCGGCAATAAAAACGGATTTTTCGGGAAGCCGTTTTCGCTGATGAATAAGTACGCCGGGCTCAGGAATTCTCCGGGACTTTCTGGTCTTGGAATGGTTCCTGAAGGTCTAAGTTCAACTCCGCCGGTTTATGCGGCGATCATGGAAATGGCGTGGAGGGAAAAGGTTCCTGAACAGAGTGCATGGTTCATGGACTATGCGGACAGTCGTTACGGAAAATCGCTGCCTGCCGCCCGCGATGCCTGGCGGCTGCTTGGGCAGAGTCTTTTCAGCCGCAATTTGCAGGATTGTGCGGTCGTGAGAAGTCCGGGCATGGTCTGGTCTTCGATATCGACCAGAAAAGAACAGGGAGATCGTTTATCGCCGGCCCAGCGCGGAGATGTCGAAAAGGCCTGCGACAAATTACTTTCCTGCCGCGCGGAACTTTCCGCAAATCCGTGCTATCAGTATGACGTGGTGAGCATTGTCCGCGATCTGATGACGGACCGCGGCCTTGATCTGGTAAAACAGATGCACGCCGCTTTTACCGCGAGTGATCGTGAAGCTTTTCAGTCCACCTTCGCGCAGTTTAAGGAATTGATGCGGGATATGGATCAGTTGGTCGGAACGCAGGAAGATTTTCTTCTGGGACGGTGGATCGCTTCGGCTCGTGCCTGTGCAAGCACACCGGAAGATGCTGATCTCTATGAGTGGAATGCTCGTAACGTCATTACACTTTGGGGAGATCGTAACCGCAACATCCGCGACTATTCCCGCCGCCACTGGTCCGGGATGATCTGCGATTTCTACCTGCCGCGCTGGGAACTTTTCGTCAGCTATCTGGATGGGTTGATGAGCAAAAACGCCAAATTTGATCAGGCTGTTTCGAAGAAGGCGCTTGTTGAATTTGAAGATGCGTGGTGCCGGAAGAAAAATACTTTCCCAGCAGAGACAACGGGTGACCCGGTTGCTGTTGCAAGTATGCTGCGGGAAAAATACAGGGAGAAAAAATGATGAAGTACATACTAGCGGAGAAAAAAATGATGAAACGTATATTCCTTACTATCATTACAGCAGTTTTTATTTGGAGCCCGTGCCGTGCCGCGCCACAGCGTGACGTCGCCGCCGGCATGAACGCGCTGGATGCTACAAGTCCCGAGTTGGTCGAGGCGGGTGCGGCTGAAAATACTACGACGGTAAAAAGTCCCGTTGGTTCAAAAACGACGAATACAACTATCAATCTGCCGCGGCCGGAAGTTGCGCCGGATGTCGTGGTGGCTGGTGCCGAAGCTTTGCTTCGACGGGTTGTGCCTGGTTCGGTCGAAAAGTTCCGGTTTGAGTGCATCGCCCGCGACAACGGGATGGATGTTTTCGAAATAGAAAGTGTCGGCGACCGGATTGTTTTGCGCGGATCGGATACGGTGGCCTTGGCGTCGGCTTTGAATTGGTATCTCCGCTACTATGCACACCGGGAAACGGATTTCCGCGTCAAGACCATTGAACTGCCGAATCCGCTGCCGCCGGTTGACGTCAAGGTTCGCCACGTTACGTCCAGCCGTTATCGCTGGTTCTTCAACTTTTGCACTTACGGCTACGATCTGGCCTGGAACAGCTGGCCGCAAACCGAGCGCCTGCTGGACTGGCTGGCCATGAATGGTGTCAATCTCGCCCTTGCCCCGGCTGGGCAGGAAGCAGTTTGGAGAGATCTCTTTGTCAAATACGGATTTTCCGATGAGGAAGCCCGTGCGTTTCTCGGCGGCCCGGCCTTCATGCCCTGGACGCTCATGCTGAACATCGACCACTTCGGCGGCCCTCTGCCGACAGGATGGATTGAGCGCAGCGCCGGGATTCAAAAGCTTACGGTGAAGCGCATGAACGAGCTGGGCATCATGCCGGTTTATCCCGCCTTCAACGGCCATGTGCCTGCCGATTTCGCGCAGCGGCATCCGGGAAGCAAACTTAACCCGATCCGCTGGTACGGCCCGAGTCCGAACACGTGGATGCTTGATCCGGAAAATCCCAAGTTCGCGGAGATGGAGACTTTCTTCGTGCGCCGGATGACGGAACTCTATGGCTCATCGCACTTTTACGCCATTGATACGTTTATCGAAATGATTCCGCCCTCTGACGCTCCGGAATACCTGCGGAGCGTTTCCGCAAATATTCACCGTGGACTGATCGATGCCGATCCCGAAGCCGTTTGGGTTTTGCAGGGGTGGATGTTTATGAATCCGGCGCGGGAAAAATTCTGGCAGAAACCGCAACGCGATGCTTTCCTCGGTGCCGTTCCGGCTGGCGGACTTCTTGTGCTTGATATGTCCGGCGGGCGCAAAGCGCAGGAACTGAACTGGTTTGACGGACACGCATGGCTTTGGACCACCGTTCACGATTTCGGTAACCAGACCGGGTTTTTCGGAAAGCCGTTTAATCTGCTGAACAAGCTTGATGCGCTTCGGAACGCCCCCAGACGTTTCGGTACGGGCATTATCGGCGAAGGGCGGAGTTCGACGCCAGTAGTCTATGCGGCTCTTATGGAAGCAACGTGGCGGGAGCAGGTGCCCGAGCCGTCGGCCTGGTTTATGGAATATGCCGGCGCCCGTTACGGGAAACCGCTGCCCGCCGCCCGTGAAGCCTGGCGGCTGCTCGGAGGTAGTGTCTTTGACCGCAATCTGCAGGATTGCGCCGTGGTGAAAAGTCCGGACATTATCTGGGCCGCACTTTTAGCCGGGAAAGAACCGGGCAATCGGTTGTCGGTAGCACAGCGCGCTGATCTCACCAAGGCGTGCGATGAATTGCTTTCCTGCCGCGCAGAGCTTTCGGCTAATCCGTGTTACCAATACGACGTAATGAGTGTAGTTCGCGATCTGATGACGGATCGCGGACTTGATTTGGTTAAACAAATGTACACGGCTTTTGCCGCCGGTGACCGTGAAGCTTTTCAGTCCTCTCTCACCCGGTTTCGGGAAGTGATGACGGATATGGATCAGCTGGTCGGAACACAGGAAGATTTTCTTCTGGGACGGTGGATCGCTTCGGCCCGTGCCTGTGCGACCAATCTGGAAGATGCCGATCTGTATGAGTGGAATGCCCGGAATCTCATTACCCTTTGGGGGACCCGAGATCGCAATATCCGCGACTATGCCCGCCGTCACTGGTCCGGGTTGATTGCTGATTTCTACCTACCGCGCTGGGAGCTGTTCGCGGGATATCTGGATGGGGTGATGAGTAAAAACGCCAAATTTGATCCGGCTGTGGCGAAGAAGACGCTCGTTGAATTTGAAGATATGTGGTGCCGGAAGAAAAACGGGTTCCCTGCCGAGCCGACGGGCGATCCGGTTGCTGTTGCAAGCATGCTTCGTGAGAAATACAGGGAGGCCAAATGAAGAAGCTTCTGCTTCCAGTAGTCGCGGCGTTTGCCGCAACAGGTTTTTCTGAAACCGCCGCGCCGCGACCTAACATCATTATCATTCTGACCGACGACCAAGGTTATGCCGATGTCGGCTGTTTCGGCGCGAAGGGGTTTGTCACTCCGAACCTTGACCGGCTGGCAAAAGAAGGACGGAAGTTTACAAACTTTCATGTGGCCCAAGCGGTCTGCTCCGCATCGCGCGCGGCTTTGCTGACGGGGTGCTATCCCAACCGGGTTGGTATTCAGGGTGCGCTCAATCCGTACGCAAATTTCGGGATCAGCAGTTCCGAAATGACCCTCGCCGAGCTGGTAAAGCAGCGCGGCTATGCAACCGGCATGGTCGGTAAGTGGCACCTTGGTCATCTGCTGCCGTTTCTGCCAACACGCCACGGGTTCGATGAGTGGTTCGGCCTGCCTTATTCCAACGACATGTGGCAGGAATCCACCAGAAATAAAACCTTCCCGGTACTGCCGTTGTTTGAAAACGAGACCGTTGTGATTCCGGCGGTTACGCACGCCGACCAGGAGCAGCTCACAACCTGGTATACCGAACATGCGGTGAAGTTCATTGAGAAGAACAAAGGCAACCCGTTCTTTCTCTACGTGGCGCACAGCATGCCGCACGTTCCGCTGCACGTCAGTGATAAGTTCAAAGGTAAATCCGAGCGTGGCCTTTATGGCGACGTGATTCAAGAAATCGACTGGTCGGTCGGTCAGATTATTGGTGCGTTGGAACGAAACGGGCTGGATAAGAACACTTGGATTATTTTTACATCCGATAACGGTCCGTGGCTGATTTATGGCGATCATGGAGGATCGGCCGAGCCGCTGCGTGAAGGTAAAGGAACGGCATGGGAAGGCGGCACGCGTACGCCGTGTCTCATGCGCTGGCCTGCACAGATTCCCGCCGGAACGGTGTGCAATGACATGCTTATGACCATCGACCTGTTTCCGACCATCGCGAAGATCATTGATGCAAAACTGCCGGAACATCCAATAGACGGCCTTAATATCTGGCCGATCATTTCCGGACAGCCGGGCGCGAAGAATCCGCACGCGGCCTACTGGTTCTACTACGAACGCGGACAGTTGCAGGCGATCTCCACCGGCGACGGACGCTGGAAGCTGCAGTTTCCGCACAGTTATGGATCACTTGCCGGAAAAACGCCGGGACATGGCGGCACACCGGCTGGCGGCACCGGATGCAAGGTCGAAAAGATAGAGCTCTATGATCTTGTTACGGACGTGAGCGAAACGACTGATGTTGCGGATAAATATCCTGAAATCGTCACACGGCTCACCGCCGAGGCGGAAAAGGCGCGTGCGGATTTGGGTGATGAGTTGACTGGGCGAAAAGGAAGTGGCGTGCGTGAAGCAGCCAAAGCCGCGCTCCCAAAGAAATAATCACCTCCCCCTAAAAAAAGCCCGGACTCGTCCGGGCTTTTTGCTGTCATCGGTTTCGTTTAGCAGTCGATCCGCTTAACGTTGATGTTGTTGATGTCAGCTACGCCGATCCTCATCTCTTTGGCAATGGCGAGGTATTTCACTGCGGCAATTGGATCGTCATGGAAAAGCCGCGAGGCGATAACGTCGACGACGGTCAATTTTTTCGTGCCTGCTAAGCCGTCGTGTTAACAAAGGCTGGCCAGCCGAGCCATCGTGCTAACAAAGGCTGGTATTCACCGGATTCCGTAGTTTATGCTCCGGCCTTAATTTTAACGGATCAGACATTATGGAAACCGTATGAAATATATCAGTACCAGAGGACAAATGGAACCGGTCGGGTTCCTCGACGCCGTGATGACCGGACTGGCTCCCGACGGCGGATTGTTGCTGCCGGAGAGTCTGCCGGACGTTTCCGGCAAACTGCTGGCGTGGTCTAAGCTTTCCTATCAGGAACTAGCGTTCGAAGTAATGAGCCTTTTTGCCACCGATCTGCCGTCCACCGACCTCAAAGCGCTGATCGAAAAAAGCTATGCCACTTTCCGCGCGCCGGAAGTGGCGCCGGTTATTCCGGTTGACGGTTTTCATGTGCTGGAACTCTGGCACGGCCCGACGCTCGCCTTTAAAGATGTTGCCCTTCAGTTTCTCGGTAATCTGTTTGAGTACGTTCTCGAAAAACGCGGCGGCGAGCTGAACATTCTAGGCGCGACCAGCGGCGATACCGGTTCCGCGGCGATCTACGGCGTGCGCGGCAAAAAGAACATCCGCATTTTCATCATGCACCCGAAAGGCCGTACCAGCCCGGTGCAGGAAAAGCAGATGACCAGCGTACTCGATGACAATGTATTCAACCTTGCGGTGGAAGGCACGTTTGACGACTGCCAACACCTGATGAAATCCATTTTTTCCGACGTTGCGTTTAAGGAGAAATATTCGCTTGGCTCGGTCAACTCGGTGAACTGGGCGCGCGTGCTGGCTCAGATTGTTTATTATTTCTACGCCTTTTTCCGCGTGCAGGAGCGTGCCGATGCAAAGCAGATGAGGTTTGCGGTGCCGACCGGCAACTTCGGCGACATCATGGCCGGCTACCTCGCCGTGCAGATGGGGCTTCCGGTTAAACAGCTGATTCTGGCCACCAACGAAAACAACATTCTGTCGCGCTTTTTCAACACCGGCATTTACAGCATGGGCGAAGTCGTTCCGACGATCAGTCCGTCGATGGATATCCAGATCGCCAGCAACTTTGAGCGTTATCTCTATTACCGGATTGGCCAGGATGCCGCGAAACTGCGCGAGCTGATGGCCGGCTTCGCCAAAAATAAATCCCTGACGGTTGCGTTGAATGAGGACGGCGTCATGGACGAGCTGTTCGCCGCAGGCGAAGCAGACACCGCTCAGACGCTGGCGATGATTAAGAAATGTTACGAGCAGGAAGGGTATATGCTCGATCCGCACACTGCCGTCGGCGTTGTTGTCGCGGAATGCTTTGCGGATCCAACCGTTCCGACGATCTGCCTCGCCACCGCACATCCGGCTAAATTTACCGATGCCATCGAGCGGGCGATCAGTGTTGCCGCACACCATCCGGCACTCGACAAACTCGCCAACGCCGAAACCCGCTGCGACACCATCGCCAACGATGAATCGGCTGTGCGCGATTATCTGATTGCGAAAACGAAATGAGGACTTCCGCTGTGGCGGAAAAAAACCAGTCTAGCTAAGGAGGCGGCAAGCTTATGAAAAAACTATTCTGCTTTTTAAGCATCGTGGTCTGGTTTTCCCCATTTATGAGTTTTTCTGAAACGGATATGGATCAATTGTTGAAGAGAGCGCAGCAGGGTGACGCCCCGTCTCAGGTCGAGCTTGGGGATTGTTATTTGGATGGGAAGGATGTTCCGACGAATATTGTAGAAGCTGTAAAGTGGTATCGGCTTGCAGCAGCGCAGGAAAACGTTCTTGCACAAAGACACTTGGGGTATTGTTATCGAGAAGGTTCGGGCGTCGAGTTGAATTTAGAGACGTCCGCAGGATGGTATCGGCGTGCGGCGGAGAATGGAGACGCTGTAGCCCAATATATTCTCGGAGTATCGTATTACGCCGGACAAGGAGTCGCACAAGACTATAAAGAGGCGGCCCGGTGGTGTCGTCTTTCTGCTGAACAAGGATATGCCGAAGCCCAATCTAACCTTGGAGCTTGTTATCATAATGGTCGCGGAGTGCTTCAGGATTATGTTGAAGCCTACGCATGGTGGTTGATTGCGGCAATGAACGGATCGAATTTAGGGGCAGAAAATAGGGACGTGTATAAAAACAGTATGGGAGGCGAACAAATTGCTGCCGGACAAGCGCGTGCAAAAGAGTTAATCGCAAATATAGAGCGGAAGAAAAAACTTTCAACAGTAAGTTTCGGGCAGGTTCTGTCGGGTGATATTGATCCTTCTGGATACGGTAGCGGGTTGCTGATTGAAGGTGGTTATGTTGTGACCTGCTGGCATGTGGTTGAGAATGCCAAAAAAATATTCATCAATTATCTAGGAAAAGATTTTTCGGCCAGTGTGGCTCAAAAGGATACTGGCAATGACCTTGCTATACTGCGCGTGGATGGTGTCGATGCCGGGGCTTCTCTAAGTTTTGCCAATAGTGTGAAGCTGGGCGAACAAGTATTCACGATGGGATTTCCGCACCCCGATCTTCAAGGTTCAAATGTCAAGTTTACGACCGGAACAATCAGCGGGTTAACCGGTGCGCAAGATACTCCGCTTTATTACCAGATCAGTGTGCCCACACAGGCAGGCAACTCCGGTGGCCCTCTTTTTGATAAATATGGCAATCTGGCCGGAATTGTTGCCGCCAAATTAAATTCACCGGTGACTTTAGCGGATACTGGCGATCTTACTCAGAATGTGAACTACGCCATAAAGTCCGACTATCTTGTTCCACTCATGAAAACAGTGGATGGAATCAAGGTTCGACCTTATCAAACCAAGTCGGTGAATCTGTTGGCGTTGGTTGAAGAATTGAAAAAATCGGTTGTGATGATCAAGGTCTATTGATCCGATTAGTGATAATCAGTGAAGATTAGTGGATAAAGCTGAATTCTGATTTGCTTAAAAGGAACCAAGAGGCTCTCCAGTGCCTTCAGCAGGCCGTGTGTGACACGATGGTTAAAAAGGCCAAGCTTAGGCAGGATGTGTGATTGTTGAACGAGATGGGAAGCCCTGCAAAATTTCCGCCGCAGAGGCTGTGCGAGAGATTGAAGAAAGCCGCGTCCGCGATGCTGAAGCGGTTAAAGCCGCTTGTGCAAAGCAGGTATAACCCGCCCCGCCGTTCCGGCACCCCTCCACGGGAGGGGATTTGTTTGATTCCCCTCCGCCGGAGGGGTGGCCAAAGGCCGGGGTGGGTTGCGTCTCTTTCCCGACCGCCATAGCTTGAAAGCGACGGCGGTTACGGCTAAATTCTCCCCTCAGATTTAAATCCGCGTTCATTCGTGTCCATTCGCGGTTAAAGCAGGAGTTGGTTTAATGAGAATTCTTTCGGGCATACAGCCATCGGGCAAACTGCATATCGGCAACTATTTCGGGATGATGAAACCTGCCATCGAACTGCAGGAGCAGGGCGAGGCGTTTCTGTTTATCGCCGACTACCACGCGCTGACGACGGTGAACGATGCCGCCGCGCTGCGCACGATGGTGAAAGATGTGGCGCTCGACTTTCTGGCCGCCGGTCTCGATCCGGCAAAGACCGCCTTTTACCGCCAGAGCGATGTGCCGGAAGTGCAGGAACTGGCATGGCTGCTGTCGGTGGTGACGCCGATGGGATTGCTGGAGCGCTGCCATTCCTACAAGGACAAGCTCGCCAAAGGAATCGCCGCCACGCACAGCCTGTTTGCCTATCCGGTGCTGATGGCCGCTGATATTCTTTCGGTACAGTCCACCGTGGTGCCAGTCGGGCGCGACCAGAAACAGCATGTCGAAGTGACCCGCGACATCGCCGTGAAGTTCAACAATCAGTTTGGCGAGGTCTTTACGATTCCGGACCCGTCGATCCGCGACTCGGTCGCCGTGGTTCCCGGCGTGGATGGACAGAAAATGTCGAAATCCTACGACAACACGCTGGAAATTTTCGGCGATCCCGGCGTACTCAAAAAACGGGTGATGCAGATTGTTACCGACAGTACACCGTTGGAAGAGCCGAAGAATCCCGATACCTGCAATGCGTTCGCGCTCTATAAACTGTTCGCTAGTGAATCTGAAATTTTGAAGATGAAGCTGAACTATGCCGCTGGCGGGTTCGGTTACGGCACCGCCAAGAAAGAACTGCTCGCCAAAATCAATGACTACTTTGCGCCGATGCGCGCCAAACGCGCCGAGCTCGAAAAAAATCCTGATTTTGTCAACGACGTCTTGAAAAAGGGGGCGGAACGAGCGCGCGCCGAAACCCGTAAAACCCTTCAGGCCGCTCGTCAAGCGGTTGGACTGGAATGATTGACATGATCGATATGGTCAGTATGATCATTCCGGTTGGAGGTGCAGCATGAGCATTACCGTAACAGCAGTTAAAGCGCGGCAGAATCTTGGGGAACTCCTCAATCTGGTTTCCATCAAACACGAAGAAGTCATCATCGAGCGGGCCGGAAAAAAAATCGCCCGGCTGACATTTATTGACGAAGGTGCTGATGCGGTCAATGAGCCGGTTGCGGAAAACTATGCGACCCGGTGCGCGACAGAGAAAAAAACAAAAATAGATTTCTCCGAATTCTTCGGAACCTGGGACGATGAGGAATATCGCAAGGTCACGGAGGCTGTAAACAGCCTGCGGGTTATTGATCCGGAGATGTGGCAGTGAAGCAGGCTGTTATTGATACCAATATTTATACGGATTTGATGAATGGACATCAGTCCGTGGAGGCCGTGCTGGAAGAATTCGAACGTATCCTGCTTCCTGTAACGGTTCTTGGAGAACTGCTTTACGGATTCACCTATGGATCAAAAGAAGCCGAAAACCGTATGCAACTTGAACGATTTCTAAGTCGTGATTTTGTAAAACTTTCCTGCGTATCCAGGCCAACGGCCGAGTGCTACGCTTTGCTGATGGCATCGCTTCGACGGAACGGAACCCCGCTGCCGACCAACGACGTATGGATTGCCGCCTCGGCCTGTGCCGAAAAAGTGCCGCTGATCAGCCGCGACAGCCATTTTAAGCAAATTAAAGGACTTCAACTTATTGTTCCGGAATAAAATGCATATGCCTGATTTACTGCCGAATGAAGAATACAAGGTGAGTCTCGAAGTTTTCGAAGGCCCGCTCGACCTGCTCCTCTACCTCATCAAAAAAGACGAGGTGGATATTTACGACATTCCAATCGGGAGGATTACCACCCAGTACATGGAATATCTCGAGCTGATGAAAATCCTCAATCTCGAGATCGCTGGCGATTTTATCGTCATGGCGGCGACGCTGATGGTGATTAAGAGCCGCCTGCTTTTGCCCGACGAAGACCGCGGGCCGGTGGAAGAGGACGACGAGGACGATCCGCGCTGGGACTTGGTGCGCCAGCTGGTCGAATATAAAAAATTCAAAGATGCCGCCGGTTTTCTCGGACATCTTGAAACGGTTCAGGAGAATGTTTTTTCGCGCGAAGGAGAACATGTCGAGCTGGGCGCACGGCCCGATATCGGCATGCAGGACGTCAGCATCTTTGATCTGATCAGCGCACTCAATCAGGCGCTCGACCGTGTGCCGAGAGAAGAACTGAACGAAATCTTTGCCGAGCAATTTACGGTTAGCGAAAAGGTGGATTATCTGCTGGAAGCTACGAAAAACGGCAAGTCGCTGACGCTGGGCCGTCTATTCCGCGGGATGCGTTCCCGCCATGAAATCGTCTGCACCTTTCTCGCTGTGCTGGAACTGATTAAGCTCAACCGTCTAGCGGCGCGGCAGGACAATCATTTTGATGAAATCGTTATTGAACAGGTTGAGGGCGGCGAGTCCGAACCGGTTTTGCAGGAGGATGTGACCGTATGAGCGATATCGAAGTGCTTCCTGAACTTAAACAAATCATCGGCGCGCTGCTGTTTGCGGCCAAAAAGCCGCTGACATCCAAGGAAATCCGCAAGGCGCTGGTAGATGCCGGTGCCAGTTACGGCGGCCCTTACCAGCAGTTCGCGGAGTTTAAAGAGGACGATATTTTGTCCGCCATTGAAGAACTGAAAACCGAGCTGACGCAAGGCACTACAGGGTTATGTATTGCTGAAGTCGCGCACGGCTACCGGTTGCAGAACGAAATTAACTGCGGGCCGTGGGTCCGCACACTGCTTGATAAAGATCAGACCGCCCGTTTGTCTAAACCCGCGCTTGAAACTCTCGCCATCATTGCCTATCGCCAGCCGATTCTGCGTTCAGAGATCGAATCGGTACGCGGCGTGGCGGTGGATCAGGTTTTGCGTAATCTGGTCGAGATGCAGCTGGTTCGGGTGACGGGCCGCAGCGAACTGCCGGGCCGCCCGTGGCTTTTCGGCACCACACAGCGTTTTCTTGAGCATTTCGGCCTGCGTAGCCTCGAAGAGATGCCCGGTATGGAAGAACTGAAGCGAATGGTTCCGGTCGAAAAACCGGAGCGGACAAAACCTTTCCCTGCGATGGAAAAAGAGTTAGAACAGCGGGCGCAACAGGCGGCAACGGAGGACGATGATGAGTCTGGAGAAGCTGAGGAAACAGATTGATGGTCTCGATGAGGAGCTGATTAAGCTGCTCAACGAGCGGATCAAAATCGCGCTCGCAATCGGGAAAACCAAAAAAGAGCAGGGCGGTGAAATTTATGTTCCCTCCCGCGAAAAAGCCGTTTTTGAACGAATTGCCCGGCTGAATAACGGTCCGCTTCCCGAGGAATCGGCGCGCGCAATCTACCGTGAAATCATGTCGGCCGCTCTGGCACTCGAAAGCAGTGTAAAAATTGCGTATCTTGGTCCGCCGGCCACCTTCACCCATCAGGCAGCTCACGCCAAATTCGGTGCCAGTGTGGACTATCACCCGGTCGGCACCATAACCGACGTATTCAATGCGGTTGAACACGGTTCAGCCGACTACGGCGTCGTGCCGATTGAAAACTCTATTGAAGGCGCGGTGACTCATACCTTCGATCAGTTCACGAACACGCAGCTTAAAATCTGCGCGGAAATCTACCTGCCGGTTTCGCTCTACCTGCTCGCCTCCGTGCCGAGAGAAAAAATAACACGGGTTTGCAGTAAGCAGGAAGCGATTGGACAGTGCCGCCGCTGGCTGAATGAGAACCTTTCCGGTATCGAAATAGACGCCGTTAACAGTACCGCGCTGGCCGCCGAAATGGCTGCCGGAAGCGACTGTGCCGCCATTGCCAGTGCGCTAGCCGCCGAACTTTATAATCTCAATGTTATTGCCGAAAATATTCAGGATGCCAGCGGCAATACCACTCGATTCCTCGTCATCGGTCGCAAGTACGGCGAGCCGACCGGCGAAGACAAGACCTCCATTTACTTCGGTATCAAAGACGAAGTCGGTGCTCTGCACGACGCGCTGGACGCACTCAAGATTAACGGTATCAATATGACCAAGATTGAGTCGCGCCCCAGCAAAAACAAAGCGTGGGAATACTACTTTTTTGTGGACTTCGAAGGCCACGCCGACGATCCGCACGTCAAAGTTGCGCTTAAAGCACTTGAGAAGCACTGCGCCGTACTTACCGTGCTCGGCTCATACCCGAAGGCGGAGGATTGATTTTCAGAGGATCGGAACGGGTATGAGTGACACACTGAAAATTTCCGTCGGAGTTGTCGCCTGGAATGAAGAAGATAGTATTGCGCTGGCGCTGGAATCCATTCTTAAACAATCGATTTTCCACGGTGCAAAAAGTCTCGAGTGTGAAACCGAGCTGATTGTTATAGCCAATGGCTGCACCGATCGTACGGTTGAAGTGACGGATGATTTTTTCAAAAAAGCCCGCAGCGAATTTCCCGAAAGCGGACCCGTCCGTCTACGGCTCGAAGTTGTGCCGGAAGCAGGATTTGCCAATGCATGGAACTTGCTGGCGCATACATACAGCCGCCCCGATGCCGACTTCATCTATTTCGTCAATGCCGACATCGTCATTGATCAGACCGATGCCTTTGAAATGATGCTCCGCAGGCTGCAAAGAGATTACGCCATGCGGGTTATTTCACCGGTCGGGCACAAACACATCGAAGCGGCCAAATGTAAGAGTCTGTGTGACCGGCTGAATCTGGCCGTTACCCGCTTCACGGAGAAAAACCAGACGGCACAGGTCCGCGGCCACTGTTTCTGTGCCTGCGCTTCGGCCCTGCGTTCGGTTTGGCTACCGAAATATTTTCCCGGCGCGGTGGATGGATGTTTCAAGCGGATGATTATCAGCGATATGGCCGCTGTGCAGGATAATCCGGCACGCATTGGTCTGGCGCTCAATGCCAGCTACACCTTTGAAGCCTATCGCACTTTCCGCGAAATTTATTTCCGCCGCGTACGTCTGTTTGTCGGACAGACCTTCATTGAGACCCTGATGCGCCATCTTAAAACCATGCGCGATGAACAGCCTAAACTTAGCCTGATGGCGTATTTGCGCGCTCGCGACGAAACCGATTCTTCGTGGCTGCACCGCCTTGTGCAACTCAACATCCATGTCAACGGACTGTTTGCAACTATGCCGTCACCGTGGTTCCGCTTCCGCTTCTGGCGGAATCCGAAAATCAGCAGTTTCAAGAAACTCGGCATGCTGCCCGTCGCTGTCATTGCCTTTATCTTCGATGTTCCGGTTTTCCTCTCCGCCGCATGGCGTCTCAAAACCGGTCGCGTGGCCGGTGTCTGGAAAGACACGCACAACCGGGAACTGCGGGTTGAACAGTAAATACAGAGGAGATGTCCGTGCCGTCCCATACGCTTCAATTCCGTGTCCGCTATAGCGAAACCGACCAGATGCAGACTTTTTACAATTCGCGTGCGCTGGAATGGTTTGAAGTTGGCCGTACCGAGCTTTCGCGTGCAATCGGCGTCCCGTACGCAGAATGGGAAAAGCGCGGCATTCTTATGCCGCTGGTTGAGGCTCGCGTTTTCTTTCGCGGACGGGCCCGCTACGATGATCTGCTTGAAATGACGGTTACGCTGAAGGCCGAAGGCCGTGCCCGCCTGCTTTTTGAAAACCGGATTGTACAGGCCGATGGATCCGGTGCCGTGGCCGAGGGATATACCGTACACGCTATGGTTTCGACAGAGACCGGCCGGCCGGTACGCGCACCGGACTGGGTGGTTGAACTTTTGAATAAGGAATAAAAATGGAACGACAGTTTTTGATGGGAAATGAGGCGGTCGCGCTGGGTGCGCTGCATGCCGGAGCTGC
>Ga0247839_1001137_pt1 | contig 45821 bp, 39 predicted proteins | sample LaCruzMarch2015__6_FD_192405 | JGI IMG/M metagenome (GOLD analysis project Ga0247839, IMG submission 192405) | Freshwater microbial communities from meromictic Lake La Cruz, Castile-La Mancha, Spain - LaCruzMarch2015_16m | ecosystem: Environmental > Aquatic > Freshwater > Lake | place: Spain... | reverse complement strand
TTTTGAGCGTTCACCCATTCGAGAAAGCACCTCTCCATGAACTACTTACGGAAAAGGATTTCAAAACTTTCACATCACCTCCCGCTAACCAATTGAATCTGTGGGACTTATAACCGGACGCTTGTGAACTCGTCTCGATAGAAAATTTTAACATAACAACCCAGACAACGAACGAGCCACGATGAAAATACCACCCCTCACTTTTCTTGGCGGGCTTCGTGACCTTGACGCGATCCATTCTTTTACGAATTTTCAATGCGTTTGCCCTGCGAGGGTTTCCCCCTTGCCTAATCGCCTGCGTGAAGGTATGTAGGCATGCAGGCAGTAGGCGATTTCCCAACAACAACCAGTGAAAGCCTTCTGTTCAGCGGTAGTAACGTCAGGTGTTTTCTTTTTATGACTGATATACGCAAAGAGACGGACAGCATGGGCGAAGTGGACGTCCCGGCAGACAAGCTATGGGGCGCACAAACGCAGCGTTCCCTAGAACATTTCAGCATCGGAAAAGACCTCATTCCGCGCGAGATGATTACCGCCTACGCCACGCTAAAAAAAGGGGCGGCGAATGCGAATCATACGGGTGGTCGCTTGGATGACACTGCTTACGATCTAATAGTAAAAACGTGCGACGAGATCCTGGCTGGCCAGCACCACGACATGTTTCCGCTGCACGTCTGGATGACCGGCAGCGGCACGCAGTTCAACATGAACGTCAACGAGGTGATCTCGAACCGGTGCTGTCAGATGGCAGGAACACCGCTGGGCAGCAAGGCCCCGGTTCATCCGAACGACCATGTGAACATGTCGCAGTCGTCCAACGATTCCTTCCCGTCGGCGATGTATATTGCGGCCGCGGTGAATGTTACCGGGCGGCTTTTGCCCGCCGTAACCGCGCTGCGTGATGCGATTTCCGCCAAGGCCGAGGATTGGAAAGACATTGTAAAAATCGGGCGCACCCACATGCAGGACGCAACCCCGATCACGCTCGGTCAGGAATGGTCGGGATACGCAGGGGTTCTCAGCGACAATATCGAACGGATTCAGGATGCGCTCAAAGACGTTTACCACCTCGCGCTCGGCGGCACGGCGGTTGGCACAGGCATCAATGCGGCCCCCGGCTTCGACGTGGCGGTTGCGGCAGAGATTGCCAAGCTCACCGGGCTGCCGTTTGTTACGGCTCCTAACAAGTTTACTGTCCAAGGCGCTCACGACGCGCTGGTCGCACTTTCCGGCGCCCTCCGCACACTCGGCGTGTCGCTTTACAAGATCGCGAATGACATTCGGTTGATGTCATGCGGTCCACGGGCCGGCTTTGCGGAGCTCATCATTCCCGAGAACGAGCCGGGCTCATCCATCATGCCCGGCAAAGTGAACCCGACCCAGGCCGAGGCGCTTGCGATGATTTCGATTCAAGTGATGGCCAATGACGTGGCGGTTGGGTTTGGCGGCGCAAGCGGATACCTCGAGATGAATGTTTACAAACCGCTCATCATTTTCAACCTCACCCACTCGATCACGATCCTGACCGACGGCTGCACGAATTTCCAAAAGTTCCTTGTCGAAGGGACGAAGCCGAATTTGAAAAAGATCGCGGAGTATGTGGAGCGCTCGCTGATGCTTGTGACCGCGCTTTCGCCGGTGATTGGATACGACAAGGCGTCCAAGATTGCACATTACGCGATGGACAATGATCTCACGCTCAAGGCGGCAGCCATGAAACTGGGATTTGTCAGCGAAGAGGAATTCGACCGGGTGGTCGATCCCTCGAAAATGGTCCGGCCATACGTGGCCACCGCCTGAAAGTTCCCATCCAATTCACATAAACCAAACCCGGAAACAAAAATTATGAGCACCACCACGAAACGCGGGATCGACGTCCTCCACGACGCCACACTCAACAAGTCGACCGGATTCACCGCCGCCGAGCAGCAGTCGCTGGGCATCGTCGGGCTGGTTCCTGACAACACGGAAACGATCGATGAGCAATTGGCGCGGGTGCTTTTCCAGCTCAATCATAAAGCCACCGACCTCGATCGATTCATCTATTTGATGAACCTTCTGGATACGAACCAGACGCTCTTTTACCGCACGCTGATGTCCGATCCGGCGCGATTCTTGGATATTGTTTATGATCCGACAATCGGCGAGGCCTGCCTCAAGTTCGATCACATTTTCCGCCGTCCGATGGGCATGTATCTGTCGATCAAACGCAAGGGGCATGTGAAAGAAGTGCTTCGCAACTGGCCGGTCAAAGACGTCCGGTTCATCTGCGTGACCGACTCCGGGCGGATTCTGGGGCTTGGCGACCTGGGAGCAAACGGCATGGGAATCCCCATTGGAAAACTCCAGCTTTATACCGCAGCCGCTGGTGTTCCGCCCGAGGGATTGCTGCCGCTTTACCTCGACGCAGGCACGAATAACGAGGGCTACCTCAAAGATCCGCTTTACGTCGGTCTGCGCCAGAATCGGCCGCCGACGGCTGAGCTTTATGAATTTGTCGATGAATTTGTCGAAGCCGTGCAGGAAGTTTTCCCGAATTGCTGTCTCCACTTCGAAGACTGGACCGGAGTCGATGCGATTGCGTTGCTGGCCCGCTACCGCAACAAAGTCTCGATCTATAACGACGACATCCAAGGCACAGCCGGTGTCACGTTGGCTGGATTGATCAACGCTCTGAAGCTCACTGGTGGCGAAATGAAAGACCAGCGGGTCCTGTTCCTCGGAGCTGGTTCCGCCGCGATCGGACTTGCCGACCTCTTGGTTTCCGCACTTGGCCAGCAAGGTATTGCGCCCGAGGCGGCCCGTGAAAATATCCGCATGTTTGACACTCAAGGGCTTGTCGTTGCAGGACGCCCCGGGCTTGCGGCCCACAAGCTGCCTTACGCGCACAATCTACCCGCCAGCAAACCATTCAATTGCTTCGACCTCGATACCGAACGCCCCGAGATCATCGCTGCGATTGATGACTTCAAACCGACGGTGCTTATCGGCGTGAGCACGATTGGCAAGTTGTTCTCAAAGGAAGTCGTGCAAGCGATGTCCCGCCACAATCCGCTGCCGATTGTCTTCGCGCTATCGAATCCGAGCGAAAAACACGAATGCCTTCCGACCGACGCCTACACGTGGACCGACGGCAAAGTCGTCTATGCGGGCGGTGTGCAGTTTCCGCCGGTTCACCTTGGAGGCCGGGTTTTCCTACCCTCCCAAGCCAACAACCTTTACATCTTCCCCGCAGTGGGAATGGCGATCTACGCCACGAATGCGAAGCGGGTCACGGATGAGATGTTCATCGAAGCCGCCCATGCGGTCGCGGACCAAGTCTCGGAGGACCAGCTGAAACTCGGCATGCTCTTCCCGCCACAATCAAACATCCTCGAGGTGGAAATCCAAACGGCGGCCCGAGTGGCGAAGCTGGTCTTTGATGCCGGCCTCGCGCGTGTGGAGCGTCCGACCGACATACTCGCATTCATCCGCTCGCACGTTTACCAACCGGTTTATCAGGCACTGACCTGACCGCCTGCGGACGCACCGCAGACGGAAAATGTGAGGATGAAACGTTTGGCGCATCGCTCGGCCTTCGGTTTACTGCTCTGGTTGTCTGTGACCAGTGCAGCCGTAGGTGGAGTGGCACCAGCGGCTGCTTCCACTGACCCGTGGAGTGAGGATTACCTGCTTGGTGACTGGCTCGGGGTTCGGCCATTTCTCGCCGAGCGCGGCATCCGGCTGCAGGTGCTCGTGATCAACGACCCATTCGGCAATGTGACTGGCGGGAAGAGCCTTGGCTTCACGGACTACAATTTGGTTTGTGCGGACCTCACGGTGGACACAGACAAACTTCTTGGCTGGAGCGGCGGGGAATTTCATATCGGTTTCGCCGACAATGCAGGACGGAGCCTTTCCGCAGAGGACGTCGGGAATGCGTTTCCGATCCAATTGGCGGATGTTGCGCCAGTCGGGCCGCGATTGACCTACCTTTCATTCACACAAACGCTCTTTGACGAGAAGGTGTCGGTCCGGATCGGTCGACTCACAATCAACAGCGTTTACAACGAGGAATTCGCAGCTTCGGAATACTTCAACGCCTTCAGCTCGGTGGCGTTCAACCTTGTTCCAATCGGGATATTCTTAAATGCACCGGGAGCATTCGGGTATCCGCTTACGACTTGGGGAGCTCGCGTAAAATACGAGCCGGTTGAGTCATTTTACCTCATAGCGGGCTGCTACAACGGCGACCCTTCGGTGCAAAATGCCAACCGATACGGCCTCGACTTCACGTTTGACGGTCCTCCCTTTGTCATCGCCGAAGCCGGCTATCGGATCAACCAGCGAACGGGTGATACCGGCCTGCCGGGGAACCTAAAGGCCGGAGCCTATTTCAATGGAGGCACCGCCGAGGAATTCGGCTCCGGATCGACCAGCAGTGGGCGGTTTGGATTTTATCTTTTGGGTGATCAGGCCCTCATGCGGTGGGGCGACCGCGATGACAACCGATACCTCGGGGTCTTTGGTGCCTTCGTCTGCGCACCGGACCAGAGCGTCAACCCGATGCCCATTTTCTTCGACACCGGATTGGTCGCTTACGGCCCGCTTCGTTGCCGCCCGAAGGACTATATCGCACTTGGCACTGCCTACGGCGCATACAGCACTGACTTAACGACACCGGAAGAGACCACCCCCTCCCCGGCTATGCTGGACTACGAAATGACGGTTGAACTTTCGTACGGCTGCCAGGTCCGGCCAGGCCTCCTCGTGCAACCGGCTCTGCAATACATCGTCCATCCGGGCGGCGACCCATCTATTCCGAACGCACTGGCAATCGGAGCGAACATTGTCGTCAGCTTCTAGGCCGATAGGACAGCTCCTCGCATTTCCCAGCGATTTGCGGACGTCTTCCGGCTTGTGGTGGCAACCGGTGCTGGTTTGGCCATCGGAGCCAGCGAGGTGTGCGCTCCGCTCTTACGGTTCTTTTGATTCGCAGTAGGAAATCCAATCCCCGCCGTGGACTACGGAACGCCCGAGGGTCAGGTTTTTTGAAATTTCATACACGTGGCAATCGACGGAGGTGCCGTTCGGCAGTAGCGCGGTGATCGACAAACGCTGGTATTCAGAATGCTCGGGGTCGCTGGGATTGCATCCCTCGTAGGCGTCGAGTAATTCGAGCACTGCGTCATCGATTTGGTAAACCTCACCAACGACCGGTTTATTACCTTGCAAAAGCAAGCCGGGATACGGCCCGAGATCGTAGAGTTCCCCGGTGATGCAGCCGGATGAAACGAAATCGGCAGGAGGGAAATTGTCTTCGATGGATCGCGATCCGCCCCGGCGGAGTGTGCCGTAAACGAAGATGTGGTGCGTCACCGCTGTCCGCCGAAGCCTGAAATTTCCTTAATCCGTGCTTCCAGCGTCGCGACGCGGGCTTCGAGCCGATTGATTGTTTGGGCGGCTTGGTCGAGGTGACGGCGTTTCTCGAGCAGGTTGATTTCGAGCTCGCGGATGCGTTTTTGTAGCCCTAGTCGGATCACACCGCGCGACGGCCCACGGTTCATCAAGTCAGCCTCTTCCGGAAAGGAACCGACCGTGTAAAATGGAGACAATCCGAGGCGTGTTTCTGCACCTGTGCAACAGTCGAGGATCATGGTGTCCGCATCGATCTCGCCATTTTTGCGAAATTCCACCAGCGCCCCGATGGTGGTGGGACCGTAGTATTGGTCGTCACCCATTTTTACAATCCAGTCCATCTTGAGGTCCGGCAACATGGGCGCTTTGGTCCAGACTTCCTTGTCAGATGAAATCATATCCTGCGGTGCCACTTGGGCGGTGTTCGCCCATTCTTGGATTTTGCTGAAAACAACAGGCCCGAAAATCTCTGCGTCCTCATGTTTCCGGAGATACCAAGTTTCTGAATTCTCTAATGCCATAGGATGTCTGGGTGGTTGACGAGGGTTACTGACGAAATCGTCGCATTTTCCGTGGCGAGTAACAAGAACGGATGGGGCCGATCTTCGGTGAGCGGACGACGGTCAAAAGGCTGCTTCAGATCACATACCGAAAAGTTTTCACAAAGTGCGTTGGATTTATTCCAAAGACATTGTTAAGTCGCATCCATAATGTCTGAATTTAGCCCATCTGATGCAATCGCCCTTTACAACATCGACCGTTGGGGTGGCGGTTATTTTCATGTGAATTCGAGCGGCAACGTGGTTGTCCGCCCGAACACAAAAAAGAGTGAGGAAATCGACCTCATGGAGGTTGTTGAGGAAGCGCGGAGCCGGAACCTTGCGTTTCCGATGGTGGTTCGCTTTCACGACCTGCTGCGACACCGCGTGGAAACGATCAACGAGGCGTTTGCTGAGGCGATTTCCGAGTTTGGCTACGGCAATGTCTATCGCGGCGTGTTTCCGATTAAAGTCAATCAACTCCGCGAAGTCGTCGAAGAGATCATCGATGCCGGGCAGAAATACCATTTTGGAATCGAAGCAGGCAGCAAGCCGGAGCTGATGGCCGCGCTCGCAATGCATCAGGACCCGGAGAGCCTCATCATTTGCAACGGCTACAAAGATACCGAAGTCATCCGGATTGCGCTCCTCGGACGCAAGCTCGACAAGAAAATCGTGCTGGTCGTGGAAAAGCTTGAAGAACTCGAGCACATCCTTCGCGTCTCGGCGGAAATGGACGTGACTCCAATGATCGGGTTGCGCGTGCGGTTGCTTTCAAAAGGTGCGGGCAAATGGGCGACGAGTGGCGGCGAAAACGCCAAGTTCGGATTATCCACCGCGGACTTGGTTGTGGCCAGCGACCTGCTGCACGCCGCTGGATTGCAGGACGCGCTGGAGTTGGTGCATTTCCATGTCGGGTCGCAGGTGCCGGATATCGGGACAATCAAACGCGCGACGCGCGAGGCCGCACGATTTTACTCCAAGCTCAAGAAAATGGGGCACAAGGTCGGATACCTCGACGTTGGCGGCGGGCTCGGCGTGGACTACGACGGCTCGCGCACCACGTTTGACAGTTCGATGAACTACTCGCTCGCTGAGTATGCCCGCGACATCGTTTACAACATCAAGGAGATTTGTGACGCCGAGGCGGTGCCGCATCCGGTGATCGTGAGCGAAAGCGGGCGCGCCATCGTGGCCCATCACTCGATCCTCCTGGTTGAGACATTCGGCTCGATCGAAAAGGCGTCGCCGAAGCCCAAAATTCACGTCGACGAAAACGACCCGGTGCTGGTCTCCGACATGGTCGATATTTTCAAAAACCTCGGCAAAAAGAACCGCTTGGAAAATATGCACGACGCTCAGGAAATCCGGGAGCGCGCGCAGTCGATGTTTGACCTCGGGCTGCTGGACCTTCGAGCAAAGGCAAAGATCGAAACCGTCTATTGGAACATTGCCGGCAGCGTGGTCGAGATGTTTCACGGAATGCGATACGTGCCCGAGGAAGTCAAAGAAATGGAGATCGCACTCGGCGACCAGTATTTGTGCAACTTCTCGGTGTTTCAATCATTGCTGGACCACTGGGCGCTAGGGCAATTGTTCCCGGTGATGCCGATTCACCGGCTCGACGAAGCCCCCGACCGTAATGCCACGCTCGTCGACATAACGTGCGACTCGGACGGCAAGGTGAGCAAATTCATTGACCTTCAGGATGTGAAAGAAACATTGCCGCTCCACCGATACGAGGCCGGTGTGCCGTATTACATCGGGTTCTTCCTGACTGGTGCATATCAGGACATCATGGGCGATATGCACAACTTGTTCGGTCGCGTGAACGAGATGCATATCTTCCTCGATGAGGACGAGGACAGCGGGTATTACGTCGAAGAAGTCCTCGCTGGCAGCACGGTCGCGCAGGTCTTGTCGCTCACCCAGTGGGATGTGAATGAACTCGCACGACGAATCAAATCACTCGCTGACGCGGCCATAAAATCCGACCGATTGAAACCCAAGGAAGGAATGAAACTACTCGACGAATACGAGCGTATCTTGGGGGTCTACACGTATCTGAATTTCGACGATCAAATCGCACCCAAAAAATCATGACCCCATCCGAATCGCCATCACAACGTTCGCCACTCCATGAGGTTCACCTTGCAGCTGGCGCCCGCATGGTGGATTTCGCCGGTTGGGAGATGCCAGTTCAATACACCGGAATCCTGGACGAACACCGCGCGGTTCGCGAGAACGTCGGAGTTTTTGACATTTCCCACATGGGTGAGTTCTTTGTCAGCGGTCCGAATGCCACGACATGGCTCGACGGGATGTTGACGAATACGGTCACGCGACTGGGCATCGGGGAGGCGCAATACAGCCTGATGCTCAATGAATCTGGCGGGGTCATCGATGATCTGATCATCTACCGAACCGGCGAGTCGGCCTATCTCCTCATCGTCAACGCGGCAAAAATCGACGAGGATGCCGCGTGGATGCGCAGCCACCTCGGCGACGGCGTGGAGTTTGAGGACCAGAGCGGCGACTACGGCGCAGTGGCCGTCCAAGGGCCTCAAGCGGCGGCCTTGTTTGAAAAGCTCTTCGGTTTTGAACTTCCCGTGGAGCGGAACCGCGTCCTACGCGAGATCTGGAATGAAACGCCCGTTTGGGTTGTCACGACGGGCTATACCGGGGAATCCGGATTCGAGTGTGTGGTTCCGACAGGCCAAATCAGCGCGTTCTGGGCGGCCTGTGTGGATGCAGGTGCCAAGCCGTGCGGCCTCGGCGCCCGCGACACACTGCGTCTCGAAATGTGCTACCCGTTAAATGGCTCAGACCTATCGCCCGACCGCACACCACTTGAAGCAGGCCTTGGGTTTTTCGTTGATTTGACAAAACCGGATTTCGTTGGCAAATCCGCCCTCGAAACTCAGAAATCGGCGGGCATTTCCACCCGGTTGATGGCTCTCGCGGTAACCGAGAAATCTCCACCGATCCGTTCACACTATCCGGTTTGGATTGATGGCAAAGTGGTCGGCGAAACCTGCAGTGGCGCACTTTCTCCGAGTCTGGGGATCGGGATTGCGATGGCCTATATCCCGGTTGAATTTGCCAAAGTTGGCCAAACGCTAGAAATCGAAGTCCGTGGAAAAAAATACCCGGCCATAATCAAAAAGAAGCCGCTTTATATCCGCGCTTCGTAACGCTATACGATTCTCCGATGAATGTTCCTGATGATTTGAAATACGCAGAGTCTCACGAGTGGATCCGTGTCGAGGGTGACACCGCCACCGTGGGGATCACCGACCACGCACAAGCGGAGCTTACCGACATTGTTTTTGTCGAACCGCCGAAAGTCGGCGCTGTCGCCGGAGCCAAGGCCACTATCGCTGTGGTCGAGTCCGTTAAAGCGGCCAGTGATATTTATTCTCCGGTTTCCGGCGAGGTGATCGAATCGAACTCCGCGTTAGATGCGGACCCTGCGTTGCTTAACACCGATCCGTTCGGCGACGGCTGGATTTACAAAATCCGCCTCAGCGCCCCAGCCGAGCTCGACGCACTGAAATCGCCTGCCGAATACCGCGAGCAAATTTCCTAATGACAGCATCATTCGACCACGAGCGCTTTTCCCGTCGGCATATTGGACTAAATCCAGACGAAATCCGCGAGATGTTGCAGACCGTGTCTGCTCCGGATCTCGATTCATTGATTGACGAGACCGTTCCGCAGTCGATCCGAAGCACAAAACCCCTCGACCTGCCGCCCGCGCGCACCGAGGAATCCGCACTCCGGGCCCTCGAAGAAATCATCGCCCCGAATCAGGTTTTTCAATCCTGCATCGGCATGGGATACAGCGGCACATTCACACCCGCCGTCATCCGCCGAAACATCCTTGAAAACCCGGGCTGGTATACCGCATACACCCCGTATCAGGCGGAAATCGCTCAAGGCCGCCTCGAAGCGCTGCTGAATTTCCAAACGATGGTCTGTGACCTGACCGGCATGGAAATTTCTAATGCTTCGTTGCTCGATGAATCCACCGCAGCGGCCGAGGCGATGGCGATGTGCCACGGGATCAAGGCGGGGACTGTGTTCGTCGCCGCCGCAGATTGTCACCCGCAAACGATCGCATTGCTGAACACGCGTGCCGAGCCGCTCGGCATCACGATTCGCGTGTCTCCCACCGAAGCTCTGGATCTTTCCGGCGATGTTTTTGCGGTGCTGCTGCAGTATCCCGGGACGGATGGTGTGATTCGTCCCCTCAGCCCGATTATTGAAACCATTCACGCCGCGGGCGCACTCGCTGTCGTGTCAGCCGACTTGCTCGCGTTAACGCTCATTCAACCTCCCGGAGAGTGCGGGGCGGATGTGGTGATTGGCAGTTCGCAGCGATTCGGGGTTCCGTTTGGATATGGCGGGCCGCACGCTGCGTTTCTTGCCACCCGTGACGAGCATAAGCGCCGGATGCCCGGTCGGATTATCGGGGTGTCGCGGGATGCTGAAGGGCGTCCGGCACTGCGACTGACATTGCAGACCCGCGAGCAACACATTCGCCGCGACAAGGCGACCAGTAACATCTGCACGGCTCAGGTGCTCCTTGCAGTGATGGCGTCGATGTATGCGGTGTATCACGGGCCGGATGGACTGCGGGCAATCGCCACGCGGGTTCACCGCAAGGCAACCGCGCTTGCGAACGCACTCCGGACGCTTGGATTTCAAGTGGGGGATCATGCGTTTTTTGACACTGTTCGCGTCGACCTCGGTCTCGTGCGATCCGTGGATATCCTGCGCTTGGCGGAAAGCTATCGCATCAATTTACGCGCCCTCGACGCGCACACCGTGACGATTGCACTCGATGAAACCACCGGGAAATTGGACGACTTCATCCGGATCTTCAATTCCGGGAATGATGGCGCTGTAGCGATTGACGAGTCTCAGGAGTCGCTGCCGGGCGCGCTGCGCCGAACGGGGCAGATTTTGACACACCCGGTTTTCCGGACCTACCAGACCGAGAGCGAGCTGATGCGCTACATCCGTCGATTGGAGTCCCGGGATTTGTCGCTCACGACTTCCATGATTCCGCTGGGGTCCTGCACGATGAAGTTGAATGCGGCTGCAGAAATGCTCCCTGTCACATGGGAAAAGATTGGCGGGATCCATCCGTTTGCACCCGTGAGTCAAGCCGAGGGGTATCAGCGCATGTTCGCGCAGCTTGAATCATGGCTTTCCGAGGTCACTGGATTTGCGGCCGTGTCGCTCCAGCCCAATGCCGGCTCTCAGGGCGAATACGCGGGGCTCTTGGTCCTCCGTGCTTACCACCGCTCGCGCAGCGACTTGAACCGGACGATTTGCCTGATCCCAACTTCAGCGCACGGCACAAATCCGGCGAGTGCTGTCATGGCTGGTATGCAGGTGGTGCCAGTGCTCTGCGATGCGGAGGGCAATATCGACATCGAAGACCTTCAGAAAAAAATCGACGCTCATAGCAACGAGCTTGCAGCGCTGATGGTGACGTATCCGTCCACGCATGGCGTATTCGAGTCGGGCATTATCGACATTTGCGCGCGCGTGCATGCTGCGGGTGGGCAGGTTTACATGGATGGTGCGAATATGAACGCGCAGGTCGGGCTTTGCCGCCCGGGAGATTTCGGTGCCGACGTCTGCCATTTGAATTTGCACAAAACGTTCTGCATCCCGCATGGCGGCGGTGGTCCCGGCGTGGGACCAATCGGGGTTGCGGCGCATCTCGTTCCGTTTTTGCCCGGGCATTCGGTCATTCCGACCGGTGGAGACACGCCGATTGGCGAAGTGTCGCAAGCTCCGTGGGGAAGCGCGAGCATCAACGTGATTTCTTGGATGTATATCGCAATGATGGGGCCCGACGGCTTGGTCGATGCCACAAAAGTGGCGATCCTCAACGCGAACTACATCGCGGCACGGCTCGAACCGTATTTTCCGGTTCTCTATAAAGGCTCGACCGGACGCGTCGCACACGAATGCATCTTGGATGTTCGCGATTGGAAAACTCGTGCCGGCGTTGAGGTCGAGGACATCTGCAAACGACTGATGGATTATGGCTTTCACGCCCCGACGATGAGCTGGCCTGTTGCGGGCACGATCATGATCGAACCCACAGAAAGTGAATCCAAAGCCGAGCTGGATCGGTTTTGTGATGCAATGATTTCAATTCATGGTGAGTTGCGTGCGATCGAAACCGGCGAATCGGACCGCGAAAACAACCCGCTCGTGAATGCACCGCACACAGCTGCAGCGGTTACGGCGGACACGTGGGATCGGCCATACAGCCGTCAGCAGGGTGCGTATCCCGCTCCGTGGCTGCTTGAGCACAAGTTCTGGCCCAAGGTTGCACGGATCGACAATGTCTTCGGTGATCGAAATGTTTTTTGCACCTGTCCTTCGATGGACGAGTTTGCCGAAGCGTAATCCGGGGTGCCTGCTTGCCTGCCTCGCGTTATGAACGGGGTGGTCAGATGTGCTTGAACCACCCGATGCGGCCTGGTGCCAAGTTCGTGTTAATTTGTTTGACCTCGGTGTAGGCCTCGTAGCCGTAGGTTCCAAGCTCTTGGCCGATTCCGCTTTGTTTGAACCCGCCCCACGGGGCTTCGTTGAACGTAGGATGGTATGAGTTGATCCATGTGATTCCAGCCCGAAGTTTTCTCACGACACGTTGCGCCCGGGCACCGTCCTTTGTAAAAACCGCACCGGCGAGACCGTAGATCGTGTCGTTGGCAATTCGAATTGCCTCGTCCTCGGAGTCAAAAATCTGCACCACCAAAACGGGCCCAAAAATCTCCTCGCGCACGATCCGCATTTCGGGATTTGTGTTCACGAAGATCGTCGGAGAGAGGAAATTCCCGGCCGAGCGCCCATCCGAATACCTCGTGCCGCCGCAAAGCAACTCGGCGCCCTCGTCTATTCCGGATTGGATGTATAACATGACCTTTTCGAGGTGTGCGGGAGAAATCAAGGGGCCCATTTCGGAGTCCGAGTCCAAGCCCGGACCGACCACGATTTTTCCAGCGGCGGCAGCGAGTCGTGGCAACAGCGATTCAGCCAGCGAGCGCTCGAGTAAAAGCCGCGAGCCCGCACTGCAAACCTCGCCCTGTCCTGCAAAAATGCCGAAGAGGGCAAATTCCAGAGCCACCTCGGGGTCGGTGTCGGCGAACATGATATTCGGGCTCTTTCCACCGAGTTCCAGTGAGACCTTTTTCAGATTCCCGACTGCGGCTGACATGATTTTTCGTCCTGTAATCCCGCCGCCGGTGAAGGCGACTTTATCCACGAGATCGTGAGAAGCGAGCGCTGCGCCCACCGGATCCCCTGCCCCATAGACAAGGTTTGCCACGCCGGGCGGGAAGCCCGCTTCGTCGATCAATTGGAAAAGCCGGCGCGCACTCAGCGGAGTCAGCTCGGACGGCTTCAAAATGCAGCAATTGCCAGCGGCCAGCGCCGGTGCAAGCTTCCAAACGGCCATCAGGAGCGGATAATTCCACGGGATGATCTGGCCGCACACCCCAATCGGCTCACGGACGGTTTGGCACACGATATTTGGATCGCCCACCTCGAACGTCTGACCATGTGGCTTCGTGGCGAGTCCGGCATAGTAGCGAAAACATCCGGCAGCGTCGGCGACATCATACCGCGCCTCGCGCAACGGCTTGCCGTTGTTCAGGGTGTCCTCGCGCGCAAACAGGTCCGCATCGCGCTCGATCAGGTCTGCAAGTCGAAACAAAAGTGCGGCCCGTTCTCCGGCAGGTGTCCAGCGCCATGGACCGGAATCAAATGCCTCGCGCGCCGCAGCGACAGCCAACTCGACGTCGATGACATCAGACTCGGTAACGCGTCCAAGGATTGAGTTGTCCGCCGGATTGAAAAACACCCGGGTCCTTCCCGAACGCGAGGGGGTGAACTTTCCGCCGATGTAGTTTTCGAGAACGCTGGATTCCATAGAGCAAAGCGTAGCTCAAAAGTGCCTGGATTTCCAGCCTTGGCGGATGATGCGTTACGATTGTGGCTTCCAGAGCGCGGCGTCAATGATTGCCCACAGGTGAACTGGCACCGCTACGATCAGGGGGAGAATCAAAAACGACAACCCGTAGGAGCCCGCTGCAAAAACGAAGAATAAAAGCGCCGGAAGCACTCTTCCTTGAACCAACTGCCCCAATCCCGGAATGAAAAAACTAGCGATTGCCGCGATGACGTTGCCTGCATTTCCCTGTCCTGCTGATGTGCTCATGCGGATAGTTAAGCACGACGGCCCAACCGAATCAAAGCGACAATTCAGGTCATCGGATCTGACCTGTCGAACGATACCACGCCAGCGTGCGGGCCATCGTTTCGCCGAGTGGGCAGTAGGGATTCCCTCCCGCCAGCGCGCGGTGAGGAGCCGCATCGACAACCCATCGATTCGCAAACACCTCACGCACCCGGTCCCGCGTGAGCGTTGGCACTCCCTCGCGTAGCGCAGGAATTGCATCCACGACCCGCGCCACTAATCCCAGAACAGGATGAGGCAGCGGCAGGTCAAATCCTTTTGCGCCAAGGAGCGATGCCGCCGCCTGCACGAGACCCACATCGGAGATCGTGTCCGGCGCGGCGGCATACATCGTTCGGGAGGTGTGACTCATCCAATCCGGTGCGTTGATCAGCTTCAATAAATCCCGGACCAAATCCTCAACGGCGATCCAACTATAGTTTTTGACTTTGATCCCCGGCTTCGGCCGCAGCAGACCCGCTGCCATTTTAAAAAGCGGCAGCGTCGCTTGATCACGCGGGCCAAGAATCATCGGGGGCCTGATGATGAGCGCGTCCGGACGACAATCCATCACCGCTCGCTCCAACGCCACCTTGGACTCGCCATACCATGTGAGTGGGGCATCCTCATCAGACATTGATCGCTCGGATTGGCCAGCTGGCGTGGGCCCACCCGCACTCTGTGACGACAATACGATGAAGCGCGTTGTCGTTGGCAGCGAGCGAATGACCCGCATCGTGTCGTCCACATTAACCGAAAAATACGCATCTCGATCCCGCGCAAACAACACGCCGGCGCAGTGGATGGCTTGGTCGATCTGCAACTGAGGGCCCAACGACTCACCCCATGGGATCACCTCAACTTTTGCGAAATCAATTCCCTCCGATCGAAGCTGATCATTCAGCTTCGTGGGGTTTCTCACGCAGGCGATCACCGATTCGTATTGGCCCCCAGCCAATGCTTGAATCAGCAAATTGCGCCCTACAAATCCTGTTGCGCCGGTGATGAGCAGCTTCATGAGTGGGATCGCGGTTAGAGCGAACGCCGATACAAGTGATACGTCTTTGACCAAACCCCGCCCATGGCTTCGATGACAGCGATCACTTCCTTGTTGTTCGATTCAATCCACGAGAGCTCCGCCCAGTCACCTTGCTTTCTGGAGCGCAGAACGTTGTCGTAGCACATCAAGGCCGCCAAGCCCCGCTCGCGATGATCAGGGTCGATTCCCAGCACCACCTGACGTACGGAGCGGATCCGATGGGTTTTCATGAGAAAGAATATCCACGGCAGTCGCAGGAAAGCCGGCACACCGCGCACCCGTCGCAAGATTTCATTGAAGTTCGGCAGCGTCAGCATGAATCCGACCGGCGCTCCATCCACTTCTGCGAAGGTGAGAAGGTCGGGATTTGCAAACGCCTTCAGGTCACTGGCCGACGCAAGCAGGTCATTCAGAGTGATTGGATAAAATCCAGTATTGCGGTCGAGGGTGACGTTGTAGAGCCGATGCACGCAGCGAAGTTCGGCGTCGAGGTTTGACATGGAAAACCCTCGCAAAACCACATCGGGCGATCGGTCGCGCAAGCGCTTGGCCACCTTTTGCACCCGTTGCGGCACCTCCACAATGAGGTCCAAATAATAGGCGAAAAGGATGCGCTCGACAGAAAATCCCGAGGCCTCGACGAGATCGCCGTAGTAAGCTGGATTCCATGGCATGGAGATACTTGCCGGCTTGTCGTTCCCGGCTACCTGTAGTCCGCAGTCGTCGTGGATTGTTGGATTGTAGGGACCACGCACTTGATCGCAGCCCATCGCTCTGAGGTGGTTGCATGCGTGCTCGATGAGCAACTTCGCGGCTTCGATGTCATTCTCACACGCGAAGAAACCAAAAAAACCACACCGCTCACCGACATGGGTGTTGTAGGAACGATTGAATATCGCAGCGATTCGCCCGACCGGACGCCCTGCCCTCGTGGCGATAAACCCCACGATTTCACCATCCTGCCGCTGAAAAAGGCTGTTTGGTTTTAGAAACTTGGCAATGCTACCCGGGAATGGCGGCGTGAAGGCGGGATCCGTTCCGTGGAGAAGTTCCGGAATTCTCTCGAATCTCTTCCGATCGGCTGGTGTTTTGCAGGCTGAAATCAAAAACATTTTTACGGCGTCCGGGTTCGGAATACACAGGGTCATCGAACGTCCCGAGTTCCTTCGCCAATCGTGCAAAAATCTCAAGCACTTGGTCAAGGTCCTCGTCGGTGTGACTTGCCATAAAACTCGTTCGCACGATGGCTTCGCCGTATTTCACGGCCGGGTAGATCGCCGGCGTCGCAAACACACCCTCCTCGTAAAGCCGCTGAGTAAACTGGAATGCCTTGGTTTCGCTTCCAATCAAAATCGGCACGATCGGAGTCTGGGTAGTTCCAATATTGAACCCGATGCTTCGAAATCCTTCGTGCATTTTGTGCGTGTTGCGCCACAGGGCGTCAATCCGCTCAGGTTCGGCCTGCATGATTTGCAAAGCTTTCAAAACCCCACCCGTCACAGCCGGGGCCATCGACGCGGTAAAGATCAGGCATCGCGACTTGTGTTTAAGATATTCGATTATCTCGTTGGATCCCGAAACAAATCCACCCATGGAACCAAGGGATTTGGAAAATGTGCCCATAACGAGATCCACATCATCGTTGAGTCCAAAATGATGCACCGTGCCGCGACCGAGCGGTCCGAGCACACCGAGCGAATGCGCTTCATCGACGTAGGTAAACGCATTAAACTCCTTGGCAGCCTCAATGATCGGTGGGAGATCCGCGATATCACCAGACATGCTGAACACACCGTCCATGATCATTAACTTCCCTGCGTCCTCCGGCAGCCGCTTCAATCGGTTGCGCAGCGAATCAGCTGAGTTGTGACGGAACGGGACGAGCTTCGCTGCGGCAAACATGCAGCCGTCGATGATGCTGGCATGGTTTTCACGGTCACATAGGATCGCATCGTCGTCCTCGGTCAGGGCAATCAAAGCGCCTTGATTCGCAAAAAATCCGGTCGAATACAGCAACACCGCCTCCCGGCGCAAAAAGTCAGCGAGCGCTTCCTCCAACTCTTCATGAAGTTTGATTGTGCCGTTGAGCAGCCGCGACCCGGTGCATCCCGATCCATACTTTCGCGCAGCATCGCAGGCGGCGTCGACCACACGGGAATCCTGGGCGAGCCCGAGGTAGTTGTTCGAGCCGATCATGATCTTGGGCTCTCCGTCACAAATGACGTGATTCCCAACGGTATCATCGATCCTTCTAAAGTAAGGATAGAAACCCTGCGCTCTTGCGTCAGCAGAATCCCTGTAATCCCGGCATTTTTTTATTAAGTCTTTTGCCACGTTAAGATATATCAGAGTTGACGTTGGCAGGATTGCCCCCGATGTAAAATACTTTTCGAATCTCAGCCGCGTTCGGATTGCTTCTTGTCGAAGAAATCCAAACCCAGCGCTCAAACGTAGGGCGCCGGTTTGACAATCCGCCGAAGCTTGAACTCATTGCCGTAGGTGAAAATCGTGCATCTTTTATGCCAAGAATTCACGCACGCGCAGGAGCCGCATTCTATTTGACGGCACAGCGAAAAAGATGTTCGTTGCTATGAGTTAGGTTGCAGTATTTGGCTCGCTGTTTCTAAAACTGGGATGACCGCTGCGAAAGCCATTTTAACTCTGATTCTGCTGGTGCTCACGGCTCTGTCTGCGTCGGCGGGCGGTCCATCTGGTCAGCCCATCGCAAAACCGACATCGAGCAAAGTATCTCCGTCGAAACCCTCACGTTTGCTTGTAAAACCGTTCAAGCGGTTACGTGCGGATCAGCGTGCTGCCGCAGACGCCCACCGAACCCAAGTCGGGGCTCGCGTAAAAAAACGGTTTGACGCGTTAGGCGGATGGGAAGTTCTTGAGCTTCCAAAGGGAAGCGACATGGAATCCATGCGATCAAAGTTCATTGCAACCGGATACTACGAAGCGGTCGAGGTGGACCAGGAATGGCGGATTCTTGCGACACCCGATGATCCTCAGTATCTCAACGGCACGCTTTGGGGGCTTCATAATACGGGGCAAGCCGGAGGAACCACCGACGCCGATATCGATGCGCCGGAGGGATGGGATGTCCGAAATTCTGCGCAGGACGTGGTGGTTGCTGTCATCGACACCGGAATTCTTGCGACGCATGAGGATCTCTCCGCAAACATGTGGGTGAATCCAGGCGAGATTGCAGCGAATGGCGTGGATGACGACGGCAACGGTTACGTGGACGACATGCACGGGGTGAATGCAATCACCGGATCCGGCAATGCAACCGACGACAATGGCCATGGCACCCACTGCGCGGGAACCATCGGCGGGGTGGGAAACAACGGCATCGGCGTGACAGGCGTGGCGTGGCGCGTGAAGCTGATGGCCTGTAAATTCCTCTCTGCGCAAGGCTCAGGGACCACATCGGATGCAATCGAAGCGATCGATTACGCCCGGCGGAACGGAGCCGATATCATGAGCAACAGCTGGGGCGGCGGAGGCTACTCGCAAGCGCTTTTCGATGCGATTGCCGCCGCAAGGGATGCAGGCATCGTCTTCGTGGCAGCCGCCGGAAACTCAGCACTCGATAATGACGTGCAGGCAAACTACCCATCAAACTACCTGCTTGAAAACGTGCTCGCTGTGGCCGCGACGGACCGGAGCGAGGGAATTGCAAATTTTTCAAACTTCGGAAGCGGCATGGTGGAGCTGGGTGCTCCCGGGGTGGACATCCGCTCGACGGTCAGTAGTTCAAATACCGCCTACGACACTTACAGCGGGACGTCGATGGCGACGCCGCACGTGAGCGGGGCGCTGGCACTCGTCGCGGCGCAGTTTCCTAATGACACCGCGCGCATGCTGATCAATCGGATTTGTCGGTCGGTGGATACTACTTCCTCGCTTTCCGGCAAAACAGCGACTGGGGGACGTCTGAATGTTCTCAAGGCCCTGAATTCCACATCGAATGCGCCATTCAATGACGCATTCGCGAGTGCCGCGCGCCTGGCGACCACATCATCCGTTATGCGAGCAAGCAACACCGGTGCGTCCATGGAATCCGGCGAACCCTCTCACGCCCAGGCAGCAGGAGTCGCAGGGTCGGTCTGGTGGACGTGGACCGCCCCAGTTTCGGCAACCGTCACGATCGATCTTGAAGGAAGTTCGTTTGACACGGTTTTGAGCGTTTATTCCGGGACGGCTGTTAACTCCCTCTCCGAGGTGGCGGGTAACGACGATGCTCCCGGTCGGACGACGAGCCGCGTCACATTTTCTGCCGTGCAGGGCACCGCGTATCGCATCGCAGTGGCGGGCAAAGGCCAGACCGGGCTGATCCTCCTTCGAGTCTCAACGCCTCCGCCGTTCGATCTTTTTGGCAGCCCAGCAACTCTCACTGGCGATCCTGCCACGCTGACTACGACCAATGTGGGTGCCGGCAAGGAACCCGGTGAGCCGAATCACGCTGACAACGCAGGAGGCGCATCGGTCTGGTTTCAATGGACGGCACCCGCCTCAAGCAGCTACCGCATTTCCACAGCGGGTAGCAGCATCGACACACTCCTTGGAGTTTACACGGGCAGTGCGGTGGGATCGCTCAGCCTCCTCGCCTCGAATGACAATGAAAGCGGATCTCTTATCACTAGCGCGCTCAACTTTAATGCCATCGCCGGCACGGTTTACCGGATTGCCGTGGATGGTAAAAATGGTGCGTCTGGGTCGGTGCGAATCATGGTGAGCACCCCACCGTCGAATGACGCATTCGTATCCCGACTGCCGCTCGTGGGCACCCAAGTCGCCACCACTGGAAACAACTTGGGTGCAACAAAAGAGCCGGGCGAGCCAGCACATGCAGGAGATTCGGGAGGGCAATCGGTGTGGTGGACATGGATGGCCGCCGGCGTAGGCTCGGTGGAGATCAACACCAACGGCAGCGATTTTGATACGACGCTCGGAGTTTATACCGGAAGTGGCGTTTCGGCGCTGACCCAGGTGGCAGGCGATGACGATAGCGGCGACGGCTTTGCCAGTCGCGTTGTATTCAATCCATCGCCAGGAACGGTGTATCAAATCGCAGTCGATGGCTTTGGCGGTGATGCCGGATCCATTCAGTTGGCCGTGGTCCAGTCAGCGCTCAACTCGCCGCCCTCGGTTACGGACGCTGTCATAAATCCCACTCCCGAGGCATGGTCCGATCAGGAGATTCGGGTCACATCGGTTTCGAGTTTCGATCCCGAAGGTGACCCGGTGACGCTGGCCTACCAGTGGCAATTTTCAACAGACGGCACGGTTTTTGCGAACTCTAGTGACGCAATCACTTCGCGCCTGCCGATCGCCTTATCAAACCTTGGCAAACGTTGGCGCTGTCAGATCACCCCGTCCGACGCCATCTCAAGCGGTGCGCCATTCTTCACCCAGCCGCTGGATATCAATCGTCGTCCGACTCAAATTGGTAAGGTCGGACAACCGTATTTCTACGACAGCGATCTTTTTGTGCCGGGGAGCTTCGAGAGCTTCCCTCGCAGTGCGATCATCAACGAGTTCAGCCAAGGACCCAGCGGCGCAAGCTCCGAATGGATCGAAATTTTGTTTCTACGATCCAGCGACGCACGAGGCTGGACACTGCGCGACGTGAACAGCTCAAACTCAGTGATATTCAACCCAACCTCGTCATTGTGGCAAAGTATTCCGGCTGGCACTTTGCTTGTGATTTACAACGGCGGATCGAAGGACCCTGCACTTCCGCCGGACGATACTGACGCGAGCGATGGCGCGTTGATCCTGTCGTCGAGCAGCGCCCCTCACTTTTCCGGGTCATGGCCGATCCTGAGCAATAGCAATGCCGATGGATTTGCCGTGCGCGATCTTGGAGGCTCGCTGGTGGACGGGGTATCAATCAACAGCCAAACATCCTTCCAGCCCGCACTCGGTGCAGTCTCGGGCTCACGGAGCGCACGATTCAACGGAGAAACCGAGCCGGCTGCGGACTTGCTTCCTCATGGACGATCACCTCCTCTGCGAATGGCTCCGTGTCGCCCGGGCAGGGCAACACTGCAAGCAACTCGCAGTTTGTGACACGGCTCCGACAGGGGGACTTTGACACGCCAGCTCTTTTTTCGTTGGCACAGGACAGTGATGTCGTTCCCGGTTTAACTATCAATGCAACCACCGGGGTTCTTTCCGGCGTGCCGTCCGCTGCCGGATTCTTCCAGATCGGCATCAGCAGGCAGCGTGCGGGTGCGTCCGCGTCGAGCAGTTTCGGATTATTGGTTGGTTCATCCGACGGTGTGTTTATTGTTCCGGCTTCCAAAACGTTGCAGCTTGTCGGCCCAGCATCGATCTCAGGCTCCCTGCGAGTCGATGGTGGTCTCGCCACTCAAGGCTTCGATCTCACGATATCGCAGACATTCGAAAGTTGGCTCGCGCTCAATGCAAACCCTGGCGACGACGGCGATGGGTTGCCGCTCTTTCTTGAGTATGCCTTTGACCTTTATCCCGCAGCGCCTGATGGAAACGGCCATTCGACATTGCAAATTGAAGGCGACACCGCGAGATTCTCGTTCCGGAGGCAGATGGCTCCGTCGGATCTCCAATACGTCATCGAAAGTTCATCCAACCTCGCTGATTGGGGACCAGCGAATGTGAGCGGATGGACATTACTTCCGGCTGAGCCACTTGGAATCGACACGGAACGCGTCACGTATGAGTTTCCGTTTGACGTCGCACAGCCGCTTTTCCTGCGCATTCGAGTTCTACGATAGTTCGTGGCGTTGATTGGATTGTTTGCTCGAGACGTGCGAATTTCCGAGATTCCACTTGCATCGCAGGAGATGTCTGCCAATCTACGGGGCTAAATTTATCACGGCCATGAGCATCATCGCTACTATCGAAGCAGAACAACTTAAGAAGGACCCCGCCAAATTCAGCGTGGGTGACACAGTAAAAGTCCACACCCGCGTGATCGAGGGCGACAAGGAACGCATCCAGATTTACTCCGGGATCGTGATCGGTCGCAAAGGCACCGGGATCAGCGCGAGTTTCACGGTTCGTCGCGTCAGCTACGGCGAAGGAGTCGAGCGGGTTTTCCCAGTTCACTCCCCGCGAATCGCGAAAATCGAAGTCGAGCGCAAAGGTGCAATCCGTCGCGCAAAGCTGAACTACCTCCGCGATCGGAAGGGTAAATCAGCGACCACGGTTAAAGAAAGAATCGAGGCCCGCGCCTAATCATTCACCCAATGCCCGCCTGGGAAATTTCCCGGGCGGGCATTTTTTTTGCAGAAGCGATGCCGTGCTCGTTCGATTACGAATCGCGGCTTTGGGATTCCGGCGTCCGATCAGTTGCGGGCGTGGATGAAGCCGGGCGGGGTCCGTTGGCCGGCCCGGTTGTCGCCGCAGCGGTTGTTTTCAATCGACCGATTGAACTGCCGGGTTTGGACGACTCAAAACGCATGCGCCGCGCAGCGCGCGAGCGGGTTTACGATTTGCTTTTAGGCAATCCGGATGTCTCGGTGTCACACGCCGTCGTGGGCGAAGAGGTGATCGACCGGATCAATATCCTCCGCGCCAGCCAGGAGGCCATGCGGCGTGCCGTGGCCGCGCTGCATCCCATTCCCGAGCATGCGTTGATTGATGGGCTGCCGGTTCATCCATTTCCCATAAAGCAAACTGCCATCGTAAAAGGCGATGGGCTTTCGTTCAGCATCGCAGCCGCCAGTGTGATTGCAAAGGTGACCCGCGATAAAATCATGGCCGACTACGCGATCGAATTTCCGCAATACGGGTTCGATCACCATCAAGGCTATGCAACCGCAAAACACTTGGCTATGTTGCGCCTCCATGGGCCGTGTCGAATCCATCGTCGAAGCTTTGCGCCAGTGGCTCAAACAACGCTGGACATCTAATCGCGCTCTTGCCCCTCACCTCGCCCTCGGACGACAGGGCGAGTCACTCGCTGCGCGCAATCTCAAAAAGCGCGGCTATAAAATCCTTGCGACAAACTTCCGAGGCCGCCGGGGTGGTGAGATCGATCTCGTCTGCCGGGACCGCGCAACAGACACGCTAGTATTCGTGGAGGTCAAAACCCGGACAGATGAGGCATTTGGTCGTCCAATCGATGCGGTGGACAAAAAAAAGCGTCGGCGCATCGTGCGCGGTGCAATGGCATGGTTGCGAATGCTCGACATGCCGGACGTGCGATTTCGCTTTGATGTGGTCGAGGTCATCATGGACGAGGGACCGGAAGTGCGCGTCATTCAAAACGCATTCGGTCTCCCATCTGGATACTATTACTAAACCCGAAAACGATTTTTGACAGAATTTACAGAATGATCCGAATTTAGGAGAAGGGACTTGGGCCAACAGCACAGGAAACTTTCAGGACAGTCTGTATTCCTCATAACCCATTTTGTTCCTTCTGTTAATTCTGTCCAAACCTCTTCAATCGCTGGATCTAGGTTAAAAAAAGCCCCACCCGGAGAACCCGGATGGGGCTAAATCATTTTGCGATCGTTACCCGACGACTACAGCGAGCGTGCGGCAGCGACCACGTTCTCGGCGGTCATTCCGAGCAGCTTCATGACTGTGCCTCCAGGAGCGCTCATACCAAAACGATCAATCGCAACCGTTTTGCCATCCAATCCGACAAATCGGAACCATGGATCCGACACTCCGGCTTCGATGCTCACGCGCTTCCGGCAATCCTTCGGCAGGACTTCCTCCTGGTATTCCGGGGACTGAGCGAGGAAATGCTCGAAACATGGCATTGAAACCACGCGGGTTCCCGCGCCAAGTTCGTCTGCGGCTTTCAACGCGTGCTGGAGTTCGCTGCCGCTGGCGAGCAGGATGGTGTCGAGTTCGGCGGATTCTTTGCGTGCGATGTAGCCGCCCAGCTTGATTCCAGCCCGGCGCGTGGCGACCGGGATTTCATTGAGCGTCGGGAGATTTTGCCGGCTGAGCACCAGCATCGTCGGGCCATTCGTTTTCTCAAAGGCCGCCGCAAATGCACCGGCTGTTTCCTCGGGATCTGCAGGCCGGATCACATCCAATCCGGGAATTGCGCGCAGCCCCGCCACGGTCTCGACCGGTTCGTGCGTCGGACCATCTTCGCCGACACCCACCGAGTCGTGCGTGAAAATGTAAACCACCGGAAGTTTCGATAGCGCCGCGAGACGAATCGAGCCACGGGCGTAGTCAGCAAAAACCAAAAACGTAGCACCGCTCGGACGGAAGACACCGTCGTAAGCAATTCCGTTGAGCATTCCGCACATGGCGTGCTCGCGAATACCAAAGTGCATATTCCGGCCTTCGCGGTTCTTGCTACTGAAGTCACCGCCGTCGACGATGTAGTTCAATGTCGATCCATGCAGATCTGCGCTTCCGCTGATGAGCAATGGCATCGCTTTTGCGACCGATTGCAGGACGACGCTTCCGGCCTTGCGCGTTGCGATTGACTCGTCCGGGTTGAATTCCGGGATGACTGACAGCAGGTCGGGCACATCGCCGTTCAGGGCGGCGTCGATCTCGGCAGCGAGGTCGGCATTTCCGGCGCGCCACGCGGCATACTTCGATTCCCACGCGGCATAAGCGGTTTTCAACTCCGACTTACGATTTTCGAAAGAGGCAGTTGTCGCCGGATCAACATAAAACTTTTCTTCCGGGAGCCCGAGTCCGGCGCGTGCAGCGTCGGAGAATTTCACACCGGCCTCGCCGTGTGCCTTATTGGTTCCGCAGACTTCCGGGATGCCTTTTCCGATGAGTGTTTTCGCAATGATGAATTGCGGTTTTCCACTCGTTGACGCCTTGGCTTTTTCATACACCGCGATGACTTCGGCGATGTTATGTCCGTCGATTTCGTGGACTTCCCAGCCGTAGGCTTTGTATTTAGCGGCGGTGTCTTCGCTCTGCGAAACCGGCGCCATGGCATCCAACGTGACGTTATTGGAGTCGTAGAAAAGGATTAGATTATCCAAGCCGAGGTGCGCAGCAAGGGCAGACGCCTCTTGAGCAACCCCCTCTTGAAGGCAACCGTCCCCTGCGAGACAAACGATGTGGTGGTCAAAAATCGTATGGGCCGCTGTGTTGAAACGGGCCTCGGCCATCTTCGAAGCCACCGCGTATCCGACGGCATTTGCCACCCCCTGACCGAGCGGGCCCGTCGTCGCTTCGACACCCGGAGTTTCATGCCACTCCGGATGACCCGGCGTGATGCTGTGCAATTGGCGGAATTTTTTTACCTCATCCATGCTCACGGCAAATCCCGAGAGATGGAGCCAGCTGTAAAGGAACATGCTGCCGTGGCCGGCGGATAGAATGAAACGATCCCGGTTCAGCCAGCGGGGCTCATCGGGGTTGTAGCTCAGGGTCACTCCAAATAGTGCCGCACCGATGTCGGCCGCGCCGAGCGGCAGCCCGAGATGGCCGGATTTGCAGGCGGTGATGGCATCAATAGCGAGCCCACGCGCATCGCGGGCAGCTGTCTCCAAAGCGGGAATGTCAATACTCATAGTCCGCGTAGCATGATAACCTTCCATCGTTTGGCAAGCCGAAGATAATAATTGTTTCGTAAGAATTGCACTTCGTTCATGCAACATTTTCGATTGATTCCTTGTCGACACCCTGGTCTGACCGAATACCGTAATCCGAACTATCGACCACCTATGCCATCCGATTCGATTTCAGAAATTCCGCAGGAGATCTCGGCATTCCGGCCCGAGATGGCGATCGTGCTTGGCTCCGGGTTGAATTCGTTTGTGGATGGATTGCAGGTCGAGCACCGCATCCCCTACTGCGACATTCCAAGTTTCCCGGCCTCGTCCGTACCCGGGCATGCGGGGTGTTTTTCACTTGCCCGAATGAACGGACACCGGCTTTTGATCGCGCAGGGACGCGTGCATTTGTATGAGGGCTGGTCCGCTAGGGATGTAACCGCCGGGGTCCGGCTGTTTCACGCACTGGGGATTGAGAAGTTGATTTTAACCAACGCGGCCGGGTCGCTCAACCCGGCTCATCCGCCCGGCTCGTGGATGATGTTATCCGATCATTTGAACCTCACATGCACCTCACCGCTGCTCGGAGGGGCCAACTTTGTCGATATGACCACGGTGTATTCACCATCCATGCGGGAGATATTTCGCCAAAATGCGCGCGACCTCGCGCTGCCGCTCCACGAGGGTATTTACGCGAGTCTAGTGGGTCCTCAATACGAAACCCCGGCGGAAATCCGCATGCTGCAAACCCTCGGAGCTGATGCAGTCGGGATGTCCACCGTGCTTGAGGCCATCCAGGCACGAGCCCTAGGGATGCACACGGCCGCATTTTCCTGCCTGACAAACTGGGGTGCAGGCATGAGCGAAAACGAGTTGAGTCACGCGGAGGTGACCGAAACCGGTCGCGGCGCGGCGGGTGAGTTGATCCGACTGTTTCAATCCGCGCTCCCCGCTTTACTATCGAACTCCCGCGACATAGTATGAATCTCCTCAAAACGTATGAAAACTCTGCTGGTAGCAATTGATCTAAGTGAAGCGCTGAATCCGGTTCTGCACATGGCCGTGTCATTGGCAAGACAACTAGGTGCCAAGCTCGATATCATCCACGTCGTCGAGCCTATCGTCACCAATGTCCCGATCGGAGCAGCGATGGATGTGATCGAAGTGGCACCCTCGCTGGATTTGCCAAACGACATTCAACTACGCACGGAACAGCTCAATAAACGGGTGGCATCGATCGCCGCCGGCGTCGAATTTTCGGCAGAGGCCATCGCGGGAATAGCCGTGGATGAAATCATGGAACGCGCCAAAACTGTCGCCGCCGAATTTATCATACTCGGCTCGCATGGGCACGGCGCGATCTACCATTTGTTTGTCGGCAGCGTGGTGACGGCCGTTTTGAGACACTCTGAAGTTCCGGTGATGGTGGTGCCGATTCGCAAGCACTAGTTGCGATGAAATCCAGCCACCGCGGAGATCGTCACTGGCTCCGCGTCATCGCCCTGATCCTGCAGGGAGCGGGCCTTGTGCTGCTTTCTCTGGTTTTCGTCTATGCCGGAGCCGTGAAAGCGATGCGGCCGGATCTGTTTGCGTTCGACATCCTTAATTTCGACATCGTCCCGTGGGATGCCGGTGTTTGGATCGCAAATGTTTTGCCGTGGATGGAGATATTCGTGGGCGTTGGAATTATCATTCCCACGACACGCATCCCCGCGCTCGGTTTGTGTGTGCTTTTGCTCGCTGGGTTCACTGCGCTGCTGGTGTGGACATTGATGCGCGGCCTAGAGATTTCATGCGGTTGCTTGGGTACCGGAGACGGCGATTTGCACGCCGCCATATGGCGAAATGCAGTCCTGATCCTGATCGGAGGCATGCTAGCTTGGACCGAATGGCGGGCGCGCCATCAAAAAGCATCCGACCGCCTAGCCGTGCGGTCGGAACGCGCCAGCTGAAATCACCTGGATTTGCAGGCAACAACTTGCACGAGCAATCGATGCAGCACGACCTCGTCAGGGAGTCGGGATGTCACTAGGTCCCGATTGGCTTGCGCGCAGGCAATAAAGCCATTCCGCAACTCAGCGAGCGAATACCGGCGCACACTCGCAGCGGCGAGTCCTAGCGGATAGACGTTGATGGTTCCGTCTTTCTTGCGCGGGAGGTGACGGGTTGCTGAATCGGGGAGTTTTTTCAAGACCCCGGCGAAAAACTGGGGCTGTGCAGGGGGCTGAAGGTGATGCTCGTCCATGAGCGCCTTCACTGCGAGCAGGTTGCGCATCGTCGGCACGATGGCCGCAAGCAGGATACCTACCGCCTTTTCGCCCTGATAGAGGAGCTGGTCCAGCGTATTGACGCACAGCGCCAAATCCCGTTTGGCAATGGCGTTTCCGAGATCGAAAATCCCCCCGGCCCGGGTGGCTGGGACGATATCGCGAATGTTTGACTCGGTGATGACTGCGGATGGGCCGAATGCTAGAGCTAGCTTTTCAAGTTCCGTATCGAGCTGTCGCGTTTCCGTGCCGACGCGCGCAGTGAGAAGTTGCACTGCGTCGGAGTCCAAACGCAGCCCTTTTTCATCCACGCGTTTCGCAACCCAATCCACGAGGTCCGCCTCGGTTGCCCCCCATCCAAAGTCTGGTTTGTCAAAAACTTGGACCGATGCGATTTTTATCAGCGTCTTATATGCAGTCCGCCGTTTATCGGACTCCGGAGCGCTGATTAAGCAAACAACACCATCGCCGAGCGGGGCGCTTAACACTTGCAGGAGTCGCTCAATTGCCGAGGTGACCGACTCCGAACGTCCCATCACCGAGTCCGCGAAAAATGTCGCGCTCTTCAACCAAACCAACTTTCCACCCCCGAAAAATGGAATTGTCAGCAGTGCTTCGATGGTCGCCTGGATCTTGGTCACCGCCTCGTCCACGGTGCCCACGGCACCATCAATCGCCTCAATGCCAAACGGATCGTCTGACGGGGCCAATTGCGCCGCCAGTTCTGTCGCGGCTTTTTTCACTTCGGCCTCGTCGGAGCCGGTAATGAAGTGGACCTGATGTGATGGTGCGCTTTGGGCGGAGGCAAGCTTGTTTGGTGAAGCCATGATTCAGCGTTCGGAGGCACTAATGATTACTCAGACCAGTTCGCCATATCTGGCATTTGCCAGCTCGGTGCAAAGCCGCAAAATCTCAGAGGTTTGGTTTTCCAGGAGGGCTTGGCGCGCGAGTTCCCGGCAGGCTGGCAGATCGAGGCATTGGACGGCGCGCTTCACGCGTGGCACCATGGACGGGCTCGTGCTGAGTTCATCGATTCCGAGGCCAATCAAAAGTGGTGTCAGGACGATATCAGAGGCCATTTCTCCACACACGCCCACCCAGATCCCTGCGTTGTGTCCCGCTCCGATCACGCTGCTGATAAGCCGGATGATCGCCGGATGGGTCGGTTTATAAAGGGCGGTGATCCGCTCGTTGAGCCGATCCACAGCAATCGTGTACTGGATAAGATCATTGGTGCCGATACTCAAAAAGCTGACTTCTTTCGCGATCAAATCCGCACAAATGGCCGCCGATGGAACCTCGATCATCACCCCCACCTCAACATTTTCATTGAAGGCGCTTCCCTCCGCACGCAACTCGGATTTGCATGCGCCGAGGATGGCGTTCGCCTGCCGGACTTCCCCCAATCCGGACACCATGGGATACATGATTTTTACATTTCCGTGGACGGAAGCCCGTAAGATCGCGCGAAGTTGGGGCTTGAATATCTCAGGGTTTGCGAGACAGAACCGGATGGCGCGGCAACCAAGAAATGGATTTTCCTCATGCGGGAGGTCCAACCCGGCCACCTCCTTGTCCCCGCCGATATCCAATGTCCGGATGATTACGGCTGCCTCGCCACAGCGTTCAGCGACCGTGCGATAGGCGTCAAATTGCTCATCCTCGGTGGGCAGTGTGTCACGGTTGAGAAACAAAAACTCCGTCCGGAAAAGCCCAACCCCGTCCGCGCCGCTCTCGTCGACATCATCCATCTCGGTCGGAAGCTCGATGTTTGCAGACAGAATAATGTGGCACCCGTCCGAGGTGGTCGATTCCGTGTCACGGATCAGCTCCAGCTTTTCCTCGACCAAATCCTTTTCCTGCTCAAAGAGATCGTACTCGGCCAGCGTTTCGTCCGATGGATTGAGGATGAAAATCCCGCGGTATCCGTCGATCAAAGCCGGTGCTCCGCTGGTGATTTTCTCACACAGCCGGTTCAATCCAACAATCGCCGGAATGTCCATCGAGCGCGCCATGATGGCGGTGTGCGAAGTTTTACTCCCGACCTCGGTGGCAAAACCAAGGACCATGTTCCGGTCGATGAGCGCCGTGTCGGATGGCGTCAAATTGTGCGCGATGAGCAGGTGCGGTTCGCCGTGCGTTACGAGATTCGCCTCCTTTTTTCCGAGCAAATTGCGAATCACCCGCCGTGCCACATCCTGAATATCCACCACCCGTTCGCTAAGATACGGGTCATCGATCGCCTCCAACGACCGGCAATAGCGATCGGCGACGGATTGAAATGCGAATTCGACGTTAAGATGCTCAACGGTAACTGCTTTCAAGACCTCATCGATCAATGTACGGTCTTCCACGACCAAGAGATGCGCGTCGAAAATGCTCGCGTCCGATGCGCCAAGCGCTTGGGCGATTTTCTGTTGCAGCGCCAAAAGCTCCGCTCGGGTTGCAATCAACGCCGATTCAAACCGGGCGATCTCACCCGGAATCGCGTCGTTAGTGATCGAGTGACTCGGGATGTCCTCTTCTTCCTGTAAATGGATGACGACGGGAGCCCGCGCAATCCCCGGACAAACGGGAATTCCCTGAAATCGCAATTCCGCTGCGGGCGCTTCTTCTCTGGACACCTATCTGGTGTAACACGAAGAAATCAGACGGTCAAAGATGAATGGTTGGATTACTCCTCGCCAAACTTGCTCTCGATCAAATGCTGGATCTCTTCGATCGCACGATCCGCATCCGGCCCTTCCGCAATGACTTGTAACTTCGATCCTTTACCCGCAGCCAACATCATGAGCCCCATGATGCTTTTCCCGTTCACCCGCTCGCCATCCTTTTCCACCCAGATTTCAGCGCGGAACCGGCTCGATGTTTTCACCAACATGGCAGCCGGTCGGGCATGCAACCCGTTGCGGTTCAGGATCGTGACCTCACCGGTGGAGTGGGTCGCTTCGGAGGATGGTTTTTTTTTGGATAAGAGGCCCATTAGGTTTCCGGATTTTGCTGCATCATGCTGAGTAACCGCTGATTAAATTCGAGCGCGGAGTTGCGTCCCATGCTCTTCAACTTCTGGTCGAGCGCCGCAACCTCGATGAGTCTCGATAGGTCGCGGCCCATCCGAACTGGCAGAGTGACATGCGGAACGCGAATTCCTAGGATGTCGAAATAATCACGATCTATCCCGATCCTATCCACGTTTTCGACGTCGTGCCAATCTTTTAGTGTAACCACAAAGTCGAGCCGCTTTTCCGGACGCACACTGCCGACTCCGAAGACCGACGCCACATTGATGATTCCAATGCCCCGCACTTCCATGTGAAATCGCGTCAGGTCGGATGACATCCCGACCAACTCCCGTCCCTCAATCACTTTGATCTTGGTTATGTCATCGGCCACAAGGCTGTATCCCCGCTCAATCAGACCCAGCACACACTCGCTCTTGCCGATTCCACTATCACCGCGAATCAGCGTTCCGATGCCTTGGATGTCCACCATGCTTCCAAAAACTGACGCTGTGGCGGCAAATTCATATTCCAACGCTATCGTTGCGGCGTTGATGAATTTCATTGTTATAATGGGCGTCCGGAAAATCGGCGTCTCCGACTTTGCGGCTGCACGGATCAATGTGTCAGGGATTCGGGCATCCCGCGCGACGACCAAACACGGAATGTTCCGTGAAAAGAGCTCGTCGCATCGTTCGGAAAGGAGCGAAGTTTTCAGAGACTTAAGATACGCAAGCTCCGAGTTTCCAATTACTTGCAATCGTTTTCCCGGAAAATAGCTATAAAACCCAGCGAGCGCGAGACCCGGACGATTAATGGTGGGCTCCCGAATTTTCCGACTCATTCCGAGCGACAACCCCTCCAGCCGGAGCTTCAACGTTTCAGCATGATTCGCATAAAACTCCCCGACTGTGATGCATTTTACACGTGCAGAGGTGGAGAGACTCATGGGGATTTCGGTGCGGGGTTGGGGCCGGGCGATTCGCCGGCTTTTTCAGAAGTTACATCTTAAACGATTCACCCAGATACAATTTGCGGCTGATCGGATCGTTGAGAAGAAAGTCCTTATTCCCTTGGCTTTCCACGCGTCCTTCAAAGATCAGGTAGGCTCGATCGACGATATTTAGAGTTTCCCGGACGTTGTGATCGGTGATGATGATGGCCAATCCGCTCTTGCGAAGGTCGGTGACGATCTGCTGAACGTCGTAAACAGCGATTGGATCCACGCCGCTGAACGGTTCATCCAACATGAGCAATGTCGGGTTCGTCACGAGGGATCTGGCAATGGTGAGGCGACGTTTTTCTCCACCGCTCAGCGTCAATGCATCTTGTTTGGCCACATGTTCGATTCCGAACTGATTTAATAGTTGTTCGCACCGCGATTTGCGTTCCTTTTTGGAGGCAGAGGTGGTTTCGAGGATCGCCATGATATTTTCCTCGACGGTGAGTTTCCGGAAGATCGATTCCTCCTGCGGAAGGTATCCCATTCCTTCGCGAGCCCGACGATACATCGGCTGAGCGGTAACGTCTTTGTCATGAAAAAACACACGTCCCCCGTTGGGACGGACCAGACCGACGATCATGTAGAACGTCGTCGTTTTACCGGCGCCGTTGGGGCCGAGTAGCCCGACGATTTCGCCTGGCTTGACGTTGATATCGACTCCATTGACTACCGAGCGTCCACCATAGATTTTGACCAGTTTTTCGGTTCTCAGGAGCGGCGGGCGATTGGCATCAAACGCGGCGGGCTCTGCCACCGTGGGAGCGGTTGAAGCGCTCACTGGTTCACTACCCCCTCATTGGCATCGACAATCACAGTGCGACTGCTGCCTTGCGTGCTCAAACGACCGACACGATTAAGGACCATGACGGTCGCAGGATTCACCGCGATATGGTTGTTAATGCCCTGTTGTATTTGAGGGCTTTCGGTCAATGTGATGTCGCCGGTGGCTGGATTAAAAAGCGCCTTGCCGGAGCGGCCGATCGACTTGCTCGGGTTTCCTTTTTCGTCCTTGGTTTCTTGAACGATGGTTACATTGCCAATTGCCTCGACGATGCGCAGGCCTTTCCGGTTTTCGTTCATGTAAACGATCAGCCGGTCGCAAAACAGCGTGAACTGGGGATCCTTGACGACCACACTTCCTGTGAACGTAGCCATGTTTTCGGCGTTGTTGAACGTCGCCTCTTTTTGGGCGGTGATTTCCGTTTGAGCACCCGCCGGGCGATCTGAGGAAAACATCGAATCCTCGGATTTCCGCGGGGCGTTGCCCTCTGGGTTGATCGATGCGGCCGGTTGGGCCCCGAGCCACAACGGGGCAATCAACGACAGTGTGAGACAGGTAAGAACGGATCGTTTACTCATTTTCCAAATTTTGTGTGTTAAAGATTAACATTTTTACATTTCCGGTGACTTTCCCCAGACGGTTGCGGGTATCAAACTCAGCGCCATCGCCATCGATCACAAAGTCTTCGCGCTGGATCTTTACCGTCTGATTTCCCGTCAACACCCGGTTCGTAAGATTGAATGTGGCGACAGGCATTGTCACGACAAACGTCTTGCCATCCTCGTCTGCAAACTCAATGCGCAGATTGTCCATTTCGACATGCTCCTCATCCACACGCCGGGCGGATTTCGTGTCCAAGAGCATAATGAGCTTTCCGTCGGGACCGGAATGCGGGATGCGCAATCCCTGAAACGTCTCGTTCATTGGGATGTCGCGCAGCATGGATGACTCGTTCGATTCTTCCTCCTTTGCTGGAGTTGGCGATTTTGCAGCGTCCTCGGATTTGGCAGGAGCCACAGCGAGCAATCCCAAAGCTAACGCGGTGATTACGGTACGCATATTAGGCGATGGATTTGCGGATAGCATGCAGTTGTTTGAGTAGTTTGGGCAATGCGCGCAGGGGGATTTGGTTGGGGCCGTCCGATAGTGCACGCGCAGGATTTTCGTGGGTTTCGATGAATACCGCATCGCAGCCCGCAGCGACTGCAGCACGGGCGAGCACAGGCGCAAGCGCACCATCACCACTGGTCGTGTCCCCTGCCCCGCCGGGACGCTGCACGGAATGGGTGGCATCAAAAATCACAGGATACCCCAACTCTTGCATCCACGGGATCGAGCGCATATCAGCCACCAGGTTGTTGTATCCGAATGTGGTTCCGCGTTCGGTAAAAACGAACCGCTCACACCCGCCGGCGATCAATTTATCCGCTATGTTTTTGACATCCCACGGAGCTAAAAACTGGCCCTTTTTGACATTTACCACGCGTCCGGTGCCCGCTGCCGCGAGGATCAAATCCGTCTGTCGGCAAAGAAACGCGGGGATCTGGAGCACATCGATAAACTCGGCTGCTTCGATCGCCTCGTCCGGGCTATGGACGTCCGTGGTAACCGGCACGGACAACTCCCCGCCGATCTCGGCTAGAAGGCGGCATCCGTCGTGGAGCGAGGTGCCGCGAAACGAGGAAACCGAGGTCCTATTTGCCTTGTCGAAGGACGCCTTGAAGATGAACTTCGACCCCGTATCCTCGCAGATCGCAGCAATCTTTTTTGCCATCCGTCTGGTGAATGCGGGCGTCTCCATCACACAGGGACCCAAAATAAATACGAGGTCCGGCCCACCGATGTGGCACGAACCGACGCGGATTCCTTTGCTACTCATCTCCGGAAAATACCGAATTCGATGGAACGTGCGAGTTTTTTGACGATTTTTACGCAAATCGCAATGGGTAAACGATCGCAAAAGTCAACCTTGCGTTATTAGGATAACGTGTTATGCCAAACGTCCGTTATGCCTATCTACAGAACCAATCCGCTGGACTCTGCGTTCCGCTACATGTGGATTGCGTTTGCCGGCTTGTTCGTTTCTGTGATCGGCTTTGGTTTCGCAGTCCACGATGTTTCGCGACCCGTCCTCGACAGGCTCTCGCAGACTGGAAACCGATCCCCGGAGATGGTCCGAGGGTTGCTGGCAGATGCGTTGATGGCACCCCTGCCGATCATCACCGGACTCATGTCGCTAACTTTTTTGACAATTTTCATATCTTCCGGGGCATTGTTTCTCCTGCGTTCGATCACGCTCCTAGCGCAGAATGACGAAGAACGTTGAGGCTGGGTTTTCGATCCCGGAACTTCTCGCACCAGCCGGCGACTGGGAATGCTTAAAGGCGGCCGTCGCCAATGGTGCGGACGCAGTATTTTTTGGCTTGCCAAAGTTTAATGCCCGGATGCGGGCGGAGAATTTTTCTGAAGCGGAATTGCTCGAGGTGGTCGCTTACCTGCACCGCCGCGGGGTGAAGGCGTATGTCACGCTCAACGTGCTAATTTTCACCGAGGAACTTCCGGATGCGATCGAACAACTTCGCCTGCTGGAATCCGCCCGCGTGGATGCAGTCATCATCCAGGACGTGGGTCTTGCCGCTCTGGCACGTGAGTTGACCCCGCACTTGCGAGTTCACGCCTCAACGCAAATGACCGTGACATCCCCGGAGGGTGCGGTATTTGCCGAAAGCCTGGGCGTCTCACAGATCGTTCTAGCGCGCGAGTTATCAATCAGCGAAATCCGCAAATTCCGTGAGACCGGCGTGCCACTAGAGGTATTTGTGCATGGGGCATTGTGTGTCGCGTATTCCGGGCAATGCCTCACCAGCGAGTCGCTCGGGCAACGGAGCGCCAACCGGGGAGAGTGCGCGCAGGCCTGTCGGATGCCATACGAAATGATCGTCGATGGAAAACCGGTGGACCTCGGGGACCGCCGGTATCTATTGTCTCCGCAGGACCTCGCCGCGGTGGATGAAATCCCGGAACTTGTGCGGGCCGGGGTGATGAGTTTTAAAATCGAAGGCCGCCTGAAATCACCTGAGTATGTGGCAGCGGTGACCGCAGTTTACCGGAGGGCTCTGGACGCGGCAATCGCCGGGCAGGAATTCCAAGCATCGCAAGACGATTGGTATCGCTTGGAGATGGCGTTCTCGCGGGGCCTTTATCCCGGTTGGATGCACGGGGTGAATCATCAAGAACTCGTGGGCGCAAGGTTTGGCAAAAAACGGGGACACTTCGTCGGACGCGTGGAGCAGTCCGGCGCGGATTTCATCGAGCTGACCCCGGACTCGGACCTCGTAAATCTCAAACCCGGTGATGGATTGGTTTTTGAAAATCCATCGGATACCAACCATGAAACGGGCGGGCGGATTTTCGAGGTCGACAGGAACCGCGTGACATTCGGTCGGGGACGCGTGCCAGGGTTGGATCGGGTGCAGCCGGGGTGTTTGGTTTGGAAAACGGATGATCCCGCGTTGAGTCGCACGGTGCGTCAGTCGTTCGCGGCAGAGCCCCATGCGAGACAGGAACGCAGGAAACCGATGGATATTTGCCTCAGCGGACGGCGTGGCGAGCCGATGGTGGCAGAGTTTTCTATCGACTCGAAACTCGTTCGGATTCCGTCGGACATTCCGCTGGAAAGCGCCAAGAACCAGCCTCTCCGAACCGACCGTCTGATCGAGCACTTCAGCAAGTTGACCGCCACGCCTTACTATCTTCGTACGCTCACGAATCAAATCGAAGGCGATGTGATGCTCCCGCTGAGTGTGATCGGGCGAATGCGGCAGGCTGCGTTGCATCGATTCGAAACCGAGCGGGAAAGCGCACAAATCTCGCGCGAGCCAATAAGGACATTGGATGAAATATTGTCGGAAGTGCGATCATGCAGTCCGGTTTCGGAAGTTTCTTCTCCGGTGCTCACGGTTTTGGCGCGCACTGATGCGCAAGCGGATGCTGCCATTGCCGCCGGTGCGAATGTTCTCTATCTCGACTTCGAAGATATCCGGCGCTACGCCGACGCGGTGAAGCGACTGCGTCAGATCGAGGGGTGCCCGCAGGTCGTATTGGCCACGCCACGGATTCAAAAAGCCGGTGAGCAGGGATTTTTCAAATTGATCGAACGCGCGGAGCCCGATGCGGTATTGCTGCGGAACCTTGGTGCGATTGCATATTTTTCGGAAACCGGTCTTCCGTGCATGGGTGACTTTTCTCTCAACGTCGCCAACCCGGTGTCCCTGTCGGTTTTTATAAAAATGGGCCTCACGCGTTTGACTATTTCCTACGATTTGACAGCCGGCCAGGTGCTCGCGTTGGCGAAAGCCGCTCCGGCGCAATCGCTCGAACTGACAATCCACCAGCATATGCCGATGTTTCATATGGAACATTGCGTATTTGCCGCATTTTTATCGAACGGTAAAGATTACACTGACTGCGGCCGCCCGTGCGAAAAGCACCGCGTGCATCTCCGGGACCGTGTGGGTGTCGAGCATCCGCTGCGAGCCGACGTCGGATGCCGAAACACGCTGTTCAACGCGTCAGCGCAGACAGGCGCAAAGTTTTTCCCTCAATTCGACGAAGCCGGAATCCGGCATTTTCGAGTCGAGTTACTCGAAGAGAACCACGCCGAAACGCTGCAAATTGTCAGCGCCTATCGGGCTCTTCTGTCGGGACAAAAACTCGGCAGCGCACTGTGGCGCGAACTCAAGGCGATCCCCCAACTGGGCGTCACGCAGGGGACGTTGTAGGCGCTTCCACGGTTTCAGTCTCGGAATCCACAGCAATCGTATTCGGTGCGATGAGCATGTAAATCGAGGGTAGAATAAAGAGCGTGAACACGGTCCCGATGCTCATACCGAGCACAAGAACCAATCCGATCGAATTCCTCGCCTGCGCACCCGGGCCAGTAACGAAAATCAGCATGATATGGCCGAACACCGTGGCTGCCGTGGTCATGAGAATCGGGCGAAGCCGGAGGCGCGATGACTCCCGGATTGCATCCAATTTCGAATACCCGGTGCGTCGCAGCACATTCGCAAACTCAACGATCAGAATCCCGTGTTTTGCAATCAGTCCAACCAGCGTAACCAACCCGACCTGGGAGTAAATATTCAGCGTGGTTGTCCACCCTTCGGTGGCACCAAACGTCCATCCGGGGGGACCGGAAGCCTTTAGCACCGTGAAGATCAATGCTCCGAACATAGCCAACGGGACTGATCCCAACAGGATGATAAACGGATCGCGGAATGAGTTAAACTGCGCGGCCAAAACGAGGTAAATCAAAATCACAGCCAATGAAAACGCGGGCAAAAACTTACCGGATTCCTGAACCAACTGGCGCGACTGCCCACCGAAGTCATAGCGCACGCCTTTTGGCAACACTTCTGCGGCTGCGGCCTCCAAGGCAGCAAGTCCATTGCTGAGAGATTGTGGGGCGACGCCTTGGATCTTGACCGCATTCAGCTGGCTGAACCGGTTCAGGCTGCGGGGCTCGGCGCTTCGCTCGATCTCCGCGATCGCGCTGAGCGGCAACAATTGATTTGACGGCCCCCGCACGTGGATCAGATCAAGCTGCTCCGGCGTGAGACGTTGGTTTCTTGAAATCTGCGGAATCACTTTGTAGCTCCGGCCATCAAGGTTGAATCGGTTCACATAGTTCCCACCCAACATAATCCCGAGGTCTTCACCGACGCTGCGGAGATCCAGCCCCATAGTTGCAATTTTATCGCGATCCAGGCGCACTCGTTCCCTTGCCTGATCGATCTTCACGTCTGTTTCAAGAAAGGCAAATTGCCCGGATGCCAGCGCCTTCGTCATAACATCATTCGCCAACTCAAGGAGATCTTCAGTCTCCTGCGTTCCGAGGATGATGAATTCCACAGGGAATGTTCCGGCGGACGGCAGAGGGTCTGGCAGGAATGCAGGGTGTTGCACGCCGGTGATCTGGCTCAGTCCGGCGGTCACTTCCGGCTCGATTTCGAACACGGTGCGCTCGCGCTCGGACCATGGCTTTAGCAACATCCCGCCGAATCCGAAACCCGGCTGCGTGATCTGAAATGTCTGCTGCATTTCGGGAACTGCGGCAAATACCTCTGCCGCTCTTTCGGTGTAATAAACCACCTGTTCCAACGAGGCATTCGGAGGCGGGGAAACTACACCAAACATAATGCCCTGGTCCTCCTTAGGAGCCAGTTCGACCGGTGACATCAAGTAAAACAAAACAGCAAAAACGGTCAAAACGATCCAAACCAAATAAACCAACCCGCGGTTGTTCAAGGTACCATCAAGCACGCGACCATAACTTTCACGCAACCGATCAAACTGGCGGGTTATCAGGCCCGCGAAACCCTTGGTGTCATCCCCCTTCCGCAGCAGGCGCGAAGCCATCATCGGCGACAACGTCAATGCCACAATGCCGGAGATACAAACCGCACCCGCCAAAGTGAACGCAAACTCCCGGAACAATGCACCCGTGACACCACCTTGGAACCCGATCGGCAAATAGACCGCGGCAAGCGTAATCGACATCGAGATGACCGGTCCGATCAACTCCCGGGCACCCAGCAGTGCAGCATCAATCGCACTGAGGCCATTTTGTAGGTGACGCTCGATATTCTCGACCACGACAATCGCGTCGTCCACCACCAGCCCCACTGCCAGCACGATTGCCAGCAATGTCAGCAGGTTGATCGTAAACCCAAACACCTGAATCAGGAAAACCGCACCGATCAGCGAAATCGGAATCGTAACCATCGGAATCAAGGCGGCCCGGAACGACCCAAGGAACAGGTAGATCACAAGAATGACGATGATCACCGTCTCCATGAGCGTCGTCCGCACGTCACGAATCGCGTATTCGATGTAGGTGGTGCTGTCATACGCAATGTTGATTTCCATTCCGGACGGGCGTTGGGCGTCGATTTGTTCGATTGCCTCACGCACCTCGGCGATGACTTCGAGGCTATTCGCGGTGGGCATCACCCAAATCCCCATGAACACGGCGTCCATTCCTGAAAAGCGAACTTTCGCGTCGTAGTTTTCGCTGCCGAGTTCGACATCCGCGATATCCTCGAGCCGCACAACGGCGCCATTTCTCTCCGCGATGACCAGCCGTTGAAACTCCTCGACGGTTTTAAGATCGGTGTTGGCGGTGAGGTTGTATTGAGAATACTGCCCCTTGATCTGTCCGATTGCAGCGAGGTAGTTATTCGCAAGCAGCGCGGACCGGATATCACTCGGCGCAAGATTCAGCGCGGCCATACGATCCGCCTTCAACCACACGCGAAGCGCGTAGGTTTGACCACCAAGAATGTCCGCGCGCTGCACCCCGGTGAGCGATGACAGGCGCGGCTGCACGACACGCAGAAGGTAGTCATTGACTTGATTCGGTGTCAGGATGTCCGAGTTGAAGCTCAAATACATCGCTGCGACTTGAGCGTCTGCCGGTTCAATATTCAGGACCGGCACCTCGGCCTCTGGAGGCAGGTCGCTCCGGACCTGATCCACCTTTGAGCTGATGTCGGCGAGTGCCTTGACCGGATCGTAGTTCAGGCGAAGCACCACCTGAATCGAAGATAACCCCTGAGCGCTCTGGGAGGAGATGTAATCAATCCCATCCGCCGATGCGACCACTCGCTCGATTGGCGTGGTAATGAATCCGCGGACAAGCTCCGCGTCCGCGCCGACGTAAACCGTATTGATCGTGATCGTCGCACGCTCCAGCTTCGGATACTGACGCACACTCAGCGTCGAAATCGACTGTAACCCAGCGATGATGATCACGAAACTCACGACGAGCGCGAGCACCGGCCGTTTAACAAATAGATCGGTAAAGTTCATCGTTTGGCGCCCTCGGGTGTTTTCGGAAAAGGTTTGGCGTTACGAGTTTTTCAACGAGGGATCGAGCGACGGTTCCGGCTGCATTTTGTCATCGACCACGACGCCGGCTCCATTCGTGAGCTTGAATGCCCCGGCGCTGACCACACGATCCCCGGCGTTGAGCCCCTTGATCACTGACACAAAATCCCCGCGCTGCGGACCGAGCTGCACGAACTGCTGCCGCGCAACCGTCTTTCCATCCTTTTCCTCAATGATGAAAACCGAGTCTCCAAATGCAGCAGCAATCACGGCGGACATCGGGATCGCGATCACATCGCGTTGTTCGGGCATGATCACATCCACTTGGACAAATTCTCCGGGACGAAGTTTTCCGTCTGGATTACGGAGCGTGCCCTGCACCCGTGCTGTCCGGCTGGCCTCATCGACGATCGGATTGATCGCAGTGACAACGCCTTCCGATGCCTGATCTTCCTCGGTCGTTGCGACCCTCAGCGATTGCCCGAGCTTAATCCTCCCGAGGCGGGTTTGCGGCACTGCAAACTCCACGTAGATGGGATCGCTCGATTGCAATGGCATCAGCTCGTCACCGGGACGCACGGTTTGTCCCAGATTCACCATCCGAATGCCCGCCTGCCCTGCGAACGGCGCACGGATCGTTTTTTTGGCAATGATCGCCTTGAGCGCCTCCACTCTGGCCGCCGCGGCATCATAGTTTGCGCGGGCGGTGTCGTACTCAGATTGCGAAATGATACGCTTTTCGAGCAATCCACGCGTCCGCTCCAGGTTCAAAGCAGCCAAACGCAGCGACGCTTCCTCAGTCGCAAGCTCAGCGGTCTCTTGGCGCGTGTCCAATTGGATTAAAAGTTCATCCGCTTGCACCTTCGCCCCATTTTCAACGGCAATCTGGTTAATCGTGCCGCCCACCTCCACGGTCAGCATCAACCCCTGCACCGCTCGCAACGTGCCAGTGAAGCGTAAACTATCCTCCCACTTAGCGGCCTCCGCCACAAAACTCGCCACCGGCGTGGGTGGCATCCCGGCCTTCTGCATCTCCCCTACAAATCCAAGCAAGCTCGCAATCTGGGCTCCCTTGATCCCGATGATCAAGCCCAGAACCACCACCAATCCCAAAAGCGTTAAGAGTAACTTTTTCATTCCATCGATCTATTTGAATTCAGAATATATGCCAGCCGAGATACTTAACCACATTAAGTATTTGGCAAATCAAATTTTCAATTGATCCAAAAATTCACCAAAATCCCCATTGTTTGGTGGTCATGATGTAAATGCCGAGCGCGAGGTTGGTGACTGCGTGGCAAACGATCACTGCGGTGAGGGAGCGGGTTTTAATAGTGACCCATCCGAAAATCGCACCGGTCAGCAGAGCTGGGATCAAGTCTGGTCCCCAATGCGCGAGCCCGAACATGAGCGTGACGACCCAGAAGCTGAGTGGGGTGTATTGCCCGAATTGCACGGTGCGGAAGCGTTCATTGATGAGATACCGCATGAGGAATCCGCGCCAGAACACCTCCTCCATGATCGGCACGACGATGACGAGCCGGAAGAACCGTCCAAGCACAGTCAACCAATACGTCGTGCCGGACTCGCCGACCGCGGTTGGGTCAAATCCATCGGTCCGTGGAGCCGCTCCAAACAGCATTTGCGGGCTGACCCACAGGAAAAAAACTCCTAGGCCGACGACTGTGGCGAGGACTAATCCGCCCTGCGCGCCGAAATCGATCCGCTTCCAGGCCCAAATCAGGGCTGCAGCGCAGAGGATTGCCTGCAACGGGTAAATCCAGTAAACCGGCTCAGCCAACCAGAATGGCGGATTTTCCTTGGGTGCCATGCCTTGAACGAAACCGACCGCGGCGAGTCCCAGCATGAACAAGCCAAATGGCAGCACATAGGCAATGAGGTCTTTGTTTTCGTCCGGATTAGTTGGGGATTTTGATGTTTGGGTCATGCGGATGGTGCAAGTGGCTGCGTTGCGCGGGAGCGAACGGTGAAGTATGTGATGGCGTAAAAGATTGCGGCGCATGGCGCAGCCATGATGACCCCGCCCAGCAGCATGGGGATTCCGATTTCTGTGAATGTGCTCCACTGGAGAAGCTCCCCGAGTTTCAATGCATGCGCATCAAATTTCGGCGGGAATCGATGAGGGTTGCTTAAAATCCAAAACCCGATGTCGTATTGCACCCGCAACACCACCGGCCAAAACGGCGTGATGACATCGGTCAGCGACACGGCGATGACTGCCGCAAGTTTGCTGCACCGCAAAAGCCAGGCTGATACGAGGCTGGCGAGTGTTTTGAGTCCGAAGATTGGCGTGATCCCGATGAATATCCCGCACGCCACACCGCCGGCAATTGCATGCGGAGTATCCCGCAACTCCAGGAGCTTTCGCAGGAGGCCTCGAAAATAGGCGATTAACTTCTGGAACATTCGAGCAGCTTGTAGCAAGCGCCGCCACAAGTCGCAAGCCTTGCGGGGCCAGCGCAAACACTTTAAAACTTGGCAAATGAACGTCTCGCGCCAAGAGCACCAAGACCGCCAAGATCAACCACTGAAAGAGGACTATCTGGCCAAAATCATTGTGCAGGCAGCATTTGAGTTACACAAAGAAGCTGGCCCCGGTCTGCTAGAGTCTGTCTATGAGGTGCTTCTGGCGGATATTTTGCGTGCTCAGAACCTGTTTGTGGAAAGACAAAAGCCCATACCCATTTCATTCCGTGGCAAGCGATTTGAGGAAGGATTTCGAGCGGATCTGGTCGTGGACGGACTCGTGCTTGTGGAGTTGAAGTCAGTTGAGGCTCTTGCTCGGGTGCATCGTAAGCAAGTTTTGACGTATTTACGCCTTTCCCAACTCAAACTTGGAATACTCATTAATTTCGGAGGAGCCCTGCTGAAAGGGAATATTGAGCGACTGGTCAACGGGTTGGATGAGCCCACCTCCTAATTCCTTGGCGGACTTGGCGGACTTGGCGCGAGTCCCCTCATTTTAATGCAATTACTCCGAAAGCGCGGCGCAAGCACCGGGAAACCCGCGCGGTTCCTGCTTGTGCTTCAAAAACGAAAAGGCCGATAGTGCAAGGTGCCGTGAGACCACAACCAAGGAGCCTTGTGCTCATAGCCGGCCTTTTGCTGGCATTCGGCGCAGGCTTTGCGAACGCCTCGGTATTTCTGCTAGCCGGGACATCCGTCAGCCACCTGACGGGTGACGTAGCAAAGCTTTCGTTCGACATGGTGCACACCTCACCGGAATTGCTCGGTGATATTCTGAATGTCGGATCGGCCACGGTGGGATTTTTCGCCGGAGCATTTCTCGCCGGCGTTTTTATTCATCACCCCCGCCTTGATACCGCACGCCCGTATGGCCGCGCAATCACTGCGATCGGTGTGCTTTTCATCGCCGCACAAGTTGCACTTCCCGCCGTGGCACCACTGGGGATCGGAATTGCAGCGATGGCGTGCGGGCTGCAAAACTCGCTGGCGAGCCGCTATCGTGGCCTTGTCTTACGAACCACGCACCTCACCGGGCTGATCACTGATTTTGGAATCAGCCTCGGGATGAGCGCGCGTGGGTTTCAGATTCCACGCTGGAAAATCCTGCTTCCGGCAGGCATCACACTCTCGTTCTTCGCTGGCGGTGTCGCGGCCAGTTTGGTCTCGATTTTCGTGCGGGCTTCACCCGTCTTGCTCGTCGGAGTTGCCTATATCGCGGCAGGCATCCTCTGGAGCATTTATAAACACGTTTGGATGTCGGACACCCCGGTCTTGCAAGACTGAGAACACCGCTAGTCCGGTTCGATGACTATTGGATTTCGCGAAGCTTTCCACCATTCCCGTAGCGCGAGATGAGTCTCCGAATTTCGCCTTGGTCTTCGGGATCCATACCAAATCCGATGAAGTTGATCTTCGCAGGCTCAGGAAGTGATCTCTGAAGTTCTTCCAGTGCCCGGCCGATCCGATCAAACGGGACATCTTCTCCGTAGCTGCTCACCTCTCCCTTCGAGCTTGCCTCACCGGCGGGTGGCGTCCATTGGAAGCTTCCATCGGATATAATGAAGACGAGGTCTGGTTGCATTTTTGCAGCGAGCGCAAGCACTCCGATAATCCCGGTTGGGTTGGACTTTACGGTGCCGGACGCCTGCATCATTCCCGACTCCACCCATTCGCTTTCGACCCACGTGACTCCCTCTGCGCGGTTTTGATCGCTTGCGGGCAGCAGTTCGTCCTTGAATGGCTTGTAGTTTCGCGTGAACTGGATGACACCAAAGCGGGCATTGATGGGCAGTTTGTTGATGAGCGCGGAGGTTTCCTCTTTGATTTTCGACAACGGCACCCCGGCTTTGTTGGCCTTGTTCACAACGCTGGTTGAAACGTCAAAAAGCAAAAGGATTTTGCTCCCCTGGGACTGCACGCCCAGAAACGAAACGCCGGTCCCGATGCCGCCCATGCCAGAGCCTCCATCGCCCCCACCGCCCATTCCCGCCGTACCGACCATGCTGGAAATCTGATCTGAGACAATCGCACTTGGATCAAGGGGGAGCATTTGATCCATGGGCACTTTGGGCAACTCCGGCAACGAGAAGTCTGTCGGACGGATACTTTGCAACCGGTCATTAAAGCTGGGTTTGGGAGTCATGGAGTCGAACTCCGACATGTTCATCTTGTGCTCGCGCTCTTTGGCAGGCAGGCGGATGTCCTTCTGAATCTCAAACGTGGCCGGAGGCGGGAGGAGGTAGCGCGCGACCACCAGAAAACCCGCGACGATGCCGACGACGACGTGCAACGCGACCGCGGCGAGCAGGATCGTGATGACCAGTTTTCGCAGGCGCTTCCGCTGCTGGGCGTTTTCGAGCAGAGTTTCGACTGCCATGGCTACAGTTCCTCCTCTTCACTGGAATCAGCAAACATCACACCCGAGATTCCGGCTTTTGCGCAGGCATTCATGACGTCGACGATGCGCTGGTGGCTGGCTTCATCGTCCGCGTCGATGGTGATGAGCGCTTCGCTTTTATTCGCATCAGCGGATTCCTTAAGAGCCTGTTTGAAAACGCGATTTGTGTGGAGTGAGAGAAGGTGAAGTCTGGCTGTAGAAAAGACTTGAAATTGGGCGGGGAGCGAATTTGCGTTCCTTACGCGAAGCGGATTTGGAGCGATGAAAA
>Ga0247839_1001135_pt1 | contig 45847 bp, 31 predicted proteins | sample LaCruzMarch2015__6_FD_192405 | JGI IMG/M metagenome (GOLD analysis project Ga0247839, IMG submission 192405) | Freshwater microbial communities from meromictic Lake La Cruz, Castile-La Mancha, Spain - LaCruzMarch2015_16m | ecosystem: Environmental > Aquatic > Freshwater > Lake | place: Spain... | reverse complement strand
ATCATTCAGTGTGAAGGAGGTAGCTACCGAAGAAAATCATCTATGCAAAAACAGTAGTAAAAATCTCAGCGTCAACTAGACAAGATAATTGTCGCTGAACTAGACAAGATAGTTGACGCGCTACACTTGGTATTATTACTTTATGGAACCCAATCTACTGGCTAGATGCTAGTATGAAAGGTATCACCGCTGTCATTTCAGTGAGTACTGCAGTCGCGCTATTTTGGTTAGTGCCTAAGGCACTCAAATTACCATCTCCGGTTCAGCTTGATCAAGAAGTAAAAAATAGTTTGTATGCGTTTGAAGCCTTAAAAGTTGCACAAGCATCATTGGTTAATGCTAATGAAGCACTTGAAAATCGTGTAAATGAACGCACACAAACGCTCAATTTGCAAAAAAATCTTTACGAGATGTTATCGCAGACCAATCATGCGATTGTTCGCATTCGAAATCAGGATGAATTATTTCAAGAGATTTGTCGGATTGTCGTTGATATTGGAAAATTCAATTTTGTTTGGGTGGGCATGTTTGATCCACATAGTGAAGAGGTGTTGCCTACTTACCGCTATGGAAATGACTTTGGTTATATTGATAATTTACACATCAATTTAAGGGACGCAGTACTTGGACCAACTGCTAAAGTCCATCTTACAGGTGAACCTATTGTCACTAATAATTTTCTGAGCAATGTCAATACAATTCCATGGCATTCTGCTGCAAAGCTTTCTGGAGTAAAAGCATCTGGTGTGTTTCCAATCAAATTGAATGGGGAAGTGATTGGCTCGATTAATTTATATTCCAGCGAGGTAGGCTATTTTACAGATAATCTGCTACCTACGTTGATTGAAATGGCAGATGATGTTTCCTTCGCACTAGAGAACTTTTCCAAAGAAGATATGCGGAAGCGTCAGGCTGAAATATTGAATGATTTGAACCGTGACTTCGAATCATTTTTAGAGGTGGCGACTGACTTTATTTACTTTAAGGATAAAGACAATCGATTCCGCTTTTGTAGTCGCACGCTGGCAGAAATGACTGGACGCGCTGATTGGCATGACATGATAGGAAAAGATGATTTTGATGTTTTTCCTGAAGAAACGGCAAAAATTTATCGCGCAGAAGAAGCGGCTATTTTTAACGAAGGTCTTTCAGTTATCAATAAAGTCAATCCATTCTTTGATGCACAGGGCAACAAGGGTTGGGTTGAGACCAATAAATGGCCCTTGTTTGATGCGACAGGTAAAGTGACTGGCCTGTTCGGTATCAGTCGAGATATTACTGAACACAAGAGAATGGAAGAGGAACTGAAAGCTTCTGCAGAGCAATTTAGAGGGTTGGTTGAGCAGGCAATCGCAGGCATATATATTATTCAGGATGGAGTCTTCGTTTATAGCAATCATCGTTTTGCTGAAATTTTTGGTTTCGCCTCCAGTGATGAGATAGTTGGACTTAATCCAATGTTGATTGTTGATGAGAGAGACCGCAGTCTAGTGTCTGAAAACATTCGCATTCGTGCTGTGGATGAGAGCAATGATATTAATTACACATTCTCTGCTTTGCGTAAAGATGGTTCTAAAATAGATGTCGGTGTACATGGCGCTCAAGCAAGTTATCGTGGTCGACCAGCTGTGATTGGTTTGCTACAAGACATTTCTGAGAAAAAGCGTGATGAGGATAAAATTCAGCATTACATTGCGCAACTTCAAGATGCATTCATGAATACAGTAGAAGTTGCTATGAATTTAAGTGAAATGCGCGATCCCTACACAGCTGGGCACGAAAGGCGCGTCGCAGAAATAGCTGTTGCAATCAGTTCGGAACTTGGTTTTGACTTACATCGTCAGCAAGGTATGAGAGTTGCGGGTTACCTGCATGACATTGGCAAAATCACCATTCCTGCGGAAATTCTGTCTAAACCCGGAAAACTTAGTGCTATTGAATATAGCTTGATTAAAGGCCATGCGCAGGCAAGTTATGATGCATTGAAAAGCGTGGATTTCCCATGGCCTGTGGCACAAGTAGCTTTGCAACATCATGAACGTATTGATGGCACAGGCTATCCGCAAGGCTTAAAAGGCGAAGGTATTATTATAGAAGCCCGTATTCTAGCTGTCGCAGATGTAGTAGAAGCGATGTCTTCACACCGACCATATCGTGCAGGATTAGGTTTAGAGGCAGCGATGGCCGAGATTGTTCGCGGGCGGGGCACGATTTTCGATGCTACTGTAGTGGATGCTTGTGTGAAATTATTTAAAGATAAGGGTTATGTATTACCAAGTTGATAAGATTTCTTTTCATTTAGTTAAAATTGCATCAGTGCTTTTCGAATTTCTAGCTCATCCAAGCCTTTACCAATAATTACAATGCGTGATTGTGGCTCATCTTCAGTCCAGCCTTCAAGTAGCGTGGGAGGGTAGGGAGTAAAATGCACAGCGTGAATTGCCAACGGTGCTAATTGGTCAGTCGCATGAATAATACCTTTTAAGCGCAATAGGTTTTTACCATAAGTTTGGCAGAACCATAACAAATGCGGCTTGAGTTGTGCCCAGTTGATTGGGCTTGGCAACATGACAGTAAAGCTGACGATATCATCATGCGTTTTTTTTGACGTATTCCCGGGTAAAGTGCCTTTGGGTTGTGATTTTTTGAGTGGCGCGCGCAACCAGCGCTGAGGCTCGGGTTGCTTTGTCTTAATGTCAAATAAACCTACATCAACTACAAATGCTGGGTCTAGTTCGCCATACGCTATATTGTGTTGCGTGGCGCCTGGGTTAATGGTGATCAATTTTTCTTTTAATGCGTTGATTTGCTCAGGGCTTGCCAAATCGGTTTTGGTTAAAACCAACACATCCGCTACAGCAGCTTGCTTTAAAGCCTCTGTATTAGCCTCAAGTTGCTGTAAACCATAAATGCTGTCTATTGTCACTATAACCGCATCTAAACGATATACGGATTCAATGACAGGCTCGTTTAAGAGATTTGCCAAGATTGGGCCTGGGTCTGCTATACCAGTCGTTTCAATGATAAGACGGTTAAATTGAGGGATTGCTTGAAGTGCGCGCTTAAAAAATAAATCGCGCATGGTATCTGCTAACTCGTTTTTTAGTGTACAGCACAAGCAGCCAGAACTAAGCAGAACCGTGTTGTCAGTAATATGTGTATTTTCAATAGTTTGTGAAAGATTGCTATTTGCAAGAACTTGGTCTAGCCCAGCATCTCCTAACTCATTGATGATGATTGCTGTGTCGCGCATGGCAGAGTGACGTAATAGTTTGTTCAGTAGCGTAGTTTTGCCGCTGCCTAAAAAACCAGTGAGTAGTGTGACAGGAATACGTTTATCCATAAGTAATTTACTAACAGTATTATAATTAGTCACTATTTTATATTGCGTTAAAGCGAATATGCTAATACAAGGTAAAATGCAAGTAAGTAATTTCAATAAAACCACGCATCAAAAGCATTATATTGAAAGAAAAGAATGAATGTATTTTTTGAAGAGGACGGCAGTTTTAAAGTAGCCTCGATCATGACTGAGGCACAGGGTTCTATGCAAATAGAATCGGCCAGTGGCAAGCGTAGTAAAGTTAAAACTAGCCATGTCTTACTGCGTTTTGAAGCACCATTGGCAGGCTTTATGGATGCGGCAAATCTTGAGGCCGACACTTTGGATGTAGATTTCCTGTGGGAATGTTGCAATGAACTTAGTTTTAAAGGTGAGCCTGAAGGTGAATTTGGTTTTGAAGAATTTGCAAATGAGTATTATGGTCGAAAACCTACGCCAAAAGAAGCCGCTGCTATCGCTATTAAATTACATTGCGCGCCTGTGTATTTTAATCGCAAAGGTAAAGGTCGCTATAAAGCCGCCCCAGCTGAAATATTAAAAGCCGCCCTTGCTGGTTTAGAAAAGAAGCGTTTGCTTGCGGAAAAAATGGCAAATTTTGTTGCGCAACTTAAATCGCATCGTATGCCTGAAGAGTTGATGCTGAAGTTGGATATGTTGCTATATGAGCCAGATAAAAATTCTTTTGAGTACAAAACATTAGATGCCGCTGCTCACGATACGCATTTAAGTCACCTTAAGTTATTACAAGCCTGCGGCGCGATTCCCTCAGCACATGATTTTCACATAGGTGCTTTTTTACGTGAGTATTTTGCCAAGGGGGTTGATTTTTCTTCTGAAGAAATTTCAATGATTCCTGATGATTTACCATTAGCAGATGCTGAAGCCTTTAGTATCGATGACAGTACAACTACTGAAATCGATGATGCATTTTCTATCGTACAACTGGCGGATGGTATTACTCGTGTAGGCATTCATATTGCAGCACCCGCACTTGGCATTATCATAGACAGCCCCCTTGACAAAATAGTAATGCGACGCTTGTCTACTATATACATTCCAGGTAACAAGATCACTATGTTGCCAGAAGCTGCAATAAGGCCATTTAGCTTAGATGCTGGGCAGATTAAGCCAGTATTGTCGCTTTACCTGCATGTGAACTCAGACTTTGTGATTATTCAACGTGATACTAAAGTTGAGCTAATTAAAATAATCGATAATCTGCGTCATGACTCATTAGAACCATTATTTAATGAGGCTACATTGGAAGCTGATAGTGGTCATCCATATTGGACAAAGCTTTTATATTTGTTTCATTTAGCTGAGTCGTTGGAAAAAGCACGTGGTAAACATGACCCGACTCAGCCACCTAAAATTGACTACAATTTTTATGTAGAAAATGGTATTGTCCGTATTGTCGGCCGCCGCCGTGGTTCACCGATGGATAAGTTAGTCGCCGAACTCATGATTGAGGCCAATAATCAGTGGGGTGCTTTACTGGCTATGCATCAAGTACCTGGACTTTATCGAGCTCAGGCCGGTGGCAAAGTATATATGACGACCAAAGCTGAGCCGCATCAAGGCCTTGGTGTGGCGCAGTATGCATGGAGTACTTCACCATTAAGACGTGCTGTTGACTTAATCAACCAGCGCCAAATCATTAGTGTCGTGCAAAATACAACACCTAGCTATCTACCAAATAGTGATGCATTGACGATGCATATGCGCAATTTCGAGCAAACATATCATGCCTATAGTGACTTTCAAACGCGCATGGAGCGTTTTTGGTGTTTACAATATGTAATTCAAGAAGAACTTACAGAAGTGCATGCTACTGTTTGGCGTGAAAATTTAGTGCGCTTAGATAATCCGCCCTATATGACCAAAGTGTATGGTATGCCTGAACTTAAACCTGGTACGCGGGTGAACTTGCATGTGCAAGAAGTAGATACTCTAATGATGGAGCTACGCACTAAGTTTATTGGCGTGCTTGCTGATGAGCCAGTGTCTACAAATATTTTGATGATTGAAGATGATGATGTTTTTTTGGATGATCAAGGTCAAATTGATGCACTTAAAGTTGTTGAAGTCATTGCTGATAAGGAAAACCAAGAGGCGGTTGTGTAATGTTTCGAATGGCCAAACATTTGATTAAGGCGGTAATGGGTGAAGATGCCGTTGATGTGAGCGAATCTGATGGTGTACGATCATTACATTTAGGCTCCGTCACCGTTCAAAGTGCCATGCGTATTCGTGACCCATTTGCGCTGGAACTTACTTATACACGCGGCATCATGTGTTTTTTACTGTTTAACCCAGATGTTAAACAGGTGCTGGCAATTGGGTTGGGTGGTGGTTCTTTGGCTAAATACATCCACGCCTATTGCCCTGACATAACAAGCAATGTTATTGAACTCAATCCTAAAATTATCCAAGTTGCACGCAGTCAGTTTTATGTACCTGAAAATGATGCACGCTTAGAAGTAATTGAAGGTGATGGTTTGCTTTTCTTAGCTAAGATTAGTATGGCTAAGAGCATTGATAATACCGATGTGCTTATTATTGATGCATTTGATAGCAACGGCATCCCACCTGATTTTTGTAGCCAAGATTTTTTTGATCAATGTGCAAATGCTTTAAAAAATGACGGTATATTCGCGATTAACCTGTGGGGTAGCGACAAAAAGTTTGATGTATATTTGCAGCGTATCGAGCAGAGCTTTGATGGTTTGGTCTTAACCTTACCTACGGGCAAACCAGGCAATATTGTCGTTTTCGGCTTTAAGCGCGAACCGGTTGATTTACGACTGGCCAGTTTACGAGGTCGTGCAAAAGAGCTTGAGAAAACTCATAGAATTGAGTTTTTACAGTTTATTGAAAAATTAGCAGAACATAATCCAAGTAGTAACAATAGGTTGTTTATGACTAAAAATGTATTAAACCTATCTATTTAGCATATCCATATTTAACGAATAGTGATTCTTAATAACCATGATACCAAACCGATACTTTGCAACTTGCCCACGTGGTTTAGAACAGCTCTTAGCTGATGAACTCATAACAGTGAGTGCCAAATCAATAAAACTCACAGATGGCGGGGTAAGCTTTGATGGCGATTGGGCAGTATGTTATGCGGCAAATTTGTACTCACGCATTGCTACCCGAATTTTATGGCAAGTGGCACGTGGTAAATATTTAAATGAAGAAGATTTGTTTGAAGCGGCCTACAAGCTAAATTGGTCGCAGTGGTTCGATGTGAAATATGATTTTATGGTCAAAGTCACGGGCGTAAAATGCCCACTAAAAAGCCTTGAATTTGCCACTTTAAAAATCAAAGATGCCGTGTGTGATAAATTTAGACAAGTGGTTGGAAGTCGGCCTTATATCGACACAAAAACCCCCGCTGTGCGCATTCATGTATATTTGGCTGCTGATGAATATCAATTTTACCTAGACACATCTGGTGCGGCTTTGTATCAGCGAGGAAATCGTGGGGCGAGTATAGAAGCACCATTGCGAGAAAATCTAGCGGCAGGGATTTTAAAGCTTTCAGGCTGGCAAGTGGGGCAGCCGCTATTAGACCCAATGTGCGGTAGCGGTACATTTTTATTAGAAGCCGCGATGGTTGCATTAGATATTGCTCCAGGACATAAAAGAAGTTTTGGTTTTGAGGTGCTTAAGACTTTTGAGTCTAATATTTGGAGTAAACTTAAAAACCAAGCTGCAGCAAAAGTAAAACCCGTTACTTTTCAAAAAATATATGGATCTGATGTTGATTTGCGTGCCGTTCGCATTGCTAAGAGAAATCTTGAAGACGCTGGCTTACTTGCTGCCGTACAACTTTCACAGCAAGATATTGTGAATGTAATCGCCCCCGCAGATAGCGGCGTGATGGTAGCAAACCCGCCATATGGTGTGCGTATTGGTGAAGAAGATGATTTGGTGCTGTTATATCCAAAAATGGGCGAAGCCTTAAAGCGTAGGTTCGCGGGATGGAATACTTACTTTTTAACTAACGACTTAACCATGCCTAAGGTGATGCGCCTAACACCAAGCAAGCGCACACCACTTTATAATGGTGCCCTTGAGTGTAGGTTGTTTGAGATTAAGATGGTGGCAGGCAGTAACAGAAAGTAGCCTAATCAAACATAGGGTGCAAAAAACTAACATATGGCTGACTCATTAAACGAATTAACGCAAAAACTTCAACAATTTGTGGACGAGCGTGATTGGGCGCAGTTTCACTCACCTAAAAATCTTGCTATGGCGATGATAGTTGAGGCGGCTGAGCTAGTCGAACATTTCCAATGGAATACTGAAGCTGAAAGTCGTGAGCTTTCGCATGATAAGCGTGAGAAAGTTGGCCATGAACTTGCAGATACATTTGTCTACTTACTTAGAATTGCACAAGTACTTAATATTGATTTAATTGAAGTTTCTAATAAAAAAATAGCACTTAATGCGCTTAAATACCCTGTGGATAAGGCGCATGGTAAAAATAACAAATATACGGATTATCAATAAATCTTTAGATTGAATGTTTGAAATGTCAAAGGCTCAGCAAAAGCTGAGCCTTTGACATTTTATTGTAACTTATTTTAATGCAGCTAATGCGGCATCATAATTGGGCTCGTTAGCAATTTCGCTGACTAACTCAATATGTTTAATCACATTGTTTTCATCTAATACTATTACAGCACGAGCTGCTAGGCCTGCTAATTTGCTGGTTCTGATTAACACGCCGTAATTCATTAGGAACTCACGACCACGCATCACTGATAAATTTTGAACATTTTCTAAACCTTCTGCTGCGCAAAATCGAGTTTGAGCAAAAGGTAAGTCTGCTGAGATGTTCAATACAACGGTGTTCTTCATGCTACTGGCATGCTTATTAAAATTACGTACTGACATCGCGCAGGTTGGCGTATCAACGCTTGGAAATATATTGAGCACTTTACGTTTACCAGCAAAGTTTTCTAAAGTGACATCTTGTAAGGCTTTGTCTACTAGAGTGAAGCCAATCGCTTGCGATCCTAAGTTAGGCAATGTTCCTGACAATTCAACTGGATTGCCTTTTAATGTAACGGTGTTAGTCATGATGATTTCCTTATAAATAGCATTGTTTTAATAACAATTGTTAATTGTTCGGCATTAAACCTTTGGTGTTCATATAATAAAACAAAAACGCTCAGTTTGCACTGAGCGTTTAGCCATTTTAACGATTATATTCCCTTGTTTTTAATAGGGTTTTTTGTTGTTGTGTAAGTTAAGCTAGCAAATCTTCGCTCAAATATCCAATAGTCATAGTTTGGTTGTGTAACACACTGTCACTGGTATCTGGACGAGGTGCAAATTCACCATAAGAATAAAAGCCTGTTAAGGCAGTTTGAGCGCCTAAAATTTGCTGAACTAATTTCACTTCATCTACTACTTGTTCTGCCATAACGCCTTTGCGTCCAACACAGCTCACGCAGATTGCTAATCCAGCTTGATTCGTACTTGTGTGATTAGTGACCAAATGCGCTGCATCTCCTGCACCTTCAACTAGTCTGTCGTGTGTAGATTGGCAGAAGCGCACAGTTTCACCTTCATCTACATTACCAGCAAAAGTGAGGCTGTTGTTGGCGCTATCAATGGCTAACAGTGTGCGAATTTTTTCAATATCACGTTTACCTTCCTCAATAATGGCAAATGGAAATTTAAGGCCACTTCCGGGCAAACCTTTGGCTGTTTGTGCGCCTATGTACATGTTGTATAATGGTAATGCGGGTTTGCCATCTAGTTCTAATACCACGTTCTTTTCTGATTTTGTCACTTTACGTGGCGGGCCATATGGTTTCCAGCCGCGCCCTACCCCAGTTGAGGCGATTAAATTTTTACCATACAAGCCTACTGCAATGACCAAGCCATCTGAAATGGTGTCATTAAAAATCTGTAAAGTTTGACTAAAATTAAAACCATCTCCGGCCATTCCGCCCATTAAAGGGATTTCACCAAGCACACTTTTAAATCCCTCCAGCAGCTCTGAACCATTGACATTTAATCCATCAGAATAGAGTAAAATAGCTTTTAATTCATCAGACTTTAATTGGCGTGCTATGCCGACAGCAGTTTCATAAGAGTTTTGCATACCTGACATTTTGGTGTGCGTCACGCGTTGTACAGTTTTTTCCCACAGAACTGCGGTGATTTGTAAGCTATCGTCAAATACACCTGTCGCAGTAATTTCACCTGAAGTAGAGCAACCAATAATTTGTGCTGTTGGGTAGCGTGCTTTTAATATACTTTGTAGCTTAGCTTCACCAAAACGTTTTACAGAGCCAAAAACCAAGACTAAATTAGCGCTAGGGAGTGGCGATGCAGATGGTAAGTCTTTCAGCGTCATCTTAGCAGTTAATGATTCTTGTTTTACTATCATGCAAACTCCTTCACTTATCGCCTATAAAATTAGGCTTTAAGCACAAAATATTACCAAGTGTTAAGAATTGTTACGAATTATTATATGTTACTGATATGGTTATTTGGAATTTATTTTAAGTTGATACATTTTTATCAAGGTTTTATAAAAAGTATATAACTTAATAAATTGCGTATGTTAGTTAAACCTATTGCTTATTAGACGATTCTATATATACAATGGCTAAAAACAAACGCAATTAAGTTAAGACTAAATTTTTTGCTGCGTGTAAAAAGGGAGCTTGCTGGTGAGCCAAACAATGCCAAGTCAAGAAAAGTTAAGTTTAAGTGAGTTGTCCACCATTAAGGTGATGGTGATCGATGACAGCAATACGATACGTCGTAGCGCTGAAATATTCCTTAAAGCCTCTGGTTGCGAAGTTATATTAGCTGAAGATGGCTTTGATGCTTTAGCTAAAATATCTAACGAACATCCGGATGTAATTTTCGTAGATATTATGATGCCTAGGTTAGATGGTTACCAAACTTGCTCGCTCATCAAAAGAAATGCGCGATACAAATCCACACCTGTGATTATGCTTTCAAGTAAAGATGGCTTGTTTGACCGTGCCCGTGGACGAATGGTGGGTTCAGATCAATATCTTACTAAACCTTTCACACAAGAAACACTGATAGATGCGGTACAAACTTATGCTGCAATCAGCAAAAAAAATCAAAAAGAGAGTGATTAAATATGGCAATACAAAAAATTTTAGTGGTTGATGATTCCGCAACGGATAGATTCTTTTTAACTGAATTGTTAGAGACTGCTGGGTTTACTGTTACTGGTGCTGAAAGTGGTGAAGAATGTCTAGCTAGGGTGGCAGCAAGCGCACCAGATTTAGTTTTGATGGATGTGGTGATGCCTGGTTTATCTGGATTTCAGGTGACGCGAACATTGACAAAAGATGCCTCTACAGCTCATATCCCAGTCATCTTATGCACAGGCAAGTCGCAAGCAACAGATTTGGCATGGGCTTTAAAAATGGGCGCTAAAGCATGTGTAACAAAGCCGGTTGTGAGTGCCGATTTGTTAACGTTAATTAAATCTTTAGCATAGAGGCCGATGAGTTCAGTGGGCTATTTTTTTAGTTATTCACCTTAACTGTTAATGATTGAATACTGCAGATTAAATAATTATGGCTAAAACCTCAAACTTACGTGAATTCCAAGAGGCGATTCTTTTAAGGTTAAAAGATGCTGCCGAACAAGGTGACGTTGTCTCTACTTCGCGCTTGGGGGTAATGGTTGGAGCAAAAAGGATGCTGATTAATCTGAATGATGTGAGCGAGGTATTACCTGTGCCGCCTCTACAAGCGGTGCCACTCACTCAGCAATGGTTTTTAGGTGTGGCAAACGTCAGAGGTAATTTATATAACATCACAGATTTAGCCCAATTTATTGGGCAACCACCTACACCAAAATCTGTGAATAATCGTATTGTGTTGTTAAACTCAGAAACAACTACGCAAGCAGCGTTAGTTGTTGGAAGTTTAATTGGTTTACGTAATATTGATGCGATGCAAGTGAAGGAAATGACTGACAAAGACGATATTTTATTTAGCAAACAAGCTTTAGAAGATATTGATAAAAATGAATGGTTTGAGCTTGATACCAAGGCATTGGTTCAGGATAACGAATTTATCCAACCTACGATTAGCTAACATGTTAAGTATAAAATATGCTCGTGAGCCTATAGGTTGTATGGCTTGATTTTGTATAAATGATTAATGTAATCATAAGGTTTTAGTCAAGTAATAGTTTAAACACAGCTAACGCTTTAATAAAGCATAATAATTTTGTGAATTGGGGTACAAAATGGCATTAAATCTAGCAACCATAAAAAGTTTGCCACTACAACTGAGTAGTTTTATTAATAACCTAAAAAGTAAAAGTGCTAATTCCAGTACTTCGAAATCAGATAGTTTAGGTGCTGCCTACAAGCAACTTTACCTACAAATTGTTGCCTTTATTTTGTTTGCAGCATTGAGTTTTTGGGTGATTAATCAAGTGCGTGTGAATGGGCCCGTTTTCAATACTTTAAAAGAGTATCAAAATTTGGTCGCTGAAACCTTACCGCCACCTATGTACCCAGTGGATGCTTTTGCCTCATACAACGAGGCTTATGTTGCCTCCACAAATTTTAATAATGAAAAGCGTGATAAAGCTTTGGCCAATGCAGCAAAAGACGAGCAGGGATTCAAGGATCGCTCAGCATATTGGCGCAAAAATTTAGATAACAAAAACTTGCAAGCGCCTTTAGAGGCAGTAATTACATCAGGAGAAGCTTTTTTCCTTGTTGCTAATACACGTTTTGTTCCAGCCGTACCGCTGGGTACTGTGGCATCTTCAGCGCCATTGTCAGATGTAACATTAGCGTTTGAAGCTTCAAAGCAGGCGGGAGCTTCTTTTACCCAAGCTATTGAACAAGAGAATCAGAAATTAGTTCTAGCACAAGCGAGTTTCATTAAATTAGTGTTATTTGGATTGCTACTTCTAGGTCTTATTTTAGTGGTTTTGATGTACTTCTTTGGTAAAAAGCAAACGCAACAATCTATTGCTTTGACAAAGCAGCTTGAGAAAGATGGACAAGATAACCAAGAAGCTGTTTTGCAGTTGCTAGATGAAATGGGTGATTTGGCTGATGGAGATTTAACAGTTAAGGCGCAAGTTCGAGATAGTATTACAGGCGCTATTGCCGACTCTATTAACTATACCATTGATAGTTTGCGCGATTTGGTGGTTGAGATTAACCGAGCAACAGAGCAAGTAACATCAGCAACATCGGTAGCGCAAGGTACTTCAGCGCGGTTACTCAGCGCTGCTGAAACACAATCAGAGCAGATTATGCAAACAACAGATGCAGTTACTGATATGACACGCTCTATTTTGCAAGTTTCGAGTAATGCAGCGCAGGCTTCAGAGGTAGCGCAACGCTCATTAGAGGCCGCGAATCTAGGTTCACAAGCGGTACAAAATACCATTTCTGGTATGAATGAAATTCGTACGCAGATTCAAGAAACATCAAAACGAATTAAACGTCTGGGTGAAAGCTCGCAAGAAATTAGTGAAATTGTTGAGCTAATTTCAGATATTACTGAACAAACCAACATTTTGGCGTTGAACGCTGCGATTCAGGCGGCTTCTGCTGGTGAAGCTGGTCGAGGTTTTACTGTGGTTGCAGAAGAGGTGCAGCGTTTGGCAGAGCGCTCATCTGAGGCGACTAAGCAGATTAGTGCGATTGTAAAAACCATTCAAACTGATACACATGGTGCGGTGATGGCGATGGAGAAAAGTACCGAGGGTGTGGTTGATGGTGCGCGAGTAGCTGATGCCGCAGGACAGGCATTGAGTGAGATTGAGTCTGTAACAAACAATCTTGCGCGCTTGATTCAATCGATTTCGGCTGCTACAAATGCGCAGACTGAATCTGCTACTACGGTTGCCAACAACATGCAGATGATTCAAGAAATTACAACGCAAACTACAGAAGGAACTCAATTAACTGCTGACTCTGTTGGTCAGCTTACAGCACTGGCAGAAGAGTTACGTGATTCTGTAGCTGGTTTTAAACTCTAACTTTTTAAACTCAATTTTTTAACTATGTTGTTTAAATCAGAGTTTTTTAAAAACTTCATGAATTTGTCGCAAAACGAAATGGGTGCTACACATGGCTGAAGCTTTTGATATTGGTCCGTTATCTTGGGTAAAAGACGAAATCGATCAGTCGCTTAAAAAAGTGCATGATAGTTTTGTTTTGGTAAATGGTAAACCTGATGAATTTGCCTCTTTGCGTTTCACAATAGCGCATTTATATCAAGTTAGTGGCGCCTTAGATATGGTAGGGCTTGAGGGTTGCAAGAGATTTTGTTCTGAAATCGAGAAGCTTACGAGTAAGTTAGAAAAGCAGTTGATTCCAGTAGGTGCTGTGACCATGGAGCACTTGATTCATGCCGTGGATACGCTTTCACGTTATTTACAAGACCTGTTAAATGGTATGCCAGATTCACCCACAAGATTGTACGATAGCCTTAAACCTTTAGTTGAGTTGCAAGGCGAAGCGCTAGATGTAAGTGATTTATTTTTTCCAGACGCAAGTTATAGCGCTCCCAAAGACTTGCCAGCTAACCCCATTGCAGAATCTGCAGTACCTATTTTCATTGCCGAACAGAGATCAGTTTTTCAAAAAGCATTATTAGATTGGCTTCGCACTAAGGATGCTGATTCACTAAATAACATGCGCTCAGCGATTGTAAATGTACAGCAGGTACAACAGAAAAATGCACTAAAAACATTATGGTGGGCAGCTACTGCATTTACTGATGCCTTAGCGCAAGATCAAATTGCCGAACAATCAGGGGCAAAAAAACTATGTAGCAGGTTGGATCAGCAACTTCGTAATATGTCTTTGGGTGAGGCAAAAGTGCCTTCTCAGTTGCTTCGAAATGTACTTTATTACGTCGCCGTAAGCGATAGAAACACTGATATTATTGCTGATGTTAAAGATACGTTTGAGTTAGATGATTTATTGCCTTCAGCACATAGATTAGGTAGCTCGGTTGCAACGGTAGCAGAACGTGCTGCTTTAGCGCAAATGAATGCAGACTTACCTAGCTTAAAAGATTTATGGGTAAGCGTTAGTCACAGTAGTTATATGTTTGATTTACAAGAATTTAATGAAAAAATTGATCATTTGACGTTAGTTTTGCAAAGTCTTCATAATCACAATGTGCTCAAGCTAATCAATGCAATTCAGATAACAGCACATGCTTTACAAGCAGATAAAAGCAAAATCAATGAAACATCGCTTATGGAGATGGCTGCTTCGCTCAATCTACTTGAATACATAGGTGAGTTTTACCAGCAGCTTGATGATGTAGCTCATCAAAAAATTAATACACAAACTTCTCGCTTGCAATCTATAGTAGAAGGTGTGGCGTTAACACCAGCAGTTGATGCATTCGCCACAACACATTTGGATGCAGGCGTAGTTGATGCAGTTGCAAAACAAATTATAGCCACACTGCAGCTTGTTGAAAAAGCATTGGATACATTTTTTAGAAATCCAGCTAGCGCATCTGTTTTAGACGAGGTTGCTAAACCTTTACAGCAAATTTCAGCAGCCTTTGATATGCTGGAAATGCCTACCCCCAAATCAATTTCTCAATTAAGTAGTGTCTTTGTTGAGTATTTTAGAAACCATGCAGATAGTGAAAATCAGCAGCTGACAGGTAGCTCACATTTTGAGTTGGTAGCAGAGAGTTTGAGTATGTTAGGCCTGTATGCGGAGGAGTTGCCTAATGTTCGTGCTGAATCTGTGTTAGCACTATCTGACGCATTGCAGCGCTTGGAGCAAGGCGCTTTAACGCTTGATTTGAGTGCAGAAACAGACGAAATTGAAACTGATTTTGGTCAAGCAGACGCAGAGAAATCATTAGTTGATGCCAAACTACCTCTAGCTACTACAACAGTGAATACATTAGAAAGCGCAGCTAATGATTTCTCTGCAGAAGCCGTCACTGACAAAGCAATTGATTCAGAATTGCAAGATATATTCTTAACTGAGGCTGAAGAGGTGCTAGCAAGTTTGGCGCAAAATATACAAGCTTTGCGCGTGAATGCAACTGATAGTGAGTCATTGGTAGAAGTAAGACGTGCTTATCACACGTTGAAGGGAAGTGGGCGTACCGTTGGCCTAATGGGTATGAGTGATGTTGCTTGGGCTGTAGAGAAATTACTGAACTTGGTCATGGAGCGCAAAGCTTTTCCTACGACAACTCAACTTGCCTTTGTTGAAAATGTTAGTTCTGAGTTTGCAAGTTGGGTCGCTGAGCTGCATGCTAATCATGCGGTTACATTAATACCTAGCCCTTTCCAAAAGCGTGCTGCTGAGCTTGAGTTAGAGTTTGAGCATACATTGGCAGAAACTAAGCCAAAAGTACAGAAAGAAGAGGTGTTAATCGGTGGTACGCGCACATTGAGCCGTGCATTCTTCAATATCTTCTTGGCTGAAGCACAACAACATTTAGAAGTTTTGAAAGATACACAAGCAGCTTTGATTACAGACTCTAATGAATTGCCATCAGATGCTAGTTGCCGTGCAGCACACACGTTAGGTAGTAATGCATTAACTGCAGGATTCAAACCAACGGGAGATTTAGCACGCGCGCTTGAACATTGGCTAGATGAGCATGTTGGCACTTGGACTGAACAGCATATTACTTTATATGGAAATGTGGTTAAAGCCCTTGAAGACGGTTTGGTCAAAGCAAAAGCGCTCAAGAATCCAAAATCTACTCGCGCACTAATTTTGGCATTAGGTGAATCCACAGCTTCTATGCAAGCCTTGGCTGCGCAGCAGGCAGAAGCAGCTGTGCTTGAAGTTGCAGTTGCAGAAAAGCCAACTAAAAAAGCCAAGGCTAAAGTAACCAAGTTAGCACCAAGTGAAATAATCCTAGACGAACGCCTATCAATTGAGCCAAGCACTCAAGCTATTGTGGAAGTGTCTCAGGAATTACAACAGACAGTAATTGAAAACTTACATGAAGAAGTGGTGAAACCACCTTCAGAACTTACTCAAGTCAATCAGCTAAGAGATGCTGCTGTTGATCAAGAGTTGCTTGGATTGTTTGTAGAAGAAGCGCGTGACTTGGTGCCGCAAGTCGGTAAGGATTTACGTGGATGGCGTGCTAATCCAAATGAGATCGAGTTTCCAGATTCATTACAACGAGCACTGCATACGCTTAAAGGTAGTGCACGTATGGCAGGGCAAATAAACATTGGCGATAGCGTACATAACATGGAAGACCATGTGATTCGTGCCCTCAAGCACAAAGCCACAGCGGATGACTTTGATGAAATGTTTGCTGAGTTTGACCGTATTGGCTATAGGCTGGAAGATATTGCTAGTGGCACTAAAGCCACTATGCAAGATGCCGTTGCGACGACTGCCCCAACGCGTGCCTCAGATCGTAAGTCACAATTTCTACGTATGCGTGCAGACGTTCTAGATAGGTTAATTAATGAAGCAGGTGAAGTTTCAATTATGCGCTCTCGTATGGATAGAGAAATGCAGAACTTCAAACAATCTTCTACAGATTTAACGGATAGTATTAGTAGAATGCGTGCTTACTTGCGTGAGTTGGAAATTGAAGCAGAAACACAAATGCAATCACGTATGAGCTTGTTGCAAGAAGCAAATGAAACATTCGACCCATTAGAGTTTGACCGTTTTACACGCCTACAAGAACTAACCCGCATGATGGCGGAGAGCGTCAACGACGTGGCAACAATTCAGCATGGGTTATTAATCAATCTTGATCAAACCGACGCTGCACTACAACAACAAAACCGTATGAATCGGGAGTTGCAACAAGGCCTCATGGGTGTTCGTATGTTGCCATTCGCAACGATTTCAGAGCGTTTACAACGTATTGTGCGACAAACTGCAAGAGAGCTCAATAAGCTTGTTGAAATGACTATTGAGGGTGAGAGTGTTGAACTAGACAGAGGTGTGCTGGATAAAATGGGCGCTCCGCTTGAGCATTTGTTACGCAATGCGGTGGCACATGGTCTTGAATCAACAGAGCTGCGCAAAAAGATAGGTAAGTCTGAAGTTGGAAAAATTAAGCTTAAGGTAAGTTTGGAAAATGATGAAATTACACTGGTAGTAACGGATGACGGAGCAGGTGTAAATCTTAAAAAAGTGAGAGAAAAAGCTATAGAAAAGGGTATGTTTACAGCTGATCAAGAACTTTCAGATCAAGCGCTGATGGCAGTTATTTTTGAACCAGGTTTTACTACAGCTGATTCAGTGTCGCAAATCTCTGGTCGTGGTGTAGGTTTAGATGCAGTGCGTAGCGATATTGCAGCATTAAGCGGTCGTATTGATGTAAGCAACGTAGTCGGCACGGGTGCGATGTTTAACATTTATTTGCCGGTTACACTCTCTGTCGCGCAGGTAGTCATGGCACGTGTCGGCAATAAAATGTTCGCAATTCCCTCTGTGATGGTAGAGCAAGTGCAAAAACTTAAACAGAATGACTTGCTTAGCGCTTACCAAGCGCGCAAAGTCGATTGGGCTAGTCGTGAGTATCCTATACATTACTTATCAAAACTCATTGGTGATACAGATAATGTGGCGCAACAACATGCATACACACCAGTGATTTTATTACGCAGTGGTACTTATCGTACGGCGTTGCATGTCGATGAAATTACTGGTAACCAAGAGGTTGTGATGAAGCAAATGGGTACGCAGTTGGCACGCGTTCCTGGCATGATAGGTGCGACAGTGTTGGGTGATGGTGCTATTGTTCTGGTGATTAACCCAGTGCAACTTGCTAACCGTGAGGCATTGTCTATTGGTGCGATTAAAGTGACAACTATTGCCCCAGTAGTTGAGCAGATGAAGAAAATCGCGCTCGTTGTTGATGATTCACTCACCATGCGTAAGGTGCTTTCTCGTATACTTGAGCGCGAAGATTTTGAAGTGATTACAGCTAATGATGGTATGGATGCCATTCAAAAGTTAGAGCTCATCACACCTGATGTTATTTTGACTGACATTGAGATGCCGCGTATGGATGGTTTTGAATTTTCACGACATGTACGTGATAATGAAAAAACTTCAAACATCCCATTGATAGTCATTAGTTCTCGCACGGCAGAAAAACATCGCAACGTTGCAAAACAACTTGGCGTAGACGTCTTCTTAGGTAAGCCAGTGCAAGATGATGAACTTATTGAGCAAGTGAACGCTTTACTAAGCGCAACACGAAAGAAATAGACACATTGCAAGTCATCATCATTGTCAACAGGAATGATGATGATATTAGCAAGTTTATGTGGATTTTCGTACTAAGTTTTACTCTCTAAAATTCTCACGATAAGGTAAAATTTACCTTATGTTGCAAACTAGTCAATCATCACTAAATACTCCTCTATTTGTTCACTTGCGTTGCCATAGTGAGTATTCAATTGTAGATGGCATCGTGCGTATTGATGACTACGTTAAGCAGGCATTGAGCGACAAAATGCCTGCTTTGGCACTGACTGATCTAAGCAATTTGTTTGGTGCAATCAAGTTCTATAAGGAAGCACGCAGTAAAGGAGTTAAACCAATTATCGGTTGCGATATTTGGCTGGAAAATACTGCTAATCGCGATCAACCCTCACGTCTCTTACTTTTATGTCAGTCGCAGGCTGGTTACTTGCTATTATGCCAATTACTTAGTCGAGCATATCTATCAAATCAACATCGTGGTCGTGCTGAATTCAAACGTGAGTGGTTTGTGGAATGTGGTACAGAAGGATTGATATTGCTTTCAGGTGCATTGTCTGGAGACATCGGTCAAGCTTCCATGCAGGATAATCTTGACATAGCAACTAGATTGGCTGGCGAATGGAAAAACCTATTTCCTGACCGTTTTTATCTAGAAGTGCAACGTGTGACAAGCAACGCGCCAATATCTGAAACACAGCGAGCCGTTGATAGTCAAAAAGCCACGCAAGAGAACTATATTCACTATGCGAGATGCATTGCGAATTCACTCAATTTGCCAATCGTTGCAACACACCCAATACAATTTATTACGCCTGATGATTTTAGAGCGCATGAAGCACGCACATGTATTTCTGAAGGTTACGTCCTGGCTGACACGCGTCGACCTAAAAATTTTACTGTTGAGCAATATTTTAAAACACAGGCTGAATTATCAGCTTTATTTGCAGATATGCCTGAAGCGTTGACTAACAGTGTTGAAATCGCTAAACGCTGTAATTTAACGCTGACACTAGGTAAAAATTACTTACCAAATTTCCCTACGCCGAACAATGAAAGTTTGAATGAGTATTTAATTGAAGAAGCTCGTCGGGGTTTAGCGCTTCGTTTGCAGGTATTGTATCCAGATGAAAAGGTTCGCTCAGAAAAAATCCCTGACTACGATGCGCGTTTAGATTTTGAAACTAATGTAATCAATCAAATGGGTTTTGCAGGCTATTTTTTGATTGTGGCTGATTTTATTAATTGGGCTAAAAATAATGGCGTGCCAGTAGGGCCGGGTCGTGGTTCTGGTGCTGGTTCGGTTGTTGCCTATAGCTTGGGGATTACTGACTTAGACCCATTAGAGTACAACCTCTTGTTTGAACGTTTTCTAAATCCAGATCGCGTTTCAATGCCTGACTTTGATATTGATTTCTGCCAGGAGGGTCGAGATCGCGTCATTGATTACGTGAAACAAAAATATGGGTTGGATGCTGTTTCACAAATTGCAACCTTTGGTACTATGGCTGCCAAGGCTGTTATTCGCGATGTCGGTCGCGTGTTAGATTTACCGTTCCACTTTGTGGATGGCATTAGTAAGCTTATTCCTATGGAACTTGGCATTACTTTGGAGAAAGCTTTAGTGCAAGAGCCACAACTTGCTGAGCGTCGTGAGAAAGAAGAGGAATTGCGAGAGCTGCTAGAACTTGCATTAAGGCTTGAAGGTTTGGTACGCAACGTAGGTATGCACGCTGGTGGCGTATTGATATCCCCAGGCAAAATTTCAGATTTCTCACCTGTGTATTGTCAAGCTGATGGTGCTAGTTTGGTAAGTCAATATGATAAGGATGATGTTGAAGCAGTAGGCTTGGTAAAGTTTGATTTTCTGGGTCTTCGAACACTGACAATATTAGAGTTGGCTTTAGTCAATGCAAATAAACAACGTGCAGATGAAGGTTTGCTCCCATTGTCTTTTGCCAACTTGCCGCTTAATGATAAAGCAACTTTCCAGCTACTTAAAACTGCCAATACCACCGCAGTATTCCAATTAGAGTCGCGCGGCATGAAAGATATGCTCAAGCAAGCATTGCCAGATTGCTTCGAAGATATTATCGCTTTAGTTGCCTTATATCGGCCAGGTCCGATGGATTTGATTCCAGACTTTTGTCGTCGCAAACACGGCAAGCAGCGCGTTGAATATCCACATCCGCTTACTGAGCCGATATTAAAAGAAACTTACGGCATTGCTGTTTATCAAGAGCAGGTGATGCAGATTGCACAAGTGGTTGCAGGGTATAGTTTGGGTGGTGCTGATTTGCTCCGTCGTGCTATGGGTAAAAAGAAGCAAGAAGAAATGGATGCGCAGCGTAAAACCTTTACTGAGGGCGCTGTGAAAAACAACATGACTGAGCGTCAAGCAACCGAGCTATTTGACTTACTAGAAAAATTTGCGGGGTATGGTTTTAATAAATCGCACGCGGCGGCCTATGCGCTAGTAGCCTACCAAACAGCCTACTTAAAGGCACATTATCCAGCAGCATTTTTAGCTTCTACAATGTCTGCTGATATGAATAACACAGACAGCGTTCATATTTTTTATGATGATTGCGCGCCAAATCAAATTGAAATATTGCCGCCTGATATTAATAAGAGTGATTTTAAATTTACGCCAATCAGTAGTAAACAAATATTGTATGGTTTGGGTGCTGTAAAAGGTACGGGCTTAGCTGCTATTGAAGTGATTTTACTGGCGCGTAGACAAGATGGGCCTTTTAAAGATTTATTCGATTTCTGTAACCGTTTAGATTTGCGCAAAGTAAATCGCCGTGTGGTGGAATCTTTAATCCGTGCGGGCGCATTTGATAGGCTTTCAGTCGATGAATTTAAGCCAAGCAGAAGTGCTTTATTAGCAGGCGTAGGCATGGCGATGGCAGCGGCCGAACAAAACAGTGCCAATAGTAATCAAAATAGCTTATTTGGTGAAGTGGTGGATAATGCGGTCAACATATTGCCAAATGTGCCTGCGTGGACAGAACAGCAGCGATTGCTTGAAGAGAAAGCCGCGCTAGGCTTTTACTTTAGTGGGCACCCTTATGCGGCTTATCATAAAGATTTAAGTCAGTTTGTTAGTGGCACTTTGGCAAATTTAAGCCCGAAAGAGCAGCCGCAATTATTAGCTGGCATTGTTTCTGGCGTTCGCATTCGTATCACAGGCCGCGGTAAAATGGCGATAATAGGCTTAGATGATGGCACAACGCGTATTGAAGTTGTTGTCAGTGCAGATTTGCTTAATCAGCATCAATCCTTATTAAAAGATGATCAGTTGGTGATTGTAGAAGGTCGCGTGAGTAACGATGAGTTTTCTGGTGGTATTCGAGTGAATGCTAGAAAGTTGCATAATTTATCTGGTTTACGAAATAGTCGTGCTAGTTTTCTAAAGATTTCATGTAACGGACAAGCCGATGCTATAAAATTAAAATCTTTATTAAAGCCTTATTGTAAAGCTACATCAGATGAGCAGCGCGGTTGTGCAGTCAAGGTGGAATATCACAATAAAACAAGTAAAGTAGAACTGATGTTAGGCAATGACTGGCGTGTAGATTTGCATGAAGAATTGATTGCAGGTTTAGCCGATTGGTTGAGTCTTGAAAACGTAAAAATCCTATATAATTAGCATTACGTTTTAAAAATAAGAGGCAGGGATTTAGGGTTGGACTAGGGATGCTTTGGATAGATTGATGTGAAAATTAATGGATGTACCATTATGCTTAATTTCGCAGTAAAAACTTCAAATAATTCCCCTAATCCCATATTTCTAGCAGGCAGTCACTAAAAGAGATAAAGATATGAAAATAAGTTACTTGGACTTTGAACAACCCATTGCCGAGCTTGAAAACCAAATTGAGGGTTTGCAAGCTGCACATGATGCTAATGATGCTTTAGATATTTCTAAAGAACTTACTGCGCTTGAAAAGAAAAACAAAAAACTTTCAGCAGATATTTATGGCAACTTAAGTGCTTGGCAAATTTCACAGATGGCGCGCCACCCGCAACGTCCATACACTTTAGATTATATTCAAGGCTTATTTACCGATTTTGAAGAATTGCACGGTGATAGAGCATATGCGGACGACCCTGCGATAGTCGGTGGTTTAGCTAGGTTTGAAGGTCAGTCAGTAATGGTAATTGGTCATCAAAAAGGACGCGATGTCAAAGAGCGCCAATATCGCAATTTCGGTATGCCTCGTCCAGAAGGCTATCGCAAAGCTTTACGTTTATTTCGTTTAGCTGAAAAATTTGGCATTCCAGTCATTACTTTGATTGACACGCCAGGGGCTTATCCTGGTATTGGCGCTGAAGAGCGTGGGCAATCAGAAGCGATTGCACGTAATTTATACGTAATGGCAGAGCTTGAAACGCCTATTATTGGCGTGATTATTGGTGAGGGAGGTTCAGGCGGAGCGCTTGCACTAGGTGTCGTTGACCAATTGCTTATGTTGCAATACGGCATTTATTCTGTAATTTCGCCAGAAGGTTGTGCTTCAATTTTATATAAAAGTGCAGATAAAGCCTCTGTAGCTGCAGAATCGCTAGCTATTACGGCAGACCGATTGAAAACAATGGGCTTGGTAGATCGCGTTATTCCCGAGCCTTTAGGGGGCTCGCATCGCTCTCCAGAGGTGGTAATGGAGACGCTACGCGTGGCGCTTAAAGAAGAACTTGCCAAACTAAAACCAAAATCTATTAAAGCTTTATTGGTCAGACGTTATGAGCGATTAATGGGTTATGGAAGCTTCAAAGAAGTCGTTGAAAAAAAACTACCAGCCAAGCTTTAAGGGATTAAGAGTTGTGCTAAAAAGCAAAGTTAAAAAAAGTACTTTGCTAAGTCTTGATTTAGCTAAAACAACTAAAGTCCAAGATATTCACATTCAAATTAATGATTTTTTAAGTCGCCAGTTAAAGCCCAATCAACAATTATTATTGGGTTTAAGTGGTGGCTTAGACTCTTGTGTCTTACTACATTTACTTTCAGCCTTTAAACAAACAATACCCTTTAATTTACTTGCGATGCATGTGCATCATGGCTTGAGTGCCAATGCAGATGCATGGGCTGAATTTTGTTTGCAACAATGCGCTTTACTTAATGTGCCGTTAGAGATTGTTCATATAAGTATTGAGAAAGATACCAAACTTGGTATAGAAGGTGCCGCTAGACAATTACGCTACGAAGCTTTATTTAGTTACAAGTTAGATGAGGTGCCAGTTGATTATATTGTGACAGCACACCATCAGGATGATCAAGCAGAAACGCTGTTATTGCAATTATTTAGAGGCTCAGGTATTAAGGGTTTAGCTAGTATGGCTGCCGTAGATAACGCAAGGCGTCTGCTTAGACCATTACTTAATATTTCACGTAGTCAGCTACAAGATTATGCAGAGCTACAAGGCATACAATGGTGTGAAGATGAGAGCAACACCGATACTCACTATGATAGGAACTTTGTGCGCCATGAAGTGCTGCCTATTTTGGAAGCACGTTATCCTGCCGTAAAGTCGGTGCTCGCAAGAAGTGCATTACACTTAGCAGAAGCCAATGAATTGTTAGATGCATTGGCAGCAATAGATGCAGAACAACTTATATCAAGCAACAGCATATGCTTAATAGGTTTGGCAAAATTGGAATTTTCACGCGCTAAAAATGTTTTGCGTTGGTGGTTCGCAAAGAATTATCTGTCAATGCCAAGTGCGGAATATTTATCTCAAATAATTAGTCAGTTACTCAATGCTAAAGCAGATGCCAACATTCATATTGTTCTGCAACATTTAGTGTTGAAAAAATTTCAGAAAAAAGCTTATTTACTACAAGAAAAAAGCCAGCAAGCTTTTGATATGATCTGGAATGGTGAAGCGGCTTTAATGCTACCAAACGGTGGGCAGCTATTCTTTAAGCAAGTGACAGGTTCTGGTTTAGCACTAAAGTTTGGAATGACTAAGCTAAGAATCACTAGTCGCGATGGTGGGGAGCGTTTTAAACCTAATGTACTAAGACCCACTAGGACATTAAAGCATCTATTGCAGGAAGCTAGTATTCCGCCGTGGCAACGCGAGTATTTACCGCTCATTTATTGGCATGACACACTGGCTTGTGTACCCGGCATAGGCATTTCACACGAGTTGCAAGCAGTAGGAGATGAGTTAGGTATTGAGATTGTTTGGCAAGATGAGCTACTTTGAATCTTTAAGCATTAATTGTAGTTTCGGCCAAATGTTATCCAAAATCAACGGTTGTCCAAGCGCATTGGGATGTAAGCCATCGTCCTGCATTAATTTTGGTTTAGCTGCTATATTTTTCAGCATAAAAGGCACTAATGTAACTTTATGTTGCTTGCTTAATTGATGATAGGTCAGGCTGAAAGATGTGGTGTATTTAGGTCCATAATTTGGCGGAATTTTCATGCCAATTAGCAGTATTTTTGCTTTCGAACTTTTACCTAGTGTAATCATGGAACTTAGGTTCTGAGCCATTTCTTTCAATGGTAATCCGCGTAAGCCGTCATTTGCACCTAGTTCTAAAATGATGATTGCAGGCTTGAATTTAGCAAGAGTGTTGGAGAACCTGCTTAGACCGCCGCTTGTGGTTTCACCACTTATACTGGCATTGATTACATCATATTGATAATGGCTGGCGGCTAGCCTATATTTTAATAATATCGGCCAGCCTTGTTGCTGTGCAAGACCATAAGAGGCAGATAGACTGTCACCATAAATTAAAATTTTAGGATTTTCTGCCATTGCTGTGACAGGCAATGCAACGAAACTAAAAATAGCTAGACTAACAATTAACTTTAATAAAAAGCGAAAACACATTGATGCAACAACTCCCTGTTATTCAAGACCAAATAATACAAGCACACAACTTAACATATGAATTCAATAGCTATGATAACCAAATTCGTATCTTACAAGGTTTAAATTTAAACATTTCGGCAGGGGAGAAAGTAGCAATTATCGGTAGCTCTGGCTCTGGAAAGTCTACGCTATTAAGCTTGCTAGCAGGCTTGGACATACCAAGTAGCGGTAGCGTTATGATTCAGAATATTCCCTTTAGTCGATTAGATGAGGATGGCAGGGCGGCGATACGCGCCAAGTCTATGGGTTTTGTATTTCAGTCATTTCAGTTATTACCTTCGCTTACAGCGCTTGAAAATGTGATGTTGCCATTGCAATTAAAAAATCATGCAAATGCAGAAGCGTTAAGTTTAGCTTCGTTAAATAAAGTGGGTTTAAGTGCACGTATACAGCATTACCCTAAGCAGTTATCTGGTGGCGAGCAGCAGCGCGTAGCTATTGCTCGCGCATTTTCCACGCAACCTGCGATTTTGTTTGCTGATGAACCTACAGGAAATTTGGACAGCACCACTGGTCAAATGATTATTGATTTGCTGTTTAAAATGAATGCTGAAGCAGGGACTACATTAGTATTAGTTACACATGATGTTCATTTGGCTAATCGTTGTCAGCGACAGCTTAAATTGGAAAATGGCGTGTTAACTGAGTTAGTCGACGCATGAATTTAAACTTTAAGTTAGCGTGGACTCAAACTTTAAGCTTATGGCGTGCTGGCGCATTACGTGTATTAGTATTTGCTCTGGTATTGGCGGTAGTAGCGATTACAGCTGTTGGTTTTTTTACGCAGCGAGTAGAGAATGCGCTGAATCAACAAGGAGGGTTATTGCTTGGCGGTGATCTTGCCGTTTTAGCAGATCATCCAATAGCAGATAAGTTTACACAAAGAGCCAAAAAGCAAGCGATACAAACTGTGAAAACTTATGAGTTCGCTAGCATGGTCGTATTTGGAGATTTAAATCAACTGGCAGAAATCAAGGCAGTGGGCTTTGGCTTTCCATTACGAGGTGATTTAACTATTGCTCAACATGAAGATGAGGCTGGAAAATTAGTTAAAACTAACCCAAATGTTGGCGAGGTGTGGCTAGAGCCGCGCCTTGCAAATTTGCTTAATGTGAAAGTTGGGGATGCAGTTGAAGTCGGCGAGCGGACATTAAAAGTCAGTGCCATATTGTTGCGTGAACCTTCTCGCGGTGGCGATATGTTTGGCTTTGCTCCCAGATTGATGATGAATGCAGAGGACTTACCATCTACCAAATTGATTCAGTACGGCAGTCGTGTTAAATACCAATTGCTACTGGCGTCTAGTCCGCAAAAGATCAGTTGGTATTTTGCGCAAACACAGCCTGATTTAGTTAGAGGCGAAAAAATGCAGGATGTGCGTACTGCACGCCCTGAAATTAAATTAGCTTTAGACAAAGCACAGCAGTTTTTAGGTTTATCAGCCATGGTGAGTGTGATTCTTGCGATGGTGGCAATGCTACTTTCAAGCTTGCCTTACATTAAACAAAGTCTTGATACTTTTGCGCTAATGCGTTGCTTTGGTGCCTCTAAGCGCACGGTGTTGCAAGTGCTAGCCATACAAACGACTTTAATTGCCTTATTTAGTGCGTTGATAGGTGTTATGTTGGGCTTTTTTGTGCAATTAGGCTTAGCTAAACTAGCCGGCAGTCTTTTTTTAGAGGCTTTGCCGCCTGTTTCTAGTGAGCCTATTTTTGTTGGCATCATTGCTAGTATTGCTATGATGTTTGCTGTAGTGCTCCCGCATGTGTGGCAAATGCGTAATTTATCTGCGATGAATATTCTGCGACGCGATACACTTTCTCAACCTATTTCTGCCCAAGCTAAATATTTCCCTGCCTTTTTGGTGATGTGCGCCATGATTTTTTGGCAAGCGCAAGATGCAAAGCTAGCAGTTGCCACTATGTTGTCAATAATATTATTATGCGCGGTGATTGTTGCTTTTTCTTATGCATTAGTGAATTTAATTAATCGTATTTTTGCTATGTTTCCAAGTAGCCGGTTACTTAATCATGTAAAACTTGGCTTGCTTGGATTAAAGCGCAGGTTTGGCCTATCTACTGTGCAGATGATAGGTTTTAGCATGGGCTTAATGGTGCTGATGTTGTTGGCCTTAATTCGAGGTGATTTAATCCGTAATTGGCAGGCCTCTCTTCCTGCAGATGCTCCAAATCGCTTTGTGATTAATATTCAGCCCGCACAAATTAACGGTGTGAAACAATTTTTTGAGCAGGAGCATATTAAAAATTCTGCACTATTTCCCATGGTGCGCGGTCGCTTAATTAGCAAGAATGGTAAAGCATTGAATTCAAACCAGTGGACTGACGACCGCGCTAAAAGGCTTGCAGAGCGAGAGTTTAACTTATCTTGGACAGCTAAAATGCAAAGTGACAATAAGCTGCTCTCGGGCCGATGGTGGACTCTGCTAGAGCATGGCAAACCTTATATTTCTATTGAGCAAGATTTAGCTAAAACATTAGGTATTCAATTGGGTGACAAACTTGTATTTGATATTGCAGGCAATTCATTAACAGTGACTGTAACCAGCCTTAGAAAAGTGGATTGGGACACCATGCGGGCTAATTTCTTCGCTGTTACACCGCCAGGTGTGCTGGATCAATATTCAGCTAATTATATTAGTAGTTTTCATTTACCTATAGGTGCAGACAAAGCCTTAAACCAATTAATTCGTGAATATCCCAATCTTACCGTAATTGATATTGCGGCGTTAATGCAACAAGTACGTGGCATTATGCAAAAAATGAGCAGCACGATTGAATATGTCTTCACTTTTAGTTTAATAGCGGGTGTTGCTGTGCTTTACGCGGCGCTTGTAGCAACTAGAGAGGACCGCATTACTGAAGCGACATTATTGCGTGTATTTGGCGCATCAAGGCGACAAGTAGGCATTGCTTATATAACAGAGTTTGCCTGCATTGGGCTGATTGCTGCTTTTGTTGCTGCAGTTGCTGCTAATTTTCTCGCTTATTACGTGAGCGTTAATATTTTAGATATTCCATTTCAGCTTAATCTAGAACTCGCAATGAGCACAATGCTTATTTCGGCAATACTAATACCGTTTGCCGCTTGGATAGGTTTGCGTGAATTTTTAAATGTCCCTGCAAGAAAATTACTAAATAGCATTTAATTGAAATGGTTGTATACAACCAATAATTGGCTGTATACAACCAATAATTGGTTGTATACAGCCAAAATTTCAGCGTACAATCTTTACTTTATTCTGTGGTTAATTATTACTAATTGATTTTATTGCAATAATTCTATGATATATGCTTTTGGAATGTTTTTTGCTTTGTAAATAGATTGTAATATTCCAAACCTAGGGGACAGTATGCACAAATCATTACAAGCAAGACCTACTAAACTAAAAGTAGCCTTAGTCGCAATTTTAGCGGCTTATGCCATGCCGCAAATGGCAAACGCAGAAAACAAAGCTGAAGCAATTGAGCTTGGGAAAATTGAGGTGGTTGGAACAACTCCTTTAGATGGCTTAGGTGTTCCTGTAAATCAGATCCCATCGAATGTACAAACGGCTAAAGGTCAGACGTTGCAAGACCAACAAAGTTTGGGTGTTGCAGATTTCTTGAATCAGAATTTGTCAGGCGTAAGCATAAATGAAGCGCAAAACAACCCTTACCAACCAGATGTTAATTTTCGCGGGTTTACTGCATCACCTTTACTAGGTACACCACAAGGTTTATCTGTGTATCAAGATGGTGTGCGTATCAATGAGCCTTTTGGCGATACCGTAAATTGGGACTTAATCCCGCAAAATGCGATTGCGGGCATTACATTAATGCCAGGTTCAAATCCTTTATTTGGTTTAAATACGCTTGGTGGAGCACTTTCAATTCAAACAAAAAGTGGTGAACATTTTCCAGGTGGCGGAATTCAAGCTTCTGGTGGTTCATTTGGTCGATGGGCAGTTGAAGGAGAATATGGTGGAAAGTTGGAAAATGGTGTAAGTTACTTCTTTGCAGGCAATCAATTTAAAGAGCAAGGCTGGCGTGATGCATCACCTTCTGATGTTTTGCAAGGTTTTGGTAAATTAGGTTGGAGTAATGAAAAGACTGATATTGATGTGAGCTTTTCAGGCGCAGATACAGATTTGACAGGTAACGGCTATCAATCACAGACGCTGATGAATACTTTTGGCTATGATTCTATTTATACTAAACCTGACAACACGCAAAATAAACTTGGCTTTATCAATGCTAAGGTAAGTCATTGGCTTTCTGATGAATTTTTATTAACAGCCAATGCTTATTATCGCCGTAATAAAACAAAAACCTTAAATGGTGATGGTAATGATGAATATGAAGCATTGTTTGAATTTTGTGATGATCTTGGGATACTTACCTGCGATACAAATTACTCGCATGGAGTTATCAATCGTAGTGAAACTACAAACAAAGGTTATGGTGGAACACTACAGTTAAGCTGGGTGACAGATAAAAACTTACTTGTCGCGGGTACAAGTGTTGATTTAGGCCGTACCAAGTTTACACAAACAGAGCAAGCGGCGGCAGGTTTTGATGCTGCACGGGGATTAATTGGATTGGATCCAGTGATTGAAACTGCAAATGATCTTAAGGGTCGTAGTAAAACGTGGAGCTTGTTTGCAACTGATACCTTCAATGTAACCCCTCAACTCGCAGTGACTGCGTCGGGCCGATATAACCATACGCGAGTTAAGTTGACGGACGATCATTTTCTAGGCGGACATAAAGAAGCAACTTGTATTGATGGCCCCGGAGGTACTAACACGGGTGCGATTGTAGACTGTGATGATGTTGGTGCTGAAGAAGTTAGTGCTGCTGGTGGTAATGCTGGTGGTAAACACAAGTTTGAACGCTTTAACCCAGCCGTAGGTTTGGCTTACAGTTTTACTCCTGAACTCAATACGTATGCGGGTTACAATGAAGGTAACCGCGCACCATCACCAATCGAAACAGGATGTGCTGACCCTGCATTCCCTTGCCTACTTCCAAATGCCATGGCAGGAGATCCACCGCTCAAACAAGTAGTTGCTAAAACCTTTGAAGGTGGTTTCCGTGGTAAGTTAGGTAACGATATCCGCTGGACAGCGGGCGCTTATCGCACTACGAACTACAATGATTTGCAATTTATCGCATCAGGCACTACTGGCGCAGGCTATTTTGATAATGTTGGTAAAACACGTCGTCAAGGTTTAGATTTGGGTCTTAGTGGCACTACAGGTGATTTCAGCTGGTCTGCAGGCTATAGTTTTGTTAGAGCTACTTATGAAGATAGTTTTGAAATGGCTTCTCAGGCAAATAGTACTCGTGCTGCCATAAACTGTGATGGTTCTGCTGCTGCCGATAATGTAATTTGTGTGCGTAAAGGTGACAAACTTGCAGGTATTCCTGAGCATCAACTCAAACTGCGTGGTGAATGGCGTGCAATGCCAAACTGGACGATTGGCTCTACTTTAGTTGCATTTTCAGATCAGTACGCTCGTGGTAATGAAAACAATAAACATAAAGCAGGTGTTGTTGATCCAGGTGGCCCTGATGAAACGACTTATTCTGGTTCAGGTAAGGTTGCTGGTTATGCAGTACTTAACCTAGATACGCGCTATAAATTTAGTAACTCTGGTTGGCAGTTGTTTGGCAAAATCAATAACGTGTTTGATCATGAGTATTACAGTAGCGGTTTATTAGGTGAAAATGCATTCATCGGTGCAGGTAGTACATTTGATACTGCCGCAGGTTCAAATAAAGAGTTGTTCCTTGCCCCTGGTGCACCACGTGCAGGTTGGATTGGTTTACGTTACGATTTCGGCAAACCAAAAACATCAGCTGCCTCTGTTGATGTTGATTAAGCAAAGGTAATCAATTGCAATTAGCACACCTCATCTCTAGCCATGCTTCAATATTGGCAAAACAGCAATCAAAACTACTGATTGTTGAAGATGAGGTGTTGTTTGCTCGTGCAGTGATGCGTAGACTGCAGAAAGTAGGTTATGAGTGTGAGCATGTTGAGACTTTACAAAATGCTCGTGCCATTATTAAGCAGTTTTCACCTGACATTGTGTTGCTGGATATGCGCTTGCCAGATGGCAATGGTTTAGAATTGCTACCTGAATTAGTTGTTAAAAATATTGCTGTGATTGTAATGACCGCGCATGGCGAAATAAGTGATGCGGTAAATGCAATTAAACACGATGCAGTAGATTATCTTAAAAAGCCGATTGATCTTGAGGAACTGCTACTTTCTGTACAAAAAGCAGAAAATGCTGCTATTCAAAGTAATAGTTTAGACTATTCGCGTCAGCGTAACGTACACGCGATTGATGGCGTTGAGATGTTAGGTGATAGTCCCGCTATTCAAAGTGTTAAGGCGCAAATTAAGCGCATTGCACAATTGGTGGCTACCGATGTTGTTCCTCCAACCGTGCTTATTAGCGGTGAGACTGGTACAGGTAAAGACGTTGCTGCGCGTCTTTTACATTTGTCGTGTCAAAATAAGGATAGGCATAGCGATAAGCCTTTTGTACATATTGATTGTGCTTCATTACCACAAGAATTGATGGAAAGTGAGTTGTTTGGTCATGAGAAAGGTGCTTTTACAGGGGCAACGGCCACTCGTCCTGGTTTGATCGAGGCCGCGGAAGACGGCACACTTTTTTTAGATGAAATTGGTGAGCTACCCCTACCGCTTCAAGCTAAATTATTGAATGTGCTTGAACGTCGAATGGTGCGCAGAATTGGCTCAACTAAAGAGCGTGCTGTTCCGGCCAGATTTATTGCGGCAACCAATCGTGACTTACATGAAATGTCATTATCTGGTAGCTTTAGGCAAGATTTGTATTACAGATTAAATGTCATGAGTATGACGATGCCACCTTTACGTGAACGGGCAGACGATGCCATGTTGCTAGCACAACACTTTGCGGTGCAAACATCACGGCGCTATGGATTAGGTCGGCCAGTGTTTTCGGATGATGCAAAAGCATTGATTAAGCGCTATGATTGGCCAGGCAATGTGCGAGAGTTGAAGCATCAGGTCAGCCGTGCAATGCTACTTTGCCATGAAGGTAAAATTACAAGTGTGGATTTAGCTTTACCAGTAAATCGTGCGACGGATGCTCCTTTAGTGTATCAAAACACACAATCCACTTTGTATGAAACTGAGAAGGCCATTTTAGAGCAAGTGCTTGCTGAAAATAGATGTAATGTGTCAGAAGCCGCGCGCAAGCTTGGTATAACACGCATGACCATGCGCTATCGTATGGATAAATATCAGTTAATTGTTAAAAGTTCAGATTAGATTCTATCGTTTTTCGCATTAACCTTTTTTACTTTTCCATTCAAAACTTGTAAAAAATTTTACATATCATTTCTATTCTGAAATGACGCCACAATCACTGCATGGTATGATTCAGTCATCCAAAATCTGAAAGAATGTTATGCACATTGGTACACCATTAAGCCCTAATGCTACCCGCGTTATGCTGTTAGGAAGCGGCGAACTCGGTAAAGAAGTCATCATTGCGCTACAGCGTTTAGGCGTTGAAGTGATTGCAGTCGATCGCTACAAAAATGCACCTGGCCATCAAGTTGCACACCGTGCTTACACGATTGATATGACGGATGACATAGCACTGCGTGAGCTTATTGCCAAGGAAAAGCCACATTTAATTGTTCCTGAAATTGAAGCACTTAATACCAACACCCTTGCTGATATTGAGAAGGAGGGCATAGCCACAGTGATTCCTACAGTTAAAGCCGTGCAGCTTACTATGAATCGTGAAGGTATACGCAGGCTCGCTGCAGAAGAACTTAATTTGCCGACTTCGCCTTATGCCTTCGCCAGAAGCGAGTCTGATTTACAAGTCGCTATTGACGCTGGCATTGGCTATCCTTGCTTTATCAAGCCAACGATGTCATCTTCTGGCAAAGGCCAGTCGCGCATTACTAATGCGAGTGAAGTTAAAACGGCTTGGGATTACGCCGCAACTGGAGGGCGCGTGAATCAAGGCGTTGTGATTGTAGAAGGGCAGATTGATTTTGATTATGAGATCACATTACTTACTGTTCGTGCTAAGAATGTCCAAGGTGAGATTCAAACTTACTTTTGTGAGCCAATCGGACATGTGCAAGAAAAAGGAGATTATGTAGAAAGTTGGCAACCACAGGCGATGACTGATGGTGCATTAACTGAATCTAAACGCATTGCTAAAGCGGTCACTGATAGCCTTGGAGGCTTAGGTTTATTTGGTGTTGAGCTATTTATTAAAGGCGATAACGTGTGGTTTAGTGAAGTTAGTCCACGCCCACACGATACAGGCATGGTGACTATGTGCAGTCAGCGTTTTAGCGAATTTGACTTACATGCACGAGCTATTTTAGGGTTACCAGTTGATGTGAGCCTGAAAGACCCAGGCGCAAGTGCTGTGATTTATGGTCAACATGCAACGCAAAGCCTTGCGTTTGATGACGTTGATAAAGCTTTAGCCGTACCAAGCAGCGATATTCGTCTATTTGGTAAGCCAGAATCTTTTGTGAAGCGTCGTATGGGTGTAGCCTTGGCAACTGGTCTAGATGTTGGCGAGGCAAGAAGCCGTGCGAAATTGGCGGCTAGTCTAGTGAAGCCTAAAGTTGCCTAGATTCAAGAGTCAATTTATTCGCGACCAATGTTTCTTATCGCGAATAAATTCGCTCCTACAATGATGATTGATTAATATGCTAGATAAAATAGAAGAAGCAGGTAGTGATAAGCGCACTTTTTTTGAGTTGCTTGGTGGCGAAACAGACGGCATTGCTAACATCCGCCAATTAGTAGAATCTTTTTACGATATCATGGATAGCGACCCGAAAGCTGCGCCAATACGTGCAATGCATCAAGCAGACTTAACTTCTGCGCGTGAGAAACTATTCATGTTTCTCACTGGTTGGACAGGTGGCCCACAGCTTTATATTGAGCGCTACGGCCACCCAATGTTGCGTAAACGCCATTTACCATTTGCGATTGATGAATCTGCAAGAGATCAGTGGATGTACTGCATGATTAAGGCGATGCATCAGTTGGAGTTTGATGATGTTTTAATGACAAAGCTTGCTGAACAGTTATATGGCGTTGCTGATTTTATGCGAAATCAGCAACATTAATTCTTTACATCTTTAAGCTACTTACTGGATGTTAAACCGCCTAGTAACGCTGCAACAGGTGCTTTTCTTGTGGATGTTGTTCTAACGCTTGCTTGTTGCTTTGCAACTGCTGCTTCATAAGGTTTGTCAAACCAAGGGTCACTACTTTTCTTTTTTGCAGGAGTGCGTTTAGTAGCAGAGGCATCGTGATTTGATGAAACACTGCTCGATCTATTATTACTAGGCTTGTCTGAACTCGCACGAGTTCTGGTGCCAGATCTTTCAATCTCAATGGTTTCTTTGATTATTTGGCGTTTGATTAGCTTTTCAATTTCCACCATATATTTATCTTCTTCAGGACTTACGAATGAAATCGCAATACCTGATGCACCTGCGCGACCTGTGCGGCCTATACGATGTACATAATCTTCCGGAGCACTTGGAATTTCATAGTTAATCACCATCGGCAATTCGCTAATGTCTAGGCCACGTGCCGCCACATCCGTAGCGACTAATACAGTACAAGTCCCAGCTTTAAAAGCATCCAATGCTTTAATGCGCTCTTGCTGCGTTTTGTCCCCGTGAATCGCATCAGCAGAAATGCCTTCACGTTCTAAGCTACGGCTTAAGCGGCTAGCTGTAATTTTTGTTTTGGTGAACACAATCACCTGCGTTGCATCAGCAGACTTTAACAACTGTGTGAGTAATGCTTCTTTATCACTTTGTGCAACTTGATAAACTTTTTGCGTTACATTATCGTTAGTGGCATTGCTGCGGGCTACTTCGATTAATTGTGGTTTGGTTAAAAAGTCATCGGCTAATTTTTTAATATCATTTGAAAATGTAGCTGAAAACATTAAATTTTGACGCTGCTTAGGTAGCAACGCCAAAATTCTTTTCAAATCAGGCATAAAGCCCATGTCTAACATTCTGTCCGCTTCATCCAGCACTAAAACTTGTACTTGATTGAGCTGTAAGGTTTTTTGTTCAATATGATCCAACAAGCGACCAGGTGTGGCTACCAGAACTTCAACACCAGTTTTTAGATGTGGCGTTTGCGTTTTAATATCTACACCGCCATACACTACAAGCGAGCGTAGTGGCGTATGTTTTGCGTAGGCTTTAACACTAGCTTCAACCTGAATTGCCAGCTCACGCGTCGGCACTAAAATCAACGCGCGAACAGGGTGTTTTGCTGGAGAAGCGCTCGTGTTAGCAAAGGGCAATAATTTTTGAAGCAAGGGTAGCGCAAAAGCAGCAGTTTTACCTGTGCCAGTTTGCGCGCCTGCCATTAAATCACCCCCATCCAAGGCCACAGGAATTGCCTGTGACTGAATTGGCGTGGGTGTTGTGTAACCAGAATCAGTGAGTGCTTTAAGTAACTCAGGCGCTAAGCCTAAATCGTTAAAACTGATACTGTCAAAATTTACCGTTTCTATCATTTGTTGGGTACTGTTCAATTAAAGTTTACGTCAAATAACTTATGCAAAGCTACGTGGGCGACGCGGTGCACCGCTACCACCAGCATTTGCATTGCCAAAGCTACGTGAATCATTGTTGCTACGTACTGGACGGCTGTCACGTGCAGGAGCAGCTGAACGATCACCACGTGGTGCATCAGTGCGGCCTTCATAACGTGCGCTTAGTACACGGTTGTCGCCACGATTTGCATCTGGGCGGTTGCCACGGCTATCGCGGTTGCTTTCGCTACGCGGTACGCTAGCACCGTCGCGTGAAAATGGTTTTTTGCCGAAAGCAGCAGCATCACCAAAACTACGGTTAGGCGCACCAGCAGATGAACCAGAACGGTCACCAAAGCTACGGTCCCCACTTGGGCGACTATTATTTGGACGCTCGCTGCGGTTACGGTCACTGTTTGAGCGATCGCCACCAGTATTGCGATCACCAAAACTACGTGGACGATCAGCAGAAGGTCTTTCTGAGCGGTTAAATTCAGGTCTTGCAGCGTTACCATTCGATTCACGCGGTGCGGAATCACGGTTGCCACGATTTTCATCACGGCTAAAACTTGCGCCATCACGCGGTTGAAAACTATTGCTACGCTCAGTACGTGGGCCACGATCATTAAAACTACCACGGTCATCACGAGGTTTAAAACCACCGCGACCACCTGGTTTATGTGCATCACGGCGAATATCTCCACGATCGCCACGACCATTACCTGGACCGTCCATTTTCATTGCGCGTTTTGGCTCAAAACCTTCAACTACACCTGGTTCCATACGGTTGCCAGTGAATTGTTCGATTTTACGTAAAATGTGTCTGTCCATGTTTGATGCAAATGAAATTGCAATGCCAGTGTTACCAGCACGGCCAGTACGACCAATACGATGCACGTAGTCTTCAGCAAATTTTGGTAAGTCATAGTTAATAACATGGCTAATACCTTGCACATCAATGCCGCGAGCAGCAACATCGGTCGCCACTAAGACTTTTACATCGCCTTGACGCAATTTAGTCAACGTACGGTTACGCGCACCTTGTGTCATGTCGCCATGTAACGCAGCAGTTTTGTGACCCGCTGCGTATAAATCTTCAGCTAACACATCACAATGACGCTTAGTGCTGGTGAAAATAATCACTTGGTTCACTTCAGGTGCAATCAATAAATGCTCAAGCAATTTATTTTTATGTGTCATGTCATCAACGTAGTGTAAACGTTGCTCAATGTTGGCATGTTTTTCTTTTTGTGTTGCCACTTGAATTGTTTTTGGGTTTTTAAGGATTTGTTTAGCGATACGTGCAATGTCGCCATCTAATGTTGCAGAGAACAATAGAGTTTGACGTTCGGCTGTTAGTTGCTCACAAATACGCTCAACATCTGGCAAGAAACCCATGTCCAACATACGGTCAGCTTCATCTAAAACTAACATTTGCAAACGTGATAAATCAATACGACCACGTTCCATGTGATCCAATAAGCGACCAGGGGTCGCAACTAAGATATCTAATGGTTGTGATAATAATTTGTTTTGTAGTGGGTAAGGCATACCACCAACGATACTAACGGTACGAGCGCGGATGAACTTACCGTACTTACGGGCAGCTTCATTCACTTGCGCAGCAAGTTCGCGAGTTGGTACTAGTACCAAGATGCGTGGGCCACGGCTTTTTAATTCGTGCGGAGTAGCTAATAAGTTTAGTGCAGGCAACATAAATGCTGCGGTTTTACCTGTGCCAGTTTGAGCAGAAGCCATCAGGTCATGACCAGCGGTCACAACAGGTATTGCCTGCGCTTGGATAGCAGTAGGTGTAGTATAGCCAGATTCTTCAATCGCACGAAGTAAGGCATTATCAAGATTTAATGATTCAAAAGACAAAGTATTCCCTTTCTTAAGTTATTACTAATAAGTAATAACCAGATATAAATAAAACAAAAAGGGCGCTAAGTAAAAACGGACATATCATTTGCGCATAAGCGATTAGTTAAGCTTATGCTCAAGGGCAATATAAACGCAGAGAATATTTGGTGTTAAGTTTGATAAAACATTAGAGATTAAATAAACAATCTCACTTACACAGTCAAGCTAATATCTCTTTACCAGCGCACGGGCACAGCCGCTAACCAGTAAAAATCAATAATTTGATTTCTTGATAGTTGCTACAAAATTTCACGAGCAACAGAAGGGTCAGGGCAATGATTCAAGCATCACAAAAAAAGCAGTAATGCGAATGAAGCGCGCAGTATAACCATTTAAATTAGTTTGTCAATTTATATCTTTTAACAAAGCCAAATTACTCAAATAAATAATTGTTAAGTGTGTTAAAATCGCCGCCTTTCAATGATCTGGCTACAAAATATGTCACGCAACTTAAGAAATGTCGCAATTATCGCCCACGTTGACCATGGTAAAACGACTATGGTGGATAAGCTTTTACAACAAGCAGGTACTTTTTCATCACACCACGCGGTGGTAGAGCGTGTAATGGATAGTGGCGATATTGAAAAAGAACGTGGTATTACCATCTTGGCTAAAAACACTTCTTTGGTGTATGAAGGTACACATATCAACATTGTAGATACCCCAGGCCATGCGGATTTTGGTGGCGAGGTTGAGCGTGTCTTAGGCATGGTTGATGGCGTGTTGTTGTTGGTAGATGCAGTTGAAGGCCCAATGCCGCAAACACGTTTTGTGACGAAAAAAGCATTAGCGCTTGGCTTAAAACCAATCGTGGTAATTAACAAGGTTGACCGCCCTGGTGCGCGTACAGATTGGGTGATTAACCAAACGTTTGATTTGTTCGCTAATTTAGGTGCAACTGATGACCAGCTAGATTTCCCGATTGTTTATGCCTCAGCCATTAACGGCTATGCCATGTTAGACATGAAAATAACTACAGATAATATGCGCGCGCTGTTTGACACTATTTTAAGCCATGTTGCATGCCCAGCTGGTGACAGCAAAGCACCGTTACAATTGCAAATTTCAGCTTTAGATTACTCTACTTATACAGGTCGCTTAGGTATTGGTCGTATTACCAACGGTAAAATCAAAACAGGTCAATCTGTGACGATTATGAACGAAGATAAACAAGTCGCGATGGGTAAGATTAACCAGGTACTTGGTTTTAAAGGTCTTGAGCGTGTGCCAGTTGAAGAAGCTGAAGCAGGAGACATTGTCATTATTTCTGGTTTAGATGATATTGGTATCGGCTTTACCGTGTGTGACCGCGAAAATCCAAAAGGTTTGCCGCATTTAGGTGTGGATGAGCCAACTTTAACGATGGACTTTATGGTGAACACTTCACCATTAGCGGGCACTGAAGGTAAATTCGTTACTTCACGTCAGATTCGTGACCGTTTAACTAAAGAATTATTAGTAAACGTGGCGTTGCGTGTAGATGAAACTGAAGATAATGATGTGTTCCGTGTTTCTGGCCGTGGTGAATTGCACCTCACAATTTTGCTTGAAAATATGCGCCGTGAAGGTTTTGAAATGGCTGTTGGTAAGCCAAAAGTGGTTTATCGTGAAATCAATGGTGAGAAATGTGAACCGTATGAAATCTTAACGGTAGATTTAGAAGACGAACATCAGGGTGCGGCCATGGAAGAGCTCGGTCGTCGCCGTGGTGAAATGCAAAATATGGAATCAGATGGTAATGGCCGTACACGTTTGGAATACCGTATTCCAGCGCGTGGTTTGATTGGCTTCCAAGGTGAATTTTTAACCATGACGCGTGGCACAGGCTTGATGGGTCACGTGTTTGATGAATATGCACCAGTAAAAGCAGATATGCCAGGTCGTCGTAACGGCGTGTTGATTTCGGCTGAGCATGGTGAGGCCGTTGCTTACGCACTTTGGAAATTGCAAGACCGCGGTAAAATGTTCTCCGTACCTGGCGATAAATTGTACGAAGGTATGATTATAGGCGTTCACAGTCGCGATAACGATTTGGTAGTGAATCCAATTAAGGGCAAACAATTAACAAACGTTCGTTCATCAGGTACTGATGAAGCCGTACGTTTGATTACACCAATAGCCTTATCTTTAGAGTCAGCGGTTGAATTTATTGATGATGATGAATTGGTGGAAATTACACCAAAAACAATTCGTATCCGTAAACGCTTTTTAACAGAAAACGAGCGCAAACGCTCTGGTACTAATAAATCTTAGCGCTAAATAGTTTTTAGTTTCAAATTAAGCCCAGCTCACGCAAGTAGCTGGGTTTTTTGTTTGTAATCATAGTGATTAAATCAAGATAAGCCAAAACCGTAGTTAGTAAGAGAGTGTGTGGTTATATTCAGCCAATTGGTGGTTAATTACAGCCAATTTGGTAGGCGAATCATATTTTTTTAGCTGTAGTGAATTGATTACATAGACTAAAAAATAGTAGGTATGAATTTTGCATAACCTGCATAGCTTTTTTAGTTTATTGGTTTACCTACTGTGCAGAATTTAATGTCAAATAATATCCCCTCTAGTTTTAATTTCAATAGATGTAGCCATAACAACTTTAGTCTTAATCACTTCAGCCTGATACTTGTTGGCTTGATGTTTCTATTACCGTTTGTCATTTTGTATCACCATTTACCCATACCATCATTTTATGGTGAGTGGATTGCTGCGGTGCTAGGGTTATTAGCTATGCTGCCACTGATACAAAAAACAGCTTGGCAACCGTTACAAATTCCGCAAATTGCGCTTATTTTCCCCGGGTTAGCGGCAATAATCAGTATGCAGTGGATGTTAGGCATGTTGCATTCAAATCAATATGCCTTGCTAATTTTGTCATATGTGTTTTGGGCTTTCTTTCTGGTGATACTCGGTAGTTATTTGCGCCGTGAATTAGGTTGGGAAAAAGTCGCCATCACGCTTGCTTGGTTTTTAGTGATTGGTGGGTTAATCAATGCTGGTATTGTCGCGTTGCAATACGCGGTACAGCAGGGTTTTGCCATTCCATTTATACCAAAAGTGCAGGGTTATGGTGCAATTTCGCAACGTAATCACGTTGCAAACTATCTCTCTCTCGCAGTAGCATCACTGATTTATTTGTATGCCAAAGAGCGGCTTACATTAAAGACATTCACATTATTGTGTGCACTATTTCTTGTGACGCTTTCTTTTACTGGCTCCCGTAGTTCTTGGCTTTATCTCTTTGCATTTACTGTCTTAGCCGTTATCTTGCAGGCTAACGCAATGAAGCAACGCATGGGCTCAAAAAATATGCGCTCACTTTTGCGAGCGAGTTTATTGTTATTACCTGCATTTATTTTGGTTCAACTATTTGTTTATTTTGTTTTTCCTGATGGGTTGATTGAATTGCCATCAGAACGTTTGTTGGAGCAGGCAACCGCAACCAGCACCTCAGCCCGTTTGCAGTTTTGGTATGATAGTTGGCGCATGTTTTTACAGTCGCCGTGGCTAGGTATTGGCACTGGCACAATGCGAGGTCAAAGCTTTTTGTTGCTAGACGCTCCAGCAGCAATGGGATCTGGTCGTGTGTTTGAACATGCGCACAATCTGTTTTTACATTTGCTTGCTGAAATGGGTATTGGTGCATTTTTGATTGTTTTGGCAGGCATTGTAGCCTGGTTGCTTAACTTTAAATGGCGCGAGCTTAGCTTAGAAACATGGTGGTTACTTGGCTTACTTGCGGTGCTTGGTATTCACAGCATGCTCGAATACCCTTTGTGGTATACCTACTTTTTGGGCATAGCGGCAGTATTGTTAGGCGCAGGGGAAGAAAAATTTACCACTGTAAAACTTCCTAACATTGGGCAATACGTTGGGCGCACAGCACTGGCGTTGGTATTGGTGCTTGGCGTTGTTAATCTTGGCAGTATGGTGGTTGCCAACATAAAGTTAGAGTCTTGGCTACTGCATGGCATGCAAGGTAAGATTAAAAAGAAAGATCAGCCTAATTTTTATCAAGCATTGGCTTGGATACATAAGAATTCGGTGCTGGCACCTTACGCTGAATTAATATATGCCCACATGATGATTCCGAATTCGGTTGGAATTGATCAGAAGTTATGGATGAGTCAGTCTGCATTACGCTTTGTTCCTGTTCGAAGGGTGGCATATAGATACGTGCTTTTTCTTAAACTAAAAGGCAATCAGGCGGCCGCGGTGAAACAATTAAACCGCACAATGATTGCATTTCCTGGTGACTTCACAAAAGAGCTTCAATCCATACCCTTTAAGCACTGGCAAGACTATCTGGATGTGCTTTCAGAAGCTCGGCCAATGCAGCAGGTAAATCAATAATACTCCGTATGAAAATGTGCTGGCGTCAGCTTGTTTTCAATACTCAAGCCAGTCGCGATATTGCGCTGGCTGCTGTGGTATCGATATTGGTTTCAATGGTATTGGTGGCTTTTAACATTAACGAACGCTTTATTGCTGCAGCATCACGCCATGAGCAATGGCAGGTAGATGAATTGCCATTAGTGTTGCTTGTCGCTTATGCTGCACTTACTTGGTTTTCTGTTCGTCGTTGGAATGAATCACGGCAAGAAGTGACCGCCCGTCTTGAAGCCGAGCAAAAGATCGCGCAGCTGCTGGCTGAAAATCAGTGCTTATTACGCCACTCACTTGAGGTGCAAGAAGAAGAAATGCGCAGCCTTGCGCGCGAGTTGCACGATGAACTTGGGCAGTATTTACATGCTGCACGTACAGAGTCTGTTGCCTTGAGGCTAGGTTCGGCAGATAAATTTATAGGTGAACGCGCCAAAAGTATTGAGCACGCTTTAACGCACATTCAACTGGTAGCGCGCGACATTATCAGTAAACTGCGCCCACCCGCGCTAGATGAGCTAGGGCTATCAGCTGCATTGGAGCAACTGGTACTGCGCCAGTGTGAAACCTCGGCAGATATTCAATGTAGCTTTAATATAGCGCGTGAAGTAGATGTTGTGGACGGGCAGGTGGCAATTAACGCCTACCGAATTGCGCAAGAGTGTTTAACTAACATTGTGCGTCATGCACATGCCAGCAAGGTTAATTTCATGGCAAGGCTGGTGCAAAATTACTTGATACTTGAGATTTCAGACAATGGGCGAGGCCACCCGGTGCCAATGGTTGCCGGCTTTGGCATTGCAGGCATCCGTGAGCGTGTAGATGGCCTCGATGGCAAACTCACCATGCATAGTGAGCCTGGGCATGGTGTTTTTATCAGCGTATCTTTGCCGTTCAACAAAGCGCTATAAAGCCAAGGCGTAATTTAGCTAAAATATGATAATAAAAGTATTACTTGCCGATGATCATTCCGTAGTGCGAGCAGGCTACCGCCATCTATTGCAATCAGCAGCAGACATTCAAATTATTGCTGAAGCCGATAGCGGTGAAGAAGCCTACCGTCTGTATGCGGAAACAAAACCTGATGTCACGGTGATGGACATCTCCATGCCCGGCATGGGTGGGCTTGAAGCACTGCGCCGTATTAGGGCGCAAGACCACAGCGCGCGAGTGTTGATGTTTACCATGCATGATGACGCCGTGTTTCCATCTCGCGCGTTAGAGGCAGGCGCCCGCGGCTACCTTTCAAAATCATGCCCGCCAGAAGCACTTGTTGAGGCTGTGCGGGCAATAGCAGCGGGGCGTAAATACCTTGGGCAAGATGTTGCGCAAAAAGTTGCCCTTCAAATGGTAATAGGCACGGGTGATTTATTACAAAAACTATCTGCGCGTGAGTTTGAAGTATTCAACCTGTTAGCTCATGGCTTGCCGCTCAATGAGTTGGCTGATCGCCTGCACATGGATTACAAAACCGTGGTAAATGTGCAATCACGCATTCGTCAAAAGTTAGCGGTTGAAAATACCGCCCAGTTAGTCATGCTAGCTGTCCGTGCAGGTGTGATTAAACCCTAGCATTGTAAATATCTATCAGCCTGTTGCGCTGAATTAAAATCTACTTATTTTCCAAATACAGATTCACGCGCTAGTGGTACGTTAAATGCACTTTTCAATACTCAACCATATTGCAGGTTAATCAAGTATTTTTTAAAACTACATTTTTACTCGATCTTCGGGAATAACTCCTAGTCTCACAGAGGTTTTATCGCATCGCTTTGTAATATGCACGTCACTATGATGCATACATGCCTAAATGTTACTGAATGTTATGGACTGTATGTGATTAAGTTCTATGCATTAGGTGATGTTAAAGCACAACGCTAATGTGATAAATGACCATATAAATTAGCTCTATAGCGGTAAGCCCAGACCTTTAGCGGTTTTAAAAAATCATTATTCTTAGGAGATTTAAATGAAACAAATGATGCTTCAATCAAAACAAAAGGGTTTTACCCTGTTAGAGTTGCTGGTAGTGATTACACTATTGGCAGTATTGTCAGTAGGCGCCCTGGTTGCGTATGAAGGCGTAGGCGAAAGTGCTGAAGCCACAGCAGCAGCCAACAACACCGTAACGGCAGACCGTGCCATCCGTAACTACCGTGCCATTACTGGCTTATATCCAAACCAATGGGATAGCTTATCTGTAGTGGACACAGGTGCACCATTGCCAGATGCCCTGTTAGCAGAAGATACATTAGCTGCATTCGGTAACTTTGCTTTTGGTGCAGCTTCAATCAGTGGTGCTTTGGCTGAGGCAATGGAAGATGTAGGTTTGGAAGAGTTCCAAACCATCACTTCAGCTTCTGGCTTAACAGCAGGTGTAGTGCCTAACTTGCAACACAATGAAGGTGCTAATGCTGGTTCTGAGGAGCTAGAAATCGACAGCGGTGACATTGCTAACATTTCAATCGTGCCAGCAGGTACAGGTTGTACAGCAGGTGGTCAAACAATTGCAACTAGCTACGTAGGCGCTGCTTCAACAATCAATTTGAACCAAGTTAACGACTCACTAGAAACTGCTGTTTGTCACTTAGTGTTAGCTGTGGGTTTTGGTCACGATGCTGCACATAGTACATTTGACTCAACAGTAGCGATTGCAGCTGCACCTACATTCACAAGCAAAGCAATCAACCCAAGCGTGAACTACGCGCGTTACATCGCATTGTTTCACATGGGTTCAGATGGTGCTGACGTAGGTACTGACGTAGGTAATACTACTGGTGAGTTGCGCGCAACACCACGTTTAATCGGTGTAGTTGCTCCAGACGGTACTATCTTGGACAACGCATTGGCTGCGGCTAAAGCTGCAAACTAATGTGGGGTTAAGTTAGGCAAGCTTGTTTGCTTAACATGTACTCAATGTAAGTGGGTGGAGCCAGTTTTAGGCTCCACCTTTTTGTGTTCAATGGTTTGTGTTTTGTCGTGACTTAAAATCACATTAAAAGCTTTAGGTGGTGGTTGTATACATTAACTGTGGTTGCCAACAACCACCACCTAAGGTTATTTATAGCGGGAATTTTATACAAATAATTCAGGAATAAATCCTAAATATTATTATGTAACAATCAGTTACAATTATTTACAATTAGTTGGCACAGTGGTTGCTTTATGTGTTGCACACACATGGGGCAAGTGCTGGCTGTTTGGGTTGGCTGTGTGACGGGATTGCCTAATCCTCCCCTCCTTGGCGATATATGTTTATCGTGGGGTTTAGGTGTAGTAGATGGATGCGTTAATGAAGCCCCAGTTGGCGCAGTCTTTAAAACAAAACATTTAGGGGTTTTTATAACCAAGGAGAATTAAATGCTTCAATCAAAACAAAAGGGTTTTACCCTGTTAGAGTTGCTGGTAGTGATTACACTATTGGCAGTATTGTCAGTAGGCGCCCTGGTTGCGTATGAAGGCGTAG